>FWWM01016616.1_pt1 | contig 10910 bp, 10 predicted proteins | sample 2228351 | NCBI WGS metagenome assembly FWWM01 (sample SAMEA103939774, study PRJEB20133) | metagenome
ATGGGGAATGGGGGTGGAATGAATCTCATTACCCACTTCCCACTTCCCACTTCCTACTTCCCATCCCCCATCCCCTCAATGAAACGATAGGGCGTTGGAGAGCAGCCGTGCGGTGATGTCCACGATGGGGATCACCCGCTCGTAGGCCATGCGGGTGGGGCCGATCACGCCCAGGGTACCCACCACCTCGCCGTCCACCTCATAGGGGGCGCTGATGACGCTGCACTCGTCCAGGGGTGCCACTCCGGACTCGGCGCCGATGAACAACTGCACGCCAGAGGCCTGCTGCCCCACCTCCAGAAGCTGCAGCAGCTCGGTGCGCTGCTCAAACAGACTGAACAGCTCCCGCAGGCGCTGCATGTCGGAGGCGAGCTCTGGGGTGTCCAGCAGATTGGCCTCGCCGGCCACCACACAGCCAGCGCCGGCCTCGCTGAAGGCCTCGGCACCGGTCTGCACCACGGTCTCCATGAGCCTGCCGATGTCCGTCTTGAGGTCTTGTAGTTCCTGCTTGAGGCGGGGGCGCACCTGTTCGAAGCTCATGCCGCTGAAGTGCTGGTTGAAGAAATTGGCGGCGCGAATGAGCTGGGTGCTGGTGTAGGGCTGTCGGGTCAGGATCACCCGGTTTTGCACCTCGCCTGCCATGGTCACCATGATGAGCAGGATGCGCTTGTCCGTCAGATGCAGGAACTCGATCTGGCGCAGATTCTGGTTGCGGCGCTTGGGCATGAGCACCACACCGGCGTAATGGGTCAGCTCCGCCAGCAGTTGGGAGGCGGTGTTGACCAGCCGCTGGGGGTCATCCGGACGCAGGCTTTTCTTGAGCTGGGCCAGTTGCCGGTGTTCCAGGGGCTTGACGGTAAGCAGGCTGTCCACGAACAGCCGGTAGCCGCGCGGGGTGGGGATGCGGCCGGCAGAGGTATGGGGACTGGCGATGTATCCTTCCTCTTCCAGATCCGCCATGATGTTGCGGATGCTGGCCGGCGACAGATTGAGCCCCGCCTGCCTCGATAGAGTGCGCGAGCCCACCGGCTGGCCGTCCTCGATGTAGCGTTCGACCAGGGTTTTCAGCAGGATGCGGGCGCGCTCGTTGAGCATGGCAGGGGTGGTCTGTGATCACCTCACCGTATAATTTCATGTCATGCAAGGGAATTTCAAGACGATCGGCATCGTCGGCAAATACTACGGCAGCAGCGGCGGCAGCGCCGTGCACCGCCTGGCGGAGTATCTCTGCGCCCGGGGTCACGAGGTGCGCATCGCCACTCACACCGCCGAGCTCTGCCAGATCCAGGACTTCAAGACCGCCGCCCTGCACGAGATCGGCCGCCTGGCCGATCTGGTGGTGGTGCTGGGGGGGGACGGCACCCTGCTCAACGTGGCGCGCGCCCTGGTGGACCACCACGTCCCCATGATCGGGGTGAATCAGGGGCGCCTGGGCTTTCTCGCCGACGTCTCCGTGGACACCATGTTCACCACTCTGGAGGAGATGCTCTCCGGTGAATACATCGCCGAGGACCGCATCCTCTTGTCGGCCAGTGTGGAACGCCACGACGATGTGCTCCATGCCACCTATGCCTTCAACGACGTGGTGGTGAGCAAGAGCACCCTGGGCCGCCTCATCGAGTTCGAGGTCTACATCGACGACCAGTTCGTCTATAGCCAGCGTGCCGATGGCCTGGTGGTGGCCACGCCCACAGGGTCAACCGCCTATGCCCTGTCGGCCGGGGGGCCCATCCTGCACCCCACCCTGGAGGCCTTCGTGCTCACCCCTATCTGTCCCCACACCCTGTCGGCCCGGCCCATCGCCGTGAACAGCCGCTCCGAGATCGAGATCAACCTGATCCATGCCTTCGATGCCCGCGTGCACTTCGATGGCCAAGAGCATGCGGACATGAGAATCGGCGACCGGGTGGTCATCCAGCGCGCCACCAACACGGTGCGGCTGCTGCATCCGGTGGGCCACAACTACTACGACACCCTGCGCCAGAAGCTGCATTGGGGCGAGAAACTGTCCTGATCGGCCCTCCCATGGCAGGCACACCCCCCAGCCCGATCCCATGCTCCTGTCCCTGAGCCTGCGCGACTACGTCCTGGTGGACCACCTGGAGCTCACGCTGGAGCCCGGCTTCACGGTGCTCACCGGCGAGACCGGGGCAGGCAAGTCCATCCTGCTCGACGCCCTGGCCCTGGTGTTGGGGGAGCGTGCCGATGCTACGGCGATCCGAGCGGGGGCCGAACGGGCGGAGGTGACGGCGGAATTCTCCCTGCGCGGCCTGCCCGAGATGGAGGGCTGGCTTGCGGACAACGGCCTGGAGGGGGACGGGGAATGCCTGCTGCTACGCCGTACGGTGGAGGCCTCTGGCCGCTCGCGCGCCTTCATCAACGGCAGACTCGCAACCCTGCAGCAGCTGCGGGAGGCAGGCAGCCGCTTGGTGGACATCCATGGCCAGCATGCCCATTACTCCCTGCTGCAGGCGGGCGTGCAGCGGGAGCTCTTGGATGCCTTTGGCGGCTGTCAGCATCAGGCGGCCCAGACGGCGGCCGCCTGGCGCGCCTGGCAGCAGGCCGCCCGCCGGCGTGAGGCGGCCGAGCGGCGGGCCGGCGAGCTTGCTGGCGAGCGCGAACGCCTCGCCTGGCTGGTGGAGGAGCTTGCCGCCCTCGATTTCCGCTGGGAGGAATGGCAGATCTTACAGGAAGAGCACCGCCGCCTGGCCCATGCCGCCGAGCTCCTGAGCGGTGCCCAGGCGCTGGCGGAGCTGCTTGAAGGACCGGCCGGGGGGGTCCTGCCCCAGCTTGCCCAGGCAAAGGGCAGACTGCAGGAGCTGGCGGGCTACGACGCCCGGCTAGCGGGTTGTGTCCAGATGCTGGAGGAGGGCCTCATCCAGCTGCGTGAGGCGGCCAGGGAGCTCAACCGTTACGCCGAGCGGCTGGACCTGGACCCGGATGCCCTGGCGGCCGCCGAGGCCCGCATCACCCGGGTCATGACCACGGCGCGCAAGCTGCGCTGCACACCGGAGGCGCTGCCCGGCATGCTGGAGGAGGCGCGCGCGGCGCTCGCCCACCTGGATGAACTGGAGGACGTGGCGGGGCTGGCGCAGGCGGAGGCCGCGGCCCGCGCGGCCTACGAGGAGCACGCCCAGGCCCTTTCGGCGTGCCGGCGCGCCGCCGCGCGGAACCTTGGCGAGGCGGTCACCGCCACCATGCAGAAGCTGGCCATGCAGGGGGGGAGGCTGGAGGTGGCCCTCACCCCCTGTGAACCTGAGGCGGGTGGTCTGGAGACGGTGGAATTGCGCGTTGCCCCACATGCGGGCCAGGAGCTCCGGCCCCTGGCCCGTACGGCCTCCGGCGGCGAGCTGTCCCGGCTGGGGCTGGCCATCCAGACCGTGCTGGCCGACCGCTCCGGGGCACCCACCCTGATCTTCGACGAGGTGGATGCCGGCATCGGCGGGGCCGTGGCAGAGGTGGTCGGGCGCCTGCTGGCGGAGGTGGCGCGCGCGAGGCAGGTCCTCTGTGTCACCCACCTGCCGCAGGTGGCGGCCTGGGCCAGCCACCACTGGCAGGTGAGCAAGGTGAGCGAGGGCGGGCGCAGCGTGAGCCGTCTGCGGCGCCTGGATGAGGAGGCGCGCGTGGAGGAGATCGCGCGCATGCTGGGTGGCATGGAACTGACCGAGATCACCCGCCGGCATGCCCGCGAGATGCTCGCGCAGCCGGTGCGCGGCGCGCGCCGGGCCACGGGCTAGCCGGTCTTGCCCTCGTCCGCTGCCGGGCGGTAGGGACAATCCTTGCGCACGCAGTCCACGTAGAGATGGAGGCTGTGCTCGTGCAGGCGGAAGCCCCGTTGTTCGGCGATGCGACGTTGCCTTTTCTCGATCTCCGCGTCGTAGAACTCCTCCACGCGGCCGCATTGCAGGCACAGCAAATGGTCGTGGTGACCGCCCTGGTTCAGTTCGTAGACCGCCTTGTCGTTGTCGAAATGGTGCCGAAGCAGTAGGCCCGCCTGCTCGAACTGAGTCAGCACGCGGTAGACTGTGGCAAGCCCGATGTCCTCATTGTCCTTGAGCAGGAGACGGTAGACCTCGTCGGCCGTCAGGTGGCGCTTTTCCGACTGTTCGAACAGCCTGAGGATGCGCAGACGCGGTCCGGTCGCCTTCAGGCCCATGCTTTTCAAATGTTCGCCGGTCATGGTGTGACTATCCTGGATACCACACGTTATCATAACGTGAATGCCACCCCATAGCGGGTGGCGGCGATGGATCGACGATGAGAAAAACCCTGACCGCCATGTTGCTGCTGCTTTCGGGCTGCAGCCTGACCAATCCCATCGACCGGCTCGAGCCCTACCGCATAGACATCCAGCAGGGCAATGAGATCACCCAGGCCATGCTGGACCAGCTCAAACCCGGTATGACCCCGTCCCAGGTGCGCTTCGTGCTGGGCACCCCCCTGATCGTCGATCCTTTTCACGCCGATCGTTGGGACTACGTGCTGCGGGTGGAAAAGGCGGGCAGGCTGGTGGACAGGCGGCGCGTCACGGTGATCTTCCTGGACGGCAAGCTGTCGGGTATCGACACTAGCGCCGTCGGAAACAAGGAGACGCCATGAGCCAGAGAGTGGTCATCGCCGGCTGCACCGGCCGCATGGGACGCGCCCTGCTGGAGGCCCTGGCCGCAGCCTCAGACCTTAAACTCGCCGCCGCTCTGGACCGCCCGGGCAGTCCAGCTCTGGGACGGGACGCCGGGGAACTGGTGGGCAGGCCGCTGGGGGTGGCCGTGAACGACGACGTGGCGGCGGCCCTGCATGCGGCCGACGTCTTTATCGACTTCACCCGGCCCGAGGCGACCCTACGGCATCTGGCAGCCTGCCGCGGGGCGCGGGTGGCCATGGTCATCGGCACCACCGGCTTCGAGGCCCCAGGCCGACAGGCCATCGAGGCGGCCGCGGCTGACATCCCCATCGTCTTCGCCCCCAACATGAGCGTGGGGGTGAATCTCTTGTTCAAGCTCCTGGAGACGGCAGCGGGCGTACTGGCCGATGGCTACGACATCGAGATCATCGAGGCCCACCACCGGCACAAGGTGGACGCCCCCTCGGGCACGGCCCTGCGCATGGGGGAAGTGATCGCCCAGACGCTGGGACGGGACCTCAGGTCCTGTGCCGTCTATGGCCGGGAGGGTCTGACCGGGGAGCGGCCGCGGGAGGCCATCGGTTTCGCCACGGTGCGCGGCGGCGACATCGTCGGGGAGCATACGGCCCTGTTCGCCGGCATCGGCGAGCGCCTGGAGATCACCCACAGGGCCAGCAGTCGCCTGACCTTTGCCCTGGGGGCCCTGCGCGCGGCCAGATTCCTCGCCGGCAGGACCCAGGGGCTCTACGACATGCAGGACGTGCTGGGATTGCGCTGAACCCATCCGTACCGGTCGGCGCTCATGACCAGCTCAAGACCTGGTAGATACGTACCGGTAATGCGGGTATGTCCCCCGCCAACCTCCCCGTCATTTCTCTGATCCGGCGAGCCTGGATCCTGCTCTCCCTGCTGCTCTCGGCGGCGACGGCCCAGGCCGTGGAGGTCATCGCCCATCCATCGGTGGGCACCTCACGGCTCACGCTGGTCCAGGCCAAGGCCCTGTTCGGCATGCGCCAGACCCGCTGGCCGGACGGTCAGCGGGCCTGGGTGTTCGTCCTGCCGGACCACCACCCCACGCATACCGCCTTCAGCAAGGAAGTCCTCAGTCTCTACCCTTTCCAGCTGCGCCAGAGCTGGGACCGCCAGGTGTACTCCGGGATGGGGCAGGCCCCCATCGAGGTGGCCACGGAGGAGGAGATGCTGGAGAGGATAAGAACCACGCCAGGTGCCATCGGCTATGTCAGGAAGGTGAACCCCCATGATCCCGTGCGTATCATCAAGGTCGAGTAGCAGCGTCGTCATCGGCTGCATCCTAGCGCTGTCCTGGATGGCCGGTGCCTGGGCCCAGGAGCCTGGCGAGGCATTCCAGGTGCATGGCTTCTTCAGCCAGGCCGTCGCCCGCAGTGACCACAACGACGTAGGCGGCAAGAGTTCCCAAAGGCTTGCCTGGGACCTGCGGGAACTGGGCGGCAACGTCTCCTGGCGGCCCGATCCGGACTGGATCTTCTCGGCCCAGGCCCTCATGCGCTGGGCCGGCAAAGCGGACGAGGGCGACCTGCGCCTGGACTATGGCTTCGTCGATCGCACCCTCCTGTCTGGCGACGACCGGCTGGGGGTGCAGCTCGGCAAGATCAAGAACCCCTATGGTTTTTACAACACCACCCGCGACGTGGCCCACACCCGTCCGGGCATCCTCATGCCCCAGTCCATCTACTGGGACCGCATCCGCGACTTCGTCCTGGCGGCGCCCGGTGTGTCGCTCTATGGCGAGCATGACCGCACCAGTCATCGGCTGAGCTGGCAGGCCTCTTATCTGCGTCCCATCGTGGACAATCCGGAGGTGGAGCATGTCACCCTGATGGCCGACCGCCCAGGTCGGTTGCAGGGGCGCCCCTCCTGGCTTGCCCAGGTCATGCTGGAGATGGATGACGATCGCTGGCGGCTTGGGTTGTCCCTGGGCGAGATGGCCACCCGCTATGCGCCGGCGGTGGGCGATGTGCTCCAGAGCGGCAAAAACCTTTTCCGTCCCGTCGTGCTCTCCCTGGAGCACAACCGGGAGCATTGGTCGTTCACCGCCGAATATGCCGAGACAGACGTGCGTAGCCGGGGTTACGGGCCATTCTTCCAGAATCCGGACAACACGGTGCAGGCCTATTATGTGCAGGCCACCTGGCGCTTCCAGCCTCGCTGGCAGGCCTATGTGCGTCATGACACCCTGTATATAAACAAGTCGGACAGGAAGGGCCGGCAGTTCGAGATCCATACGGGGCTGCCCGGGGCCTTGCTGTATGCTGAGGACAATACGCTCGGGTTGCGCTTCGACCCTGACCGTCACTGGGCTTTGTCCATGGAGGTCCATCGCGTGGCGGGGATGGCCTGGCTGACGCGCCAAGACAACCCCGGGGTCCCGAAGAAGGATTGGACCCTGCTCCTCCTGCAGGCGGCTTACAGGTTTTGAGGGATGAAAGGCTTGCGCTTCAGTCTGCGCTGGCAGGTCATCCTGCTGGCAACGACCGTGCTGGTCACCATGGCGGGGCTCTTTGCCTGGCAGCAGCACACCCGGCTGGTGGAGGGGTTCCAGGGCCAACGCACCGCCGCCCACCGCAATCACGCCGACCTGCTCGGCCAGCTTCTGACCGAAGACGCCAACCGGCTGCAGAGCCTGGCCGGCATGCTCATGGGCCTGCCGGGCTTGAGGGAGGGCCTCGTGCAGGCCGATGCGGCAAGGATCGAGGCGTCTTTCGCGCCCCTGTGGCCCGAAATGAACCTGAGCTACGGCGTTGAAGGCGCGGTGTTCTACGATGCGCGGCACAGGCTGCTTGCGAACTGGGGCCTGGAATCGACCCGGCCGTCTGAGAGACTTGCCGAACTGGCACGAGCGGCCGCGCGCGGCGAGACCGCCGCCTGGCGGTTGTCCTGTACGGACCAATGCGTGCATTTCGTTGCCGTACCCGTCGTGCAACGGGGCACTTATGCAGGCGCCCTGGTGCTGGGCTCGGGGTTGCAGGACCTGATCCTCACCTTCCGCAGGCTCACCCGTGCGGAGCTGGCGGTGCTCTCGTCCGGGGCCGGCGCGTTCCCCTATCTTGCCCCCTTCCGGTCCCGCCTGGTTGCGGTGAGCGGGGATCCGGCAAATGCGGAGCTGCTGCAGGCACTCCGGGAATCCGATCGGGTGGGGGATGAGTTCGTATCCACCCGCGCAGGGCGCCATTATCGTGTGTACGGGTTGGCCACCCCCATCCCCGCTGCAGAGGCTACCTTCCTCGTCATCGAGGACGTGACCGGTGCGGTCGAGGGCATGGGCGCTGCCATCCGGGACAACCTGGTCTGGGGCGCAGGCGTGCTGGGGCTTGCCACCCTGGCCCTCTACACCCTGCTCATCCCCCCCATGCGGCGCTTCCGGCGTATCGCCGCGGCGCTGCCGTTGCTTGGGCAGGGGCGATATGAAGCGGTGCATGAGACGCTTGCCGATGGAACCGGGCTGCTGTGGGACGAGCTGGTCGAACTGTCCCAGGTGGCCATCCAGCTGGCCGTGACCCTGGAGCGGCTGGACAGTCTGAACCAGCGACACATGGAACAGCTCAGGGCCCAGGCCCAGGAACTCGAGCGGGAGCGGGACTTCATCGCCAATCTCCTGGACACTGCGCCCGTCCTGATCGTGACCCACGGGGCGGATGGCCGTATCCGTTCGGCCAATGCCCATGCGGTGGCGGTGAGCGGTTACGAGATCTCGCAGCTCAGACAGCTGACCTTTCTCGATACCTTTTTCAGCGTGGATCAGCATGCCGTGCTGCAGACCCTGCTCGAGGACTTGAGACCGGGCGAGGTGCGTCACAGCGAGGGGCATTTCCAGCGCCCGGATGGGGGCGAACGGGAGGTGGTGTGGTTCCATTCCCTGTTCTCTTCCGATATCGACGCGCGGCTCTCCGTGGGGCTGGATGTCACCGCCCACAAACAGATCGAGCGGCGGCTCGCCATGTTAATTGACCACGATGCGGTGACCGGCCTGCTCAGCCGCAGCGCCTTCCAGCGCGAGCTGGACCGCCTGCTGCAATCCCCCCAGGGCAAAGGGGTGCTGGTCGTCTGCGACATCGATGAGTTCAAGGCGGTCAACGAGGCGAGCGGCCACGAACAGGGGGATGCCATGCTGGCCCTGTACGCCCGCAAGGCCACCACCCAGGCACCCCTCCCCACCCTGGCCGGCCGCCTGGGAGGAGACGAGTTTGCCTTCTATCACACTGGCCTGAGTTTGGCCGAGGCCATCGTCGTCGCCCGCAGCCTCAACCAGTCCCTGGTGGGCATCGGCCCGGGCCTGGGGCTGCCCAAGCACAGTTTCACCAGCTGTGTGGGCATCGCCTTCAGTCCCGAGCACGGCCGCCATGCCGACGCCCTCATCGCCAATGGGGAGACGGCGCTGGCCCAGGCCCGGGCGAAAGGGGAGGGCAACTGGCATCTGTACTCCCCGCAGGACGCCTACCAGGTGGAAAAGGGGCGCCGCATGTACTGGAGCGACGAGCTGGAGCGGGCCCTGGCCGAAAACCGTCTGACCCTGCACTTCCAACCCATCCTCCACCTCGGCACACGCCTGGTCAGTCACTGGGAGGCCCTCCTGCGCCTCAAGGCCAGCGATGGCAGCCTGATCCCACCAGGCCAGTTCATAGGGGTGGCCGAGGCCACGGGCCTGGTGCGGCGGCTGGACCGCTGGGTGATCAATGAGGCGGTGCGCACCCTGCGTCACGCCCTGCATGAGCCGGGCCTGCGCCTGGCGGTGAATCTCTCCGGCCGCAGCCTGGACGATGGGACAGCTTCGGGAGAGTCTGATCCGGCATGGGGTGGCAGGCGACCGGCTCATCCTGGAGATCACCGAGACGGCGGCGTTGGCCGACATCAAATCGGCCGCGCGGCTCATGGCCCGTTACCGTGAGTTGGGCTGCAGCTTCAGTCTGGATGACTTCGGCGTCGGCTATACCTCTTTCCAGTATCTGAAGGAGCTGCCAGTGGACTCGGTCAAGATCGACGGCTCCTTCGTGGTCGGTTTGCGGCAAAACCAAGATGACCAGCTCTTCGTCAAGGCGCTCACCGAGGCGGTGCACGGTTTCGGCAAAAAGGTGGTGGCCGAGTTCGTGGAGGATGGCGAGACCCTGCAGCTGCTGTCGGAATACGGGGTGGATTTCGCCCAGGGCTATTACATCGGGCGTCCCTCCGCCAGGCCCGCCTTCACGCTCGCGGCGTAAGTCCTGGCCCCTTGAAGCCTGCCCCTCGAACCCTATGTAGTCCTGCGCCATCGACAAGGGGAGATGCCATCATGTCCGAGACGCTCAAGGAAACCCTGGGCTTCCAGGCCGAGGTCAAGCAGCTGCTCCAGCTGATGATCCACTCCTTGTACAGCCACAAGGAGATCTTTTTGCGGGAGCTCGTCTCCAATGCCGCCGATGCGGCCGACAAACTGCGCTTCGAGGCGATGACCGACCCCGCCCTCTACGAGGGGGAGGCAGAGCTCAAGATCTGGATCGAGCCCAACAAGGCCCAACGCACGCTGACCATCCGCGACAACGGCATCGGCATGAGCCGCCAGGAGGTCATCGAGCACATCGGCACCATCGCCAAATCCGGCACCCGGGAGTTTTTCTCGCGGCTCACCGGCGACCAGCAGAAGGACGCCCAGCTCATCGGCCAGTTCGGTGTGGGCTTCTACTCCAGCTTCATCGTCGCCGACCGGGTGACGCTCATCACCCGGCGGGCCGGGCTCACACGCGAGCACGGCGTGCGCTGGGAGTCGGATGGCAGCGGCGAGTACAGCATCGAGACCGTGGACCGGCAGCGGCGCGGCACAGAGATCATCCTCCACTTGAAGGAGGGTGAGGACGAGTTTCTCGAGCCCTGGCGCATCAAGTCCATCATCCGCCAGTATTCCGATCACATCCCCGTCCCCATCGTCTTCGTGGATGAGAAAGGGCAGGAGGAGACCGTCAACCGGGCCAGCGCCCTGTGGACCCGTCCCAAAAGCGAGATCACCGACGACGAATACAAGGCCTTCTACAAGCACGTGGCCCACGACTTCGAGGACCCCCTGGCCTGGATCCATGCCAAGGTGGAAGGGCGTCAGGACTACACGGTCCTGCTCTACATACCAGCCCATGCCCCCTTCGACCTGTGGGACCGGCAGGCCAGGACCGGCATCAAGCTCTACGTGAAGCGGGTGTTCATCATGGAGGACGCCCAGCGCCTCATGCCCGCCTATCTGCGCTTCATGCGCGGGGTGATCGACGCGGCTGACCTGCCCCTAAAC
>FWWM01016618.1_pt1 | contig 10910 bp, 7 predicted proteins | sample 2228351 | NCBI WGS metagenome assembly FWWM01 (sample SAMEA103939774, study PRJEB20133) | metagenome
TGGAGTAACCTGGTGGTGGAGCGGCGGAAACAGGCGGAGTGATTCGGAGTTGTGTCGGTCGCTTCGCCTTGCTCACGGCGTTGACGCGTATATAATAGGAAAGAAACATTTCCGAATGGGCTTGCTACCGCAAGGGTAAAGGCGAACGGCGAAAGCGGTGAACGCATTTCCCCATGAGCCGATAACGCACGGGCAGGGTAGCGAAAAAGGCGGGGAAGGAGACCGGAAGGAGGGATGGTCATGGCCCTGATGAACGGAGGCGAGGTGCTGGTTAGGGCGCTACTCAAGGAGGGCGTCAGGTGGGTGTTCGGAGTCCCCGGAGGACAGCTGTGCACCTTCACCGACGCCATCGCCCGCGTGGGACGCCCCAACGGCCTGGATTTCGTGATGACCCATCACGAGGCGGTGGCGGCGGATATGGCCGACGCCGTCTCCCGGACCTCGGACATGGTGGGCGTGTGCACAGGCACGGTGGGCCCCGGGGCGTCCAACCTGGTGGCCGGGGTATACGTGGCCTACAACGACAGCATACCCATGGTGGTGATCACCCCTCAGATACATTCCGACCGTTCCTATCCCTTCAAGGGTTCACAGCAGCAGCTGGACCAGATCAACCTGTTCAAGCCCATCACAAAGTGGAACGCGCGCGTCAACAGCCCCGTGACCGTTGCGGAAATGACCCGGCGCGCGATTCGTATGGCCACGAGTGGACGGCCTGGCGCGGTCCATCTCTCACTGCCGACCGACTCGCTTGAGGGTGACACCCCGGATCCGTCGGTCTATGGTATACCGGATTTCGGGCGTGCGCCGGCGTTGAGGACCCGGCCCGATCCTGACCTCATCCAGCGAGCGGCGGACGCCATCGTCCAGGCCGAGCGGCCGGTCATTGTTGCCGGGGGAGGGGTCCTGACCTCTGGCGCTTGGGCTGAGCTTACGCTCCTTGCGGAAACGCTCAATATCCCGGTGGCCACGTCCATCAATGGCAAGGGCAGCATCGCCGAGACCAGCCCGGTCTCGATTGGCATTGTTGGCGGCAACGGCGCCCGGCCATACACGAACGCTGTGGTGGCTTCCGCCGATCTCGTGATCTTTGTCGGCACGCGAACCGATTCCACGACGACCCATCACTGGAAGGTTCCGCCAATGTTCGGCGGACCCGCAGCCATCCAGATTGATGTCGAGCCTTATGAGATCGGCAACAACTACCGGCTGGTCGCTCCAGTGGCCGGTGACGCACGGCTCGCGCTGCGGGATCTCCTGGAGGCGATTGACCGGCCAGCGGAGATCGGTGTCAGAAACTGGAGCCGCATTGATGCGCTCGTGGCGGAGCGCGATCGCTACTGGGCAGACGTGGAGCGGCAGGCAGCCAGCCGCAGCCGGCCGATCAAGCCGCAGGTTGTCGTGCGAGCGATGCGCAAGCTGCTCGACGATGACGTGATCATCGTCGCGGATCCCGGAACACCGACACCCTATCTTGGCGCCCAGTATGAGCTGCGCCGGCCTGGCCGGACGACCATCATCCCCCGCGCTCATGGTGGTCTCGGCTACGCCATCCCCGGAGTTGTCGGCGCCGCCTATGCTCGTCCTGACCGTCGGGTGGTGGGGATGACTGGAGACGGGAGCTTCGGCATGTCCGTCGGAGAATTGGAAACGATTACCCGGCTTGGCTTGCCGATCGTTCTCATTCAATGCAACAACGGCTCCTTCGGCTGGATCAAAGAGCTTCAACACCTCTATCACGACGACCGCTATTTTTCCGTCGATTTCAACCCGGTGGACTATGCTGGGATCGCCCGGGGGTTTGGCTTCCAAGCCCGTCAGATCGTTGACCCAGAGGAAGTTGAGCCAGCACTGGCCGAGGCGCTCGCAGATGGGCGGCCGTGGTTCCTTGACATCGTTACAGAATCACAGATCACCGAGACTCCGCCCGTCGCCGCGTGGATCGAAGCCGAGCAGCAGCGTGCTGGCGCGGCGGTTGGGTCTGGCGCTCGCGCCGAGCGGCGTGAGAACGGGATGAGATAGAGCGGTGACCATGGCTCGGGAACGGCTGCCCCTGATTCTGGATGTCGATACCGGGATCGACGATGCGCTCGCCCTCGCGCTCGCGGTTGGTGATCCTGGCGCCGAGTTGATCGCGGCGACAACCGTGGCTGGCAACGTCGATGTCGAGCAGGCCACTGCCAACACGTTACGGGTTCTGGACTTCCTCGGTGCCCAGCACGTTCCCGTTCACCGCGGCGCGTCCAAGCCGCTTGTACGAGAGTTGCGCGATGCCAGACATTTCCATGGGCGCGATGGGCTGGGAGAGGCACCGATCCCCGCGAGCCAGCGCCAAGCGGAACTGGAGCGTGGGCCAGCCGCGATAATCCGTTTGGCTCGGGAGCGCCCAGGGGAAATTGTGCTCGTGTGCCTCGGCCCGCTGACCAACCTGGCGATTGCTCTCAATGTGGCGCCAGATCTACCGTCGTACCTACGCCGCATCGTCGTCATGGGTGGCGCATTTCGTCAACCGGGCAACGTCACCGCTCACGCGGAATTTAACATCTACGTCGATCCGGAAGCAGCAGCGGAGGTGTTCGCCGCCCGGAACTTGGACGTGACTGTGCTCGGCCTGGATGTTACCCACCAAATCGCGATGCCAAAGGCCGTCTGGGATGATGCAGCGCGACGTGAAGGAGCCGCAGCGCAGCTTGTGGCTGCAATTTGCCCGTGGATGGAAACGCATCATGGCAAGACGGGCATGTTCCTTCATGACCCCATGGCCGTGGCGGCTGCTCTTGATCCGTCGCTCGTGACATGCCGTGCATGGAGCGTTACCGTGAGTTGTGCTCTCGAGACGCGGGGAGAGACCCGAGCCGTCCGGGCCGGCCATGTCAAGGTTGCCGGGCAGGTGGACTGCCCGCGATTTGCTCAGCGCTTTGCGAGCGCGCTGGGTTTGCATTGGATGGACGTGGCTGGCGTGGAGGCGATATGAAACCTCGACGCTGGCCGTTAATATGAATAGAGAGCGCTGCGGGGCGTAGGGCTGAGGCAACCCTGGCGCTCGAAGTGTGACGGATGGGTTGCTGCCTTGGCGCCCTGGACATGGCACGATTAAAGACAGCACTGCGGAGGTTTCGAGAAGCTTCGTTGCAAACCGGAGGTCAGCAATGACCGAAGTGTCGGATTTCATTGAACAAGCACCCCTGCAGGATCGCGACCTGCTTCTGCGCCTAAGCTTGTACTTTGATGCGTTCGAGCACCGGCTAAGGCAAGGTCAGGGGTGGTTTATTTTCAACGCCGAAGGCGGGAGATCGAGCCGCATCGCTCGCTATATCCAGCACCGCCTGGCAGACTACTACCCAACGGTTTCCGCCTACATGGTGGGATGGCGTGACTTCGCGCTCAGCGCCTACGTCAACGAGGTCGGGTTGCCCGAGCTCCAGCCGCAGGTTGAAAAAGCATCGAATCCGCGCGCTTGGAAGGAATTCGAGCTCGCCAAGCACCTGACTGAGGAGACCGTGGTGCGGATGCTGGAAAGCGACTTGCTGATCGTGATCGGGCTTAAGCCGACACACTGGCACGAGGCGACGTTCCTCGATCGCACCATTGATGGCCGGTATCGCAAGCGCAGGGCGACCATCCTTATGACCCCCGACCTGCCACAGGAATTGGAGGCGGAATACGAGTCGGTTGATCCCACGCGCACGTACTGGAACCGGTTATTCTCGCGCATGTACGAGACAAGCCTCGTGGCGCTGTGAACGACGCGTGAACGGAGACCGGAATCAGCGCGAAGCTGCTCGATGACGCGCGCTGGCCGCTGCGCTCCTACGAGACACGCCGCAGCGCAACATCAGCAAGCTCCATCAGGAGATCCTGCGTCTCCTCGTCCGGCACGATGTGCACGCGGGCTTTGGCGCGCGACGTGAAGCTCTCCGCCACGGCCAGCGCGCGCTCGATCACTCCGGATGCGCGAATGTCGCGGATGGTTGCGTCAACGGCGCCGTTGTCTGTGAGACGCCCGGAGACAATGGCCTCGATGCGGCCCCACTCTGGAGATCCAGGGCCAACGTATGCCAGGTAATAAATCGTGGGCAAGGTGACCGTACCCTGGCGCAAGTCATGCCCGGCTGGCTTGCCAAGATCCTCAGTTCCGCCGGTCAGATCGAGCACATCGTCAATAATCTGGAAGGCCATGCCGAGATCAGAGCCGAAGCGCCTCAGCTCGGCAATGTGATGCTCTGGTGCGCCGCCGAGGATCGCGCCCATCTCAGCCGCCCCGGCAAAGAGCGACGCGGTCTTCCCATAAATACGCCGCTCATACTCTTCCTGCGTCTGGTCCAGGCGCTGGGCGTCAAACATCTCCATCAACTGGCCATCGCAGATATCACCGAGCGTTGAGGCAAAGACGCCAACCACCCGGACATTGCCAGTCGCCGCTGCCAGCATGGCCGATTGGGCGAAGAGGTAATCGCCGATCAGAATGACCGCTCCCGAGCTGAGGACTGAGTTCAAGGTCGGCTTCCCCCGGCGCAACGCCGCCCGGTCGACGGTGTCATCATGAATGAGGGAAGCGGTGTGAAGCAGTTCGACGCCAGCGGCCGCAGTAATGAGCGCTTCGAAGTTAGCCTCGTAGTCGTATGCCCGGCCAGCCAGCAAGAGGAGCAGTGGACGAAGTTGCTTCCCGCGGGCGCTGACAATGTCCGCGAGCAGGTGGGAAACGGAAGGGTAGCTGACCGACGCCGCCTGGGCCACCCGAGCATTCACGCGCTCAAGGTCGGCGCGCATCGTCCCGAACAGGTCTACGCGCTGTAGGGCCACGCGCCGAATCCCAGTCTCACTCCGACGTCCAACTGCCCAGGTGTGATCCTCATCACACAACCGGTGGGATTATGGGCGCATGAATGGATGAGTGTCAAACGTTCGGCCTCCTGCTCCGGGCTGAAACTCGTTCCCCTCCTCAAACGTTTGCCATGAGGATAGAGCCGCGTCACCACTGGTATTCGCTGCTGCTCCTGGCAATCAAGTATCCTCATCAGGTGGGAGCGACGCGGGAGGGTGCAATGCAGGATTACAACGCGAGAGGCGCTCGCGGCGACCGGGCACACGGGAATCAGCGCCGGCCACGTTCGACAAGTCCACGGGCGGTGCGTCCGCTGCCGAGACGGCGCCGCTGGGACCAGATGAGCTGGTGGTACAGCCTCATCACCGTGATTCCAATCGTGCTTATCCTTGCTGACTGGCTGCTGAATTTCTCCCCAGTGCACTGGTTCACCACGGATCGCCCGGCTTCAGCAGAGCTTCGTCTGACTGTCCTTGATGCCGATCTCGGCCAGCCCTTGCAGGGTGCGGTGGTGCGAGCCGGCTCCGCATCGGCGGAAACCGACGCTACGGGTGTCGTGGCATTCCGTCTGTCGACGCTGCCCGTAATGGTGACGGTAGCGCATCCGGACTATGAACCGGCCTATGGTGAGTTCGACGCCTCCTTCGACCCGCACCAGACCGTGACCTTGCGCCGGGTCACCTCAGGTTCGAATCTTCACGCGATGGTCTCGTCGACTCCTGCTGGGGACAGCAGCGCATCCCCGGCGGAACGAAATGAGCATGCGGCCGAAAGCGCGCCTGCCGCGGGAGGTGAGCAGAACGCCTCATCTGATGGCATAGTGACCGGGGTTGTCACAGATCAGAACGGCAACCCAGTGCGCGATGCGCTGGTTCTTGCGGGAGGCACTCGTGCACGCACCACTCGGAGCGGCACATTCCGGCTGCATGGTGCAGAGGCTGCGAGCGACGTGACCGTTGTGGCGCCAGGGTACGCCAAGGCGCAGATGCCGCTGGCAGGTGAACGCGAGGTCCGCATTCAGCTCGTGCCGCAAGAAATCCGGGCAATCTATCTTTCAGGGCAGAACGCCGGGAACGCGGATGTCGTTCAACGCCTGATCGATCTCATCGACCAAACCGAGCTGAACGCCATCGTCATCGACATCAAAGAGGGGTATGTCTGGTATGACACGAGCGTGCAGTTCTTTCACGACGCAAACGCGGTGTTGCCCACCTACGACCCGCGGCCGTTGATCCAAGAGCTTCACGATCGCGGAATCTATGTGATAGCCCGCCAGGTAGTGTTCAACGATCCGATTGTTGCGGAGAACCGTCCGGATCTGGCGATCAAGACAGAAGACGGCGGAGTCTGGCGTGGCTGGATGGGCGATGCCTGGGTCAATCCGTTCAATCGCGAGTTGTGGCAACCAAATATTGATCTGGCCGTCGAAGCCGCCGAGCTTGGCTTCGATGAGATCCAGTATGACTACATTCGCTTCCCCTCGGACGGCGATTTGACGGTGGCAGATTTTGGGCCAAATTACACGGAGGACGGCCGGGTTGCCGCTATCGTGGAGTTTCTCAAGGAGAGCCGGAAAGCGCTGGAGCCGACTGGGGCAATGCTCGCCGTGGACATCTTTGGCATTGTCGCGGTCTACGGGGACGATCAGGGGATCGGGCAGCGCCTTGTCGACATTGCGCCGGTGGTGGACTACGTCTGCCCAATGATTTATCCATCCCATTTCAATGCCACATCCATTGATGTGGGCGGAGAGCCGAACGACTACCCGTATGAGACGATCACGCTTAGCCTGGCGCTAGCGAAGCAAAAGATGCCGGGCATGGAGCGAAAGCTGCGGCCATGGCTACAGGATTTTGATCAGCCTCCGTTCCGTGACTACACTCCGGACGATGTGCGGGCGCAGATTCACGCCTCGGAAGAGCAGGGAACAAGCGGATGGATGTTGTGGAATGCCGCCAATGTCTACACCGAGGAGGCGTTGAACGCATCGTAACGCCGCGCTGGCCTTCGGCTCCTGGCACCACAGCCTTTATACGACTCGTAGCAAGTTACCGGTATGCCGTGTATAATGGTGGCGCAGAGCATGACCGGGTGGTGGAGCGCTTCTTCAAGTGCTCGACGAGCAGAACAGGTAGCCACTGGTCTATTCGCTGCTGACATCTGCTGCTGAGCAGCGAGGAAGTGAGGACTGATGATCATTGTACGGCGCAGCCTGACGCGGGATTCCGAGCGTGTCCAGCAGGAAATGGAGCAAGTATTTCGCGCCCTCATGCCGGCACGCTCGCGTCCGACCGGTCGGCCATCCGGACTCTGGCGGCCACCCCTTGAGGTCTATGAAACTGATCGGGCCTTGGTGGTGTACGCCGAGATCGCTGGCATGGACGAGCGGCACCTAACGATAGTGGTTGACGGGGACATCCTCTCCATTCGCGGGGAGCGGCCTGACAATCGTCAGGCAGAGAAGCGATCGTATCGCGAGGCGGGAATCCCTTACGGAGCATTTGGGGCTGATATCTACATTCCGTTCCCCATCGATGCCGAGGGAAGCACTGCTGACTATACCAACGGATTCCTTCGCATCGTGCTCCCGAAGGCGGCTGCGCGGACGATCATCCCCCGCCGCCCGGAGCAAAACGATCAAGGGGAGGGAGCACGATAACGATGGTGAGCACGATGTTTGATCATGATCGAGCGTGGCCCGAAGAGGAGACCTTCGAGGCCGAGGACAACACACCAGAGCAGGAGCATCACGAGCCAGCGGCGGAGCAGGCAGCGCCGGATTCCGGCGGCGAAATTCTCACGCTGCCCATTTTGCCCCTCCGGGGGACCGTCGTTTTCCCACTGACGGTCGTGCCGCTGGCGGCGGCACAGCCCCGGTCTCTGCGGCTCATTGATGATGTGATGTCCGGTGACCGGACGGTCGGCCTGGTGATGCAGAAGAATGCCGAACAGGAGGGCGCCGGCCCAAACGACGTCTACCAAATCGGCACCATTGCAACCATCCACCAGATGATGCGAGTGCCAGATGGCAGCGTGCGCTTGGCGGTCCAAGGCGTCGAGCGGATGCGGATTTTGGAATGGGTCACTGAGGAGCCCTTCCTTGTCGCCCGCGTCCAGAAGGCGCCCGAGGACGTGACTGAGAGCGTGGAAGTCCAGGCTCTCACGAGGAACACGCTCGAGTTGTTCCAGCGGCTCGTGTCGCTGGTCTCGCACCTGCCGGACGAGCTCGTCACCGCGGCGCTGAACATTGATGATCCGCGACATCTGGTTTACCTGGTTGCCACGAATCTGCGCATGGAGCCAGAGGAGCGCCAGCGGCTGCTGGAGCTGGATTCGGTGCGCGACAAGCTGATCAGCCTCAACACGTTCATTGCCAAAGAGCTTGACGTGCTGGAGCTGGGCAAGAAGCTGCAGAGCGAGGTGCAGGAGGAGCTGGGCAAGTCGCAGCGCGAGTTCTACCTGCGCGAGCAGCTAAAGGCGATCCGGCGTGAGCTGGGAGAGGAGAGCGAGACCGAGGCCGAGATCAACGAGCTACGACAGAAGATCGAGTCCTCAGGCATGTCCGAAGAGGCGGCGAAAGAGGCGCGGCGCGAGCTTGACCGCTTGAGCAAGCTGCCACCGGCTGCTGCCGAATATGGGGTCATCAAGACCTACCTGGACTGGCTGACGTCGCTGCCGTGGAACAAGAGCACGGAGGGCGACATTGACATCGCCAAGGCGCGCCAAATCCTGGACGAAGATCACTACGATCTGGAGAAGATTAAAGAGCGCATCCTTGAGTATCTCGCGGTTCGGAAGCTGAAGCGAGAGCTGGCCGCGCAGGACGGTGAGGACAGCAGCGGCGTTGTGAACCGGGAGCCGATTCTCTGCTTCGTCGGTCCCCCGGGTGTCGGCAAGACGAGCCTAGCGCAGTCCATCGCGCGGGCGCTTGGCCGGGAGCTGACACGCATGTCGCTCGGTGGCGTCCGTGACGAGGCGGAGATCCGCGGTCACCGGCGGACGTACGTCGGCGCCATGCCAGGACGGATCATTCAGGCAATCCGGCGCGCGGGCACGAACGATCCGGTGTTCGTGTTGGACGAGGTGGATAAGATCGGCGCCGACTGGCGCGGCGATCCATCGTCGGCGCTGCTCGAAGTGCTCGATCCCGAGCAGAACAACACGTTCCGGGATCATTACCTGGATGTCGCCTTCGATCTGTCGCGGGTCATGTTCATCGCGACGGCCAATCTGCTCGATCCGATCCCGGCGCCCTTGCGCGACCGGATGGAGATCCTGGAGCTGGCCGGCTACACGGACGAGGACAAGCTGAACATCGCTAAGCGGTACCTCATTCCAAAGCAGCTCAAGGCGCACGGCTTGCCCCTGGATCGCTTCACGATCACCGATGACGCGATCATGGCGATTATCCGGCATTACACGCGGGAAGCAGGCGTCCGCAACCTTGAGCGGGAGATTGGAACAACGTGCCGCAAGATCGCAACCCGGATCGCAGAAGGGCGAGAGGTGCCGGACACGATCGGGCCCGACCAGATTCGGGAATTCCTCGGACGGCCACGATTCTTCTATGAGGAGCTCGCGGCCCGCACCAGTCAGCCAGGCGTGGCCATTGGCGTTGGTGTGACGGGGGTCGGTGGCGACATCATGTTCATCGAGGCAACGAGGATGCCGGGGAAAGGCTCGCTGACAGTAACCGGTCAGTTGGGCGATGTCATGCGTGAGTCGGCCCAGGCGGCGCTCTCATTTGTGCGCTCGCGGGCAAAGGACTTCAACATCGATCCGGAGTTCTTTGCCACATCCGACATCCACATCCACGTCCCGGCCGGCGCGATTCCAAAGGATGGACCGTCGGCAGGCGTCGCGATGACGACTGCGCTCGTGTCGCTGCTCACCGGTATCCCGGTGCGGGAGGACGTAGCCATGACGGGCGAAATTACGCTCCGCGGGCAGGTGCTTCCGGTTGGTGGCATCAAGGAAAAGGCGCTCGCCGCGCGGCGCGCAGGAGTGACGACCTTTGTGCTGCCACGGCGCAACGAAGTGGATCTCGACGATCTGCCGAAAGAGTTGCGGGACGAGATGACATTTGTCCTGGCCGACCGGATGGACGATGTGCTCGCGGCCGCGATGCCGGAGGAGTTCGTCATGCGGCGGCAGGAGGCACGAACGGAGGGAGCCCCCGAGCGGACGGACGTCCGTGAGCCGGTGGCCGCCACGCGATAATTCGCTCACCAACAAACACGGAAACACGAGAAGGACGGCTGGACAGCGGCCGTCCTTCTTTGTTGGCCGTGGTGGATCGCACACCGTGCGCGTCTCATGGCCGTGCCGGTCAGCCGAAAGCCTGGTGACAGGGTGATGAGAGCGGCCGACCCCGGATCGACTGCGCCCAGACAGACCCCAAACGGCAGGCGCTCGCGCGAACAATCAACGTTGAGTCAGTGCGAGCATGCGCCGGGTTGCGGCGGCGACGAAGTGCTCGAATGGACGAAGGTGCTCTGTGTGGCAGTGGAACATCATTTCGGGGTGCCATTGCACGCCGAACACGAACGATTTCCCAGGGAGAGAGACTGCCTCGATCAATCCATCATCGGTGCGGCCCTCGATGCGCAGTGCCGGCGCAATATCCCTGATCGCCTGATGATGGAATGAGTTTGCATGAATAGCGCTGGAGCCGTAGATCGCCTCAAGCATTGAGCCGGGTTCGGCGCGAACGGTGTGGCTAGGTTCCGACGAGGGAATGCCAATCGCTTGCTGGCGGTGCGATAGCTCACCGGGAAACTGGTCGGGGACGTGCTGATACAGGGTGCCGCCGAGCGCGACGTTGAGCAATTGAATCCCACGGCAAATGCACAGGACGGGCAAGTCGCGGTCGAGGGCGTCGCGGACCAGGGTCAGCTCAAACTCGTCCCGGAGCGGATCGATCCCGTATGTTTCTGGGTGGAGGGTTTCATCTCCATAGCGGGCTGGCTCGATGTCGGCGCCGCCGCTCAAGAGCACGCCGTCAAGCCGGGAGAGCAGCGTATCGACCGGGCCCGCCTGTGGAGGCAGGATAATCGGAATCCCTCCTGCGGCTTGGACCGCGTTG
>FWWM01016620.1_pt1 | contig 10908 bp, 7 predicted proteins | sample 2228351 | NCBI WGS metagenome assembly FWWM01 (sample SAMEA103939774, study PRJEB20133) | metagenome
TCCGCTCCACCCGCCCGTTGTAGCCCTTCCTCCCCAGGGGGAAGCGCACCAGCCTGGCCCCCAAGGGCTGAAAGAACCGCCGGTTGAGCCGCTCAATCTGCTGCAAACTCTCCCCGCCCCACTCGCTCCCCCAGTCGGTCTGCCACTGCAGCTGCTGCTTGAGCCCGTAGCCACGTAGCCAGAACAGCACCAGCCCGGCAAAGCACAGGGCATTGGTCAGGTTGTTGCGGTGGCTGAAGGCGAGAAATCTCAGGCGGGTGCGCCCCTCCAAGAAGGTCCACTGGTAGCGGGGCAGTTTGGCCTGGGTGAGGTGATGGACTAAGCGCGGGCCTAAGGTGGCTTCGTCGCGGATGTCCTTCACGTCTACTTGAGCCAGAGCGAAGGGTCTTTTCGTTTCCCAAGCCCAGTGGGCGGGGTAGCAGACCTGGCGACGCTTGCCCGGCCTGATCAGGCCGTTTCTGCGCAAGATGTGGCGGTGGTGTTGGGGGAGAGCCGCAGCCGCTGGCGGTGCCACAGTTCCCGGCTGAGGCGCTGGCGCCCATACCCCCCTGGGCTTCCACAGCCTTGCTGGTCTGGCGCGGGCAGGAGTGGGGGCGGCGGCTGCGGTCGCTCAGTCCGGCCTGGCCCTCGGCCTGGAAGCGTCTTCCCCATCTGTCCTCTACCTTCTGACCTCTGCCTTCTGCCTTCTGGTCTGCCACAGCCGGGCGGTCTAGGCGAGGGAGCCCGTCTGTTGGTAGGTCTGGACGAGTTGGCCTCTTGCTTCCTTGGGATTCATGGTGTACACTTCCTGGTAGGATAGTTCCATAGCTCGCATCCTTTCTGCGCGCTCTTCCACAGTTGAGCCCACGAGAGGATGCCCGCTTTCTTGAGCCATTGCCACACCTCCCCCTGGCGAAACGTTTTGGTGCGACCGCTTGCCCCAAGAGATGCTGCACCAAGACGTTTCGGTAACGATCTCTTGGCGCAGGGACCACTGAACCTTGATCAAGGATAGGTCGCACAGGTGTGCGGATAAACTGCACTTCTGGAAGCTCTGCTAGCTTTTCCAGATGCAAGATCGGCACGAATGCCTGCACCCATGAACTGTGACTCAGTCTTTCTCTCCCCCCAAGCTCTTGAATGCGCTGTAAAATCTTAGAGACAGCGGCTTCTGAGGCCGCCTCGATCACTACTAACACCTCATTGCCCTCAACTTTCAAATCAAATAAGTCAAGAGCAATCTCATCCCGTACTGAAGAGAAGGGAAACTCTGCTTGGGCCTCGAGGATCAGCCCCCCTCAAGCACTTGTTGAATCTTTGGGTGATCTCGCTCGGGTTGCGAAGGCCAGATTTCTTGGGCTTCACCAACCCACCTAAATAATAGTAGAGAAACTGTCCCAACTACTACAAATATTCCTCGTTGCAGGCGCATATTTCACGACCTCCTTCGAGATTTGGGGCTTGCCTCGCCAACTTCCTCTTGCCGTGCTAGACCCCCTTCATTCACAAACGGCGACACCGCGCACTATTACCACGCGATCTAGCATCCATTCTGAGGAGCCATTGGGCTTGAAGCGCACTAACCCCCCTAATACCTCATCTCCTTGGAAGACAGCGTTCGTTACCCATACCATGTCTTGAGAGTCAATGGCGATCTGATTGGCGAACTGCAACGCAGAGAAGGTCCCCTGCACTGAACCGTCAGGGTTATAGCGCATTATGCGACCATCTTGGAACATAGTGACGAAGATCTCACCCTTACTGTTAAGAGCCAAACCTGCAATCCAGTAGGTTGTTGTGGTAATAAACGGCTCCGCTACCTTAAAGTCCGGCGCTCTAGCAACGAGAACCCGGTTTAAAGCTCCCAGCCCCCTCGACCAGGGAGCATCTATGATAAGTAGGTCTCCCCTACGGGGGCCAGCGGTTAAGAACGCATAAGGCTCAGCTTGGTGTATGAAAGTCGATGGCGGCAAGAGTTGTTCAGGTTTATTAGCTGGATCAGCTCCCTTCAGCCGCCAAAGCCCCTGGCTCCACGTACCAAAATACAGGTCCCCATTTGGGGCGAAAACAAAGGTGGTAATTTGGAGGTTTGGATCTTGCACTATAACCTTCCGTCCGCTTCCATCTTGATTGTAACGCAGAATCCTCCCGCCTCCGGTGTAATCATGCACATAGAGGCGCTGGTCTGGCCCACAAATGATATAATGAGGACTTTCTAGGTTGCCCGCCACTTGAACGACCTTATTAGGGCCTGTCAGGCGCAAGATGGCCCCCTCCGGCGCTGCCACCGGTTTGGTCAAATAGATTGTAGCCTCTGCAGGGGACACTCTAAGCTGAACGGTTAGCCGTTGAGGGCTTCCCTGTGCACCAGACGCGGTTATAGTGATAGTGCCTGAATAAGTGCCAGCACTTAAGCCGCGCAGTTCGACGCGCACTTCTGCCCTCTGGCTCTGGCCCGCTGCTATTTGTCCGGTGTCTGGGGCAATGGACAACCAAGAAGCATCAGCGCGGCCACTCCAGAGCATTACTCCCCCGCCAGCGTTTCGTATAGTGATAGACTGAGGAGGGGGATTCGCTCGCCCAACCTTTCCGGAAAAAGTGAGCTGCAAAGGAGTCACCGATAAGACAGCGGGCCGCTCTATTATTAAAGTTACGCTCACGATCGCAGGACTCCCCTGAGCTCCTGGTGCGGTGATTGTGATCTCAGCTTGGTGAGTTCCACTGCCCAGTCCTGCCAGCTCCACATAGACATATACCTGAACACTCTCCCCCCCCTGCAAACTCCCGCTCCCGGGGTTTAAGCGTACCCAGGCTTGACTCGCTCGAGCCGTCCATGTCAGTGGTTGGCCGCCACTGTTGCGCACCGCCAGCGTCTGCGCCACTGGATTGCCCCCGCCTTCTTGCCCTCGGAACTCTAGCCTAAGTGGAGACACCTCTAGAACGGCAGGAGGCACAGCCTCTACCCTTAGCACCACGGGAATGATCACAGGGCTATTCTGAGCCTCAGGTGCAGTGAAAGTGATCTGAGCCTGCCGCGCTCCGGCACTCAGACCTGCCAGGTTCACTGAGACTTGTACTTGTGTGCTTTCTCCCACCTGCAATGCTCCACGACTATGGCTCAGGCTCAGCCAAGGGGCATCTACCTGTGCGGTCCACGTCAAGGGCTGCCCCCCACTGTTGCGAAGCGTAAGCGTCTGGGGAGCTGGGTTACTCCCGCCTGCGTAGCCACTGAATTCGAGTTGCCTTGGGTTTACCTCCAACACCGCTGGCGGCGCGGATGGCCTCACCGTCAGAGTCACCCTGACAGCTACGGGGCTCCCTTGGGCCCCAGGAGCTGTAATGATGATATTCCCGGCGTAGCTCCCCACTTCAAGGCTGGCACTCCTTAGCGAGACCGTCAGCACACTTGGCGCTGTCCCTCTCGTAGGGCTCAGCTCGATCCAGGGTTGGTCAGCGCTCGCGCTCCAATTGAGCATTCCCGTCCCTATGTTAGTAATTTGCACTGTTTGACTGGGGGGAGTGCGGCCTACTTGCTCGCTGAAGGTGAGGCTTGTGGGGGTCACGTGGAGGATCGCTCCCGTTCCTACAGCCTCGAAGGAGAACTCCTTGGGTTGGCTACGATTGCCGGCTTCGTCTACCAGCGTGACCCGCAGCGTGACGCTTTGGGGTGTGGTGGTCGCGATTTCAAACTCAAAGACCCCCTCTTTTGCCCCCTTAAAGTTGAGATCCAGAGTGAACGCGCGGAAGTCCTTTGCTTGGACAACGGCGAACTCCGCCTTAGCTAAATCGCCATCGGGGTCCTTGAAGCCTATGAATCCTGAGACGGGGGTGCCATCAGCCTGAATGTGTGAGGGAAAACTGATAAAGGTGATCAGGGGTGGGGTGCCCCCTTGTTGAGCGGGGGTCACCCCACCTAGCCCTGCTACTAAAGCGATGACCGCTAAGATCCTGATCGTCTTCAATCTCATACCCACCTCCCTATGACTCTCAAGGGCTTATTCTCTGTAATAAGCCTTACAGGTCGTGTTCTCCTTGATGGTGAATCCGAAGCTCGCGTTGGAACTGCGCAACCCAGCACACTCCCAGTGGCTGAAGAACAAGGTCTTTATGATCAATCTTGGCTCGCATATCAAGCCACGCTCAGGATGCCAAATGCAAACCACCTGAACGGTAGCGACCGTAGTGCTCAGAGCGATGCTTATGTTCGCTCGATCTCCCATCTCCAGACGCACCGTAGCAGGGGTTCGGTACGAGATACCGTTGACGTTTACGAGCACATCCTTGAGCTCTTCAGCCTGCCAGAAGGCTCGGATGGTGAGCGAGACTGGAGTAGGATCAATTCTGCAGAAGTTTCTTGGGCAGTCGCCACTGATCAACTTGGTAACGCTGGCGGAGACCTTCGCAATGGCATCCGCAATAGTTCCGGCAGCGGCAGCGGCAGCGGCAGCGGCCTCGGCCACGGCAGCCGCTGCAGCACTGGCCTTAGCTGTTGCCTCTGCAGACGCTACGGCCAGCGCAGCAGCCCAAGCCATCGCTTGGGTTATTGCTTCCACTTTAGCTTGTGCAACCGCAGCGGCACCTGCTTTGGCTTGCGCCTCAGCAACAGCAAGAGCCAAGGCTTGAACCGCAGCTGCTGCTTGGGCCTGTACCTGCAAGACGTTGAGAGTGAGACTGGCCATAGCAGCGTGGATTTGCGGCCCTAAGGCGAGTGCAATTGCTATCTGGCGCGTTAAGTTTGTAATCTGTGCAGCTGCCTGGGCGATGGCGCGGGCGTGGGTTGCCGCTAGTGCTGCCGCATTAGCAGTCGCCTGAGCTGCGGCAGCTGCTGCAGCCTTGGCTTCGGCCACAGCTTTCGCGTAGGACTCTGCTGTAGCTGCAGCAGCGCTTAGTGCGGTAGCTATTGCAGAAGCGCTGGCTTTCGCTGCCGCTACAGCTCTGGCCGCACTCTCGGCCATTGCTTGTGCTTTGGCAATAGCACCAGCAGCTGCTTCGGCAGCAGCCCGAAGGTCTATGACCACTGCCCCACAGGGCACGCGAACGACCTCACGCAGCATTTGGCTAGCTGAGGCCTGGGCGCGGGCGGCAGCAGCGGCAATCGCGCTGGCTTGGGCAGCTACAGAGCTTTCCGCCCGAGCGATCGCCTCAACCTGAGCTTTGGCTTGGGCAAAGGCGAGAGCAAAGGCATCAGCATGGGCCTTGGCCTCGGCCTCCGCGCGCTCTACAGCGTCAGCAGCCGCCAGGGCAGCAGCCTTAGCTTGATCCACTGCCAGTGCGATGGCACCAGCATCTGAAGCCGCTTGAGCGGCGGCTTGGGCCGCCGTTGCTAAGAAGCTATCCCCTCTGATCCCTACGATGGGATAGTCCTCGATCTCTCCAGAAGAGAAGGCCCCGCTGCCATCCCAAGGCTGATCGGTATCTAGAGGCGTTGGAGTGAGTGCGACCCGCATCCATGCCGGGCTCAGCGAACTTGCTAAGGGATCAAGGAGCTCAGAGGGGAAGGGCACTGTCACTTCCCGCATCTGTCCTGGAGAGACGTTTACGGCCAAGTTCTTGATAGCCCATTCATCCCTACTCAGAGAAACACTGACGTCCAAGGTCTGTTCGCCACGGCGAACCCTCAAAGAGAGCGTTGTTCCTGGCTTCAGCGCGGCTGAGAAGACCTCAGGGGTTGGTTTTTGTTTGTCTCCTATTTGGATTATAATGTCATTGGGCTGCAGTTTGCCTTCGGCTGGGGTCTTGGGCAGGACGCGCACGACCTGCACGCCCTCAGAAGTAGCTTGAACGATAGCTCCCAAAGGATCCCAGGTTCCATTGCGGTCCAGGTCTACTAATACGTTGAGATAGCGTGGGCCGCTAGCGGCTTGTGGGCCGAGCTTGATTGTGAATACCAGCGCCGGGGGCAGAGGCACAAGCCTGAGCCCATCGTTGAAGTCATCGAATATCAGATTAGGGGTGCCGTCGGGATCAGCAGGATCGTTCGCATCGTGCTCCCAGCTGAGCTGCACGCCGAGAGATTCAGCCTTCTCTGCTGGCATCTCCAGGGCATGGACCCCTGGGGTTCCGGCAATCCGGCTGTTGGTCGTCTTAAAGAGCGTGGGGAAGTGACCGATCACATCGGCGAATGCGTTGGAATATCCTGCAGGAAGCTCGTCGGGAGCATCGCCGTAGTCGGCTTTCAGCGCCTCTTGAGAACCCTGCTTCATCGTCGAGCGGGCTGCAGCCGTAACGATCTGGATGGGTTGAGCTAGGGGAGGGGTAATCGTTTGAGAGAGCAAGGGGAACTGGAACTGCCCCGGCGCGTCCTTGGTTATTGTCAAGTCGGCGATCTTGATGGGCTGGTTGTGCAATGCTTGAATTAGCTCTTGTATTGGGGCGCTTTGTACAGCTTCTACATTCACTTGACCTGGCTCGATTTGGGGAATAGAGAGATTCGTTAGTTCTTGGGCCGATGCGTCCAGCAGGCGACAGAATTCTTCTATCGTCAAAGCTTGTTCAAAGGCGACCTGACTACTGCGAGAAGAGACGAACTGATGGGCTTGCCCTGACGCCCCGCCGAGAAAGACCCCGATCGTTGCCAGCAGCACTGCTAGCGCTGCAACCGACCCGACCCTGCATGCGTACAGCCTATGCCGCATTGTTGATCCCTCCTTGGGTTTGATTTCCACCGATTGCGACTATATTTATGATCCAACAATTGTGCTCATTGCTGAAGGTAAATCCAATATTGGAATTCAAGCGCCACCTCTGAATTTCGAAGGCCAGGGGTACTGCTCAGGGGTACTGCTCTAGTGGGGGACATAAGTTTCCCCTTTCATTGCCAGAAATTATATTCCCGTGGCAAGCTTCGTTATAGTAGATGACTGCAGACTTATCCCCCTTCCCTAAAGGGAAGGGGGAAAGCTCCCCTCCCTCTTGCGGGGAGGGGGCCGGGGGAAATGAGTGTAATACCTTCAGAATCTTGCATTTGGGCCCCTCCTCCGAATATGTTGGTGGTTAACCCTGAGCGGCATCGGCTAGGCCCTTCCCTTGCAGACCACATGCACCCAGGGTCTGTTTGACCCTCAATCTTATTCTCTGTAACCTCCATCTCTGAGGAGTTCAGGACTAGTAAACCTTTTCCTGCATTGTTTTGGATAACATTATTAACGATAGCGATCCTAGAGACGCTCTGAATCACTATGCCATGGCGCCCTCCAGTTATAGTAAATCCTTTGATTGTGACATTTCTCGTGTTCAATATGAACACTGCTGGATTGGCTCCAGCACTGCTGATGGTTACTCTGCCAGCTCCTTCTAAGGTCAAGCTCTTAGTGACAGACAGGTTCTCATAATAAGTTCCAGGGCCGACGGTGATGGTATCGCCGCTGCGAGCGGCATCTATAGCCGGTTGAATCTTAGTGAAGGGGCAACCACTTGGACAGACAGTGAACAGCGGCCGAGCCTCTAGCACCAATGTCACATTCACGGTCACTGGGCTGTTGCGGGCCTCCGGCGCTGTGATGATAATCTGAGCTTGGCGTGTCCCTGCACTCAAGCCTACTAAGCTCACCGAGATCTGTACTTCAACTTTCTCCCCCGCCTGGAGCGTGCCGGTAGTCCGATCGAGGTTAAGCCAAGAGGCATTAGCTTGTGCCGTCCATGTCAACGCTTGACCCCCAACATTGCGGATCGTCACCGGCTGTGATGCGAGGTTGCCCACACCTTCCTGACCGCGAAACTCTAACTTCTCCGGACTCACTTCCAACATGGCCAGGGGAACTGGTGTCAATGTTAAGTTGAGCTGAATCACTACCGGGCTGCCATAGGCTCCCGGAGCCTCAACCGTAATCCGCCCGGCGTAGCTCCCAACGTCTAACTCCGCTGTGTTAATAGAGACCGTCACCGTCGCTGGAGCTACCCCCTGCTGGGGGCTGAGGCCAATCCATGGCTGATCAGCGCTGGCGATCCAATTGATAGTTCCTCGGCCAGCATTGGTAATCTGGATCGTCTGGCTCACTGGGGTGTGTCCTACTTGTTCGCTAAAGCTGAGGCTCGTCGGGGTCACTCGCAAAATGGGAGCAACGGCCTCGAAAGAGAAATCTTTAGGCTGACTGCGGTTGCCTGCTTCGTCTACAAGCGTGAGCCTTAAGGTCATCCGCTGTGGGACCTTGGTCGCAAGCGCGAATTCAAAAACTCCCTCCTTGACGCCCTTCACATCAGGGTCGAAGCTGAAGGGCTGGAAGTCAGCAGCTTGGACGACGTCGAACTCGGCTCGGATGATGATGTCCCCATCGGGGTCCTTGAAACCGACAAAGCCTAAGACGGGGTTGCCGTCGGCCTTGATCTCGGCGTCGAAACTGAGAAAAGTGATCTGTGGTGCACTCCCTCCTTGGCCTGGGGTCCCTGACCCTACAAGGGCACCGATGAATACAGCCAAAACCACACTTCGGAAGATCGACTTGCGTAGCATCGCCCTCACCTCCTTCAGTTACTTAAAAATTTTCTATTTCCTAATAAAGTTTGGTGGCCAAGGATACTGCGGTGGGCAGAGGTCTTGATGGTTATCCACAAAGTGATTCTCCTCCCCGATCAGCTGGATGCTCTTCTCGGCCTCCTCTACTCGCACGCCGCAGAACCAACTTCCTTGGACTGTATTGTGGGAGATCTTCACTTGGGCACTCTCGTTATCCGTGTCTATATAGCCAACCTCAATGCCATCGTAGTTGAACGCCAAAATATTTTTGTGGATGATTGTTCGGGTGGCCTGTCCCACGGTAATACCGGCATACTCGTGCCGTGTAATCCTGTTCTCCTCGATCCATGCCCTGCTTGAATCTCTGAGCGCTATCCCCCGCCCCAAGAGCTGAGGCCAAGGAGCCTCTCCCACTGTTCGGTTCTCCGAGATAAGGCTGTTATGGATACTTACGAGAGTTTGATCGAAAGCTATCACACCGGTGCCGTCGTTTTGGACGATCTCGCTGTCCTTAATGGTTACAAGGGCTTGATCCTGAGCAACGATACCGTTCTGGCTATTATGGGAGATTACTACACCATGAACAGTGGCCCATGCCTTGCCTATGATGACCAAACCAGCTTGGTTGAGAGCGTTCGTGAGGGTCAGGTCTTGTAAGGTAACAAGGGCATTACCGACCACTTGCACAATGGCCCAGCTATCTTGGAAGCCCTTTAAGATAGTCTTTCCGCGCCCAGTGCCCTTGATGGTAATGCTTTTAACAATGACCAGATGCTCCAAGTAAGTACCCGGTCCGATGAGTATGGTATCATGAGGAAGGGCAGTAGCAAGTGCCTGTTCGATAGTCGAAAAATCTTGAGGCACTCTTAAGGGACTGCGGGGCTTAATGGCTTCAAAGGAAAACTCCTTAGGGGGACTTCGGTTCCCAGCTGTGTCTGTTAAGGTGAGCAGTAGTCTGACTCTTTGCGGGGTCTTGGTAGCGAGTTGGAATACAAAGAATCCCTCCTTAACCCCTCTTTCGTCAAGATTTAAGGAAAAAGATTGAAAGTCCACAGCTTGGGCGACAGTGAACTCGGCTTTAACTACATCGCCATCAGGATCTTTGAAGCCAGCGAAGCCTGAAACAGAGTTGCCATCAGCTTTGATCTCTTGGGGAAAGCTAATAAAGATGATCTGTGGGGCACCGCCCACTGAGACTATAATGCCCAAGCAAAAATTCACAATAACTAGGGCAATAACCTGAGAGGTGTCCCTTTTCATAGGCTTGACCTCTCTTAATGAGTATTGTAGCATAATTCCCAATCGAAAGTCAAGGGGGGTAGGTCCTGGCGCCTCTCCACTTTGGGGATCATCGCAAGCCTCCTAAGTGTGCTGCCACCTTGAGGGCTTGGCCCAGCTCCGGTGGCTTCCACTGCTCCAACAGCTGCAAGGCCAGCCACAGCCAGCTCCCCTTCCCTCGTGCTACCACCGCTCGGCGGAATCCTGCTGGCAACCCCAACAAGCCCACCAAGGCTAAGACCAAGGTGGCCAGCACCAAACCCGCCACCAACCGCGCCATCCGCTCCACCGTCGAGACCGCCGCCTGCCTCAGCCCCAGCCGCTGCTTCCCATCCCGGAAGCCCTCCTCGATCCGCATCCGCCTTCGGTAGTAGGCCAAGGCCTGCTGGGGACTCTCCAGGCTGGTCACCACATACCAGGGCTCCCGCGCTTGTTTGCGACCCTTGGGCCACCTCACCAGCAGGTTCACCCCTATCCCCCTTCCTTCCGGTCGGTAAATGATGCCCTCCAGCCAGAGGACTTGCCCTGGCGGGATCGCCAGATCAGAGAGCAGGAACTTCTTGCCCCGCCAGGCGATCTTGGTCTGGGCATCGACGCGGATGCAGAAGTCCACCCCCACCTGCGCCAGGAACTGGAAGAGATTGAGCCGGGCGAAGCCCCGGTCGGCGATCCAGACCAAGCGCAGGTCAGGCCGGGCGGCCCGCAGGGCAGAGGTGACGGCGCGGATGAGGGCCTGGTGAGCAAGCCCTGCCACTGCCCGCGGCAGGTGTAGCTCCACAGGGGCAAGGCGCGCCCGCGCCAGGGGAGCGCGGCCACCAGCAGCTCGTAGCCCCCAGCGCTCGTCCAGTCCAGGGCGAGAGGCAGGGGCAAAGAAGTCGGCCAGCAAGGGGCCAGAGCCCGGATCAGCTGGGGATAGACTTGCTCAGGGAGGAAGCCGGGGTTCCTCAAGAAGCGCCAGAGGCGGCGCAGCCGGTCCTGGTGGTCGGTGGGGAGGGGGAAGAAGCGGGCGATGCGGGAGAGGCAGCAGCTGTGGCCGCGCAGCAGGCCATAGGTCAGCAGGCTCAGGGGAAAGACCTGCTTGACGAAGGCCACGAATTTGGGGTAAGGTCAGGGCGACCTCCTGATTCTTTGTGTTTGTGCCAGAGATTCTGGCTCCAGGAGGTCGTCCTTTCAACCCCATCACAGTGGAGAGGCGTCAG
>FWWM01016633.1_pt1 | contig 10901 bp, 9 predicted proteins | sample 2228351 | NCBI WGS metagenome assembly FWWM01 (sample SAMEA103939774, study PRJEB20133) | metagenome
TAAATACTAACGGAAGGATATATCGGATGGTCTTGAAAAAGCACCTTTACGGTATTGACTAAGAAATTCATAACTTTCCCCCTCTAAAGTGTCGTAAAAACTAAGAAAATCACAATATATAGTAACAAAGATTCAAACAGCACAATATATTGTATCACTTCAGTAGTGGGAAAGTCAAGGGGGTATCGATCGAATAAAATTATTGTTAGTTATTCTTGAAGCTTTAGGATATAATTACAGATAAGTTCAAAAATTTCTTTGAATAATTGAAAAAAAATCTAAATAGGTATGGTAAAATAAAACAAAATAAGAAAAATGGGGTTTTAGAGTATGTTAAAAACATCTAAGATGCTCTTTTTAATAATACTTTTTGTGTTTGTTGATGTATTAGGATTCAGCTTAATTTTACCTTTGCTACCGTATTATGCCGGAGTTTTTGGTGCGAGTGCACAATTTGTAGGACTGGCACTCAGTGCCAATGCTCTACTTCAGATGATAGGTGCTCCGATTCTTGGAAGACTCTCAGACAGATACGGTCGAAAACCTATTCTCGTTTTATCTCTATCTTCAACTGTTATAAGTTTCTTAATGTTAGGTTTTGCAAAAAATTTGACGATGATATTTCTTAGTCGAATAATCGATGGTCTGCTTGGTGGTAACATCTCTATCGCACAAGCGTATATCAGCGACATCACACAAGGCAAGGAGAGAACAAAAAGTTTTGGATTGATTGGTGCCGCTTTTGGTCTCGGATTTATTTTAGGTCCTGCTATCGGTGGTACTTTAGCTTTCGGTGGTAATTATGCTCGACCTGCCTTTGTAGCTTCTTTTGTTTCTTTAATAAATCTAATTGGTGCAATACTTTGGCTTCCAGAATCATTAAGCAAAGAAGAAAGAAAACGAAGGATTTCCGAACCAAAAGCCCAATTTACAATTAAAGCATTGATTGAAGCTCTAAAACTACCATGCTTAGGTCATTTATTACATATACAATTGTTTTACAGCTTAGCTTTTAATATGTTCGAAACTGTTTTTTCTCTCTTTACCAAAATCAAACTTGGTCTTGACGCTCAAATGACAAGTTATATTTTCGCTTATGTTGGGATTTTAGTGGTGATCGATGAAGCAATAGTTATCAGGTGGTTAGTAAAGAAGTTCAGTGAAAAGCAATTGATTTTTGGTGCGAGTGTGTTTTTAGGTATCTCATTTCTTGCTTGGGCAGTGACACCGTCGGTTTCTTATCTTTTGATTGCACTTATTCCGCTTGCTTTATCCTCTGGAACTTTAAGAGTATCTTTGAGTAGTGCAATAACGCGATCTGTCTATCCTGAAGAAATTGGCGGAGCTTTAGGACTTTCTGCAGGTCTTGGAAGTTTCGCAAGAATAATATCTCCTACACTCGGCGGTCTGTTAGTTGAAAGAATAAGTCCATCAGCACCGGGAATATTTGGAATGTTAATTATGATTTGGATTTCATTCTTTGCCTACCATAGAGTTCTTTTCACTTCGGATGAATTATGTCCAGTTTCAAAGAATGAAAAAGCATAATCACAATAAGTGAAAAAAAGGGGGGATTGAGTATGAATATTAGTAAAAAACTATTCGTTTTTGGTTTAATTCTTTTGATATTCGGTATTATTGATGGTGTAATAGCGAGGGAATGGACAAGATTTACGTTTAGAAATGTCGAAAGTTTGGAAGAACAAATTCTTTTTGGTTTTCATTTATTTATAAGTCACGGGCACTTTATATTATTCGGATTGTTATCACTCTTTTTGTCTGTTTTATACAAGAACCAAAAAGAAAGTTCGAAAAATTTTAACTTATTTGTATGGTTTTTCATAGTTGGTTGTACTTTGACATTGGTTCTTTCATTCTATAAAGGATTATTTTTATCAGCGTTAGCCGGAACTGGAAAAGTTTCGTTATTCCAAGCTGATGAAATGCTCTTTAGTGGGAATAAGATTTTGAGGTCTTTAGCATATACGATAGCTCACGTACCTATGGGAGCTGGAATAATAGGGCTCTTTTATAAAGCCCCGAGGAGCTATAACATTTATTGACTTTCAATATCAAAAAAATAACAATAAATTTCAAATTGCTTTTGACTTAATAGAATAGCTATTCTGTTAGTTGTAATTTTTCTATTTCATTAAACTTACCAACTATCTTATAAAAATCAGTAACATTTTTCAGTTCTTTTATATCCTCCTCACAGAGGTTTGCTTCAACCTCCGTGAAGAATACGTAATCCTGTGGTATCGCTTTAGATGGATGGGATTCGAGTTTTCTTAAATTAAAACCTTTTGAATAGAATATATCTACCACACGTTTCAAAGCACCTGGTTTGTTTTCCACAGTGAAAAAAATCGCTGTGATATTTCCATCAATATTTCCAGTCCGTTTTCTGATAAGGTAAAAACGAGTCACGTTCCTTTCTTTGTAATCTTGTATCCTACTTCTAATTAAGTGCAATCTATAAGTATCTACAGCTGCTTCAGATACTATAACAGCGCAATTTTCATCGAGAAGTTTTATCGCATCACTCGTTGAAGCTGTGTACTTTATTTCCGCATGCGGTAGATAATTGGTTATAAAATTCACGCATTGACTTATTGCCTGCGGATGTGAGTAGACGTATTTTATGTCTTTCAACTCCAAGTTTCTGAGGCTTGCAAGACAGAGTTCAACTTCGAGTTTGGATTCACCAAACACTTCAATATCGTAGTTCATCAAAACGTCTGTTGTTGGTATAACCGTTCCACTAATACTGTTTTCTATCGGAACTATTCCGTAATCTGCATCACCGTTTTCAATAACCTTCGCAACTTCCTTAATACTACTGCAATACTTGAACGGAAGTCTTGAGCCAACAAGTTTTAGAGCGATTTCATCACTAAAACTTCCCTTAGGACCAAGTAAAGCTACAGTTTTTTTGATCCCATACATCGAATACTCCTCGAATTTGGTTAATTCAATTATCTCTGTAAAAATATTGTTAACATAAATCGGATTTAGAAAAGTTTTGTTTTTTAGAGTTCTAATCTTTTCTTTTTCTATTTCTCTAACTTCTATCGGTTCGTCCAATTCTTTTTTTATCTTTACAACTTTTTTTGCAAATTCGACACGTTTTTCAAGTAGAGACAATATAATATCGTCTATAAGGCTTATTGTTGCCCTAATTTCAGGTAAACTTTCGTATTTTTCAGTCAGTTTTGAAAGCTCAAGAACTAATCCACTGAAAGAATAATCTTTTAGCTTTTTTCTGTACTCTTCAAAAAATTCCAAAAAAGTCTTTTCTTCTTTAAATTTTTCGTTCAATTCTAAGATTTTTTTGACGAATTCTTCTCTGTACTCTTCGGAAGATTTTTGAATCAAATAATACATCTGTGGGTTTTCACTTAAAAGTCTTGCAGAAAGTTTTGATAAGATGTTGTAAACTCTAATCGAAAAAGGTTTTTCTTCGTAAACTTGTGCAAATAGTAATAGTAAAAAATGCGTTAAACCTTGCATTTTTGCCATCTCGTTGTCGTGTTCTTCAACGGTCATTTTTGTTAAAAAAGTACCTTTGTTTTCAAATTCTTCTAGAATTTTTTTTGCTTCTTCTCTTTTCGATTCTTTCACTAAAATTATGTGAGATAATGGAACGTTCGTCTCATCACCAAAGAGTGGGTGGATACTTAGATAATCAAGTTTACTTTTTCCGAAAAGTTCTAAAACGCCTTTTTTAACAGAAGAGACATCGACTAACAATACGTTAGGTTTCGCTTTTGAACATATGTGTTCCAAGGCGTTCTTAATTTCTCCCATTGGGGTACAAACAAAGATAACGTCGAAATTTTGAATATCTTCGGTTTCTCGTTTTTCGGGTATGATATCGTATCCCTGAACATCGTAACCTAACTGCGAAAAAAATTCTTTAAAAAAACTTCCTAACCTTCCAACCCCGTATATCAGTATTTTCATCCCAAAGTCCCCCCGATTATCAATCATTCTTCAACTATTTTTGTATTTCTCAACCAAATATTCGATTGCAAGAAGGTATCCAAAGTATCCAAGACCACTTATCACACCATCAACGACAGGACTTACTACAGACTTATGCCTGAATTCTTCTCTTTTAAAGACATTCGAGATATGAACTTCGACAGTTGGAAGTGATACAGAACTCAAAGAGTCCCTGATAGCTATACTGTAATGCGTATAAGCTCCAGGATTAATAACTATTCCGTCAGCCCAGTTTCTCGCACTATGTATTTCGTCTATTATATCACCTTCAGATGAGTACTGGACAATTTTAAGAGAAATTCCAAGTTCTTTAGACTTTTCCAAGATTTTTTGGTTTATATCTTCAAGTTTCATATGACCATAAATTTCAGGTTCTCGCAAGCCCAAGAGGTTTAGGTTAGGGCCGTGAATAACTAAAATCTTCATATCAAAACCTCCTCTTCAAGTTCTTTTGAAAATTCTTTGAGCTGTTCTTTAGTAATAACTGTAATTCTAACATCTCCGATATCGTAAGGTAGAGCGAATCTGTATTTTCCTTGATAAACTTTCTTGTCCGATTTTAAGAATTCAACCAGCTTAGAGGTGTTGTAAATCCCAATCTCTTTTAAAGAAGTTGGAAGTCCGAATTTTTTGAGAATCTTTATTATTTTTTCTTTAGTCGAGACCGAAGTAAGTCCTAACCATATCGCAAGTTCAGTTTCCAAAACCATACCGACAGCCACCGCTTTAGAGTGGCTTATTTTGTAATTTAAATAAGATTCGATAGCGTGTCCAAATGTATGTCCGAAATTCAATAGCATCCTCAGTCCTTTATCGTACTCATCTTGCTCAACGATTTTTCCTTTTATTTTTATGGATTGGTATATTAGCTCGTTAAGTATATATGAATATCTATCGATTATTTTTTCAGAATTTTCAACGTTGTAGTCGAAAATCTCGAAACCTTCTATAACGGTAGCTTTTACAACTTCCGCTAAACCTTCCAAGTAGATTTCCTCCGGTAGGACTTTCAAAAATCGTGTATCTGTAATAACGTAGCTTGGTTGATGAAAAGTACCTAAGAAATTTTTCTTCTTAGCGTAATTAACCGCAACCTTACCGCCAATACTTGAATCAACTTGTGATAATAAAGTTGTTGGCACGTAGAACCAACTAATACCTCTCATATACAAAGCACAGGCAAGCCCAGTTATATCTCCTATAACCCCACCACCGATCGATATCACTAATGAGTCCCTGTCTAATTCTTGTCTTATCATTCCGTCAATTATTTTAAATAAAGTTCTTGGGGCTTTTAAAATTTCATTATCATCTATAAGTATACTTCCAACGAGAAATTCCATAGACGCAATCGATTCTTCTAATTTTTTTCCAGCTATATGATAGAGTATTGGATTTGTGACTATCACAACTTTGGAAGGTTCGAAATCTTTCAAGCATCCTAATATGGTATCTTCCAAAATATCGTAACCGACCTTTATTGAATAGTGTCTCGAATCCGTTGCTACATCAATTATTTTTTCTTCGAAAAATTCTTTTTGTCTTCTAATTCCCAAAGATTCCAAGTTAGATAAAATCTCAGCGATAACAGTCTCAAGATTTTGATCAGAGTTTATAGCTATATCTGCTAAGTTTTTGTAAAGTTCGTATCTTTCGTTGTAGATTTTTTCCAATTTCTTTCTTTTTTCTTGAATTGACTTTCCCTTAAGCAACGGTCTTGAATCATCTTCTGAAATTCTTGAGAAAAGCACATCGATTCGAGAATTAAGAAATACAAAAATTCCGTTTTTCTTAAGAAAATCTATATTTTCTTTTCTCGTTAAAGCACCACCGCCTACTGATATAACAAGATTTTGCATTTTTGATATCCTTTCAATCGCTTCGCTTTCAAGATTTCTAAAATGTTCTTCACCGAATTTCTCAAAGAGGTTTGATATTTCAGTACGGTGAGTTTCTTCGATGAGTTTATCAGTATCTATAAAGAATCTTCCAAGCTTTTCAGATAAGATTTTACCGACAGTAGTCTTTCCACTACCTGGAAGTCCGTACACAATAACGTTCTTATTTACCATCTATCTCCCCCCTTGACCTCTAAAAGTGCGTCAGCTATAACTAAAGCTACCATACTTTCGGCAACAACACTTGCAGAACCGACAGCACAGATATCAGATCTTTCGTAATGTGCCAAAGCCATTTCATTCGTTCTAACATCGTACGAAGGAAGCGGATTTTTCAAGGTTGGGATAGGCTTCATAACCGCTCTTACAAAGATAGGTTCACCGTTACTTATTCCTCCTTCTATGCCACCTGCGTTGTTCGATAACCTTCCTTGCAGTTCTATGACATCGTGAACAGAACTTCCAAAACGTTCTGCGTATTCAAATCCTAAGCCTATTTCTATTCCTTTTACACCGGGAATACTCATAACTGCCGATGAAATTTTGGTATCAAGTCGTCTATCCCAATGAACGTGACTTCCAAGTCCAACAGGTACCCCTACGACCGCTACTTCAAAGACTCCACCTAACGTATCACCATCTGCTTTCGCTTTGTCGATAAGTTCTACCATCTTCTCAGTTGCAAATGTATCAGGACAACGAACCGGAGAATTTTCTGCATATTCGAAAAGTTTTTCAATAACTTTAGGTTCTTTCATCCTTGTTTCAACATCTTCAAGATTAGCTTTAACTGTGCCTATACTTAAAACCCAACTGTAAACTTTTATTCCAAATTTCTCAAGAATTTTTTTAGCAAAATAACCACACGCAGTTCTTACAGCTGTTTCTCTTGCACTCGCACGTTCTAAAACAGGTCTGCAATCTTTAAAACCATATTTTATCATTCCTGCAAGATCAGTATGCCCAGGTCTTGGAATATATATAGGAACATATTTATCCTTCCAATTTTCGTAATCTTTGTTTGGGATTATGACAGATATTGGAGCACCTGTACTTTTTCCATTGAGAACACCGGAAGTTATTATTACTTCATCGTTTTCGATATTCGCCCTTTGCCCCCTTCCATATCCTTTTCTTCTTCTACTTAGCTCTCTTTTCAATTCTTCAATATCAATTTCTACACCAGCAGGGACACCTTCTAATATTCCCGTTAATCCCCATCCGTGAGATTCACCAGCAGTTAAAAACCTCAAAATTCTTAGCATTCCAACCACCAACTCCCTGTGATTTCTTTTAACGAACTGAACATAACTTCGATAGGACAGATTTTACCTGTGAAAATCTCGAAAGCATAAACTCCTTGATAAATTAGTATTTCCAATCCACTTATAACTTCATAACCAAAATTTTTGGCTTTCGTGTATAAAACAGTAGGTTTTTCGCTGTAAGAATAATCGCAAAAGATTTTATTTTGCTCAATTTTTGGAAAAATTTCCTCAAAGTCTACGGTGGCTTGTTCTGGAATACAATTTACAATAGAATCAACTTTTCCCAAGATATTTTTTAGTTGATTTTCATCTAAAGGTATTATTTCAAAATCAACATCAAAAAAACTCTTAAATCTTTCAACAATTTTTTGAGCTTTTTCAATCGTTCTGTTTGCGATGTATACTTTCTCTGCACCAAGATAAATACCACCGAGGATAACCGCACTGGCAGAGCCACCAGCCCCTAAGCATAACAAAGAATTTATTTTTCGATTTCTTCTCTTAAAAGCTTCAATAAGAGCTAAAACGTCTGTGTTGTAACCAAAGATTTCTTTTGTGGTTTTTTTAAATAAAAGTGTGTTTACCGCACCAGTTAGTTTGACAAGGTTACTCGTTCGGTTACAAAACTTGTAAGTATCAGATTTATAAGGTATTGTAACATTCAAACCTATCATTTTTTGTGAAGCTATTTTAAGAAACTGAAATAGATTTTCTGGTTCGACCGGAATAGCTGAGTATTCCCAATTTAATCCGACCGAACGCAAAGCACTATTTTGAATCACAGGAGAAAAAGTCTTACTCAACGGATATCCTATTACCGCAAGTTCTGGTAGGCTTTTGAAATCCAAAGTCCTCACCACCTAATCCCTAAAACTTACAGAGCTTAGAAGTTCAAAGAATGACGGGAAAGAGATACTTACGCAGTCGATATCTTTTATCTTCGATTCTCCGAGAAGTGAAATACTTGCTATCGCCATTGACATAGCGATTCTGTGATCATTAAAACTTTCAAATTCAGCTGGTTTTAAGTTCTTATTGCCTTCAATTATCAATCCGTCTTCAAGTTCTTCTACTTTAACCCCCATCTTTCTTAAATTGAAAGCGATCGCTCTAATTCTGTCGCTCTCTTTCACACGCAATTCTTTCGCATCTTTAATTACGCTCGTACCATCCGCAAAAGCACAAGCAACAGATAAAATTGGGATTTCATCTATTATTCTTGGAATGATTTCACCTTTCACTGTGACAGATTTAAGCTCACTTCCCTCAACATAGATATCACCAACTAATTCGCCGTCTTGAGTTTTTTGGTTTTCAATGTATATTTTCCCCCCCATCTTTTTGAGAACGTCTATTATACCTGTCCTTGTAGGATTGAGACCTACATCTTTTATTAAAAGTCTAGAGTCTCGGTTCAAAAGTGCAGAAACAATAAAAAAACTTGCCGAAGAGATATCACCGGGTACGGTAATCTGAGACGGATTTAGTCTTTCAGTCGGTGCTATCTTTACGCAAGTTCCATCAATACTCAAATCTGCACCGAAATGTTTCAACATAATCTCTGTGTGGTCCCGAGATTTTTCTTTTTCGTAAATAACTGTATCTCTATCAGCATAGAGTCCAGCGAAAAGTAGGGCTGATTTTACTTGAGCACTTGCAACTGGAAGTTTGTATTCGATTCCTTTCAACTTTCCACCTTCTATTTTCAAAGGTGCAAAATTTCCGTCTTCTTTTCCATCAATTTTTGCACCCATCTTTTTTAAAGGTTCAACGACACGTTTCATCGGTCTTCTTGACAAAGAATCATCTCCAGTTAAAACGCATTCAAAACTTTGCCCAGCTAAAATTCCCAAAAGAAGTCTCATTGTAGTTCCCGAGTTTCCAGCGTAAAGCTCAACTTTAGGTTCTTTTAAAGATTTCAAGCCTTTTGCATAAACAATGAGAGTATCGTTATCTTGAAATTGTATATCTACCCCGAGTTTTCTAAAACAATCAACGGTTCTAAGACAGTCATCAGCTTTTAGAAAGTTTCTTATCACACTTCTTCCGTCTGCTATTGAGCTTATCATAACTGCTCTGTGAGAGATAGATTTATCGGGTGGTACTGAGATTTGACCTTTTATAATCTTTTTACCTTCTATTGTTATATCCATAATCAACACCTCAATTTTTTACATTCTTTTTCCAAGAATGTGTGCTATTTCTTTAAGCTCTTTAAAAAGCTTTGAAAACTGCTCGAAATTAAGCGACTGGAACCCATCAGAAAGAGCTTTTTCAGGTTGCGGATGTACTTCTATTATCAATCCATCAGCACCGACTGCAAGAGCCGCTCTGCTCATAGGTGGTACAAGTTTTGAATTCCCAGTGCCATGACTTGGGTCAACTATAATGGGTAAGTGGCTCAATTGTTTTACAAGTGCCACAGCAGAAAGGTCTAAAGTGTTTCGAGTTCTGGTTTCAAAAGTTCTTATTCCACGTTCACAAAGTATCACATTAAAGTTTCCTTCGTTCATAATGTAATCAGCTGAAGCAAGCCATTCGTCGATAGTTGCTGATAAACCTCGTTTTAAAAGAATTGGTTTCCCAGTCTTTCCAACAGCTTTGAGAAGCTCAAAGTTTTGCATATTTCTCGCTCCTATCTGGAGAATATCAGTGCATTGACTAACTATTTTGATGTGTTCCGAACTCATAACTTCGGTCACAATTAAAAGTCCATATTTTTGACGAACTTCTGAAAGAAGTTCAAGACCTTTTTCACCAAGTCCTTGGAAAGAGTAAGGTGATGTTCTTGGTTTAAACACACCAGCTCTTAGTATCTTCACCCCAATTTCTTTCAAAAAATTTGCACTTTCATTGATCTGCTCTCTACTTTCTACAGCACAAGGACCTGCAATAACCGTGAAAAAATCTTCACCGATTTCACAATCACCGACCTTTACAATCGTCCTTTTTGGAGTGAAAAGTTTACTCGCCAGTTTGTACGGTTCGGTTATAATAACAACTTTCTCAACGCCGTCCATACTTTCAATAGGAGTACCGTTAAGTTTCCTACGGTCTCCTATAACCCCTAAGATGAGTACCTCCTCCCCCTCGGAAATATGTACCTTAAGACCTGAATTTTCAATTACTTGCCGAACACGTTTTACATTCTCTTCTCCGGCATCTTTCCTCATAACGATCACCATACTAATCCCCCCTAAAATTTGTATAAAAAAGGGCATCCATACTTTGGATGCCCTCTTTCGGTTTATTTTTACACTTTCCCCTACGCCTTTTCACCAAAAAACATATTGGGAAAGCCCGAAAGAAGGCGTTTCCCAAAATAATAAGCGTAGAAGGAATTATTAAGTTTGATTGTAGAAATATTTAAATATTCAACCATACTCCCAAACTCCTTAGAAAGTTTTAACAATAATACCAAATTAGTGTGTTTTTGTCAAGCTACGCACTCACTTTTTCAAACTCTCCAAAATCTCTTTGACAAACTCCATCACCATCGCTTGTGGATTTATCCGTCTGTTCAGAGTGTAATATAATCCTTGCAGGTATTCCCACAGCAGTTGCATTGTCTGGGACGTCTTTCAAAACGACAGTGTTTGCACCAATTTTGACGCTGTTACCAATTTTTACCGGTCCAAGTAGTTTCGCACCTGCACCTATTACAACGTTGTTACCAACGGTAGGATGCCTTTTACCTTTGTCTTTTCCTGTTCCCCCTAAAGTAACA
>FWWM01016646.1_pt1 | contig 10896 bp, 10 predicted proteins | sample 2228351 | NCBI WGS metagenome assembly FWWM01 (sample SAMEA103939774, study PRJEB20133) | metagenome
ATTTTCTATCTCGTGTCAGAGAGGAGCTTAGTGCTGTGAACAAACAGGTTTTGGAGCATCCCCTCCTAGCTGAGGCCGAGGGTGGGGTTCTTCCCATAGACGCAGTGAGGCTGTTCGTGGAGAACCAGTATTACATAGTCCACCATGACCTTCGTAGCCTCTCCCTAATGGTGGGAAGAGCCTCTGACGAGCTTGAGATAAACTATCTCCAGAAGCTTCAGCAAGGGGATATGGCCGCATTTGAAGAACTGAAGAAACTAGGTGCTGAGGTAGGAGCGCCGCTAACTTGTTTCCCAAAGCTCAGAATTATCCCCGAGGCTGTTTCTTACACCCATTACCTAGCTTGGTTGGCCTTATACGGCAACACAGGGGAGCAGGTCTTCGCGCTGATAGTAAACCTCCCAGTGTGGGGTTTGGCATGCTCTAGGCTTGGTAAGGCTCTCCGTGAAAACTATGGAGTTAGGAATACGGGTTTCCTAGATGGCTTTGCCTTCCTACCTAAATGGCTTGATGAGGAAGGGCTGGTGATAGTCGAAAAATATCTGCCAACATCGGGTGAGAGGATGCGTATGATAGCCAAGATGATCCAAAGCTACGAGGTTGGCTTCTGGAACTCCATATACAAGGGGTTTAAAAAGTAATGGGCAGCTTTACCAAGGAACTGTGGAAAGGGATAGAAGATATCTACAAAGCTATTCTAGCACATCCCTTTTTAATAGAGCTTACTACAGGCCAGCTTAGGAGCGAGACTTTTAAACGATACATAATACAGGATGCCCTCTATCTGAGTAGGTTCGCAAGGGCAGTAGCGCTGGTTGCTATTAAAGCAGAATCAGACGAGGACATGATTATACTACTCAGAAACGCTGAGGCTACATTATCATTCGAGCGGGCTTCGTTGCACGAGTTCCTGCTGACAGTGTGGGGGATAACACCCCAAGAGCTTGAGAAACATACTATGTCACCTGTTAACCGGACATACACCGACTTCCTGATAGCCGTAGCTTATGAGAAGAACTTTCAACTAGGCTTGGCGGCTATCCTACCCTGCTTCTGGGTATACCTAGAGGTTGGGAAAGAACTTCTACAGAAAGGAAGCCCAAACAAAACCTACCAGAAGTGGATAGATACATACTCATCTAAAGAATATGAGGAAGCAGTACAGCAGGTTGTGGGGCTTATGGATAAAACTGCCCAAAACATGGCTGGTTCTGAGAAAGCCGAGGCCAAGCGCCTCTTCAGACTCTCAACAGTCTATGAGTATCTCTTTTGGGATGAAGCATATTACATGAGGGATTGGCCATTCAGCGTATAATTTGCCTAAACAAACTTTATTAAGACAACAGAGTAGCTAACACTAGCGATTACAAACCACCACCGCGTGTTCTTCGATATGATACATGCTCTGGCAGAGATTATCGAAGCTCTTCATAACCGTCTTCCTAAACTGTCTACTAGCAGGCTAGCTATAGTATAGCTGGCTCTCGTAGAATTGACAGTGGGGCAAATAAGATGCTTAACGATGTTCACGGGCTTTGTCTTTAAATAGTATCGGCGATGGGTAGGACCAGGCCGAGTGGCAGGTCAACATATAGCGATCTGGCCTTTATGTTAAAGCTGCTCTATATGGGCTACCAATTTAGGTAAAGGATACTAAGAGGATCGATAAGAAGGCCACTAAAGGAGGGGCCAGATCCCACATCCTCACGTTAATTTTCCTAGAACTCCGCCTACTGTTCGGGTTGAACCTCCTCGCCTCCAAAGCTACTTGCAGGTCCTCGGCCTTCTTAGCAGCCAATTGGATCAATATATAAAATATTAGCGGGAGACGCGGGACTACGTGTAGAGGTGTTTTGATGAGCCCTCTTGATTTAAGTGATTGTAGGATTTCATTGAGGTCCCTAAGCATCCCCTGAAGCATATTATAGGCTAGGGCTATTGTATAGGCTACAATTATAGGTAACCCGATCTTCCTCAACGTATCGGCAAGTTCCCATGAATCGGAGGAGTAGGCATAGAGAACCGACCCTGCGACGGCCGTCTCTACCCTGAATAAAACGAGTAAAAGTTGGCCGATGTTCTTAGCACCTGATACTATAAAGGCAAATAACCCAAGCCCTACTGACATTGGGAGGAAGATTATGAGGAACTCGATGGTTCTCCTAATCCCAGCTACTTTGGAAGCCATTGTACTCGATATAGCGAATATTATGGCTATGTCTATCCAGTCGTGCATTATAGTTATGGTACTTATGAGTATGAGTAAGTATGCTGTTGAGGAGGATGGGTGTAGTAGGCTCGCCCTACTCCACGATACCTCTTCTAGGCTCTCCCTCATAAGTTATTACACAATCCCTCAAGACTATGCATCTATCCATGAACGTCTCCGAGAAACACTCATCATGGGTTGCTATGAGTATAGTAACCCCCTCCTCTGCAGCCCGTGTAAGAGCTTCCCCAATAACCTCGGAGAGCCTCCTATCCAATCCGTGAGTTGGCTCATCGACGGCTAATAGCTTAGGCTTCGCTGCTAAACCAAAGGATATCGCAGCGATACGTTTCTCTCCAAGGCTCAGCTTGTATATTGGCTTGTCTAGTATATACTCCATACCCAAGGTTTTGAAAATTGTTTCTGGTAGATTAGATATTTCCAGATCTTCCCTTGGTGTTCTTCCTACTAGTTGGAAGGCTGGATTTTGGTGAATGTACGTCGCTGTTCTTGGAGAGGGTTTTCTGCCATCTAGCAGTATTTTTCCAGAGCTTGGTTTGAGGAGACCTGAGACTAGTTTGAGGAGGGTTGATTTCCCTGCACCATTTCTCCCCATAACAGCCACGGTCTCCGACTTCTTAACAGAGAATGATACATCCTTGAGTACACTTATCCTACCAGGGTACATGAATGATAACCCCTGAACTCTTAGAACCTCTTCTCCAACAATCTTTTTACCCCTCTTTTTCTCGATCCGTCCATTCCATAGGCTTTTCTCAGACCCTAGCTGGATTACTTTGTCTACGGATAACCCTTTAGGCATCTCTTCATAAGCTGCCATTACTATCCCAACACCTCTCTTTCTAAGATCTTCTATTAGATTTGTTATTTGGTATCTTGTTGGAGGATCTATTGCTGCTAGGAAATTGTCTAAAAGGAGAAGTTTTGGATACATTGATAATGCCGATGCGAATGCTAGACGATACTTCATCCCTATGCTGAGGCCCTCAATCCTCCACCATATTCTATCACCCAATCCAGCTAATTCTATAGCCGATAAAGCGCGTTTCCATACTTCGTTGGGAGGGAGAGCTAAGTTCTCTGGGCCGAAGGCTGCTTCATCTATAACCCTTGAGGTAAGCAGATAACCCTCTACCTCATCTGGAACATATGCGGATTGGCCAGTTGAGGATATCCATCCCTCATGCGGTAGGAGGCCGTTAATTGCAAGGAGAATGCTGGTCTTCCCTGAGCCGCTTCCACCCACGAGGAGGGCCAGCTCCCCTTCACGCAGCTCCAGCTCTATCTCAGGGCTTCGCCATCCATCCCTTTTAGCTCTGAATCTCCTTAAACTTAGCAACGGGCCAGCCACGTAGACCACCTGCTTCCACAACCCTATCTACTACATACTTCACTAGTAATCCTCCTAGGACCACACCGCTAACAAGCATGGAGGCGATTATTGTAAGGTGAAGCTCTAGAGGATATCCTGGGTCTCTGCATGCCGGGTAGAAGGGTGAGACTAGGCAGTCGAAGGGGTAAGATGCTATTACGGGCAATGCTCCGGCTAGGGCCATGCTATCCCATCCCCACCTCTTATATCTGCCTAAGGCGAAGGCCAGCTCGCTCATTATACCCTGGGCTGGGCCATAGTAGTACAGTAAGATACTATAAGGGCTTACGAGGAGTAGTTCGACTATTGCTGCGACCGTCTCGCCTATGAATGCTGCCCCCCTTATCCTTAGAATGTATGCCGGAAGGGTGCCACCGATATACCACATACCGTAGATCAACCCTATTCCTATGTGGCCTCCTACTAAGAAGCTTAAGGGTGCCACAACATGACTCCATGCTGCGAAGATAACACCAGAGACGACCGAGAAGGCTGCAAGACCTGTTATAAACCTCACCGTTGTTAACGAGCTCATTTCATCAAACTAGCGAGTGTGCCAATATATAGCCTATTTGATAAGTAAGTTATGTGTACTAACAGGATTTATTAAAACCATCGATTGTAAGGATGTACTGTCAACTTGATGGGGGCTATAACATCTACAGCCTCTAGATGGAGATATTCTCAGTACTTCTATGCCTGTGAGGAGATCGATGAATACCGATGGCCCTGTTTACGCCAGCCTACCAGCTTCTCCTAGGAGTCGCACAGCTCCAAGTATACGAGTTCAGATGCCATAAGCTTAGGAGATAACTATATACAACCGTGGATTTGAAGACATAGGTCGCGGGATGAATAGAAAGAGAAAGGCTGAGCTTTTGATGGAGGTTTTGATGTCGAGCGTCAACTTGAATAAGGTACCTGTAGAATTGGGCTGGTCTGTATGGCATGCTTTTACAACAAATAAGCTCGCTTCTAGGGATGGTTTGAAGATTTTAATCAAAGCATGCAAATGCTGCGAGCAGGAGAAAACTAGCAAGGTCTTAAAAGGTGAGAGGGTTTGAAGCCGTTTTTCTCTATCGAGGTTATACCGAAAGATCCTCTTTGGAAACTATCGATAGCTGCCGTGATGATCGATAAGAAAGGTTTTGACGGGATTTGGGTCAGCGACCATTTCTTCAACAGAAACAGTCTTGTGACGCTTTCACTGATTGCGTTGAATACTAGAAAGGTAATGTTAGGCCCTGCTGTTGTAAACCCTTACTTATATCATCCGATAACCATAGCTCAGGCAGCCGCAACGCTTTGGGAGCTTGCTCCACGAAGGGTCCGTCTTGCTATAGGTGCCGGTGACAGGCTGGCCCTTAAGAAAATCGGAATAGACAGAAAAAGTCCGGTCGAAAAAGTCATGGAGGCCGTTGAGAAAGTTAAAGATGTGCTCAATTCTCAAAATCTTCTTGAAACGTACAATGTCCAAGGGGTAAAAGTCTTTGTAGGCGCCCAAGGTAGAAGAATGCTTGAGAATGCCTCAAAAAAAGCAGACGGGGTACTCGTTAACTGGTCAAACCTTGATAAGCTAATTGAGGCGATCAATTTTTTAAAACCATTATCTCCTAAAGATTTTTGGAAAGCAGCCTACGTTATAACCTCCATACATGAGGATGAAAACAAGGCCAGAAAAACAGCCATCCCATTCGCCGCCTACTTGATGGCCGGTGCCGACAAGAGATACCTTGAAAAGATAGGGATCGAGGAAAGATTTCGACAGCTGGTTGAAAAGCTATTGGAAAACAAGAGCTGGGACGAGCTCTACAATATCTCTTCAGACAGCTGGGTAGATGAGTTTGTTGCATGGGGCAAGCCGAAAAAACTAGAAGAAATGGTATCAACATTGGTTGAGAAAGGATACGATGAAGTGGTCTTCGCAGGCCCCTTAGGACCGAGGTATATCCAAGCGCTAAAATACCTCTCCTCAATATCTAGGGGTATTAAGGGAGAGTGGGCCAGAGGTGGCTGAGCAGATCATGCTTTCAAGGACAGATGTTGAAAAACTGAAGAAAGAATTGGCGTCTAAACTGGAGCTGCCGAAAGTACCTTCAGATTTGGAGCTGGCCAAGCTGCTAAATGTTAAGAATAATTTAACGGTCAAAAAACCTGTCAAGACGGCCTCAGGGGTTTCCGTAATCACGGTCGTAGCGCCGATCTTCAGCTGCCCCCACGGCAGGTGTATCTACTGTCCAGGCGGCAGACCTTTTGGAACGCCCCAAAGCTATACAGGGGAAGAAGCTGTTGTAAAAAATGCAGCGGCTGTTGGTTTCGACCCATACGCCCAGGTCGTTGCGGCGGTCAGTAAGCTGAGGTTGATGGGGCACCCAGTCGATAAGGTTGAGCTCATCATTATTGGGGGGACGTTTACAGCCACATCAACAGAGTTTCAAAGCAGGTTCATAAAGAGATGCCTTGATGCCTTAAACGGCATAGACTCGAAGAACTTAGCTGAAGCATTGATGTATGCCGAAAATGCCCCAATCCATGTCTCTGGGATTACCATTGAGACGAAGCCAGACTGGGCCAAGAAAGAAAAAGCATCAAAGCTTGTCGAGATGGGTGTAACACGGGTAGAGATAGGTGTTCAGGCCTTAGACGATGAGATACTTTTGCTGACAAAAAGGGGCCATAACTTGATGGATGTGGTGGAGGCTACAGCGGATCTAAAAGATTTGGCGTTTAAAGTAGGCTACCACATGATGCCCAACCTTCCAGGCTCAAGCCCTGAAAAAGATCTTGAGATGCTCCTAACCCTTTTCGATGACGAGAGGTTTAGGCCAGACCAGCTTAAAATATATCCAACCCTTGTCCTACCCAACACAGAGCTTGAGAGGATGTGGAGGAACGGCGAATATACACCTTATCAAGAAGAAGAGCTTGTGAAGGTTTTGACCGAGTTTATGAAAAAAATCCCACCATATGTGAGGATAACACGTATCCAAAGGGAGATACCTTCAAGAATAGTCTTGGACGGGTTGAGGACATCTAGGCTGAGGCAGGTTGTAGAGGAAAGGATCGGGTATACATGTCGATGTATAAGATGCAGGGAACATGCCCACAGACGTTGTAAAGTAGACCCCAACAGGGCTCAAGTAAACAGGTTTGTTTACAGAGCCTCCGGCGGTGTTGAATACTTTGTATCCGTAGATGATCCTGAGAGCGATGCTTTGCTAGGGTTTGTCAGGGTGAGGGTCCCTTCAAGAGTTTTACGGAAAGAACTAGAGAATGCTGTTCTTGTGAGGGAGCTGCATGTCTATGGTTTTATGAGGCCTGTCGGAGCAGAAACTACAGCAGATACTTCCCAGCATAAGGGATTTGGAAAGATTCTGATGGCTGAGGCCGAACGTATAGCCTTCGAGGAGATGGGGTTTGACAGGGTAGCGGTGATAAGCGGAGTAGGTGTAAGAAACTATTACAGGAAGCTAGGCTATAGACTCATTGGTCCGTACATGTGTAAAGAGGGCAGGCGGACAGTTTGACCATCAAAAAAAGCCTGCTGAAAACATATCAAAAGATCATGTTCCACCGAGCACTGGCCATAGCAGTTTTCCTCACGCTTTTGATGCTGAGGCTTTACGTGATTAACTTCCCTTCCCCGTCAACATCTGTGGAGAATTGTATAGAGCCTACAAAGGGCAGTTTTCCTACAGAATGTGGTTTCGTGTTCGACGAGGCCCACTACATCCCGGCTGTGAGAAAACTCTTAAGAGGAGAAGCAGCCAACAACGAGCACCCCCCTCTTTCCAAGCTTTTGATAGCCGGTTCGATCCTGGTTTTTGGAGATAACCCTTTTGGATGGCGTATAATACCTTCGGTTCTCTCCTCTGCCTCGGCTGCTCTGGTTACATTATTAACATGGCAGCTCACTAGAAAACGTGAGCAGGTTATTCTAGCGACCGTTTTCACAGCTACAGACGTCATGTTCTTCAATATAGGGTCTATAGCTATGCTCGACGGCCCTGCGCTTTTCTTCATGATCCTTGGAACTCTGCTTTTCTTGAAGGAAAGATTTATTACGGCTGCGTTGGTTTTAGGCCTTGGGCTTCTTTCCAAGACGGCCGTTCTCTTCAACGTTGCGGGGCTTTTGGCATACAGATTTTTACAAGAATATTCCAAAACACGAAAGATAACAGATACCCTGAATCGATGGTTACCTGTCTTTGAAAAGACAGTTTTGATAACGCTCTTCGTGTCAATTGCGGGGCTCGCTGCCTACGACTACGGCTTCAAGGCCTACGATACACCTTTCGCCCACCTAGACTACATGCTCTCATACCATAGTCAGTTGAGATACAGCTGTAAAGAGTTTGAGCTGCCGTTGAGATGTACTGTTATAGATCCAGATGGCAGACGAACCATCATAGACCTACCTTTAAGTTGGATATCGCCGATATCTCCTTTTGCAGCCGCACCATACCACATCGTATCGGTTACTGCAGGCGATAGGACTTGGCATCCAGTAGCCTACTGGGGAATTTACAGCCCAATCTGGTGGATGACAGGCCTTGTTTTAGCCTTTGCGACATATCACGTTATCAAGACAAGGGGAGGTGACAAACTTCAAACATTGGTCTTTACATGGATCTTGTTTGGCTACTGTCCATATTTTCTACTTGCCCATCTACTCAGCCGCTATGTTTACACTTTTTATTTTCTCCCAACAGTCCCCGCTGTAGCCATAGGTCTTCCTGCAATACTCTCTGACGACAGGTTTGCAAAAACAGTTCTATACGGGGTTGCAGCAGTGCAAGCCATCTGGTTCTTCATATACTTCCCCGTAAAATCAGACCTCTACATCCAAATACTAGAAATGTTAAACTTGCCGAGATAAAAGAAGACATCGTTAGGGCAGCTAACGTAGAAGAAGCTTTGAATGCATCTCTCCAGGAGGCCCACTATTATGCTGTTTATTTAATGGATGGGGCCGAGATGTATTTATCTGAACAGGAGATGAAGAAGGCTATTTTAGCGAGGCCGAGACCCATCGAAGATGTTTTAGACCTTCGAGGAGAGATAGGTCAGCACTGTTAGTTGGTGTAGATAGGGCTTGTGATTGTCGGCTCAAACGCAAACAAGCCACAGGCGAGGATGTAAAACAGTTCTTGACCTGAGAAAATGTATGGAGGTGCTTAAAAGACTTGATAGATTTGTTTAGAATAACAAAACCTCGCGGGAAAGTACGAGATCTGTAACCCTCTTCACTTTGTTGACCTCATCTAAAACTATCTGTTCTATCTCCCTTACTAGATTTTGGTCAAACTTTTCGACCGGTATCACTTGGATAGACGCTACTAAGGGCTGGTTAATAGGCCTGCCTATCTGACTAAGTAGCTTCACGTAAACCTCCTTCACTCTTTTAGTTTCCTCATAAATTCTTTTCGCAGCCAAACCAGCTAAAACGTTATATATTTTTCCAACATGTGATATGGGGTTCTTTCCAGCAGTTGTTTCGAGCGACATCTGACGGTTAGGTGTTATGAGGCCGTTGGCACGGTTTCCCCTTCCAGTATTTCCATCGTCGCCATGTTCTGCAGAGGTCCCAGTGAAAGTTAGATAAAATATTTCTTCACCGACGTTGCCCCCATACCTATCTGCAGTGTTTACATAAACATCCACCTCATTTTCAGGAACCAGTTTAGCGGCCAGGTCTTCGACCTCGGATTTTATAGCCTCTTTAACCGCATGATAATGGTCCCTGTCCTTTGTTAACCTGCTGACTATCCCGTCCGCAACGGTCAAGGTTATTTTCTTACCCCTTCTCAGCCCCATAACCTTTACATCCTCCCCGCTCTCCTTAACCTTTGACTTGAACGTGGGAGAGTTAAGGTGCCTTTCAACGTTGTAGACAAGATTTTCCAAAGGTGTGAAAGGATAAAAAGCTACGCCGCATGATGTATCGTTAGCCAAAGGCATATCGACACTACTTTCGACGATGCTCTTGAGGTCTGGGCTGCTTTCCCTGACCCTTATCTCGAGCTGTATATGGGAGTCGAAGTCTAAGAAACGAAAGTTTCTTTTAATCATCGACCTGACGGCTTCCCTAATGATCTCTTTGTAGGGAACCTTTATTATTCCTGTTTGTGTTTTTACCTCCGTCGAGGCCCTGCCAGCTATTATTATCGTTATAGGTTCTTCGAGTCTACCATAGCCGAAGACGTTATAGGCCCTTCCACCGATAAGCAGGCCCTTGTCAACGTTATGGTGGAGGACCCTACCGAACTCCTGTAAATAGTATTTTGACAGCATTAACGAGGCTTCTTCGCAGGCGCTGTCTATGATATAGTCTGGATGCCCAAGCCCTTTTCTCTCAACCACTTCGATCTCATGCTGTTCAACTGGAACTCTGTCCAACTGCTCGACGGTGATGAACGAGTTGGTCATCTTTCCCAACATCAAAGCTATCACTTATATATATTAATTTCTCAGAGGTTTAACCATGTGAATGTTATTATTTTTCACCGAGGACCAGATACATTATGTTATTCCCTCTTATCAGTACCTTTGAATAGCCGGCGGTTTTGTTGTTCCCATGGTATTCGACAACATGTTCCAGCAGTAGATTCATGTAGCCATCGCATTCAACCATCAACCCTTCATATCTTAAATCATTCTTGAGATAAACCTTGACCGTCTTGTTTATGTTTCTCATGATAGTTGTCAAAGGCTTGGAGGGCTCCAAACACTAACACCCTCTCCTTACCAAAATTTTAACCTGTGCCTAGGCTGGCTTTAACTCGCTGAAGCAAAGTGTACAGACTATGTTTTCACCGATCTTCATAGACATGTCTAAAGGAGCTTCGCACACTGGACAGGGAATGGCTTCCGGATCTGGCTGATAAAGCTGGGCACCACATTGGCTACATACCTTAGCCCCCAAAACATTCAACGCACCACATGTTTTACAGACCTCGTCCACACCTCGGCTAACAATTATCAGCTTTTCGCCGGAAGGTTTAGGTGTTTTTAGCCGCTCTGTTGTAGCGGTTTGTTTAACCTGGGCTGGTCGTGGGGTTACAGTCCTCACCATAATTGACGGCCTTTCCTCAGAAGGTATCGGTTCCAGCTCTTTCTCAGTCATGTCAAGCTCACCCGTGTAGAGCGGGAGTTGCCTCAACGGTCTTATGACTGCGGTCGAGCTTGGATATTCTGGAACCGACCTTATACCCTTAACAAAAACTAGCAGTCCAGCCGCAGTTACAGCAGAGCCGGCAGCTGTAATTACTACCCCGATGGGAAGGCCAGGAGC
>FWWM01016647.1_pt1 | contig 10895 bp, 9 predicted proteins | sample 2228351 | NCBI WGS metagenome assembly FWWM01 (sample SAMEA103939774, study PRJEB20133) | metagenome
ATTGGAGGAGTTTAACACCTACAACTAATGTTCCAGTTTCACTTTCAGCAAGTGGTTCATATACTAATTATGGCAATCAGCTTAGTGTTTCAAGTGCATCATATTCTTCTATTCCAGTATTAGTTAATAAAACTATTGCTTGTGGATTATTAACACCTGTTAATAATGATGAGAAATATGAAGATTGTTATATTTCAATATCAAAGGAGAAGCAAGATATTTACATAAGGTTGTATTCAGTTAATGGAAATCTTGTATATGATAGATTTTTAAAAGAGTTTGTAGGTGATTTGGATGAGAGGATTAAGCTTAGTAGAGGTGTTTATATTGCAAAGGTTAAATATGGAGTAAGGGAGCTAAATAGAAAGTTTATTGTGAGGTGATAATAATTGAAATTTGTCCAATTTAGCAACCTATTTATTGGACAAACTTTTTAGTATTTAATGTTAAGCTTTAAAATTTTCGAACTTAAGGAGGAAAGCTATGCGTGTAAAGACTGGGTTTGTAAGAAGAAGAAAGCATAAGAAGATCCTTAAATTGGCAAAAGGTTATTATCTCTCGAAGTCAAAAGTATTCAAAAGAGCAAATGAGCAAGTAATTAGATCATTATATTATTCTTACGTTCATAGAAGGGAAAGAAAAAGAGATTTTAGAAGGCTTTGGATTATGAGGATAAATGCAGCTGTTAGAGAATTCGGATTGAATTATTCTAAATTCATTTATGCACTCAAAAAGCTTAATATAAATCTAAATAGAAAAGTTTTATCAGAGATGGCAGTGAATGAACCGGAAGCTTTCAAAAAACTTGTTGAGGAAGCTAAGTTGGCACTAAATGCATAATTTTGATAGCATTAGGAATGAATTGGTTAAAGAACTTGAGAATATAACAAGTTTAGAAGGATTGCAAAATTTGAAAAATAAGTATTTAGGTAAGAAAGGTATAATTACTGAAATGATGAAAAATCTTAAGAATTTATCATTGGAAGAGAAAAGACAATTGGGAACTAAATTAAACGAAATTAAGGAATTTATTGAAAATGCAATTGAAAATCGAAAACAACTTATTTTGGATTTAGAAGGTGATATTTATGATATTACATTACCAGGTTATAAAAGAGAATTTGGGAATATTCATCCAATAAGTAGAGTTTTTAATGAGATAGTAGATGTGTTTTTGAGTATGGGCTTTAGTATTGAATTTGGACCTGAGATTGAGGATGATTGGTATAATTTCACAGCTTTAAATATACCTCCATATCATCCTGCCAGGGATATGCAAGATACATTTTATTTAGAAAATGGAAAATTATTAAGAACGCATACTTCACCAATCCAAATTAGAACTATGGAAAGACAAAAACCTCCCATTAGAATAATAGCACCTGGTAGAGTATTCAGAAGGGATGAAATGGATAGTACTCATTCACCTGTTTTTCATCAGCTCGAAGGGTTATATGTTGATAAGAATGTTTCATTAGCTCAACTAAAGGGAACATTAGAAATTTTTATTCGCAAATTATTTTCAAGTGATATTAAGATAAAATTTAGACCTTCTTACTTTCCATTTACAGAACCAAGTATTGAGGTTCTAATTTATAAAGATAATAAGTGGCTTGAAATACTTGGAGCAGGTATAGTTCATCCTAATGTTTTGAAAAATTGTAACATAGATCCAACTATTTATAGCGGGTTTGCATTTGGATTAGGTATTGAAAGAATTGCCATGATAAAGTATAATATAAATGACATAAGACTTTTCTATGAGAATGATATAGTCTTTTTAAAACAAATAAGCTAAAAAGGAGGTTGAAACTATGAGAAGATTGATTTTGTTTTCAATTTTCGGTCTTTGGGCATGTGCACCAAGTAAAGCAAAAATTATGGTTGCACTTCCTCTTGAAAAATCTGGTTTGACATATGGTATAGATGCAAGAAATGGGATAAACTTGGCTATTCTTGATCTTGCAGAAAAGAATACTCAATTTACTTACTGCGACACAGAAGGAAAACCTGAGAAATTTATAGAATGTTATGAAGAAGCTAAAAAGCAAGGTGCAAGTGCTGTTATAGGTCCAATACTAACAAGAGAAATTGATGATAAAGCTATCGAGCTTATAAATAAGTACAAAATTCCTGTTATTACACCATCTATTACAACAGATGAGATTTTTAATAAGAGTGAGTATATATTTGCTGTTGCTGCTTCAAATTCAATAATAGCTGCAAATTTAGTTTATATTCTTAATGAAATTGGTGTAAAGGAGGTTATAATTATCAAAGATCCAAATAATTCCTATTCAGTTGATATTACTGAAAAGGAGAAGAAAGCACTTTCAAAGTATAATATAGCTGTTGTTGATGAGATAAATTTCAGAGGTGCAAGGGCGGATTTAATAAATGATCTAAAAGCTTCTATTGCTAAATTTTCAAAACCCAAACAAGCACCAGCACCAAAAACTGCTATCATTATAAATCTTTATGCAATAGATTTAGATAAAATTCTTTTGGATATTAGAAATGAGCTAAAATATGATGGTATTTTAGCTGGTCCTGATGCTTGGGATGAAATAAAAGAACAAGCAACATCTATTCCTGGTGAAAATTTCTATGTTGCTCACTTTTTCCCATTAGAAAATCAAAAAACTCAACAATTTAGTCAAAGGTATAGTCAACAATTTAAAACTATTCCATCATCATGGTCAGCGCTAACTTACGATGCAGTAAGTATTCTAATAAATGCTATTAGAGAAGCTAAAGCTATTGAAAATCAAAGAATTATGTTAAGAATTAAGTATCAAGATTATGATGGTTTAACTGGAAAAATGTCTTATGGTGGTGATAATAAGCCTGGTGATAAATCTGTAGTTATTATAAAGTATACGGGTGATAAGAAAGGACTTTTAAGAAGGACAACGGTTTCAGCAACTATTGCCCAATAGGCGCTTTTGGCGCCCCTTAATGAATATATTAACAATTTTGCAAGATGGTTCAGATAGAATTTTTTATAGAGTTTTAATAAAAAATAGGACATATATTCTATTGAAAGAAACTAAAAAACATAGATTTGAACAATATCTAAAAGTTGCAAGTTTATTAAATGATTTATCACCTAAGATTTTTGATTATAATGAAGAGAGATTTGAAATCCTTATGGAAGATTTAGGGGATTTGAGTCTTTTTGAGTATATGAAGAATTATAGAGACTATAAAATTTATTATGAAGTTATAAGTGTTTTAAAAGAGATTCAAAAAATAAATGCTAATTTACCAATTTTTGATTTAGAGCACCTTTTTTATGAATTAGATTACTTTCTAGCTTATAATGAAAACTATTTGAATTACAAAGAGTTTTTATATAAAAATGCAGAGATTATTTCAAATACTGAATATACATTTATGCATAGAGATTTCCAATCAAGGAATATAGTAATCAAGGATAATAAAATTAGGATTATTGATTTCCAAACTGCTCATATTGGTCCAAAACTTTATGATATTGCAAGTCTTTTAAATGATCCATATGTAGATTTAGAAGATGAGATAACAAAAAAGTTATTGAACTTTTATGGAAATATAAATTTTGAGAGTTTTTTGAGGATTTCAATTCAAAGAATTTGTCAAGTTTGTGCAGCACTTAAAAAATTATCAAGAGAAAAACAATTTTTTAAACAATTTATACCAATAGCAATAATTAAGTTTGAGAAGTTGATTGAAACTTTAAAATTTCAAAATGCTTTGGGGAAGTAGTATAAGCTCATATCAGGCAGAGGGTGATAACTATAATGCAGATTGGTGGTTATTTGATAATGGAAAGAGTGGTAAGGCAAGTTATTTTTGGTATAAATGGAAAGAGGATGTGAAGTTATTAAAGGAACTTGGACAAAATGCATTTAGATTTTCAATTGAATGGAGTAGAATTTTTAAGACTGATAAAGAGATTGATTATACTAGTTTAGATGTTTATAAGAGAATTGTAGATGAGCTTTTAAATTATAATATAGAGCCCATTTTAACAATTTGGCATTTTACGAATCCAAGCTGGTTCTATAAAAAGGGTGGATGGCTTTTAAAGGAAAATAAAAATTATTTTTTGGATTATGTAGAACTAATTGGAAAAAATTTTGAGAATGTTAATTATTTTGTAGTTCTAAATGAGCCAAATGTATACGCTTTCAAAAGCTATCTTGAAGGCAGCTGGCCTCCACAAGAAAAAAATCTAATGAAGGCATTTAAAGTGTTAAATAACCTTAAAAATGCATATATAGATGCTTATAAATTATTGAAAAATCCAAGACGCCAAATTAGTATTGCTCAGAATATTATTATATTTAGACCTTATAGAATTTACAACCCTATAAATGTCATTTCAGCAATTCTAAATAACAAACTTTTTAACTTTTATTTCCTCGATAAGGTTAAAAAGTTTTTGGATTTTGTAGGTGTTAATTATTATACGAGAGTATTTGTCAAATTTTTCTCAAACTTCGTATATAAGGAAAATGCACAAAAAAATTGCCTTGGATGGGAGATTTATCCAAAAGGTTTGTATGAGGTTTGTAAAGTAGTTTATAGAAGATATAAGAAACCAATTATTATCACAGAAAATGGAATTTGCACTAATAATGATTATCAGAGAATAAGTTTCATAAAGGAACATGTTAGTTATTTAAAAAAAGCGATAGCTGAGGGCATTAAAATTTTGGGATATATGTATTGGTCATTTTTGGATAATTACGAATGGGCTGAAGGTTTTGAACCTCGCTTTGGAATCGTAGAAGTTGATTATAAGACAGGAGAAAGGAAAGTTAGGCCCAGTGGATATTTTTATAAGGAAATTATAAAGGAGGGTGTACTATGAATGATAGGAAGAAAGAACAAACGAAAATGTTTAGAAGAATTATAAATATCGTAAAGCGTATCCATGAAATTTATAAGAAATTGGATAAAACACTTGATGAAGTTACAAACTGGAAGAGAAAGATAAATGAGCGTTTTAGAGATTTTCCAGAGGCAAAGAGGGCTTTGAGGGAATTAGATGAAATTGAAAAGAAAGCTCTTGCATCAAAGAAAGAATTAGAAAGTAATAGAGAAAGTTTCCTAACTATGCATGAAATTATAATGTATATTTTTGAGGCTAGGAAAATAAGAAAGTATAAGGGCAGGAGTGTTTATATCTGGATAGATGATGAAGATAATGTACACTTTGAATTTAAAGATGGTTATATTGTGATAACACCTTCTGGGAAAATTATAGCTTTGTGAGAATTCCAGTAATAACAGGTCCCAGTGCAAGTGGAAAAACTGAGCTTGCAGAAAAATTAATAGAGATTCATCCTGATTTAATTGTAATTGCTATTGATTCAAGGAAAATTTATAAGTACATGGATATTGGAACTGCTAAACCTAAATTTCCTTATAGAAATTCTTATAGAATGATAGATTTGATTGAACCACATGAAAGATATAATGTTGGCTTATACTTCAAAAATGCCCAGATTGAAATAAATAAAGCACTTAAGGATGGAAAAAAGGTTTTACTTGAAGGTGGAACAATTCTATATTTAAAAGCCTTAATTGAAGGACTTAGTATTTTTCCAGAACCAACTAATGATATTTTAGATTATATAAAAATTAAAAATACTAATGAACTTTACAAAGAACTTTATAAACTTGACAAAAAAAGAGCATTGGAAGTTCATCCTAATGATAGATTTAGGATTGAAAGAAGCTTAATAATTATACTTTCTACAAATATGAGTTATGAAAAGGCTTGCAAGGAATTCTATAAAAAGCCTGATTTTGAATATGATGTTTATATTTTGCAGATTGAAAGGGAAAAACTTTATAGGAATATAGAAAATAGGGTTTATGATATGTTAAAAGATGGTCTTTTAAATGAGGTTAAAATGCTAATTGATAAATATTCAAAGAATGCAATTGGCTTAAGGAAAACTATTGATTACTTTGAATTTTTGGATTATTTTGAAAGTAAAATTAGTTTAGAAAATGCAATTAAGAAGACTATTTCAGATACCAAGGAATTTGCAAGGAGACAAGAAAGATTTTTAAAACAGATAAAAGGTTATAGAATGGATTATAATGAAATTTTTAATAAGTTAAAGTTAATACTTTAAAATTTCACATTTGCCGTTGTAGCTCAATAGGCAGAGCGGGGCATTCGTAATGCCCAGGTTGCCGGTTCGAGTCCGGCCAACGGCTTTATGTTTGCAAGACATTTTTTTGGTTTAAGTGATAGTGATATTAAAGAGATCTTAAACTATTTAGGATACAATGATTTGGAAAGCTTCTATAAAGATAAAATTCCAAAAAATTTTGAACTTGATGAACTTAGATTACCTCCTGCGTTAAGTGAGGAAGAGATTAGAGAATATATTGATAATTTAGCGAATTTAAATAAGACATTTAAAGTTTTTGCAGGTGGTGGTGCTTATGATTGTTTTATACCTTCTGCTTTAAATCAACTACTGTTAAGAAGTGAATTCTATACTGCATATACACCATACCAGCCAGAGATATCACAAGGTACACTTCAAGTGATGTTTGAATTTCAATCTTTAATATGTGAGTTAACGAAGATGGATGTTTCAAATGCATCTGTATATGATGGTGCAACTGCTCTTGCAGAGGCAGTTTTAATGAGTTTTAGAATAAAGAACAAATATAAGGTTATAGTTCCAAAAAATCTCAATCCAAGCTATAAAGAAGTTTTAAAAACTTATTTACAAAATTTAGAAGCTATTGTTGTAGAAGTTAGCTTTGATGAGAATGGTAGGATAAATTTAACAGAACTTAAAAATTTAATAGATGATGAAACTGCAAGTGTAGTTATTCAAAATCCAAATTACTTTGGTATTATTGAGGAAGTTTTTGAAATAAGTACGATTGTAAAGTCAAAAAATGCGCTTTTGATAAGTGTTTTTGACCCTGTAAGTCTTGCAATTATTTCTCCACCTGGTGAGTATGATAGTGATATAGCAGTTGGTGAGGGGCAGGCATTGGGTCTTCCCTTATCATTTGGAGGCCCATATGTTGGATTATTCACTGCTAAAAAGGAATACATAAGACAAATGCCAGGTAGGATTGTTGCATTAAGTGAGGATAAGAGTGGTAAAAGAGGATTTGTCACAACACTACAAGCAAGAGAGCAACATATTAGAAGGTCGAAGGCTACAAGTAATATCTGCACAAATCAACAACTTATGGCAACGGCAGTATGTATCTATTTGACATTGATGGGAAAGGAAGGTTTATTGAGAGTTGCAAAGGATAGTTTTTATAAGAGTGAATATCTAAAAGAAAAAATTAAACATAAGCTTGTGTTTAATAGTCCAACATTTAGAGAGTTTGTAATAAGAACGAAAAGAAAAGCAAGAGATGTTATATTAGAATGTGCTAAAAATGGATTTTTAGTGGGACCTGAGGTTAAAGTGCTTGGTGAAAATTATCTACTGCTAGCAATAACTGAAAAGCGTAAGAAGGATGAAATTGATAAACTTGCAGAAATTATCTCTGACTTATAATTTTTTCCTTTCTCAATAAAATTCTTTCACCATCTTCCTTTGTTCCATAAAAATAAATATTTAAACTATCTCTGAAAAAATCCAAAAGTACATATCCTCTATATTCTGCATTCATGAATTTAAAATGGGGATTTTGTCTTAGAATTGTATCACTCATAGCCTTTAAACCACTTGGAGAGCTAACACCTGCTGTTATAATTTCATAGGCAACACGCTTTTTATTATACAAAACTTCACCAAAATAGAAAACATGTGTATCACCTGTTCCAAATATGATGTTTTTAACATCCTTAATACTTTTTAGAATTTCCATCTTCTCGTAATAATATCCATCCCATTGGTCTAAGTTCAAAGGCTTTTTGTCTTTAAACAAATCCATGAACATTACATTATTTGCTATAAGCTTCCAGTTTGCTCTTGAACTTAAAATTCCACTTATTAACCATTCCCTTTGCTTATTTCCTAACATACTTCTTCCCTCACTAAAAGCGGATTTATAGCAATCATCCTTTGGAGCAAATGTTGGTCTGCAAGCCATTTCATCTCTATATTGTCTTCCATCTATTAAAAACATTTCAATTAAATCCCCAATTTTAAAACTCCTATAAATTCTAAAACTATCGTTATCTCTAATTGGTATATATTCAAAAAATGCTCTATAAGCATCATAAAGTTTTTGAGGATTGTAGTACCTTAAAGATTTTCCTGCATAATCGTTCATCACTTCATGATCATCCCAGATTACATAAATGGGTATATTTCTAAGTGCTTCTTTGATATAAGGGTCAGTGTAGGTTATTTTATATTTGCTTCTGTATGTATTTAGATTATGAGCATAAATTGTAGGGTCTGCTCTTCTTGGATTTCTATAAACTGCATATTCATATATAAAATCGCCAAGAAACACTATTGCATCAACATTATCAAAAGTCAAGTATTTATAAGCCCAAAAATAGTTTTCTGAGAAATGTTGGCAAGATAGGAGTGCAATTTTAAATCTATCAGTTTTTCTTGGAAGTGTTTTTGTCTTTCCAATAGGGCTATAAGTATTTTTGTATTTGAACCTATAATAGTATGTTTTGCCTGGTTCTAAATTGTCAATTAAAACTTTAACTGTCCAATCTCTTGTACTATCAGTTTTAACTTCTCCACTTCTTATAATTTTATTAAATAGACTATCTTCTGAAACCTCATAACTTAAAGTAATAGGTAAATAAGCATCTATTCTTGTCCATATAACGAAAGAACTTGTATCTGCATCACCTGATGCAACTGAGAAATTAAAGTATAGAAAAATTATCAACATAGGCGATAATTTTAAGGATTATCCAGATTTTGCAATAGAAACATCGAACATATTTAAATATTCTAAAAACCCTTCTAACACTTCAAATAGAAAATTGTTGAAAAATCTGGCACTAAATTGGTCCTGGTCGCTACTTTATTATCGTAATAGGTTTCAATCCCTCATAAGTAGGATAAAAACTATCTTTCTCTGATCATACCTGTAAAATGATTTCCGTTTCAATCCCTCATAGGTAGGATAAAAACTTTGATAGGTTTTACATCTTGTGGTTTCTCCTCGAGTTTCAATCCCTCATAGGTAGGATAAAAACTTTGATAGGTTTTACATCTTGTGGTTTCTCCTCGAGTTTCAATCCCTCATAGGTAGGATAAAAACTTGTTATTGTTATCTCTTTTTTGGTCCTAGTGATACGTTTCAATCCCTCATAGGTAGGATAAAAACCAATCAATACTGAAGCTAAAAGTCGTGAAAACCTTGTTTCAATCCCTCATAGGTAGGATAAAAACATTTCTTTCTTTTCCTTCAGTATCGGGCGTGAGCTATTTCAATCCCTCATAGGTAGGATAAAAACTATTCTTCTTCACCCCTCTTCTTTCCAACTCTAAATATTTCAATCCCTCATAGGTAGGATAAAAACTGAGTATGTTTTCTATGCAAAAACGTGGTTTTTATTTCAATCCCTCATAGGTAGGATAAAAACCATAGGTGAAGACGATTCGTGGAAAGCCATAATCCTATTTCAATCCCTCATAGGCAGGATAAAAACAAGATAAGAATCGTGAAAGCCTTCAACGGATTCATAAAATTTCAATCCCTCATAGGTAGGATAAAAACTCTCGTATGATTTCTCATTCTCAAACATTTCGCAAAATTTCAATCCCTCATAGGTAGGATAAAAACCAGTCCATGCTAAAGTTAAAGGTTGCGAAAATCTTATTTCAATCCCTCATAGGTAGGATAAAAACGAAAAGGTCAAAAGTGCCCAAAACCCGCATCAATACTGTTTCAATCCCTCATAGGTAGGATAAAAACGAATACATCCTAACCGCGAAAACGATATTTCGTGGGTTTCAATCCCTCATAGGTAGGATAAAAACTCGAGTTTTTTCGTTACCATAGTGTGAAAATTTTGTTTCAATCCCTCATAGGTAGGATAAAAACATTTATATCTATTTCTCTTACCATTTTCATTTTTTCGTTTCAATCCCTCATAGGTAGGATAAAAACACAAAACCAAAAACAATTCCTAGTAGAAAAAACACCAGTTTCAATCCCTCATAGGTAGGATAAAAACTCTCTCCCTTCTTTTCATCTCCTCATCAGAAATTAATTTCAATCCCTCATAGGTAGGATAAAAACTTACGATGTTTTTTACGTTTTTTTCCTCAGAAAGCTATTTCAATCCCTCATAGGTAGGATAAAAACAAGTAAATTAATTTGACAAATTAAATGATAATTTTTATTTCAATCCCTCATAGGTAGGATAAAAACCCATGGTCACTGCCGCGACTATGAAACTATATGCCGATTTCAATCCCTCATAGGTAGGATAAAAACTAGAAATCGTGTCTATGAATATGTTCTTTTTGCGAGATTTCAATCCCTCATAGGTAGGATAAAAACCAGAATGACATCCAATCACTATTAAAGCTAAAGGTAGATTTCAATCCCTCATAGGTAGGATAAAAACTATAAAACCCGCTTGAAAAGAGTCTTCATAAATTTTCGTTTCAATCCCTCATAGGTAGGATAAAAACTTGTCATTACCATTTCTTTTTCCTTTTTGGTCTTGAGTTTCAATCCCTCATAGGTAGGATAAAAACTTTTTTCAAAAAAAGGGGGTTTTTTTCAAAATTTTCCGTTTCAATCCCTCATAGGTAGGATAAAAACCGACGAGAATGTTGGGCTGGTAATTTGAGGGAAGTGGTTTCAATCCCTCATAGGTAGGATAAAAACGCGGGAAAAAGAACCCCCCAAGTGCGATCTAGTTAACAGTTTCAATCCCTCATAGGTAGGATAAAAACTTATTAGGACTGGATAACTCTTTG
>FWWM01012320.1_pt1 | contig 10894 bp, 20 predicted proteins | sample 2228351 | NCBI WGS metagenome assembly FWWM01 (sample SAMEA103939774, study PRJEB20133) | metagenome
TAAATTCGAAAATTAGTTTTTTATTGGTTTTTTCTAGGTTTGCTTGATGGTAAGTAATGGCTTTGATATCTTTAGAAAGATTTTTAAATTTAAAACCGATTATTTTGCCTTTAATTTTTGTTTCCGTTAAAATTTCTTTTTTAAATTGAGTAAAAATTGTTTTTTCAATGTAAGTTTTGGCTAAAACCTCAGAAAGAAAATCAATTAAAAGAATGTTTAAATTCTTATTTTCAACTTCAATTTCTTTTTCAATTTTTGTTTTTGTTAATTTTGGTTTAAAAAATTCTTTTAAAGCAAGTAAAGAGTGATGAATAATTTCTTCAAGATTTTTACCATAGACTCTAATTTTTAAATCAGCAGTATGTTCTAAAAATTCATATTTCATTTTTTGGTTATTTTTTCAAAAGAAGTATATTTTCTTAAAACTTCTGGAACTTCAATATAATCTTTTCTCTGATAGTTTTCGAAAATAGCAATTAAGGTTCTACCAATAGCCAGGGCAGTCGCATTTAACATATGCAAATATTCAACTTTGCCATTTTTTCGGCGAAAACGAGCCTTTATTCCTCTTGCCTGAAAATCAGTGGTGTTTGAACAAGAGTGGGTTTCCCGATATTTATTTTGGGAAGGAATCCAGGTTTCAAGATCATATTGTTTGTAATCAGTAAAACCAATATCACCAGAACAAATCAAAACCACTCGATAAGGCAATTTTAATTCTTGCATAATTTTTTCTTCCATTGACAACAGAAATTCATGCTCTTCTTCAGATTTTTCTGGTAAAGTAAAAGAAAACATTTCAATTTTATCGAATTGATGAGTTCTTAAAATTCCCCTCACATCTTTACCATAACTTCCTGCTTCCCTTCGAAAACAAGTTGAAAATCCTAAAAATCTCTTGGGTAATTCTTCTTCTTTTAAAATTTCTTCAGCATAATAAGGACCAAGAGTATGTTACGCACTACCAACTAAAAATAAATCATCCTGAGGCAAATAATATCTTTCTTCCCTATCCTTGCCTGAGATTCTTCCCATTCCTTGATAATATTTTTCTTTAATAAAAACAGGAGGAATGACAGGAATAAAGCCATAAGGTCGCAAAAGATCATAAACAAAATTAATTAAAGCAAACTCCAAAAGAACTGCCTCATTTTTTAAATAATAAAATCTCGAACCACTAACTTTACCTGCTCTTTCAATATCAATTAAATCATACTCTTTGCCCAATTCCACATGATCTTTAATTTCAAAATCAAATTTAGGAATTTCTCCCCAGGTTTTAATCACTACATTATCATGTTCATCTTTACCATAAGGTACTTCCGGAGAAATTAAGTTGGGCAAAAGATGAAGTTTTTGATTTAAAATTTTTTCTTTTTCTTTAATTTGATTTTCCAATTTTTTCAAAACTTTTTTCTTCTTTTTTACTTCCTCAATGGTTTGGGAAGTAGGTTTTGTTCCAGAAACTTTGTTAATAAAGGCACGAATAGCTTCAGTTTCTTTAATTAATTGATTAAGCTCTTTTTTCAAGCTCACAATTTCATCAACAAGGGAAGTATCTTGCCATTGTCTTTTTCTCAAATTTTCTTTATATTTTTCTGGATTTTTAATGAGATCTTTTAGGTCAATCATTTTATAATAATTTCATGAAACGAAAATTTAAGAAAAAAAGATACTTACTTTTAATTTTAACATTAATTCTTTTATTTTCCATTTTAATTTTCTTTTTCTTTTTTAGTTTCAAGGAAGTTGACTTTGAAAATCCTGAATTTAATCAATCTCTAAAGCCTTATTTTCAAAATAAAACACCTTACCAAATTTTCTCCCATTTTGATCAAATTTTTCTTAACTTTCCCGAAATTATTAAACTCGAAATTTATGCTCATCCTTTCCAAAGAAAATTAAAAATTAAAGTTGTAGCTTCGCAACCTGTGGCTGAAATTTGTGATTTAAAAAATTGTTTTTATTTAGACAATTATGCGCGGATTATTTCTTTGCCTTCCTCTCCAGAACTAAAACTTATTAAAATCATCTCTTTTTTACCCATTGAAAAAGATTCTCTTTTAAATCCAAAAATTAAAAATTTTCTGGCTTTAATTTTTGAATATGCTAATTGGAAACCTTTGATTTTAAAACAAATTAAAATCTATGCCAATTTTGATGCTGGTGTGATTGATGAAAAAGATCGTCAATTCCTTTTTGATTTAAATCGTGATTTAGAAGAACAAATTAAAAAACTTCATCTTTTCTTAATCAAAGAATATCCAGGTTCAAGAATTGATTTAAGAATTCCTCAGAAAATCTATTTTCGCTAGGAACGAGAAGGAAGACATTCTTTGTGATATACAGGTCTATCTTTTGAAGGAACAAAGGGCAATTCATTAATTTTGCCTCCACATTTAGCACAAATCCATTCTTCTCCAGCCTGAGGATGAAACATCCTTCGTGGTCCTCTTTTATGATGAGGTCGAAAAGCCATTGACGCAAAGATCCTAGGGTTTTTAATCACGACACTTTAATTTTCTCTGGTTTTTCTCCCCTAGGACCTTGCGTCCTGAAGAGAAAACCAATCTCTTAAATTATAACCCAAAAATTTTATTCTACTAACTTTTCACGAAGCCAAACCAAAATTTTTTCTTTAAGCTCAGGATGATGCTTAAACAGCTCCACGCCATGTCCACCCGAAGGATATTCCAGATAAACTGACTCAGGATACCAAGCTTTTAGTTGTCTTCCACCTTCAACCGCTTGGGGATCATCTAGGGCTGAAACAATAAAAATTTTATCTCCAAGACCTTCTTTTTTAAATTTTTCTAAAATAATACCTCGATAATTAACTCCGGGTGAAAGTAAAACAACGGCTTTAATTTCATGATTTTCGCTTAAAAATTGAAAACTCAAATTAGCACCGATACTTGCACCAATTAAAAATTGTCTCGATTTCGAAAAACCTTCTTTTTCTAAAAATTGACTAGCTGTTTCCAAATCAATAATTGATTTTTGTTCTTCTTCAGGACTAAACTTAAGATAATCCAATTTACCTCCTGTTGATTCAGTGCTTTCACCATGACCTCTTAAATCAAGTGCTAATAAAGCATAACCTTCTTTTTGTAAAAATTGAGCTAAATCATTAAAGCTTTCTTTAGTTAAGGGTCTTTGGTGAACCAAAAGGCCAGCAAATTTAGCTTCTTTGTTTGGATAATAATGAGCCACTAAAATTACACCATCTTTAGTGACAAAACTTACTTTTTTAAAAGTTTCTTCCATTTTTGATCTTTGATAAAACTTGAGCTGATAAACCAAAAGAATTAAAAAAAGTCCTAAAACTAACAGGATGAATAAATTTTTAGACATTTTCTATGCCCGGGGAGGGAGTCGAACCCTCACGGCTCAAGGAGCCAGCAGATTTTAAGTCTGCCGCGTCTGCCAATTCCGCCACCCGGGCGAGCAAAGCGAGAACGGGTGGTAAAATGGCGGTTTACCCGCCATGACCGCCACCCGGGCGAACAAAGCGAGAACGGGTGGCACGTAATATTTATTTTACCATAATTTTCTTTAAAATTCTTTGATGAATTTCTTTCACTTTTCCTTCACCCTTAATTTTAACTAAAACTCCTTGTTTTTTTAAATATTCAATGCCAGGTAAGGTTTCTTTTTGGTAAGCTTCAATTCTTTTTTTAATAATTTCTAAAGTATCATCTTCTCGACCTCGCTTTAAAGATCTTTTAATAACTTCTCGAAAAGAAACATCAAGAAAAATAAAAATAAAATCTCCAGGAAAATTATTTTTAAAAAATTGATATTCGACCTTAGCTTCTTTTAAAGTTCGCGGGGAACCAGAAAAAACTACACCACGAAAATTTCTTTGAGAGATTAATTCTTTAATTTTATTTAAGAGGACATAAAGAACTATTTCAGGGCTAACTAAATCACCTTTTTTTATTTTTTCTTTTTCTTTGTTTAAGTCATAAAGCTTACCTTTGATGAGGAGATATTTCTTTTTGTTTTTTTGAAAAAATTCTTTTAAAAGCTGGCTCGTGACACAAAATTTAATTTTTAATTTTTTGGCCAAAAGTTTACCTTGAGTATCTTTACCAGAAGCTGGTGGACCTACTAAAAAAATAAACCTTCTATACCTCATATTTTCGTAAACTTAATTCTGATTCAATTTGTTTAATAGTTTCAATAGCTACAGAAACGACAATTAAAATTGAAGTTCCTCCAAGAGCTAAAAATTGAGTCTGGGTTAAAAATTGGAATAAATAAGGTAAAATGGCAATAAAACCAAGAAAAATGCCTCCAAAAAGAGTTAAATGGGAAACGGTTTCTTTTAAGTATTTTTCTGTTTCTTTACCTGGTCGAACTCCAGGAATAAAAGCACCAGCGGTCTGAAGGTTTTTAGCAATTTCTTGGGGGTTGAAGGTTATAGAAGTATATAAGTAAGTAAAAGCAAAAACTAAAACAAAATAAAGTAAACCAAAAATTACCTGATGATTCAAAAACTGATTAACTGCTTTCAAAACTTCTTCAAAAAAACCAATTTTGCTTAAGGCAAAAAACTGGGCTAAGGTTTGAGGGAATAGAAGTAAAGCAATTGCAAAAATGATCGGAATTACACCGGCCTGGGTAATTCTTAAAGGTAAATAAGTATGGGCACCTCCATAAATTCTCGTTCCTCTGACTCTTTTGGCAAAAACTAAAGGAATTCTTCTTTCAGCCTCATTAACAAAAACAACCGCACCAATTATCAAAAGGGCTAAAACAAAAAAGGGAAGATAAACCTGTAATTTTTCTAAAGAAAAAGTAGCATAAATTTGAAAGAAAATTTGAGGTACTTGTGCCACAATTCCTGAAAAAATAATCAAAGAAATTCCATTACCTAATTTTTGTTCGGTAATTAATTCTCCCAGCCACATTAAAATAATAGTCCCGGCGGTAACCACAAGGGCATCTTTTAACAAAGCTAAATAAGAAGGAAAAAGAATAATTTGTTGACTTTGAAGGAAATTTAAAAAACCAAAAGATTGAATTAAAGCTAGCGGAATTGTCAAAATGCGAGCATATTGATTAAATTTAGCTCGGCCAATTTCACCTTCCTCATAATACATTTCTTTTAAACGGGGATAAATAAAAGTTAAAAGCTGTAAAATTATAATGGCGGTAATATAAGGACTTAATCCTAATAAAGCAATGGAAAAATTAGCTAAAGCACCACCAGAAAAAATATTGATAAAACCTAAAAACTGATTAGCTTCAAGTAAATTCTTAAATCTTTCAAAATTAACTTCAGGCAAAGGAAGATTAGCTAAAATTCGAAAAACAAACAAAAATAAAATCACTAGCAAAACTCTTTCTCTTAAATCTTTATATTTCAAAGTTTGTTTTAATAATTGAAAAAATTTCATTCAATTTTACTTCCGGATAATTCGATCTTTTTCAAAGCTTTTTCAGAAAAAATAAATTCTGGTTTAAAAATTAAACTTTTACTCAAATTACCTCTACCTAAAATTTTAACTTTATAACTTTTCACCCCTCGAGGAACTTTTAGTACACCTTTTTCCTTTAAAGTTTGAAGAGAAACAATCTCTTGAAAATCAAATTTCTCATCAATCTGATCTAAATTAACTTCAAAAATATTTTTTCTAATTCTCACATTTTTCCAACCTCTTTTTTTAGGCAATCTTAAAATTAAATCTCTTAAAGCAGGTCTGATTTTATGCCCTGCCCGAGCTTTTTGTCCTTTCATACCTCTTCCCGAATAATTCCCCTTTTTACCACCACGTCCAATCCTTTTCTTTTCTTTAAGTTTGATTTTAATTTGATGAATTTGAATCATCTTTTTTCTTTTTGGCCAAACTGATTAATTTTTCTTTTAATCTTAATTTATTTTGATAGTTTTTGAATTTTTCCAAGGCTTTCAAACAAGCTAAGGTATTAACCAAAGGGTTTTTGGTAACACCTAAAATTTTAGCGACCACATCGGTATAACCAGCTAAAGCTAAAACAGCTCGGACCGGACCACCAGCAATTAAACCTCTTCCCTTTTTGGCTGGTTTTAACAAAACTTCCGCTGCACCAACTTTTCCCTTGACTTCATAAGGTATGGTTCCTTCCACCAAAGGAACTTCAATTGCATTCTTTTCAGCTTGTTTTTTAGCTTTCATCACTGCATCAGCAATATCTAAACCTTTTTCAACTCCTACACCAACCTTTCCGTTTAAATTTCCAGCAATAACCACAGCTCTAATTCTGATTCTTTTACCTCCTTCGGTAACTTTAGCAACTCTTTTGACTTCAATAACTTTATATTCAAATTTTTCTTTGGTCATTTAAAATTCAAGTCCACGTTTTCTTAATTCTTCAGCTAATAATTTGATTCGACCTTGATAACTAAATCCTCCTCGATCAAAAACAATTTTTTTAATTCCTTTTTCTAAAGACTTTTGAGCCAAAATTTCCGCCACTTTTAAAACTTTTTCTTTGTTTGTCAATTTATCCTTGTCAGGAAGTTGTAAACTGTTAGCACTCACCAAAGTAATTCCTTGAGTATCATCAATAATTTGAGCATAAATATGCTGATTAGATCGATAAACAGAAAGCCGTGGTCTTTCTGGAGTTCCTTTAATTTTTGCTCTCACTCTGCGGTGTCTTCTTATTCTTTTTTCTTTATCCATTACTTAACAGCTTTTTTCACAGGTTTTAATTTAATGACCTCATCAAAATAACGAAAACCTTTAGCATGGTAACGATCAGCTGGTTTAATTTTTCTTAAAAAGGCAGCAAATTGTCCTACTTTTTCTTTATCAAGACCACGAACATAAATCAAGTTTCTTCCTTTCTCTTGTTTGATTTCAACTTGTAAGTCTTGAGGAATATCTACTTCAACAGGATGAGCATAACCAATTTTAAAATAAATTTTATCTCCTTTAACTTCTCCAGTATAGCCTAAACCTTCTAAAATTAAAACTTTTTCAAATCCTTGACTAACACCAAGGATTTTATTATTTAAAAGAGCCCTCATCGTACCATATAAAGCTTTCACCCGTCGATTTTTTTCAAGATCAACTAAAGGAACAATTTTTAAAAAATGATTTTCTCTTTCTAATTTAAATTCAGGAGCTAATTCAAAAAATAAAGTCCCTTTTGGCCCTTTGATTTCAAATTTATTCTTTTCTCTTTCAATAACATTTACGTTCTCAGGTAATTGAATTGGTTTTTTACCAATTTTTGACATCACTAATGAACTTCACAAATAATTTCGCCCCCTAATTTTCTTCTTCTGGCTTCTACATCGGTCATTACACCTCGAGAAGTGGAAATAATTCGAAAAGCAAAACCTCCTTTTAATGGTTTTAATTCTCGATAACCAGCATAAACTCTTCTTCCGGGTTTAGAAACTCTTTTTAAATCTTCAATCAAAGGTTTGCCTTCTTCATCATATTTTAAATAAACAATAATTTTCTTTTTTTCTTGATCAACTTTAAATCCTTCAATCAATTCGGTCTCTTTTAAAATCTTAGCTATCGCAATTTTCATTTTTGAAAGCGGTGCGGAAACACTTTGCTTTTTTACTTTCAATCCATTTTTAATTCTTGTTAAAAAATCAGCTATGGGATCGGTGAGCGTCATTTTTACCAGCTTGATTTTTTAAGACCAGGAATTTCGCCTTTATGAGCTAATTCTCTTAAACAAATTCGACATAAATTAAAATCTCGAAAATAACCCCGAGTTCGGCCACAACGAAAACAAACATTTCTTCTCCTTGTTTTATATTTTGGTTCTCTTTTCCACCTTTCAACTTGTGCTTTTGAAGGCATTAGATTTTTACAGGAAAACCTAAACTTTTCCAAAGTTCCAGGTTTTCTTTTTTATTTTTTCCTGAACCAACTAAATTAATACTTAAACCAAAAGTATATTTAATTTTATCAGAAATGGCCTCAGGAAAAACACTAGCTTCTTTTAAGCCTAAATTAATATTTCCTTTTTGATCAAAATGATTTTCTCTTAAACCATAAAAATCTTTAGTTCGGGGTAAAGCATAAGTCACTAATCTTTGAATAAAATCCCTTAATCTTTTCTTTCTCAAAGTCACTAAAAGAGCCACCGGCATTCCTTTTCTTAACTTAAAACCAGCTACGGATTTTCGGGCTCTCACAATTTTAGGTTTTTGACCGGTAATCATTGAAAGAACATAAGAAGCATCTTCAATAATCTTTTCTTCTTGATCGGTATGGGCTGTCACGAGCTTACCAATACCTATCTGGACGATACCCTTAATTGGTCTTGGTTTTTTTAAATCTACTTGATGATTGCTTGACATTTTTTACAATAACGATATTTTTCTTCGCCCTCGAATTTATAACCAACCCGAGTTGGTTTTTGACAAGTTGGACAAATTAATTTCACATTACTTACCGGAATCGGTCGAGGTATTTCAACAATCCTACCTTTTTCACCTTGTCTTCTTGGTTTAATATGTTTTTTAACCAAATTTAAACCTTCAATCACCACTTTATTTTCTCTCGGCAAAGCTTTAATTACTTTTCCCACCTTATGACGATCTTTTCCTCTTAAGATTAAAACAAGATCTCCTTTTTTGATTTTCATACTAATTCTGGGGCTAAATTAGCAATTTTATCAAACCCCAATTCTTTAATTTCGCGCGGAATTGGACCAAAAATACGATTTCCCAAAATATCCTTTCCTTCTTTTCCCTTTAAAATTACACAAGCATTTTCATCAAAACGAAGATAAGTTCCGTCCTTTCGACGATAAGGTTTTTTTTGTCTCACCACCACTGCTCGAACAATATCTCCTTTTTTAACTTCTCTTCTTGGCTCAGCTTCTTTGACGCTACAAGTAATAATATCACCAATCTCAGCATATTTAGCATTTCCTTTTTTCACCATTCCGAGACATTGAAGCTTAATCGCTCCTGAATTATCAGCACATTTTAAAATAGTTCTTCTTTGGATCATTTTTCTTCAGCTTTTTTAATAATTTTGACCAATCTCCATCTTTTAAGTTTTGACAAAGGTCTTGTTTCTTCAATCAAAACTAAATCACCCATTTTTGATTCTTCTCTTTCATCATGAACATAATATTTAGTTCTTTGTTTGTAATATTTTTTGTACAAAGGATGTTGCCTTAAAGTTTCACTCATCACTACTCTTGTTTTCTGCATTCTATCTGAAATAACTTTACCAATAACTTGTCTTCGTGGCATTTTATTTTTTTAAATTTAATTCCTTTTCTCTTAAAATGGTCAAAACGCGTGCATAATCTTTTTTGGTTTGTTTTAAAAGATGGGGTTTAGTTAATTTATTCAAAGATTTTTCCATTAAAAGCTGGTTAATTTTCTTTTTTAATTCTTCGGCTAACTTTCTCAATTCTTCTATCGATTTGGTTCTTAATTCTTTGGCTTTCATTTGGTGACAATTTTGGTTTTAATGGGTAACTTATAACTAATAGCTTTTAAAGCTCCTTTTAAAGATTCTAAAGGTAAGCCTTCAACTTCAAAAAGCATTGTTCCTGGTCGGACAAACGTAACATAATTTTCCACATCGCCTTTTCCACCACCCATTCTTGACTCTAAAGGTTTTTTGGTTTTTGGTTGATGAGGAAAAATTCTTAACCAAAACCTTCCTTTTTTCCCTAATCTTCTTTTAAGCTCAGCAATACAAGCTTCAATTTGTTTATCATAAATAAATTTAGCTTCTAAAGATTTCAACCCAGCAGTTCCATAAACTAATTCAGTGTTTCTGATGGTCAACGCTCGATTCAAAGATCTACCTTTTTGTGCTTTTCGATATTTTGTTTTTTTAGGCCGTAACATCTTCAGTATAAGTTTTTTTGTCGCCCCGATAAATCCAAACTTTCAAACCCACATAACCATATTTAGTCAAAACAGGTCTTTCGGCAAAATCAATGTCAGCAATTAATTTGGAAAGAGGTAATCTTCCCCATTGAACCGTTTCTCTTCTTTTAATCGTAGCACCATCTAATCTCCCTCCTGCTTTGATTTTTACTCCTAAAACCCCTTTTTCTTGTTTAACTCTCTCCAAAACTCTTTTAAGAACAGTCCTTACTGTTCTACCTTTTTCAATTTCATTAGCAGCTAATTCCGCTACATAAGCAGCACAAAGCAAAGGTCTTTTCACTTCCATAATTTCTAAATCAATTTTAGGAGGAGTTAAGTTTTTCTTTTTAAAAACTGGATTAACCACCTTTTCCAATTTCTTCATTAAATTCTTCAAAACTTGTCCTTCACGGCCGATTAAAAGTCCTGGTCGGGCTGATTTAACAATAACTTTACAATGATCAAAGCTTTTTCTTTCAATGATAATTTCAACAATACCGGCCTTTGGAAACATTTCTTTAATAGTTTTTCGGATTAAATAATCAGCTTCCAAAAAAATTTGTTGGTTCTTATGAAAAAACCATCTTGAACGCCAATACTGATTAATCCCAATTCTTAAACCTATTGGGGAAACTTTATGCCCCATTATTTTTTATCTAAATAAATTTCAAGATGCGACATCTTTTTCTGAATTAAACCAACTGCTCCCCTGGCTTTGGGATAATATCTTTTCAATCTTGGTCCTTCATTAACAATTATATTTTTCACATAAAGCTCCTTTTCATCATAACCTTTGTTTTTGGCATTACTTATGGCTGATTTCAATAATTTTAAAATAATCTTAGCTGCTTTTTTATGAGTAAATAAAAGCTTTCTCTCGGCTAATTTTACCGGTAAATTCTTAATCATCTTTGCTATCCTTCTTACTTTTCTAGGTGACATTCTTAAATAATTTAATTTGGCGGAAGCAAGTATCATTTTTTAGCCTGGGCTTGTTTTTTAGCTAAAAATTCTGCTGCTCGACCACCATGTTTA
>FWWM01016654.1_pt1 | contig 10891 bp, 9 predicted proteins | sample 2228351 | NCBI WGS metagenome assembly FWWM01 (sample SAMEA103939774, study PRJEB20133) | metagenome
CCGAAGTCCGGCTGCGCGCGGGACAATCCGCCGAGCGAGAGGTTCACGCCGTAGAAGGCATCCCCGCCCAGAAGTGAGGCCCGCAGCCTGAGGAAGGAGTTCAAGGGAAGCTCCAATCCGAAGTTGAGGCGCCGGCTGTCGAACTCCGCCATCAGCCTGAGGCGGGACGGGCCGTCCATTTCCACGCTGCCGAACACCCCCTTGATGCCCTCCGCGCCGAGACCGGCATTCAGCCTTATCGAGGAGAACGGACCGGCGGCCACAGGCATCGGAGCGCCCGCTACCACATACCACCCGCGGCCGAAGCGCGTGTTGTCGGCGATGTCGCGCACCCCGGCGCTGAGAGAAGGCAGGCTCGCGGTGCCGGGGAAGATGGCCACCTGCGCGCCCGCGGTCCATTCAGCGCCGCGGCCCGGGCGGTCGTCCCGCACCGCATCCACTTCGAAGCCCGGGAGCCCCGCCTGCAGCCACTGGATGTTGTCTCCCGAGTCGCTGCCGCGAACGGCGGTCTCCCAACGCAGCGAGCCGGCGGGAAGCAGGGGAGCCGCCGGCGACAGAAGCACGCGGTCCGCCGCCGCCGGAGCGCAGGCCAGCGCCAGCACGGAGGCCGTCACGAAAAAGGCCTTTCTCAACTGCTCATCTCCTTGCCCCGGCCGCGCCGGGAAAGTGCACGCCCCTGCCCTCCTACTTCTCCTTGAGCACGGGCGACCAGCTTGCGTAGCGGTTCAGGCCCTTGCCTTTCGTGAGGTTCAGGACGTCGCCGGTCTTCCAGTCGTAGCGCATCAGGTCGTCGCCGGACTGGTAGAGCAGGAAGCGCCCGTCCGGGCTGAAGACAGGATTGGTGACCATCCCGCTGACCAGCCGGCGGGGCGCGCCGCCCCTGGCCGGGACCGCCCAGAGCCCGGCCGGCAGCCGGGCGCCGTCCGGCGACTCCTCCACCCTCTCGACGACGATGGTCTCCCCGTCGGGAGACCAGGCGGGATTGCGAAGGCCGAACCGGTTGTCGCGGCTCTCCAGCAGCACGCGGGACGGAGCGATGAAGGGCACCCCCTCCGGCAGACGGGCGGGGTCGGGCTCGTAGACGGCCAGCATGGCGTATCCGGGCGGGCCTCCGGTGGCGAGAGCCAGACGCCGTCCGTCGGAGGACCACCCGAACGTGCACTCGTCCACCACCACCCTCTCGCCGCGCCCGTCCACCAGCGTGGCCGTCACCCTCTCCGGACCCAGAGACAGGTAGGCGCGCTGGAAATCGTAGCCCTGCGAGACGGCCGCCACCCAGTCGCTGCGCGGGGAGACGACGGCATACGAGTAGCGGCGGGTGGGAGGAGGGTCCTCCTGCATCTCGCGGAGCTGGGCGGGGTCGAGCGCCTCGTCGCCCCGGGACGGCAGCACGCGGACGGGATCCGTCCCGGTGGGGCTGCAGCTGAAGACCTGGGAGTTGCTGATGTAGAAGATGCGTCTGGCGCCGAACGAGACCGAGATGTTCGTCTGCGCGCCGCTGGTGGCCAGCAGCCGGCCCTTAGCGCGTCCGTTCGGCCGGACCTTGCCGATCTGGTAGTCCTGCGTCTCGATCTGGCCGGTGAAGTAGACCCAGTCGCCGTCGGGGGAGAAGGCGGTCTCCCGCTCCTCGCCGGGCAGCACGGCCAGGCGGACCGGGTCGGAGCCGTCCTCGTTCATCAGCCACACGTCCGCCGAGCCGTCCCGGTCGCTGATGAAGGCGATCTGTCCGGGCTTCGCGACGGCCCGGGTCGGACCGCCGGCCGCCAGCCAGCGCCCCAGCCACACCGCGCCCACGACCAGAGCCAGGGCGACCAGGACAAAGACGACAAGACTTCGGCGCTCTGTGTTCATCCTCATACCTCCGCGGCTGCCCGGGAGCAGCCTTCAGGCATCGTCAGGCGGCGCCTCTCAGCACCCGTCCCGGGGTCTCGCCAGTGATTTTGCCATCCCTGAGGGCGAAGCGTCCATTCACCAGCACGTGAAGGATGCCCTCCGGCAGGCGATGCGGCTCGGTGAACGTGGCCGTGTCCTTCACATTGTCCGGATGAAAGACCACGATGTCGGCCATCATCCCGGGCGCGATGCGTCCCCTGTCCCGGATGCCGAGCCTCTGCGCGGCCAGAGAGGTCATCTTGCAGACGGCCTGCTCCAGCGGGATGACCCTCTTCTCTCTGACATAATGCGACAGGATGCGCGGGAAGGTCCCGAACGCCCGCGGATGGGGCTTGCCCCGGCTCATCGGGCCCGAGCAGGCCCGGGCGGTGGCGTCCGAGCCGAACAGGGTCCAGGGCGTGCGCATGACCGCCTCCACATCCGTCTCGGAGAGGCAGAAATGGACCATCCCCACCCCCAGGTCGTCGTCGGCCAGAAAGCCGAGCAGCGCGTCCACCGGGTCTCCCCCGATGCGCGCGGCCACCTGCGCGGCGGTCAGCCCCTCCGCCCAGTGGTTGCGCTCTTCGGCGACGGAGGAGATGACGATGGACTCCAGCCCCCCGCTGTCCCGCCAGTATCCTGACTCCAGGCTGCGGGTTATCTCGTCCCGGATGCGCGCGCGCACCGCCGGGTCGGCCAGGCGCTCCCGCAGCGCGCCCGCCCCGCCGGAGTGGGCCCATGCGGGGATGATGGTGTCCAGCCCGGTGCAGGTGGCGGTGTAGGGATACTGGTCCGCCGTGACGTCCACTCCCCGCTCGCGCGCCCGCCCGATGAGCTCCAGCGCCTCGACGGCCTTCCCGTGATTGGAGGCCCCGCACGCCTTCAGGTGCGAGATCTGGACCGGTGCGCCGGAGCGCTCTCCCACCTCGATGGCCTCCCGAACGCTCTCCAGGAGGCTGTCGGACTCGCTGCGCATGTGGGTGGCGTAGAAGCCTCCCCGGCGCGCGGCCGCCTCCGAAAGGGCGGCAAGCTCATCAGTCGAGCCGTAGCTGCTGGGAGGGTAGATGAGTCCGCTGGACAGGCCGATGGCGCCCTCGTCCATCGCCCGCGCCACCAGCTCGCGCATGCGCTCCTGCTCCTCCTGAGAGGCCGGGCGGTCTTCGGCTCCCACGACCTCACGCCGGATGTTGGCGTGTCCCACCAGCGTGCAGAAGTTGACGGCGACGCCCGTCTGCTCCAGCACGTCCAGCATCTCGCCCAGGTGGCTCCAGGTCAGGTCCGCTCCCAGCCGCCGGAAGGCCTTCGCCGCGCGCTCGCGCGCTTCGGCGTCCAGCACGGGGGCATCGGAGAATCCGCAGTTGCCGTTGACCTCCAGCGTCACCCCCTGGGCCAGCTTGCTCTCCACCGTGGGATTTGCGAGCGCGGTCATGTCCGTATGGGCGTGGAAGTCCACGAATCCGGGACAGACCACGTGTCCGGAGACATCCACCGTCTCCGCGCCGTCCCGCGATCCCTCGCCCACCCACGCGATGCGGTCTCCGGAGATGCGCACGTCGCCGGGGAACGCGGGGGAGCCGGTCCCGTCCACCACCACGCCGCCTGAGAGAATGATGTCCATCTTCGACCTCGTCCCTCCCCGCAGGGAGTTTACCCTGCCCGCCGCCCTGTCTGCCCGGCCGGCGCGCGGGCGGCGAGGCGGGGATGCCTGTCCGGGCCGTGCCGCCGGGCCCGGAACGGCCCGCGGGAGGCAGGTCTGCGGCGGATGGAGGTCGAACGCCTGTCTGCAAGACAAGACCGTCCCGAGGAGACGACAACGTGAAGTCGCATACGGAGTATCTCTGGTTCAACACGCGAAAGCAGAAGGAGTTCGTGAACATCACGCACGAATGCGAGCGCATCCTGAAGGAGTCGGGCATCCGCGAGGGGTTCATGCTGGTCTCTGCGATGCACATCACGGCCGGGGTGTGGGTGAACGACAACGAGCCGGGCATCCTGCAGGACGCGATGGACTTTCTGGAGGAGCTGGCGCCGTTCCGGGCCGACTACCGGCATCACCGGACGGGCGAGACGAACGGAGACGCCCATCTCAAGAACCTTCTCACGCATCACCAGGTCATCATCCCGGTGACGGAGGGACGGCTGGACCTGGGCCCGTGGCAGACCATCTTCTACGCGGAGTTCGACGGTCAGCGGAGGAAGCGAGTGGTGGTCAAGGTGATCGGGGAGTGAGGGGGCCGGAGGGGACGCGGAGCCGGGAGCTGCGCAGGAAGGCGGGCACGCCCGGCGCATCAGAGCGAGGCGGTGCGTCGAAGGCTGCCCCGATGCGCTGACAAAAATCCGTAAGCGGCCGTATAGTCCATAACAGGAGGTATTCCAGGATGTCTCTTCCCCCCATCATCCCGCGCGAGGTCCTGTTCGGGAACCCGGACAGGATGAACGTCCGGCTGTCGCCGGACGGCCGCCGCATCGGCTACATCGCCCCGCGCGACGGAGTGCTGAACGTCTGGGTCCGCTCCGTGGAAGGCGGCGACGACCGTCCCGTGACGCACGACACGCACCGGGGAATCCGCGAGTTCTTCTGGGCCTACGACGGCAGGCACCTGCTGTACCTGCAGGACAGGGACGGGGACGAGAACTGGCACGTCTACGCGGTGGACCTGGACACGGGCGGGGTGCGCGACCTGACCCCCTTCGAGAACGTGCAGGCGCATCCTCTGGCGGTGGAGCCGGAGCGTCCGGACGAGATGCTGGTGGCGCTGAACCGGGAGGACCCGCACCTGCACGACGTCTACCAGGTGCGGCTGGACACGGGGGAGTGCACGCCGCTCGCGGAGAACCCGGGAGACATCGTGGGATGGGACGTGGACTGGCACCTGAACGTCCGGGGAGGCTCGGCGCAGCGGGAGGACGGCGGCACGGAGATAAGAGTGCTGGAGAGAGGACAGTGGCGGACTCTGCTGTCCGCCCCGTTCGGCGAGTCCATCGGCGCGCTGGGAGTCACACCGGACGAGCGGGGCTTCTACATCGTCAGCACCCTGGATTCCGACACCGCCAGGCTCCTCACCATCGACCTAGAGACGGGGGAGCAGCGCGTGGTGGCGTCGCGTCCCGACGTGGACTATGACGGCGGAGCGGTGGTGCATCCGACGCGCCACCACGTGCAGGCCGTGCCCTTCACCCGCGCAAGGCGCGAGTGGCAGTTCCTCGACCCGGACTTCGAGCGGGTCTTCCGGAAGGCGGAGTCGCTCGCGCCCGGGGAGGCGGACCTCGTCTCGCGCGACCTGGACGACCGTCTCTGGATCGTGGCGTTCAGCTCCGACCGGGACCCGGTGAAATACTACCTGTTCGACACCTCCACCGGGGAAGGCCGCTACCTGTTCAGCCAGAACCGGGCGCTGGAGGAGGCGCACCTCGCCCCGATGAGGCCGGTGGAGATCACCACGCGCGACGGGCTCACGATGGTCTGCTACCTGACGCTCCCGGAGGGTGTGGGACCGTCGGGGCTGCCGCTCGTCCTGAACGTACACGGAGGTCCCTGGGCCAGGGACTACTGGGGGCTGGACCCCGAGGCGCAGTGGCTGGCCAACCGCGGCTACGCCTGCCTGCAGGTGAACTACCGGGGCTCCACCGGGTTCGGGAAGGCGTTCGTCAACGCGGCGAACCGCGAATGGGGCGGCCGGATGCACGACGACCTCATCGACGCGGTGGAGTGGGCGGTTCGGGAGGGCATCGCGGACCCGCGGCGCATCGGCATCTTCGGGTGGTCCTACGGGGGATACGCCGCGATGGTGGGGATGACGTTCACGCCGGAGGTCTTCGCGGCCGGCATCGCCGGAGTGGGCATCAGCAACCTGGTCTCGTGGTACCGGAGCATCCCTCCGTACTGGGAGCCGCTGCGCGCGCAGCTGGACCTGAGGGTCGGCAGCGCCGAGACTGACGAGGAATTCCTGAAGTCCAGGTCGCCGCTGTTCCACATCGACCGCATCCGCAGCCCGCTGATGATCGTGCAGGGCGCCAACGACCCGCGCGTGCCCAGGGCGGAGGCGGACCAGATGGTGGAGGCCCTGCGCGAGCGGGGCATCGATGTGAAGTATCTTCTGTTCGAGGACGAGGGGCACGGACTGGCCCGTCCGGAGAACCGGATGACCTTCTACCGGGAGGCCGAGCGTTTCCTGGCGGACATCCTGGGCGGACGCGCGGAGCCGTAGCGGGATGAGACCGCTCGCGGCTGCACTCCCGCGCCTTCTCCGCCGCTGCCGGCTCGCAGGGCTTGCAGCGCTGGCGGCGACGCTCTGCACCGGGGCGGCCGGCGCGGCCGGGCTCCACACCTATCCGGGCGCCATCCACATCCACACCGTGTATTCGGACGGGAGCGGGACGGTGGAGGAGGTGGTGAAGGCGGCACGGGAGGCCGCGCTGTCCTTCATCATCCTGTCCGACCACAACACGCTGGAGCCTCTGGAGAAGGGCTACGAAGGCTACCACGACGGAGTGATGGTGCTCGCGGGGGTGGAGATCAGCACGGACAGCGGACACTGCCTGACGCTGGACGTGCCCGCCGGGTTCGACTGGGGCGGCGCGGCCCCGCAGACCGTCATCGACCGCATCAACGCCGCCGGAGGCATCGCCATCCTGGCGCATCCCGTCTCGGTCCGGTGGCAGTGGCAGGACTGGTCGGTGCGGGGCTACCACGGGATGGAGATCATCAACCTGGCCAGCCTGGTGGACGACGACATCCGCTCGGCGGCGCACAACATGCCCGTGGACCCGGCGGCGGTCCGCCGTCTGGGACAGCTCACCAAGCGCTACCTTGCCGACCCGAAGGCCGTGATGACCACGATCACGAACAACACGGTGGACCCGGAGCGCGCCCGCTGGGACGAGCTGCTGCGGTCCGGCCGGAGGGTGGTGGGCATCGCTTCCGTGGATGCCCACGCCAGGGTGCCGGTGGGCGGACAGGAGTTCCGGGTGCCCACCTACAGGGAAGCCTTCGACTCCGTGCAGACATACGTGGTCTCGCGGACCCCGCTGACCGGCGACTTCGCGCGCGACCGGCGCATCGTCTACAACGCCATCCGGGAGGGGAGGGTCTATATGGTCTACCCCCTGATGGCGCCCGCGCCCGGGTTCCGGTTCTCTGCGGTGGAAGGGGACGCGCAGGCGATAGGGGGCGAGACGCTCCGGCTGCGGCGGGCGGCGAAGATCGTGGTGGAGGCTCCCGACCACCGCCGTCCGCTCATCCGCCTGCTGAAGGACGGCGAGGAGGTGGCCTCCGCGCAGGGGCCCCGCCTGGAGTGGGAATGCCGGTCTCCCGGCGTGTACAGGGCGGAGGTGTATGTGCGGAGAAGCTCCGGCCCGCTGGTGGACATCCGGCGGGGCCTGCGCCTGCCGAGCGTATCGGAACTCCTCAGAAGCCGCTCCCGCGACATCCGCCCGTGGATATTCTCCAACCCCATCTACGTGCGCAGCTGACCGGAGGAGGAAGAGCCGCGAAGGCGCCGGAGCCCTCCGCGCCGCCCGCCCCGCGCTCCCGGAAGGCAGGAAAGACCGCTCCCCCGGATAAGTAGCATTGCAGCAAGCGACACGCCACGAAAGGATGGAACGATGAGCGACATCAGGGTCACGGTCTGGGGCGAGTTCCGGCACGAGAAGAACGCATCGCACGCGGCTTCCCGGGTGTATCCCGACGGGATGCACACGGTCATCGCGAAGGCGCTGAACGAACAGCCCGGCATCGTCGCCCGGACGGCCACGCTGGATGAGCCCGAGCACGGCCTGACGGACGAGGTGCTGGCGGCGACGGATGTGATGACCTGGTGGGGCCACACCGCGCACGGCGAGGTGTCCGACGAGATCGTCGAGAAGGTGGTCCGTCGCGTGTGGGAGGGGATGGGCATCATCTTCCTGCATTCCGCGCACTTCTCCAAGCCGTTCAAGCGCCTGATGGGCACCACCTGCGACCTGAAATGGCGGGAGGCCGACGAGAAGGCCAGGATGTGGGTGGTGGAGCCCGGACACCCCATCGCGAACGGTCTGGACCATTACTTCGAGCTGGAGCGTGAGGAGATGTACGGCGAGCGGTTCGACATCCCGGCTCCGGACGAGCTGGTGTTCATCACCTGGTTCGAGGGGGGCGAGGTGTTCCGGAGCGGGTGCTGCTGGACGCGCCAGAAGGGCCGCATCTTCTACTTCCAGCCGGGCCACGAGACCTACCCCACGTACTACGACCCGACCATCATCCGGGTCATCACGAACGCGGTGCGCTGGGCAGCGCCGCAGGAGGGGGCCCGGCAGGTGTACGGGCACTTCCCCGCGCTGGAGGAGATCAAGCCGAAGTAGGCTGCTCTGCCGCGCTCCGGCCGCCCGAAAGGGCGGCCGGAGCCTTGTCTTACGGGCCTTCCCGCGCATCGGGAGAGGCCTGTCTTTCCCGAAGCAGGACGAAAAGCCATGCGAACGAACTCCGCCCTTTCGGCCGCCGCCGGCGCGCTGCTCGCTCTCTGCCTCCCCGTCCCGGCCCTGAGCCAGCCGCCCGGAGTCAGCGTCCGGGACTTCGGCGCGGCGGGGGACGGCGTCACGGACGACACGCAGGCCCTGCAGAAGGCGATGGACGCCTGCGCGGCGCAGGGCGGCGGAGTCGTCAGCCTGCCCTCAGGCCGGTATCTGGTCAGGACGCACCTGAACATCCCTCCGGCCGTGACGCTGGAGGGAGTCTGGCGGACGCCGCCCACCGTCCAGAAATATCATCGCGTGGACGGCGACCCGGCCAGCGGTCCGGAGCTGACGGGAACGGTGCTGCTGGCGGTGGAGGGAGCGGGCAGCGAGGAGGGCACGCCGTTCATCACCCTGAACACCAACTCCACGCTGAAGGGCGTCACCATCTTCCATCCCGAGCAGAAGAAGACGAACCCGCCCGTGCCCTATCCGTGGACCATCGCCAGCGCGGGCGCGGACAACGTCTCCATCGTGGATGTCCTGCTGGTGAACCCGTATCAGGCTGTCGACTTCGGGAGCAGGACGTCCGGCCGGCACTTCATCCGCAACCTGTACGGGCAGCCGCTTCGCAGGGGATTGTCCGTGGACCTGTGTCTGGACGTGGGGAGGCTGGAGAACATCCACTTCTGGCCGTTCTGGACCGCCGCGGACGGACCGGACAGTCCGGTGGGCCGGTTCACCCTGGAGCACGGCGAGGCGTTCATCTTCGGCCGTAGCGACTGGGAATACGTGAGCAACTGCTTCGCGCTGGGCTACAGGGTGGGAATGAGGTTCGTCCGGAGCCATATGTCCGGCCCGTTCGAGGGCGGAGGGAACTACCTGCTGACGCAGAGCGGAGCGGACCTTTGCGACATCGCCGTGCTGGTGGAGGAGGCGCAGGGGCATTCGGGGGTCAGCTTCTCCAACTCGCAGATCTTCGGGGACATCATCGTGAGGGAGACGAACAGCGGGATGGTGCGATTCACAGGCTGCGGACTGTTCGGGACCATCGTGGGCTCCAACGGCACGGCGCTGGCGAAGATAGCCGGGCGCGGGCGCGTCTCGTTCGACAACTGCCATTTCTACGCCATCTATCCGGACATCGATGCGGGGCATCTCATCCGTGTGGAGAGCGGGCGCATCAGCATCACGGACAGCCTTTTCGTCAACGACCGGGACGCCCCGTACTACCGGACGCCCATCGTCCTGGAGCCGGGAGTGCGCGCGGCGGTCATCACGGGCAACGAGTTCTACGGCCCGGCGGAGATCGTGGACCGCTCGCGGGGAGCGACGGTCATCCGGGACAATCTGTTCGAGACCGAGACGAAAGCACTTCCGGAGGAGGAGCCGAAGCAGGACGAAGGGGCCGGGCGCTGAGCGCGCCGGCCCCCGGACGACGAGTGCGAACCCCGTTGTGCGTCAGGCGGCTTTCAACATAGTAGCGGCCACCTCGGCCAGCGACACGTTGATTTCCATCTTGCCGAACTGCGTGAGCACGGGCACGACGAGCGCCGGGATGAACGTGGAGACCTCGACGTTCATCCCCCGGAGCACAGAGGGCGGCGTGATGTCGCAGACGATGCCCGCTTTGGCCAGCCGGGCGGTGGCGTGCGCCGTGATCATGTTGCCCAGCTCGCTGATGGCGCTTGTGGCAAGCTCGTCCAGGGAGATGACCTCCTGCTGGAGCATGGCGGTGGCGATCTTGGAGGCGGTCACGATGGACATTCCGTAGAGCGCCTGCCCCTCGACCGGGCCGGTCACCCCCACCACGATGGTCACCTGCTGCGTGGTGAACGACTTGTCCCGCAGCGAGAGCGGGCCGCGCGTGGGCTGGTCTCCGGTCACCTGAGCGATGACCTCGAAGGCCGCCTGCACGAACGGGTCTATGTATTCCACCTTCATCTTCGTTTTCCGTTTCCAGTGGAAAAAGCGCCGGCTTCAGGCTGCCAGCGCCTTCCCCACGCCCTCCAGCACCCGGGACGGCTCGAACGGCTTGACGATATAGTCTCTTGCGCCGGCCTTCAACGCCTCGACCACGAGGTTCTGCTGACCCAGAGCGGTGCACATCACGATGGTGGCGTTCGGGTCTTCCGACCGGATGGTCCGTGCGGCGTCCAGCCCGTCCATGACCGGCATGGTGATGTCCATCAGGACGAGGTCGGGCTTCAGGCTGCGGTATTTCTCCACGGCATCCTGACCGTTCTCGGCCTCGCCGGCGATCTCGTATTGGGCGCCCTCCAGGATCTTCCGGAGGGTGGTCCTCATAAAGAGCGCGTCATCCACAAGAAGGATGCGTTTACCCATGGTCTCCACCTTGTTCTCATCTCCCGCGCGGGGGCGGCTGCAGCGCGGCCGGTGCGCGGCCGGCACATCCCGGCGCACTGCGACGCGACCGGGGGAGTCATCCCGCATCCCTGCCGGGACAGCTGCGGCGTTCACCTGAAATATTCCGCATTCACGCCGCGCGTCCGGAGTGGTGATGGCCCGTCTCCGGATAAACCCGCACAATTAGCAGGTCGCGAGGGGCCGCGGGCGAAGACCGCGCGCC
>FWWM01015646.1_pt1 | contig 10888 bp, 6 predicted proteins | sample 2228351 | NCBI WGS metagenome assembly FWWM01 (sample SAMEA103939774, study PRJEB20133) | metagenome
GGCACCAACGCCCATCGCGCCGGCGCCAACCTCTTGCTGCGCATTGACGAGCAGTTGCACCAGAAGTACGCGGCTCGCGATCAGCTCTTCTCGCCGCCGTACTCGACAATCGAACCGACCAAGAAGCTAGCCAACGTCCCCAACGTCAACACGATTCCCGGCGAGGATGTCTTCTATTTTGACTGCCGGATGCTGCCCAGCTACCGGCTCGACGACCTTCTGGCTGACATGCACCGGATTGCCGAGGAGGTGGCGCGTGAGTTCAAAGTCGAAGTGAAGCTGGAGACCGAGCAGTTGCTTGAGGCGGCGCCGCCCACCGGCGCCGACGCACCGGTCGTCCGGCTGCTGTCTGATGCCGTCCGCGCGGTCTATCCGGGCGAGCCGTATGTCAAGGGCATCGGTGGCGGGACGGTCGCGGCGTTGTTCCGGCGCCGGGGGATTCCGGCGGTTGTCTGGGGCTGCAACGACGGCACGGCGCACAATCCGGATGAGTACTGCGTCATCGCCCGGATGGTCAGCAACGCGCTGGTCTATGCCTACCTTGCCGGAGCGGACGGGACGGAGCCAGGACGGCAGACGGCGGAGTAGTCGTCGCAGGGGATGGGCTGGTGTCAAGGGCGATGCCGTGGCTCCGGGCCGAGCTTGACTCCGGCCCGGGTCGGGGTAGAGTAGTCCCGGTATGGAACCACAGTCCCTGAGCCAGCTCCGCCAACTGGTTGACATTGACCGGGCCGAGGTGATTGATGCCCGGACGACCGGCGGCGAAGTCATCCGGATACCGATTCGTGCTCAATTGATGCCGATTCAGCTTCTTTCGGCGGTGGCCGACAATCTGGCCTGGTTCATGGAGACCGTCACCGGTCGCGGTTATCAGAAGGCCGAAGAGGTCTATGAAGTCGGCTTCACGGTGCGTGAGCCCGGTCATCAGGCCTACGGTCTGAAGGTCAATGCCGAAGCCGGGTACGTGATTATCTCGCGCGTGGCGATTCTCGAAGACGAGACGATTTTTCGGCGCTACGTCCGGTACTTGCATACCGGACTATACTCCTGATTGCTGGACTAGAGCAGGAGCAAGAGTTCGGCGGCGAAAGCGCAGGCTGCCACGAGTAGCAGGACTGGGACCAGGTCTTGGGTCGTCGGCGCAGCCAGACGCGCAGCGTCGAGCCGAGCCTGAGTCAGGTCTCCTTCGGCCGGGTCGGTGTTGACGGCGAGTGTGTGCTCGCCCACCTGATAGAGGCCAGGCAGCCGGGTGTCGGTGACGACTGCGACCGGCCGGCCCGTGCGAACAATCGGTTCGATGCTGGTCCGTCCTCCGGGCCAGCTCACCGGGACCGGGCTGCCAACCTCAACCCCGACTCGTATCGTATCCTGAACATTGTATTCGGTTACCAGCGGCGCGGTCAGCAGGTAGCGCAAGGTTCGGTGCAGTAGCGGGACGAAGGCCGCCTTGTGGACAAGGTCGGTGAACTCGGGCGCTGGGGCGAAAGCCCAGACGACAACCCGGCCGTCATTGGTCTCGACCACAAGCGGCGTTTCGTCTGAGCCGCGCACCAAAACCCGGCCGGCCGGCAAGTCAAGCAGCGTGTGCCGGTAGAACCGAGCAGCGGTCAAATCGGCAGCGTGGAGTACCTGGAGAACGGGGTGGCTGGAGTCAACCTCGGCGACTGAGGCGAATCCGGCTCCTTGGGATGCATGGAACCGGATGCCGCAGATTGCCACAGTGTCCGGCGGGCTGACTCCGGCCATGATCAGAACCGCCCGACCGGACTGGACGTGAAAGTCGAGCCTGCTTCGGTCAGACCGGGAAAGCGCCGCGGCATCGGTCAGGACGACTACCGCGTACTTGCGGGTATCGTGTCGGCCGAGTTCGGTCGCACCGACAACGGTGAGGCGCAGTCCTGAGAGCGATTCTGGTCCGAGCGCGTCAACAAGGTACCGGGCCGGGACTTGGGGCGACTCGACAATCAGGACGGCGGAGTTTGACGGTCGCGCAACCGCCAGCCAGCGGATGTTGTCGGCGGTCAGGGAATCGGTGCGTAGTTCAACCTGAGCGGTCGGCATCCCTGAGTCCGGTAGCGCGGTTTCGAATTCGACGGTTGTCAGTTGCTGAGGCTTTAGTTCGATGACCTTCTCTTCCTGTTGCGTGCCGACGGTCAACACCAAGGTGCGTGTGACCGCGGTCCGGCCGTGGTTGATGACGTCGACTTTCAGCCGGACGGGCCGGCCTGCGGCTGGGTATCGGTCAACCGGGTAGAGGCGGGTGATACCGGCGTTGTCGAACTCGGACTCGGCGACGTTGACGAATGCTAACCTGGGCTGGTTCGGGAGACGGGCCGACTTGTCCGGCAATTGGCTCATATCCCGGCGCGGCCAGCCGAGGTTGCTTACCGCCCGTTCCTGAAGGTCGGTGATAACAACCACGTCGGCCTGAGTTGGGTGGGCCTCACGGTCAGCCCGACTTATGACCGACTCCAGCGTCACCGCCGAGAATGACGGGGTGAGTGAGTCAATCCGATTGAGCAGCCGGCGGGCCGACACGAACTCGGCCGGCGCGTTCCACTCCGACGCCAGTAGTATCATCGCACGGCGGCCGACCCCGAGCTCCTTAAGTAGCTCGCGCGCCGCCGACTGAGCCTTCTGCCATCGGTCGGAATAGGCCATGCTGTAGGAGTCGTCGAGGACGATGACTAAGTCATTGGCCCGATCCAGTCCGCGCATTCGATGGCGAATGTAGGGTCGAGCCAATGCGAACAGCAGGGCGGCGAGCGCCAGGGTGCGAAAGACGAGCAGCAGGATTTCCTTGAGCCGCAGCCAGGAAAACCGTTCGCGCCGCACGGTCGCGAGCAGCGCAAGCGACGGGAACGGCGCCCGCTGCAGCCGCAGCCGGCTCAGCAGATGGATGACGACCGGTATCGCAGCCAGCCCGGTCAGCCAGAGTAGTCCCGGTGCTAGGAAGCCCATGCCGAGTCCTCGGTTTGCACTGGTGTCACTTCAGTCTACTGCGCCGTTCGAGGTACGAAAACAGCGCCCGGTCAAACGGTGTGTCGGTAGTTATCCGATGGTAGTCAATCAGCGCCTCGCGGCAGCCGCGCTCGAACGCTCCGAAGTAGGCGTCAAAGCTTTGCTGATATTCTTCTCGGACTGTTCGCGGGTCAACAGTCATCTCCTGTCCGGTTTCGAGGTCCTTGAGCACAACCGGATTTGAGAATCCGAACCGGCGTTCATTCGGGTCAATGACGTGGAACACTAGAACTTCGTGTTTCCGGAATCGGAAGTGACGCAGCGCCGAGAGCACCGAGCCGGACTCGTCCCACAGGTCCGAGATGACAATGACCAGACCACGGCGGCGGATGCGCTCCGCCAACTGATGGAGCGTGCCAGCGACGTTGGTATCGCCTCCCGGTTTCAGCGCTGCCAAGGTCTTGAGTAGCACGTTGAGATGCGCAGGCGAGCTGCGGGGCGGCACGTACTGCTCAATCCGGTCGGAAAACGTGACCAGCCCGGCTGAATCCTTCTGGTGCAGCAGCAGGTAAGAAAGACTCGCTGCCAGCAGCGTCGCGTAGGTCAGCTTGGTCACCTTGCCGGTCGCGTACGACATTGAGCCTGACGCATCGAGGACAAGGTACGCCCGCAGGTTGGTTTCTTCCTCGAACTCGCGGATGAAGAAACGGTCGGTCCGGGCGTAGACCTTCCAGTCGATTCGTTTCAGCTCATCGCCCGGCATGTACTGGCGGTGCTCAGTGAACTCGACCGAAAATCCTTTGTACGGCGAGCGATGGAGTCCGGCCAGGAAGCCTTCGACGACCAGCCGCGCCTTCAAGTCAATGCCCTTGAGGCGGGCCACGACCTCAGGTTGAAGAAACGCGGTCTTCTCCATGAAAGCATAGTGTAACCGGCAGACCGGAACAGCGCAACCTTCGCCCTCCGCCCCTCGCCTTCTGCTGTTTTGGCTCTTGGCTTTTGACTTCTGAGTTTCGACTTCGCGCTGCTAGGCGCAGCGGTGGTTCTGCGCGGCCGGAGCCGAAAACTGTCTCTTGGTTACAGGCGCCGGGTCAGGGCCCGACGCCAGGCTGCTTCGGCTTCGGCAAGGTCAAGGGTGACAACCTGGACTCGGTTGAGCCCGGTGATGGTGAGGGTATTTTCTTCGACCACGCGGCCGATGGCGGCATGACGGACGCGTTTCATGAGCCGCTCGAACTCGGCTCGGCGGTCGGGCGGAACTTCGCAGAGAAAACGAGAGTTCGATTCACTGAAGAGCAGAAAGTCGTCGCGCCGGAACCGCTCGGCGCCCGGTACTTTGCGCAGGAAGACAGTCGCACCACAGTTGCCGCCAAAGCCCATCTCGGCGAGCGCCACGCCAAGACCACCCTCAGACAGGTCGTGGCAAGAGAGGACAAGGCCGGAGCGGATGGCTTTGCCGACCGCGACCATTGCCCGACGGGCCGGGCCGGGTTCGACTTTGGGCACATCGCGGCCCAAACCTTGGTTGATGCGGAAGTACTCGCTGCCGCCGAGCTCGGGCAGGGTCTCGCCGACAAGGTAGAGGAGTGAGCCGGGCTGTTTTAGGTCCGGACTGACCGTGTTGCGGCAGTCTTCGATTATGCCGAGCGCCGAAATGAGCAGGGTCGGCGGAATCGGCCGGGCGTCGCCCGAATCCGGCTGGAACTCGTTGTAGAGCGAGTCTTTGCCCGAGATGAAGGGGACACGGAAGCGAATCCCCATGTCGTAGCAGGCCTCGGCCGCCCGCACCAGCCCGGCCAGTTGGTCGGGTCGGTCTGGGCTGCCCCAGCAGAAGTTGTCGAGCAAGGCGACACGCTCAATGTCGGCACCGACCGCGACGCAGTTGCGCAGGGCTTCATCAATGGCGGAGGCGGCCATCCAGTAGGGATCAATCAAGCCGTACCGGGGCCTGAGTCCACAGGCGACCACGCACGCCCGGTACGAGTCAGGCAGCGGGGTGACGATGCAGGCGTCGGTCGGTGTCGCCGAGTTGACGCCGCAGAACGGTTTGAGCACGCTGCCAGCTTGAACCTCGTGGTCGTACTGGCGCGTCACCCATTCCTTGCTCGCAATGTTCGGCGTCTGGAGCAGCTTGATGACCAGCCCGGTCAGGTCTTTGCGCACCGGCACGGTCGGGTCTGCAGTTTCGGGCCGGCGCCAGCGGGCGGTCCTTTTCACGCCTTTCCAGCCACGGTGCAAGAAGTCGAGCTCGATTTCGGCAACCGGGTTGCGTCGGTAGTAGAGTTTGAGCTTTCGGTCGCCGGTGACCCGGCCGATGATTGTGGCTTCGACGTCGTGCTTGCGAGCGAGCTGGAGCAGTCGGGAAGCCTTGGCCGGCGGGGAGAAAACGACCATCCGCTCCTGAGCCTCGGATATCCAAATTTCCGCGGGCGAGAGGCCTGAGTACTTGAGCGGCACGCGCTCGAGCCAGACAACCGCGCCCGCGGGCCGGGCCAGCTCACCGACGGCGCTGGAGAGCCCGCCGCCGCCGCAGTCAGTAATCGCCTCGAACAGGCCCTGGTCGCGGGCCGCGAGCACGAGGTCGAGCACCTTCTTCTCCTCAATCGGGTTGCCAATCTGAACCGCGCCGCCGGACAGCTCTTGCGGCCCTCGACCCAGTTCGAGCGAGGCGAAAGTTACGCCGTGGATTCCGTCGCGGCCGGTCCGACCTCCGAGCAGAACAATCATCTGGCCGGGACGAACTCTCTTCTTCAGTTTGTCGCGGGGAATGAGACCGAGCGTGCCGCAGAAAACGAGCGGATTGCCCAGGAATCCGGAGTCGAAATAGACCGCGCCGTTGGCGGTCGGGATGCCCATGCGGTTGCCGTAGTCACGCACGCCCGCGACTACGCCCTTCATGATGCGCCGTGGGTGGAGGACACCGCGCGGCACGTCGTCAGGTCGCGTGTCAATCGGCGCGAAGCAGAAGACGTCGGTGTTGAGAATCGGCTTGGCACCGAGGCCGGTGCCGAGGCAGTCGCGGATGACGCCGCCGATGCCGGTGGCCGCGCCGCCGTAGGGCTCGAGCGCGGACGGGTGGTTATGGGTCTCGACCTTGAAACTGATGCCCCAGGTCTTGTCGAATTCGACGACGCCCGAGTTGTCGTGGAAGACTGACAGACACCAGGGTCGGGCCAGTTCTCGGGTGCAGCGCATCACGGTTGACTTGAGCAGGTTCCGAATCCGGCGGCCGTCGAGGACAATCTCGCCTCGAAAGGTCTTGTGCTGGCAGTGTTCAGACCAGGTCTGGGCAAAGGTCTCAAGCTCGACTTCGGTCGGCTCACGGCCAAGGCGTCGGTAGTAGCGTTGAAGCGCGAGCATCTCGGCCGGTTTGAGGGCGAGCAGCCGGTCTTGCGAGAGTTGCTCGAGCTCGGCGGGCGTAAGTTCGCGAAGTTTCACTTCCCGGCGCCGGTAGCGGTACGGACCGGCCCGGACAAAGACCGGTTCGTCGGGCCGGGCAATGTGCTGAATCACCGGGTTGACCAGAAGGCCACGGGTGATAAGGTTCAGTTCGCCGGGCGTGAGCCCGGACGCGCTGCTTGTAATGAACTCGTACGCCCGGCCGGTTCGCACCCGACAGCGTGCAAGGCCTGAGTCGGCCAGTGCCCGAACTGTGCTCTCGACGCTTGGGTCCATTACGCCCGGATTGTATCGCACCTCGACCCGCTGACCGCCGACCGCCGGCCGCTGATCGAACTCCGCCTTGATGACGCGGTAGCGTTCGCAGACCGGGTCGTGCAGCAGCTCGGCCGCGACCTGCTCCACTGTCGGCCGGTCGAGTTCACCTTCAAGATAGTAAAGCCGGACAATCCGACAGGCGACATCGGTCTTGATTCCAAGGTCGCGGATGTCGGCCTGGAGTGCCCGTGCTTCGGGGTCGGTACCGGTCTTCTCGACCTCAACGCGCCAAAGCACAGCTCAGCCTGGCTACTCGCTCAGCAGTCGGCGCAGCTCAACCTCGAGCGAGTCATCTTGTTCCGAAACAGATGAATCGACCGAGCGGATGAGTCTCCTGATTCTGCTGCGCAGCTCCTCGTAATGTGACATCAGACTGTCGTACAAGGTTCGACGGGCGTGATAGTTGGGCAGCGAATCGAACTGCGCCACCCCACGCGCCAGCCCGGCCAGCAGGCTCTCGCACTCCAGCGCCAGCGACTCCTGCTTCGGCCCGGCACGTTGGGCCAGCGGCCGGTACTTGGCCAGCCTTCGCTCCTGAGTAGCAACCCGGGTCCTCAGATTGTACCTCAGCTTCAGTCCCAAAGTGTCTTTCGGCAGTGGGGCCAGCGTTACCGGCGCGGGCCCGGGCCGAACGTGCTTTGCAGTACGCACGACCACGACCACGGCGGCAATGAGTCCGGCAAGCCCGACAACGCCGGACAGCACCGACAGCCAGCGACCAGTTCGACGTCGGCTAACCAACTCGGGCGGTGATTCTGCCACGCGCAATTATACGACCGGGCCGGTTACCTGCAAGAACCGCGCATCGTCACCGACGCCGTGTTTGCTCCTTGTTACTCTTAGCCCTTCTCCCTCTGTCACTCAGAGTCCTTCACTTGTCACCTCGAGCCGTCAGGCGAAGGGTCTTCGGGTTTCGACGATTCTTCGGCACTGCGTGCCTCAGGGGAAATCCGGGACTGTCCCAAGGATTTCCAGCCGAATCCCTGAGCTTGTCAAAGGAGAAGCGTCTTCTTCAGCCGGGCTACGTTCACCCGGCCTTGTCGAATGTCAGTTCTGTGGTAGTGAGCAGGCGGGCGCGCGGCGCGGATTGAGGCAGATGGCGGCCTTGACTTCCGAAAGTACCCTTCTTGTTGCCGGAACTACATTGACACAATGAACAGAAATAAGGGAAGTGTACCCCTAGTTTGAGTGGCGATGGCGCGCAGACTCCTGGTGGCGGTCTGGCATGTCCTGACGTATGGTGAGCCGTTCAAGACGACTGCATTTCCGAAAGCCTGAGCAAGCCGGAACGGGACGCTGGCCAGTCGCCGGGCCGAGGGGAAGAATGGGAAGCTCAGGCTCGGATAGCTGTACGTGTCACGAAGAGGCCGAATAGAAGCTTGAGACGAATCTCACACGGAAGCAGACGGAACAGAACCAAAAGAACTATCGAAACCCGAACTTGACAGGCGGCTCTTCACAGAAGTGTCACCTTATATCCCACGTGGATTCCTTTCTGTTCACGCCGGCGCCGGCAGTTCCCACCGCGACAGAGCGCTGTGGCGCGAGTGGGCCGCGGCCAGTTCGTCAAAGCTCATGAATGCGACCCTGCCGTGCAGCTCCTTGAACACGTCGCGCCCGAGTACGTCATCGAACTGTCGGCGACGCGGGCTGTCTGCGATCGCAATCATCGCAGTCCGGAAGTCAACAAGTTCGTGGAACTTCATGAACGCGCCCCGGAAGTCGGTCGTGTACTCGACCTCAATGGCCGCCGAGGGGAAACCCCGACGATTGAACCAGATGACGTCGATACTGCGGATGATATCGAGCACGCGCCGGTACGTGAACTGGGGCAGGGTCGTACGCGTTGCCACGTCCTTGAGTTTCCGCTCAAGGAAGGGCCGGCCCGAATCCTGCGCCGGGACAAAGGTCTCGTTGCCACGCAGGTTTCCAAGCTCTACGGCCAGCCCCTGGTAGTAGGAGTGCGAGAAACCTCCTTCGATTCTGGCGCCCTGGTCCGGCTCGCGCGCGAGCGACAACACGCTGGCCGGCAGCCGGCTGCGCCAGGACTCAAGCGCCCACAGACCCGGCTTGATGCGGAAGAATTCCCCTGACGTCTGGACGATGCGGCGCATGGTCGCCTGTGGAGTCTTCGTCTTCCACGTCGCTACACGGACGTTGTCGTACAGGTAGCGGAGCGTGGCAAACCCACCATTACGTTCCATGGCCTCGACCACTGCATCTACTTGCGTTTTCATCACCACCTCGATTCTTGCATGTTTGCCACGTTGAACTGCCGGTCAGCGTCGAGCCACGCAGCGCCTAGACAAGGTGATACTTCCCTTATTTTCCTTCGGCCGGGGGCTGATGGTCGCTGCCGGCCCATTCCGGCTGTCTCGTCTCTCTCGGCAGACAGAGTACCAGGTCATTGGCACCGTAACTTCTGGAACAACGCGTTGTCAATCTCGGCACTGACTCGGTGGCCATCGCGGCTATGTTAGTCGCCGCCAAGGTGACGTCAAGCGCCGCGCACTACATCGGAGGTGGCGTGGGGAGGAACGCGGAGGCGGACGCAGGACAGGACGGACAACACGCAAGGTCGCTTGGGGCACGGTCAGCGTGAGAACCCAAGGGAACAGCCCCAGCCGCGCAGGAGCGCGGCGCAATCAGATGGAACCCCGATTCTTCGCGGTCATGTCCTAAGTATCTGCCCGACCGACTGGCCAGAGGCTTGCCAGTTTGGCATGATTGGGCAATAACCCGGGCATTCAGCGGGTTTGACCACCCGGAGATGGAACAGACATCATAAGTTGCGTATTTCCGTGGTTTAGGCTTGTGCTTGAGCTTGGATAACTGGCCTCAGTGATGCTTTCGGAAGTGAGTGGGGGAACCGTTCCCCCTTGCGACCCCAGTGCCGAACTAGGTGCTGGTTTCGTAAGCACTTAGCAGAACTGGTCTAGCAGCGGAGGCGTCAGCAGGCCGGACTGTGGTTGCGGCGGCAGATATGCGGCCGGCAGAGCTTCCAGTGGAGTCTGCGGTCGAGGTGCCGGCTGTCTGAGCATCTCTCGCGCCGCGCTTGGCGTCGGTCGTAAGGCCAAGTCAGCCGGCGTGTGCAACTACGGTCGTTGAGGTACCTACGCAATCCTTTCACCTTTGTCCTTACAAGCCTCTCGATACGCATCTTTCTGAGTTTCGCGGCTCAATGTCGGACTCAGGGTCGTGTTCCTGAAGTAGCGCCGCAGACGACTTCCCGGACCACGGCGCGGGTGATTTGACATCGTCGCTGTCCGTCATAGAATCGAATCATGACCGTGCCTGCAAGGTTGCTTGTCCGCTGCGGACTGAATTCAAGTAAGGAGGACCTGTGAGATGGACGATTGGCCGCTGGTACTTGTGCGTGCTGGCCGTCGCTGCTTGCGCGACCGTCTGCCCGGCTCAGGATACACTCTGGCTGCGCCGGTTCGATTTCGGCACCGATGCCCAAGCCATCGGCATTGACTACCGGGACGGCATCATTGCCGTGGCCGGTGCTCTGTCCGACAGCCTGCGCTTTGACTCCGACATTCTGGTAATGCGGTGTACGGCCGAGGGCGAGACGCTCTGGACCCGTCGGTTTGACTCAGGCGGCCAAGACGGAGCCGTGAGCGTCGCAATTGATGCCGAGGGCAGCATCGTGGTTCACGGCTATGGCATCGTCTTCGAGGACCGGCGCGGGCGGCCCGTTCTTCTGCCTTGCGAGCTGCTGCGGGCCGCTGCCGACCAGGAGTCGCTCTACTCCATCACCATCAAGTACGATTCGCTCGGTGAGCAGAACTGGATTCACTCCGAACCGAACGTGCTCGGATTCGGCTTGGCCATTGACGAGGACGGCAACTGCTACATCTCAGGCGCCAAGTTTCTAGTGACCACGTTTGACATCCTTTTCGCCAAGCTTGACCCGTCAGGTGAAACCCTCTGGACTCGGGTCCTCGATGTCGGTCCGTTTGACATCGGTTATCGGCTGGCGCTCTGTCCGGACGGCAACTTGGCCATGGCCGGCATCGTCGGCGGCGACGAGAACCGAGACTGCATGGCCGCGAAGTTCACGCCGTCGGGCGATACGCTTTGGCTGCGCACGTTCGATGTCGCCTCAGACGACATCATGATTGGCGTGGCAGTTGACCCCTCCTCGGGCTCGGTTGTCACCAGCGGGTTCGCGCAGGACATTGACTCCGCAAGAATCGTCGCCCTG
>FWWM01016667.1_pt1 | contig 10884 bp, 9 predicted proteins | sample 2228351 | NCBI WGS metagenome assembly FWWM01 (sample SAMEA103939774, study PRJEB20133) | metagenome
CGTGCTCGGCCCTCGCGGCTTGATGCCGAACCCCAAGGTCGGCACCGTCACCTTTGAAGTCGGCAAAGCGGTTCGCGACGCCAAAGCCGGAAAGATCGACTTTCGCGTCGACAAGACCGGCATCATTCACGCTGTTGTCGGCAAAAAGTCTTTTACGCGGGAACAGTTGCTGCAGAACATCCGAGCGCTGATGGAAGTCGTTCAGCGCCTCAAGCCGTCGACCGCAAAGGGCGTTTACGTCAAGTCCGTGGCCCTTTCGACGACGATGAGCCCCGGCGTAAAGATCGACAAAAACACGATCAGCGAAGCCGCATAACTGATCGCCTTAGCGAAGGAATAATCAATCATGCCTCAAGCAAACAAAATCACCAAGGTCGAAACGATAACGGAAAGCTTGAAGAAGGCCAAGGGTGTCGTCATCACCGATTACAGCGGCCTGACCGTGGAGCAGATGACGCAGTTGCGGCGCGAGTTCCGCACGGGCGGCTACACGGTGCGCCGCGTCGGATCGAGGGAGCAGGTCCGGCCCGAGCAGCCGACGCTGGAGGACGCCTTCATTGCCTTCATCCAGGCGCAGCGGCGCGAGCAGGGAGAAAACGGCGGTGACATCAGGGGCTGAATTGGCGGTCCTCACCGAGAACCTGGTGAAGCGGTTCGGCGAGTTCACGGCCGTCGACCACGTGAGCGTTTCGGTGCGCCAGGGCGAGATCTTCGGCTTCCTCGGCCCGAACGGGGCCGGCAAGTCCACCACCATCCGCATCCTTTGCGGCCTGCTGCGCCCCACCTCCGGCCGCGCGCTGGTCGGCGGGCTGGACGTCGCCACCCAGGCCGAGCAGATTCGCCGCCGCATCGGGTACATGTCGCAGCGGTTCTCTCTCTACGACGACCTGACGGTGGAAGAGAACATCGACTTCTTCGCCGGCATCTATGGCGTCGCGGAGCCGCTGCGGCGCCGGCGGAAAGATTATGCGCTTCAGTTGGCGGGCTTGGAGGAAAAACGCCGCACGATGACGCGGCTGCTGGCCGGCGGGTGGAAACAGCGGCTGGCGCTCGGCTGCGCCATCCTCCACGAGCCGCCCATCCTGTTTCTGGATGAGCCGACCTCGGGCGTCGATCCCATCGCCCGGCGCAGCTTCTGGGACCTGATCTACGAGCTGGCGGCGAAGGGCCAGACCATCTTCGTCACCACGCACTACATGGAGGAAGCCGAGTACTGCCACCGCCTGGCGCTGATGGACCGCGGCCGCCTGATCGCCCTCGGCGCGCCCGAAGAGCTGAAACGCCGCTATGGGCTGCGCTCGGTGGAAGAGGTCTTCGTGGCGCTCATCGAGGCCGGGGAGGCGCCCTCGCCATGAACCGCAGACGGCTGGCGGCTGTCGCCCGCAAAGAGTATCTCCACATACTGCGCGACCCGCGCAGCCTGGGGATGGCTCTGGCCGTCCCGTTGCTGCTGTTGCTGCTGTTCGGCTACGCGCTGACGCTGGACGTGGACCGGATTCCGGCGCTGGTGTTGGACGCCGACCGCAGCCCGCAGAGCCGCGAGCTGATCGAACGGTTTGACGGCTCGCGATTCTTCGACATCCTCGGCCACGTGCGGGACTACCGCACGATCGAGCGGGAAATCGATGCGAACCGGATCCTCCTGGGGCTGGTCATACCGGCGGACTACTCGGCGGACCTGCTGGCGGGACGCGCCGCCGGCGTGCAGATCCTGCTCGACGGCAGCGACTCCAACACCGCCGGCATCGCGCTGGGCTACGTGCAGAGCATACTGGCTGCTTATGGGCAGGAGCTACGCCTGGAGGCCCAGGAACGACGAACGGGCCAGAGGCTGCGCCCGCCGGCCCAAGCCCGCCTCAGGGTCTGGTACAACCACACGCTGGAGTCGAAGAACTACATCGTGCCGGGGCTGATCGCCGTCATCCTCATGATCATCGCGGCGCTGCTGACTTCGCTGACAGTGGCGCGGGAGTGGGAGATGGGCACGATGGAGCAGGTGTTGTCCACGCCGCTGCGGCCGGCCGAGCTGGTGCTCGGCAAGATGCTGGCCTACTTCACCGTGGGCCTGGCGGATACGCTGATTGCGGTGGGAGTGGGCGTGTGGGTCTTCCAAGTGCCCTTGCGCGGAAGCCTGCTGCTGCTGGCCGCCTCCTGCTGCGTGTTTCTAATCGGGGCGCTGTTCTGGGGAATCATGATCTCGGCGGTGATGCGGTCGCAGTTGCTGGCCTACCAGGCGAGCATGCTGACGTCGTTTCTGCCGGCGTTTCTGCTCTCCGGCTTTGTCTACGCGATCGAGAACATGCCGGAGCCGATCCAGGCTGTCACGTACATCGTGCCGGCGCGCTACTTCATCGTCGTGCTGAAAGGGATCTTCCTGAAGGGTGTCGGCGCGGAGATTCTGGCGGCGGAACTGGGCTTCCTGGCGTTGTACGCGGCCGTGGTGTTCCTGATTGCGACGAGGAAACTGCGGCAAAAGGTGGCCTAATGTCGCCCGGCTCAATTCGGGGACAGGCTACGAAATCCCCGAACCGGACGCTGGTGAAAGCCGGCCAGCGCTCATTTGGGGATTTGGTAGCCTGTCCCCGAATTGGACAGATGTGGCGGCGCATCCGGGAAATCATCGTCAAGGAGTTCCGGCAAACGCTGCGGGAGCCGCGCATGCGGATCTTCCTGTTCGTGCCGCCGATGGTGCAGCTCATCCTCTTCGGCTACGCCGTCAATCTGGATGTGGAGGACAGCCGGATTGGGTGGGTCGACCGCGACCAGACGCCCGCCGGCCGCGAGCTGCGGGCGGCCTTTGAAGGCTCGCCGTATTTCCGCATCACGCAGGAACCTTCCTCGGCGGGCGAGGCCCAAGAACTGCTCGACCGGGGCAAGGTGGCGGCGGTGGTCGCCGTGCTGCCCGGCTTTGCGCGGGACATCGAGCGCGGCGAAACGGCCGCCCGATCGAGCTGATGCTCGGCAAGACGCTGTCGTTCGCCCTGGTCGGCATGGTGCAGGTGGCGCTGGTCACCGCCGCGGCGCTGCTGATCTTCCGCATCCCGCTGCGAGGCAATCCCCTGCCGTTGGCGCTGTGCGCCGCCCTGTTCCTGATGACCACGCCGGGGGGCGGGCGTGGAGACCTTGTGGCCGCAGATGCCGGCCATGTTCGTCTTCGGCGCGGCGATTGTGACCGTCAGCGCGCTGCGCTTCCGCAAGTGGTTGGACCGGCGGGCTTGGGAAAGGGCCGCAAGCTGAAGCTCGCGCCACGGCGGGTTGCGGTCGTGTATAGTGTAGGGCGGCAGGAGGTGGTGCAATGAATCGCAGGAAGTTTGTGGCTGCCATGGTAGCGGCTGCCGGCTCGGGGAGGGCCGCGCCGCGGCTGGCCGTGGACGGCGGCGCTCCGGTGAGATCCAAGCCGTTGGTGGCGGACCACTGGGGGCCGATGCACTACGACGACAAGGAGCTGGCGCAGGTCACCGATGTCGTCAAGACCGGCAACGCGTTCCGCTGGTACGGCCGGCCGGGGCGCAAGCCCCCGAATAAGGTGGCGCAGTTCGAACAGGAATTCGCCCGGCGGATGCAGGTGAAATACTCGCTGGCCGTTACCTCCGGCACGGCGGCGCTGCAAACGGCGATAGCGGCCTTCGGCATCGGTCCGGGCGACGAGGTGATTCTGCCGGCCTGGACCTGGCACTCGACCTGCACCGCCGTCATCATGGCGGGCGCCCTGCCGGTGTTGGCCGAAATCGATGAGTCGTTCAACCTGGACCCGGCGGACTTCGAGCGGAAGATCACGCCGCAGACCAAACTGGTGATCGCCGTCCACCTGCAAGGGGTTCCGGCGGACATGGACCCGATCCTCGAGATCGCGCGCCAGCACAACATCAAGGTCCTGGAAGATGCCGCCCAGTGCGTCGGCGGCAGTTACCGGGGGCGCCCCCTGGGGTCTTTGGGCGACATGGGCATTTACAGCCACCAGGTCAACAAGACCATCTCTTCCGGGGAAGGCGGCTCGGTGGTGACCAACGACCCGGCGCTGTTCGAGCGCGCGGCCCGCTTCCACGATGTCGGCGGCATCCGCGCCCCCCACGACAAGATGCTCGGCGCGCTGCACTTCGACCGCTTTGCCGGCGTCAATTTCCGGATGAGCGAATTCACCGGCGGGGTAATGCTCGAGCAGATCCGGAAGCTCGACCGGATCATCGCGGGCGCCCGGGCTAACGCCGAACGCGTCCGGGCCGGCATCCAGGACCTACCCGGCATCCGCTTCCGCAAAGAGCCCGACCCCAAGGGCGCCATCGGAGATTCGGTGTACATCGAATTCGCCACCAAGAATCAGCGGGACCGGTTCCTCGAGGCGATGAAAGCGGAGAACGTCCCGGCCCGCCCGCCGGCCGGTTCGGTGATCTTGCCCGTCCAGCCGTACATGGAGAAGAAGCTGACGGCACACCCCAACTGGCCGACCTGGACGGTGGGCCGCGGCAAAACGATCCGCTATGGGGCCGGCGCCTGCCCGCGCACGATCGACATCCACAGCCGTTTCGCCGGCGTCTCGCTCGACCCTAAGTTCACGCGGCAGGATACCGACGACATCGTGGCCGCCATCCGGAAAGTCTATCCCGCAGTCACCGCCGTTTAGCGGCCCCGCGGCGACTCGCCGGGCCCTCGAAACCCGTCCGCCACTGGGCGAAGAGGCTCTGCGACGCCCGCGCGCGGCCCGCCCTACTCGATCACCATCAGCAAGTCTTTGGGCTCGACGTGCTGGCCGACCTGAACCAGCTTCTGGGCGACCTTGCCGCTCACCGGCGCGTAGATCGTGCTTTGCATCTTCATCGCCTCCATCACCAGCAGGCGGTCCCCTTTCTTGACCGGCTGGTTGAGTTCGACGGCGATGCTGGTGATGGCGCCGGGAATCGGAGCGCCCACGTGGCCCGGATGGTTGGGGTCGGCTTTGACGTTGGGCGGCGCTTTGGCCTGGAGCTTGGCATCGCGCACCGTCACCGCCCGGGGCTGACCGTTGAGCTCGAAGAATACCGTCCGCGTGCCATCCTCATGCGGGTCGCTGACGGTAAGGAACTTGATGATCAACGTCTTGCCCGGCTCGATATCCACGGTGAACTCGACGCCTTGCTTCATGCCGTAAAAGAACTGGGCCGTCGGCAACACCTCCAGCTCGCCGTATCGTTTGCGCGCCTCGGCAAACTTCAGGAACACCTCCGGGTACAGCAGGTAGCTCAGCAGATCTGTCCGGCTCGGCGCATGCCCGATCCGCTTCTCCAGCTCGGCCGAGGCTTGCTCGAAGTCGACCGGCTTCAGGTTGGCGCCGGGCCGCCCGCGCATCGGCTTTGTCCCCCGCAGCACCACCTGGCGGATTCTCCTCGGCCAGCCGCCCGGCGGCACGCCGAGCGAGCCCTTGAACATGTCCACCACCGAGTTGGGAATGGTCAAGTTATGGTCCGGGCCGAGCCGTTCAAACTCCCTCACACTCATGCCGTGACTGACCAGGAACAGCGCCAGATCGCCGACCACCTTGCTCGACGGCGTCACTTTCACGATGTCCCCGAAGGCCATATTCACCTCGGCGTAGGTCCGGGCGATCTCCGGCCAGCGGTCGCCCAATCCCATTGCGTTGGCCTGCGCCTTCAGATTCGTGTATTGCCCGCCCGGCATTTCGTGCAGGTAAACCTCGGCGGTGCCCGACCGCGGCGCCTCGTCAAAGGGCTCGTACCAGGAGCGGACGACCTCCCAGTAGTCGGCGCATTCGTCCAGGCTTTTCTGGTCGAGATCGGTCTGCCGGGGCGTGTGCGCCAGCGCCGCCACCAGCGAGTTCAGGTTCGGCTGGCTGGTCGTGCCGCTCATCGGACCCATTGCCGCATCCGCCACGTCGACGCCCGCCTCGCTCGCCTTCAGAATCGAGGCCGCGTTCAGCCCGCTGGTGTCGTGGGTGTGGAAGTGCACGGGCAGGCCAATCTCCTGCCGCAGCGTCTTGACGAGCTTATAGGCCGCATAGGGCTTGCACAGTCCGGCCATGTCTTTAATCGCCAGGATGTGCGCGCCCATGCGCTCCAGCTCGCGGGCCATGCCGACGTAGTACTCGAGCGGGTACTTGTCGCGCTTCGGGTCCAGAATGTCGCCGGTATAGCAGACGGCCGCCTCACAGACCTTGCCGGTCTTGAGCACGGCTTCCATCGCCACGCGCATATTCGGCAGGTAGTTCAGCGAGTCGAAGATGCGGAAGATGTCGATCCCCTGGGCGGCCGCTTCGTAAATGAACTCGCGCACGACGTTGTCCGGATAGGCCGTGTAGCCCACCGCGTTGGAGGCCCGCAGCAGCATCTGAAAACAGATGTTGGGGATGGCCGCCCGGAGTTCGGCCAGCCTCTTCCAGGGATCTTCCCTCAGAAACCGCATGGCGGCGTCGAACGTCGCCCCGCCCCACATCTCCAGGCTGTAAAGCTTGTGCAGCCGGTGCGCCACGAAGTTCGCGATCTGGAGCATGTCATAGGTGCGCAACCGCGTCGCCATCAGCGACTGGTGTGCGTCCCGGAAGGTGGTGTCGGTCAGCAGCAACTGCGTTTGCGCGCGCGTCCACTCGGCGAATTTCACCGGGCCCATCTGCTCCAGAAGCTGCCGCGTGCCCGCCGGAGGCGGGCTCGGATCGTGCTTTGGCACCGGAGCCGGCCGGATAGTCGCCGGCGGGCTTTTGCCGGCCATCTGCGGGTTACCGTTGACGACCAGCTCACCCAGGTAAGTCAGCAGCTTCGTGGCCCGGTCCTTGCGGGGCGTAAACCGGAACAGCGACGGGGTCTCGTCGAGGAACGACGTCGTCACCTCGCCGGCCCGGAACTTGGGATGGTTGACGACGTTTTCCAGGAACGGAATGTTCGTCTTGACGCCTCGGATCCGGAACTCCCGCAAGGCCCGGTCCATTCGGTCGCAGGCGTGGCTGAAATCCCGTCCCCAGGCCGTCACCTTCACCAGCAGTGAGTCATAGTAGGGCGTGATCACTGCGCCCCCATATGCCGATGCGCCGTCGAGCCGGATCCCGAAACCCGCCGGGGAGCGGTATGTCAGCAGGCGGCCATAATCCGGCACGAAGTGGTTGGCCGGGTCCTCCGTGGTCACGCGGCATTGCAGAGCGTAGCCGTTGACCTGGATGTCCTCTTGAGGCGGTACCTGCATCTCCTCCCCGTGCAGGCTGAGGCCTTGCGCCACCTGGATCTGGCAGCGCACCAGGTCGATCCCGGTCACTTCTTCCGTAACAGTGTGCTCAACCTGAATCCGCGGATTCACCTCGATAAAGAACCATTCGCCGGTGTCCACGTCCATCAGGAACTCCACCGTGCCTGCGCTGTAGAAATGCACCGAGCGGGCGATCTTCACCGCCGCCTCGGCAATCGCTTTCCGAATAGAGGCGTCCAGGTTCACCGCCGGCGCCACCTCGATCACTTTTTGGTGGCGCCGCTGGACGCTGCAATCCCGTTCGTGTAAATGCACGATGTTGCCGTGCTGGTCGCCGAGCACCTGCACCTCGAGGTGACGCGGCCGGCGGATGTAGCGCTCGAGGAACACCGCACTGTTGCCGAAGGCCGCTCCGGCTTCCCGTTGCGCCTCCTCCAGCCGGGCGGTGAGCTCCGCCGGCCGCTCCACGATCCGCATGCCCCGGCCGCCCCCGCCGAAGGCGGCCTTGATGATCAGCGGAAACCCAATCCGCCTGGCCGCCCGTTCCACCGCCTGCCGGTCGGTCAGCGGCTCATCGGTTCCCGGCACGACCGGGACACCGGCCTTCTCGGCAATGCGTCGAGCGGCCGTCTTGTCGCCCAGCAGCGACAGGATGCGCGGGCTGGGGCCCACAAATGTAATCCCGGCCTTCTCGCAGGCCCGTGCAAAGGCCGGATTCTCGGCCAGAAACCCGTAGCCCGGGTGGATCGCGTCCACCCCCTTCTCCTTGGCCAGGCCGATGATCCCCTCAATGTCCATGTAGGCCTCGACAGGACCTTTGCCGTCGCCGATCAGGTACGCCTCGTCGGCTTTGAACCGGTGCAGGCTGAGGCGGTCCTCTTTCGAATAGATGGCCACGGTCCTTAATCCGAGCTCGTTCGCGGCCCGCAAGATGCGGATGGAGATCTCGCCGCGATTTGATGCCAGCAGTTTTCTCATGTGATGATGACCTCTTCCGGCGCCTCGGAACCGGGGACTCCTGCCGGGCGCCCTGAGTTCCTTCCATATAGGATGGAACAATTTTCCCGGCGATGCGTATTTCACCGGTGAGGTGACTTATGGCCCTTTTAGCCGGTAGATGGTGGCCCTGCCCGGCGCTGCTCCTCCTGCTCGGCTGTGACGTCGTCGAAATCGCCGGTTCGGCGCGCTTCCGGGAGGATTTTCACTACACCTACGCCCTTAAGCCCGGTGGGCGCCTGTCGGTGGAGAACTTCAACGGCTCGGTCGAAGTCCGCGCCTGGGACAAAGACGAGGTCGATATCAGCGGGACGAAGTACGCCTCGAGCGAGGAGCTCCTGGCCGCCCTCACGATCGACGTCGTCGCCACGGAAAACTTCATTCAGGTGCGAACCGTGCGGCCGTCCGGACGCCGCGGCAACATGGGCGCCAAATACGTCATTCTCGCTCCCCGCCGCATCGAGCTCGACCGCATTCAAAGCTCGAACGGCTCGCTCACCATCGAGGGCCTGGAAGGCGATGCGCGGCTAAAGTCCTCCAACGGCGCCATCCGCGTCACCGATCTGAGCGGCGACATCGAAGCCGAAACCTCCAACGCCGCCATCGAACTATGGGGCTGCGACGGCAGCGCCGTGCTCGACACCTCCAACGGCGGAATCAAAGCGGACCGCGTGCGGGGGCATTTCGAGGCCACCACTTCCAACGCCGGCGTGGAGGCCACCGTGGCGGCGAACGGTGACAGCCGCCCCATCCGCGTCCGGTCGTCCAACGGCAGCGTCCGCCTCCGATTCGAGCAGCTCCCGGCGACTGATGTCTACGTCACCACGAGCAATGCGCCGATCACGGTCAGCGCTCCGGCCGCTCTGGCGGTGCGCTTGAGAGCCAGCACCTCCAACGCGGCCATCCACACCGACTTTGACGTCTTTGTCGAGGCCGGCCAAGTCGGCAAGTCCCAGCTCCGGGGCGCCATCGGCGGCGGCGGCCCTCTGCTCGAGCTCACCACCTCCAACGCCGGCATTCAGGTAAAAAAGTTGTGAGCGAGGCGCCACCACAGCAGCCGGCCGTTGTTCGGCCGCCGGCGCTCAGCTCCCGCTGACCTTCCGGCCCTCCAGGTACGACAGGTTGGCCATGTGTGGCCCGGCGACGGCCGCCGCCGCCACCTCGATCGGGCAGTTCGGTTCTTTCCGCGAGCGGATGCACTCCAGCAAGTTCTTCATGTGTAGGCTGGCGCTGTCGCGGTCGGCTTCCTGGTAGATCAGGCGCGGCCGCTCGGCCACCGCCCACGGGGTGCCCGACTCACCGGGATCGTCAAAGACGCGGCAGCCGTTTCGATCCAGCACCATCGTGCCGCTTTCGCCGAAAAACTGAATCGACCAGTCGTAATCGAACGTACTGCGGTAGTTTAGCGTCCAGGTGGCGACAAAGTCCGGGTACTCGAACACCGCCGAGAAAACGTTCGGAACCTCGGCGGAGACACCTATGACCTTGCCTTGGCAGACGGCTGAGCGCGGCGGGCCCGACCCCGTCAGCCATTGCACGACGTCCATCAGGTGGGTCCCCTGATCCGTCATGTTGCCGCCGGAATAGTCCCAGAAGCCCCGCCACCAGCGAAAGCGCCGTGGCTCGAACGGGCGCCTCTGCGCCGGACCCTGGAAGCGCTCCCAGTCCAGCTTGCCCGGCAGCGGATCGTTGTCCAGCGGCAGGCGGAAGTGCCAGTTCCACCGCGCCTTGACCATCACCACCGACCCGATCATGCCCTCGTCGATCAGCCCCTTGGCCCTCATGATGAACGGCATGCTGCGGCGCTGCATCCCGATCTGGACGATCCGGTCGGTCTGGCGCACCGCCCGCACCATCTCCCGGCTTTCGGCCGGCGACAACGACAACGGCTTCTCGAGGTAGACATCCTTGCCGGCCCGGAGCGCCGCCAGAAGGTTGGGACGGTGCTGATGGTCCGGCGTGGCGATGACCACGAAGTCGATCCCCTCCTGCGCCAGCATCTCCTCGCAGTCAACGTACGAGCGGGCATCCGGCGGGGACTCCCGGCGCGCCTGCTGCAAATGGGGTTCATAAACGTCGCACAGGGCCACGCATTGCGCCCCTAGCTGCTGAAACGTCCGGTTGAGGTGGCGGCCGCGGCTGCCCGTGCCGATAACTCCGTACGCCGGCCGGTCATTGGCGCCGCGGGCCGAGGTGGGAAAAAACAATGGGGCCGCCGCCGCGCCGCCGGCCCCGCTCAGAAACCGCCTGCGGGTAGGATTCATCCTGCGTCTCCTTGTCCAAGCCTACCAGCTTATTCCGACGCCGAGACGCGCGCCTCCTCTTACTGTTCCTTGTCGTAGACCGACTTGATCACGACCGGGTTCTTGAACCGGCCCCCCTCAATCCGGCGCGTCACGATCAGTTGTGTGCCGCCGCCGGCGAGTTCGTAGTCGGTGGTGATCTTCATCACGCCGATGTCGCGGACCGAGATCAGCTTGTCGCCTTCCCAACGCGTCGTGGTTCGTACGGTGCCTCGCGGACCTTCCTCTTCGTGGGTCTGCCCGTCGGCCGTCAGCGTCACCGGCCGGCCCTCGGCGAATTCCACCTCGAGCTGATCGCCCTCCTGCTCGATAGTGACCGACTCGGCGGCGCCGAGCATCCGGCCCATCATCACGCCCCGCCCGGCGGGGCGGCCTTCCGGCGGGCCCGGCGGGCGCCGGCCCGGTTCTCCGATCGGCTCCC
>FWWM01016673.1_pt1 | contig 10879 bp, 15 predicted proteins | sample 2228351 | NCBI WGS metagenome assembly FWWM01 (sample SAMEA103939774, study PRJEB20133) | metagenome
CGACCTTTCTACCATAGAGTCTAAATCCTTGTGGTCTATATAGTAGAAGTGATCTATCGTCTCCAAGTAGCGCCTAAGTCTCTCCAAATCCTCTCTTACCGCATCCCAGCCCCTAGTTTCTGCGCCCATGACCTTTAAGTCTGAACGGCGAAAAAACCTTACGCCCCCAGCGCGCGGAGGCCCAAGTCCGTAATCCTAATTGTTAACGTCAGCGTGTCTATGCGCAGAAGGCCCATCTGGCTAGCCCTAATCACGACGTCTCCGTAGCGTTCCTGTGCGTACTTCAGCGAGAGGAATCCTCCGGACTCCCACACAGTCCTCAACAGCTCCAGCACTTGCTCGTCTGTAATTTGGACCACAGGCTCAGGCACTAGCGGCCTGCAGAGGCGCCCGCCGCGCCACTCCTTCTTCATGGCAAGGCCTTCATAGGTTATTGAAGACACTGCCATAACAACGCGGTCGGCAACTACGGCCTTGGGGTCGTACACTGAGGTGTATACTCGTAAAACGCCGTCTAAGGCCTTAGCCGTGGCCAATAGGTCTGTGAACTGGGGCCATATGTCAGAGTACACTTCCACTAGCCAATTGCCGCCGTATTTCGAATCGAGATAGTGGGCCAGCGCCAACCCAGTGGCAAGCCCAACAGGGTCGGCGAATGCCATCTTCATTTGGTACTGCCCGGGCTCCTCTTGCAACTCACTGTAATCGGCAAAGCGGAATAGTAAGCATAACGGCGCGGAACATTGAGCCAGCTCTGAGGTGCGCCTTATAGGCGATATTGGGTAGTTATACCTTAGAAATATAGTAAATAAAACAAGTTGCCCCTCTGGCGTAAGCTCAAATCCAACGCCGGTCGTCTTGTCGGCCGGGCAGATAGTGTAGTGCCTCTCGGCCTTGCCCTCTACCACCGAGCCGATGACAATTTCCAACGTCATCAGCACGTCAGCTGAACAGGAACGCCTATCATTGACAGCAATTGGTTTGCCCAGAGGCTGTATATTGGGCAACCTTTGCTAAAGAACTTCAACGCGATTTTTCTCTTGGCGCTATTGTCTAGTCTCACGACGGTGATTCTCGCAGGGCTTGCGTTAACAACATAGCCCTCATAGCGCCATATCTGTTGAAGTTCAAAACGGCGGGGCGGCCTCACGACGGCCCTAGGGTCACAACCGAGCACTAAGGCGTAGCGCCCAGATCTAAACATCTGGGCGATCAACTCGATAGAGCGTTGTAGCACAAAGCCGTAGATACAATACTGCCTCTCCACGCGTCCTGCCAGATATAACGCATCAGGAGGCTCAAGCCATCCATCTGCCTTGCGGGCTCTCCGGAGGACAAAGACCTCCTGCGGGTTTTTCACGATGATGATATCTCCCAGCTGGGCATACGGCGTGTTGACTATGCGCCAGTAGGAGGAGCCTATAATCCCCTTCACTCTTATCAGAGCACCCCACTGGGGCTGAAACTCGGGAGACACGGGAGGGGCGGGGGGCTGGGGCGGCTCGGGCACGGGAGGTGGCGGCGTGGGCTCCCCGACCATTTTCCTCAGTACCTCTGCCATGTCGACAGTCCCCGTGCCCGGCGTCTCGCGCCACGCCTCTTCCCTCGCCACGGCCATGGGGTCGCAGAGGTCTGGGCGGCGGACGCAGATCTCCCTCTCGCTCATTTTTTCCTCTTCGGCGGCTTTAACTGAGGGTCTAGCGGTATTTTGACTTGATACTTGATTTCACGCGGAGCCAGCAACAACACTCCCGTGGCGTAGGGCTGTCCTCCTAATGACGCCTCGTAGGGAGTCAAGGCGCTGGTTAAGTATGAGAGGTCTGAGGGGCTGAGTTCGAGGATTTTCGCCGCCCCGCCAATGGCCCGCCTCGTGCCTCCAAGGACTAACACAAGGGAGGCGCTTCTTAACAGCTCCTCGTCTAGTTGGCTCTCCAGTTGCACTATCAGCCATGCAGCATAGCCCTCTTTGCGGCCTCCTTGCACTAACTCCTTCAAAATGTCCACAAGGACGGCGGAGGCTGGGTTGTTGGGGCTTGTCAGTAGTCTCACTTCGTCGAAGACAAAGAGGTATTGGAGCTCTTCGGGCGGCTCCTCCTCGCCCCTCGTGTACTTGGCGAAGAGGTAGAGCATTATGGCGGCTAGGAAGAAGGCGGCTATGTCTTTGTAATTTCTCAAGCGCCTTATGTTAAACACGGTGTGGCCCCCGCTCCACTCCACGTACTCCGGCTTTATGCCAACAAGGGAGGCCACAGCCTCTATGGTAGAGACGACCGACTCCTCCCCCACTATGTCATAGCCGTAGGCCTTTGCCACCCGCTTGAAGTCCAGGCTTTTTGCAAGCACGGCGGGCATGTCCTTTGGCAGATACTTCGGCACGTCGATTACCACGGCGTTGTGTATTTTGGCCCAGCGCCTAAAGTCTCCGTGCGGGTCGACTACGACAATAGTTACGCGGGATTTCGCGAGTAGAGAGAGCCAGCTTGCCACAGACCACGACTTCCCCATTCCACTGGGGCCTATTATAACCCCGTGGACGCTGGGCAACGAGTCTATGGGCACAGAGACAGGCCTGCCGAAGCGGTCAACCGCCAAGGTGATATACCTGCCAGCGCCGAGCAACTGGCCGCCGTAGAAGATGGGAAAGCGCATGAGGTCGCCAGTGAGGGCCTTAACGCCGTCCCTCAGCCTCCAGAGCTCGGCTTGCGCCAAGTAATCCAGAGAGAGGTTCTGGGTGTGAACGTCGGCGGTGCCGAACGGGAATATCGTAATCGGCCTCTCGTTGTGTTGCGATATTCTTTCCAATAACGGCGTCAACTCGCCCAGGCGCACTAGCCTCTTGCCTGTGTCGCGGCCTTCATACGTCCTCTGAAACTTCTTAACCACCTCAGTGGGCGGCCTGTCGGTAAAAACCACGGCCCAGCGGGGCATTGAGGCGTATATTCTAGCGTCGGCTCCAGCCAATAGCTCAAGGATTTGGCGGCTTGCAGGCCAAGACTCGGCGAGGCTCCTGTGGGTGAACCTGACCATCAGCGGGACTTCCACGTATCCCGTCACGAACCTATGCGTTATCCAGAGCCAGAGGGGGAGGACTGCCGCCAGCACCCAGGCCCCTCCTAAAAACGAGTAGAACAGCCAGAAGGCCGCCGTGAGGTACGGCCATTTGCGCAAGGGCCGCCCGCGAGGCCCAACCCAAGCCCCTTCCCGCGTGGTTACGTAGAACTCGTTCAACACGGCTTCAATTTGCTTAACGCGGGCTGGGTCAAAACGGCGGCTAGTGAACCTAACGAACTTCTCATCGCCGATAGTGACGTATGTGAACCACTCTCCCCGTTGTAGAGACAGCTTATTGTACAGCTCGTGTATGGCCTCGGCGCTCTCCACTCCGAACAAGCTCCTATTCGGCTCCACTTTCCAGAGCCAGTGGTATAGCTTGTGGCGGGGGTCGTACGCGCACCTCTCGTCGTCTGGGTGTTTCACGCGGATGGGCTCAATGGTGACAAAGCGGGAGTACAGCCACACCAAAAAGTCCTCGCCGTGCATCAGTATAAGCGGTATCAGCAGTAGAGCAACTGGAGGCCACTGGGGGGCCGTAATGGCCACGAACAACAGCCCCCCGGCGAAGAGGAGAAGGACTCGGTTGTAGTACTTCATGGCTCGCGGCGCTGTCTTGCCAACAACTCGTCCATTTCCTGAACAGGTATCCTCCCCTTGTAGGCCAGCTCCTTGGCCTTATTGTAATCCCCGCGGTGTAGGGCATCTATGACCGCCTTGATGTCTGCCCCAAAGATAACGCCGCGGAGAATCACGGCGTAGTAGTTCTTATTATGCCATAGGTCAATTGCCTTCTTATAGCAGTCGAAATCCCCGAGGAAGTTCACACAGAGGTCCCAAGCCTCTAAGTTCTTCGGCTTTATCTGCAATACTTTTGCCCAAGCCTCCTTGGGCAACACGCCTATCTTAAAGCCAGGCGGCATTGGGTCCGGGAGCACCCGCGCGCCCTTAGGCACTTTCCCCAGCTCCTCCATTTTCTTCCTCAGCTCCTTCTGCAACTCGCGGTAGCCGGCTTCCCTCCTCTTGGTCATAGCCCGTCGGCAATTTCCTTTACCGCCCTTACTATCCTCCTCCTAGTCCTCTCAAAGCCCTTCATTTCGGATATCACTGGCGGTATGCCCACCTGCGTTGCCCAGTGGATGCGGCTGTCGAAGGGTATGCCGCTAAGAGACCACTTGGAGACCTTGTTCACTACGATGTGGATGCCCTCCCTAAATTGTTTGAAGTGTTTGACGTCGGGAGGCTCTAGGACTACGACGTATACATCGGCCGGCGGCACGTCGTTGGGAGCGGCGTCAATTACGGCGTAGTGGGCGCCCATATCCGCGGCCTCGTCTAAATCCGCGGCCAAGGGGACGTAGTCCTTTAACAGGTGGGAGCCAGCTTTAGTTATACTTCTATCGATATAGACAGCTTTAGCCGATGCCAGATGCAAGTATATTGCCAACGACGTTGCTATTAGGGTCTTCCCCGAGCCCGGAGGGCCCACAACGGCCACCGTTTTCATGTCCCAGCACCTCTCAACTGGGGAAAAACCTTGCCCAGCCACTCCTCTACTTCTTTTAACGCCTCCCTCACGAAAACTTCGCCGTAGGGAGTGAGCCTCGCCACGCCGTTTTCAATTACTGCCTCCCTCTTCACAAGTTCAGGCCAGACTCTCCAGTCGTATCTCACCCCGAGCGCCTCCACGGCCCTCTTGGCTACGGCGTCTAACTCCTCTACTGTGGCGGGGCCTTTGACCTGCCTCCTCAGTATGACGAGGCGGATGTACTCGCCCGCTGGGCTGTAGCGCTCAACGGATGTATACGACACCATCGGCAGTGCTTCCAATTCTGAGCGCTCCCTCGGTCTTTTCGATTATTATTCTACTTTTCTCAATAACAAGGCCGCATATGAACACGCGGTCTCCCGCCGCCTCGTACTTCACCCTTCCGTACACTACTAACTCGCTGCCTGGGTTTTCCGCCGCGAGCCTAACAGCTTGGCAGGCGGCTGGCGTTGTGGTGTAGGCGAATATGTAGGCGAAGGCTGTAATGGCAATTACCGCCAGCGCCGTGACGGCGGCTAGCTCTATGTACTCCTCAATCACGGCCTAAGCCGAGGGCGCGGCATATTATATTGACTTAATGCGAGTGAGAATGTGGTCAATGGACTTGCGGTTTTCGCGGTCTTTTAATATATCGTTGGCTATCGACTCGCCGTAATAATCCCTAATGGCAACACGCTTAATTGCCACGGGGGTGATTTTCCGGGCGATTTTCATTTCGTCCTTTTCTAACTGGTTTACCACCACTAAGGAGGAGTAGGCCATGTAGCGGCGGTACTGCTCCGCCTTGACGTCAGATATGCGGGAGATAAGGCGGCGGTCGGCGACAAAGACGTTGTAGGCGCCAATTTTCTGCAACTTCGCCAGTAGGTCTAGCCGCAACGCGGCAGTGGTGTCGACAATTATAGTGTCCACAGGTATTCTAAGGCGCTGCACTAGCGCCGGGAGGTGCTCTATAAAGTCAACAACGACTTCCTCCGCCTCTTTGGCGAAGTCCTCGCCGTGGCGCATGTATAGCTCCGAGGCCTCGTAGCCCGGGATGATGTACAGCATGGGATTAACGCGGTGGACATACGGCATTCCCACGTCGAGATACGGCGCCAGCCACCCCGGCTTTTTAGGCGCACGGAATAATTGAGACAGCTCCGCCTTCTCCCAGTCCATGTCCACTAAAAGCGTATACCCCTTGGCCACTGCAAGAACACTGCTTAAGGTGGTTTTCCCAACTCCGCCGTCTAAAGAAGCGTAGAGAATTATCTTAATTGGTCTCATGGCCATGTCCTCGATGGGGGCGGAAAAGGCTTACCCTCCCTCCAAGCCACCAGCGCCTCTAAGGCGTGCTCCCTCAGCCAGTTGCCGTAAACAACGTTGAACAGCCTCATATACGCCGTCCTCAACGCCCTCCTCCATATGGGGCGCAGGTAGGGGGCGGCCGCCCTCTCGCCGATATCCGCCAGCCACTCCTCAAAGCTGTTGTACCACCTAGGCTTTGTCCTCACCAGGGCGTAGTAGTAGTAGCACTCAACGCCGCCTTTGCCGGCCAGGCAGTCCTCCTCCACTTTACGCAAAAACTGCAACCTGTCCCTAACCCTCTTACATATCTCAGTCTTAAGAAACTCCCAATCGATTATAGCGCCGATCATAGCGCTCTGAGAAACTGCCTCACGGAGACCTCATACGCCAGCACTGTGGCCCCCACCACAGCATCATCCCAAGCGGCCGCCGCGCCGTATTTTTGTTGCAGACGTAGTAAGAACGGCACGTGGCGGTGGTCGAGGCCGAGGGCCTCCGCGGTTAACGCCACCTCCCCCCTGTGGCGCAGGCGCCATATGGCCTCTAGCACTTGCACCGCCTTGCAGGCCGGGGTCTTATAGCCAATTTTCACGCAGAATTTGTAAACAGAAGCCACATGGTCTACCAATTCCCGGACCTCTTTGCACTTAAGTTCAATTACCTCAGTAGCCATGGAAGGGATAGTCGGGTGGCGAATAAACTTATGGGCTTATTCCTCCATAGTAACACGCCGCCGAAGCGGCCGTGGCCATAAGGACGTCTAGCCTCACCGCCACCATTCTACGCCTCCGGCAACTTCCGGCCTCCCAATACTCTGACTAATTCTTTACACAGCGCGGCGGCGGCGTACGCGGCCAGGGCGTAGCCCCTTACTACCTTGCCGTCTAGCTCTCCCGCTACCGCCCTGTATGTCTCCTCGTCTACTTCAATTTTCGCCAGCTCAGACACCTTATCTCTAGTGACTTGCACCTCGGTATTGAAGATTAACATACCCTCTACGTTTAAACACGCCGCTATACATAACAACTGCCTCAGCCCCCGCCGCCTGCACCTCTCGCAGAGGCTTCTCACGTATTGTATGTCAACACACGACACACGACAGAATTGAATTAGGTTTTTAACTCTCTCAGGAAAACTCTCACCGCCCTAATTATAAGGACGCGGATTGGAATCCACTTCCCCTTGCCCGCCAGTTTAGAGGCCTCTTTTATTACACCGGGAAATGTCGGCCGCGGCCGACATTTGATCCAGAAGTTGTGGCGAACGACCCCTCCCCGCTCCTTGAGCGTGCCCACCATGGCCGCGGCGCACAGCCTCGCGTGCCGCCTCGCGAACTCCGCCCTTTGACAGTCCTTTTGCCATACTTCCGCCATGATTTCCAGTATCTCCCGGTAGGCTGGGGCCTTCATGCCAGCTTTAGGATATCTGCCAAAAGCTCCGGATTCCTCAACACAATGCCAATTACCTTTTTCACAAGTTCTAACTTGTCGGCGCTTATATCCTTCAGCATTAGGCAAATCTCCTCAATTTCGCCGGCCTGAGGCTCCTCTTTGGGCGCGGGCACGCTCGTTTCTGGCACATCCCTCGGCCGCCCCCCGGCCTCTTTGCGGCTCCTCAGGGCTTCTACTCTCTCGCGCAGATTTTCAGGCAAAGCTCTTACGCCCAGCGTTATCTCAAGCATCGCCGCCGCGTCTTGGTTTACTATATACTCCCTCCCGGTGTCCTCAAGGTATTTAATGAACCTGTACGCCGCCTCTGCGGCCTTCGGCGTTTTATAGACTAGCGTCATGACGGCCCCGGGGAAGAGGGCGACGAACTCCTCTTCGCCGTCTGTAATCACTATATTCATTTCGTTATTTACGCCGAAATACTCCAACCACTCCCTGATGGCGTTGGCGATTTCCTCGTCAAAGGGCTCAGTTAGTAAGTAGATAGGGGAGTTAACTTTATAAGCCTCTGTAATACACACCTCACCGTTTTCAACGCGCCACTGTTTTACACACATGCTTTACACAAAGTTACGAAAATGGCTTATATACCCATTTTCGATACTTTGTGTAAAGCCAAATTTTGACTTAATTAAAGAGTCTATTAAAAGCTCAATGGACTTAACCGCGAAGTTCTCGGCCCAGTAAATAAGTGACGCGAGGCCGTGTTTTCCGCAGTTCACGGCGTCTTCTAATTTTATCGGCGCGTAGCTGAGTATCGCCCTAATTTTCTCAATAGGCCTCTCGATGGGGAAGGTCATAACCCGCTTGTTAGGCCCGTACCGCCACAGCTGTATTCCCAACTCCCTGGCGGCGCTTGTAATATACGTGCACTCCCGGAGGTATTTATAGGCTCTTTTTGAGGACATGAGAAATACACGGTGCGAGATCGGGCAACGCACGGCGAGGCCTGGGCAGGGGCCGCGCTTGTGCCACTTTATAGACGCCGGCGTTAACTCGTCGCTGACAAACCTCTGCCACTCGCGGGCGCGTTCGCCGCAGAATTCGGCCTTAATTAAAAATTTCGGCAGTAACTGGGGGTAGAGATACGCGATTTCGTAGGCGTCGTATCCGCTCCTCCTCTCAATGTACTCGCACACGTTGTCGATCATGGAGTAGCCTAGATCAAAATCCTTGTAGTGAATTAAGACGTCGGGCGGGAGCAAGGGCTCGAAGCAGGTCATACTCTGCCGTGGGTGGGGATAGAAAAATTTTCTGACGCTTTTTTCTATATCATTAAAGTTACCCACTTATATCTCATCAAATTTACACTAGTTTTTTATTGAGGTATAATCGACATATATTTATAGGACGTAAATATTTAGATTATATTTAGATAATACCTTATTTGAAAAAGAAGAGTTATAAACTGTACCGGGGAGAGTTTTTTGAAAGTTTTAAAATATTCACATGCCGTAGAAGTAGAGCTTAGTCAACGCCTTTAAGAGCTCGGGTTCCACAGCCCAGAGGAGTAGGACAACTGTCATTTGGAGGAGCCAACGCTAATATTATCTCCCTGACGCCGGCTTTGTTCACTAAGTCTGGCGGCACTATATGCGGAGCTCTTCTCAACACCTCGGCCGCCTCCCCTCCGCCTCCCGCCGCGGCCTCGTTAATACGCGAAAGCCGCAAGAGAAACTTAAAAATCCCTAAGTTCAACTACACAAATCAAAAGATATTAGCCGCCCCCCGGGGGTACTGCCTGAATCAAAAGATAGTTGAAACAAACGAAAGGTGGCCGAAATAAACGCGTGTAATGAAAACCCCCCGGGGGGAAAGCCGCCCCTCCCTCTTCTCCCTCTATTACAGTACTTTACCACGCCGTTACAATAACTTTATATACTGGCCGTCAGCGTATAACGTGTATCTCGGCAGGGAGGGCGGATGGCAGTACTGGGCGCTGGGGAGGGTGGACATGGAAGGCCGTCTGGTCTTCTACTTATACAGAAAGGGGCCGGGTAGCCGGTGGAAGACGGAATACCTCGGCGCCTTTGAGCCCCAGCGTTTAACGCAGTTTCTTAAGCGCCTTGGGTTATGGGCCGGGATCAAGGCCTTGGCCTCGTTCTTCTCCCGATTGTTGAGGTTAACGAAAAGGAAGGTGATCTACTTAGACAAAAACGCCGTAGAGGAGACGAGGAGGGAGTTGAGAAAGGATTTGGAGGAGGCCAGAGAAGAGCTGGAGGAGCGGGTCAGGAGGTACGTGGCCAGAAACTGGGCCGTTCTACAAGACCTCGCCGCAATGGCGCAGATGAAGGGAGAGGACCCCTACGACGCGGTATTCCGCCGGGTGTTAGAATACGCCCTCGCACAAGCCGACGAGCTTGGCCTAGCGGAGGAGGACGCAGAGCGGGCAGTGGAGAGGGCGCTGAGGTGGGCGTAAGGCGGCGCTGACTCCGTAGCCCAATCGTCGTGTACAACTCTCTTTACAAACTTCTATGTTTCAACTGTCTTTCCGCGTTAAAAATTATAAAGAGGGGATCCAATTTATAAAACGTCGTGTAACAGCCCAGCGCACCCCGGCGCCGAGAGGCAAAAAACGGCTTTCAACCCCCAGGTGCAAAACCCAGCCGCGGACTAATAGCCACAAACTCCTAAAGACGCCACAAGAAAAAGCCGCTCCCAAAGACAAAACAGAAAAAGAAAAACTTAAAAAAACTCCCAAAAACACAAGTCCAGAAACCCCAGAATCTCAAAAAGAGGATTGAAAGGTGTCAAGAGCTAAGAGCAATAATGCCATTTTCAGCTTAAGGAATCTCAAAAAGAGGATTGAAAGTCAAATCTTACTCGCAACATTCGTTTTCGTGATTCTAGATATTGAATCTCAAAAAGAGGATTGAAAGTCATTGATATAGCCTAGGACCTCCCAGAGATCCACAAGCTGAATCTCAAAAAGAGGATTGAAAGTAAGAAATGATATACGTAGACGTATACTATTCCTTACCGCTCTTGGAATCTCAAAAAGAGGATTGAAAGAATTGTCTGAAAGTCTCAGGGTCAGCCTCACGGAGAGCATTGCAGAATCTCAAAAAGAGGATTGAAAGCTTTAAATGCGCAAACGAGGGGTAGGAGGACAATGTCTCTCCCTTTTCCCCAGATAATTGAAAGCCGTAATTCTTTATTTTTCGCTTCAAGGCGTATATATTGTTTTATCTATTATACGCTTTACATTAATAGCAGTTTTGCAATAGGTTTTTAAAACCCATTGAGGGAGGGCCCATGGAGTGTCCCCTGTGCCAAGGGCTTGTGGTGTTCAACGGCGTTGAGTACGTCTGTAGCCGGTGTGCGACTGTTCTCGGCGTAGAATTCCTGCCGCCTTTTCAAAAGGCGGTTAAGGTGACAAAAAAGCGTGCAGAAAACGAGAGGGAGTGGAGAAGGCGCCTCAAACTGTCCAAGGCCGTAGTCACAATGGCAATTAAGGCGCCGGCTCTGAAGCGCGTCCAGTGGACGCCGCCATCTAAAAGAGTGGAGCAGTGGATTTGGACGTTGTGTTATAGGCTTGACA
>FWWM01006764.1_pt1 | contig 10877 bp, 5 predicted proteins | sample 2228351 | NCBI WGS metagenome assembly FWWM01 (sample SAMEA103939774, study PRJEB20133) | metagenome
ATTTTGTTTTCTCATTTGATCCTGACAGAACTGATAAAGTCTGAGTAAACCAGTAGAAATATTTTTTACTTCTTCGGTATCAAATCTCAACGCGTTAATAAGTTGTTGAATAGCATCATTAGTTTTTACAATATCTTTTTTCTGACAATTAACAATTGCAAAGTCAAAAACTTTGATTAACAATTTTTCCGGACTGGAGTTCAGAATTTCATTCGCCAAGTAAGTATTTAGTTTATTTGTCCTGTAAGTTGCTGTGTTTTGCATTTTTCATCCCTTTATAAAAATAACCCCCGCATCATTCAGCGGGGGTCTCCCCTGAGTCAAAGAAATTATCGAAATAAGCCGAGTAAGCTCTGAGGACCAACATTTACCTGAGCTAACATTGCTGTTGCTATTTGCGTTCCGATCTGACCTTTGGTAGCATTTAATTGCTCCATAGCCATATCAGCATCAACCAGACGCGATATTGTAGCTGAGTTGTTGGTAATTGACGCAGTAATGAATTCTTCGCGTGATTCGAATGTCTGCATTCTGTTACCAATGTATCCCAAAGCAGTTTTAATATTGTCTCTGAAAGTTGTAATGCTCTCAGTCAGGTTAGCTTGACTGGTTGTATTTTGCAATCCTGTGATTGTTGCAGAATTATCACCAATCTGAGCACCAATGTTAACCGTTAAGGTTGTTCCGGCACCAAAATCAAAGTCTGTGCTAGCGAGAATGTCTGAACCATTGATTGTGGTATTGCTGAGAATGTTATTTATTTCATCAGCAAGAACTTTTACATCCTCGGACAGAGCAGCAGAATTTTTCAATGGATCTTTTGCATCTTCCTGTTTAGCTTCAATCTGGTTCAATTTATCAAGAACCTGCATTAAAGCTGATTCACCGGTTGATAGCAAATTCTTTGCAGATGAAATGTTGTTTAACTGAGCATTATACTTGAAGTTTTCAGCTTCGAGTTCTTTACTTACTCTGAAGCCGGATGTGTCATCAGCTACGCTGTTTATTTTCTTCATTGTAGCCAGGCGAAGCTGAGCTTTGGTTGTTTGTGCGTTAACCTTTACAAGAGCATTGTAAGCTTTTAACGCATCAAGGTTGGTGTTGATTTGGAATGCCATTGTGAACCTCCATGTATTTTGTTTATTGAATTACAAGCATCCTTGCTTGTTTTTATTTAGTTAATTAAGAACTTTATTTTCAATTTGATTATCGGATTTGCTGTCTTTTAGTTTATAGTATCAGAAACTTTTAATGAACTTTATTTATGAAGTTCAATCGCATTATCGATCTTCTCGAGCAAAGGTTTAATACTTTCCTCAGCTTTTGCTTTAAGATGTTTTTCTGTTTCCTCTTTTTCTTTCCTGAGTTCTTCAATTCTTCTCTTATAATATTCAATTCTCTCATTGAGATTATCACTGATTGATTTTTCTTTGCGTGCAGCTTCTTTCTTTAATAGTTCAATGCTGAGCTCTTTCTCTTTTTTTAATTCATTTATTTTTCTTTTCAGATTTTGCTTATATGTTGCTTTCTCTGCAATTACAAAAACTGATATTCCCGAAGCTACAAAAACACCAAAAATGAAAGTCAACGCGGTCCATTTAGCCCCGGTAATTAATACTATACTGAACATTTCATAAAACTCTGCTGAACTGTGTGAATTATTCAAATAACCCGCGATTGCACCAATTAAAAAGACTATAACAGATACAACAAGATTGTAGATCATGGCATTATTGAAGGCAACAGTTGGATTAAATTTATCTAACTCATGTGCATGTGTAAGATTAAATTCTGTTTCCTGGATTGCTGCAGATGTATATTCTTCAACTGCTTTTATAGAATCATTTAGTTTTTTCTGGATATCCTGTTTGAATTCTACTATCTCTTTTTCTAATTGTTCTTTTGATTGCTTATTATTTTCAATAATCTCGTCATAAGCTTTTAGTTCTTTGTAACAGATTACTAAGGATTCTTCCCTTATTAAATTTTTAAGTTTATCAACAGTCAAACGAAATTTCTTATCAACATCGGGCAAAATCATTTTGAAAAACGGAGAAGAAATATTCTTTTGTTCAAGGAATATATATTTGAGAAATGCCAGATTATTTTTAACCTCCGAATCGAAATGATCATCGAGTCTGAGGTTCATCAGAGCGTTGAGTTTTTTTTCGAGCTCTTCGCCGGATATTTGATGAGAAACGGAATTTGTTATTGATTTTTCAAGGACCGGACAAATCGAGGCAAATAAATTGTTTGCGAAAAGATTAGGTGTGACAGGATTATTTATACAATAATCAAATACTAATGAATTACATTCCTCAAGTGCGTATTTTAACCTCTCCAAATCAATTTTAAATATTTTTTCAGCAAGCTGGTTTGCTTGTTCATAATCATTAACCTGCAATAAATTTTGAAGCAGATAATACCTTGCCGTCACAGCAAAAGGATTTATTTCTATTGCAGCATTCAGATATTCTATTGCCGAGTCATATTGAAAAATATTCTGATGAGCAAATGCTGAGTATAGGTTTAGATAGTAAGAAAGTTCCTGTTTTAATTTTTGCGACAATTCAAGATTTACCAGCATTGATTCAGCTTTTCTAAATTCCTCAAGTGCAAGCATCGGGTCCGGATTCTTAACTCCATATAAAAAAACTATTGCTTTATAGAACGGAACAAAAAAGTGGTTTATTCCATAAAACGACTTAACGGTTCCTATAAACAGGTTTACATTTACTTCGCGTTTATTATTGTTTTCACTGGTAAATACTTTCTGAAAATACTTTTTAAGATTCAAATGTTTAATCTTAAAAAGTGAAAGTTTTTCTTTTAACTCATTTTCGTATGAGAGGACAACAGGATTATCAAAGAACCAAAGAAGGTATGTATCATTTTCTCTTATAAAATTTTCGCCCAGATTAACTGGTAGTTGCAGTGCAAAAAACTTCTTTAAGTCATTAATTTTTTCAGTAAATGATTTTTTCCTGTTAAGATAAAAATCGAAATAACTTTTTTTCATCCGGTTAAAGTCAATCAGAAGATCAACCTTCCGTTCATCCTGCTGAGCAATATCATATGTGGTTTTCTCTTCTGCCATAGTTTTCCGGATATTTTAATCCCTCTTATAATCGGATAGATCATAAAAATTTTTAGTAATACCTCAGTCTAATAGTTTAATATTAGCCAACTATGCATTATCAGTCAGATTAAGTGATTGTATCCATAAAAATTGTTTGAAATTCAGTTAAATCCATCTTGGAACAGTTTTTATAATAAACATTCCGATGAAAAAGACTGCCATCACATACGGAACATTTGATTTGTTTCATTATGGTCACCTGAGATTGTTCCAAAGAATAAAAGAATTTTCCGATTATCTGATAGTCGCTGTTTCAACAGATGAATTTAATCAGTTGAAAGGAAAGAAAACAATCATCCCGTTTGAAAACAGAATTGAAATAGTTAAAAATATCAGATATGTCGATAAGGTAATTGCTGAAGAGAGCTGGAATCAGAAAATATTTGATATAAAAAATTATAAGGTTGATTTTCTGGTTATGGGAGAAGACTGGAAAGGTAAATTTGATGAATTAAATGAATACTGCGAAGTAATTTATTTACCTCGAACAGATGGAATATCAAGTTCATTGATAAAAAATTCTTTGTCTGAAATAAAAAATCTTAATATAAGTTCTATTAACTCCGCATTAGAAGTACTACAACAAATAAAGAATCAGTTATCATAGGAGATGATTTGAAAAGAAGAGAGCCCAAGGTAGCATTTTATTATACACTTGACTTTCAGAAAAATGTTTTAGTCAGAATTGCTGCTTATCTGAAACATACATTAATTTCCAATGATGTTGAAAAAATAAGGGACTGGAATCCTGACTTTATCTTTACAGCAGACTATAGTTGCAGATTTTTATCCGAATATTTCAGGAACACCGATGTCGAAATTTTAGCAATAAGACACGGAGCGGTAAATAAATACTCACAACCAGAGGATGACTTTGCTTTTGCTGACTATGTTTTTGGTACCGAATATGAAAAAAAATATCTTGAAAGCGGAGGAATAAAGCCCAAACAGGAATTCATAATAACAGGCAACGCGTGGATAGATGAATCATTTCAAATAAGCAAAAAAGAAATAAATTTTAATTCCCCGACTATTTTGTTTGCGCCAACTTATAACCCTGAAATCAGTGCAGCTTCTGTTCCGGGTAATAAATTGTATGAACTAATATCAGAGATATTCACAAACTTTAGATTAATTATTAAGCCACATCCTGCAATTGTGCAATGCACAATGGAGCATTTGATAAAACAGAAAGAAATTTTTCTGGATTGGATGAACTATTGGCATTTAATTTCAAAATCGTATGACAATGTAAGATTAATAACTGATTCACAACTTACGGCAAATAAATTCTTTAATGAGGCAGACATTTTAATTTCTGATAAATCTTCTCTTATCTGGGAGTTTATTATTCTTGAACTTCCAGTTCTTTTATACAAAACAGAGAATGTCCCGGAATTTTGGAGTAATCAGATTACCGACTTTAGCATTGATTATAAATTAGATGTCGGTGCTCACTATAAAAATTGTACTGAGTTTAAAGAAAACCTGAAAAATTTATTTTCTCTTCATCAGGAAAAATTTATTACAAAGCAGAAGCAATATAAAGATGAGCTTTTTGGTGAATTTCAAGATGGCAAATCTTCAGAAAGAATTGCGAATGAAATTATAAAAATCTTTAATTCTAACTTATCGCAGAATTTGATCTTTATTGCAGAAAATCATATTAAGAATAATTCACTCACTGAGGCGAAAGAAATTCTCTCCAGAGCAAAGCATAAAAATAAAACTAAATTAAGTGCACTTAATGACCTCGCTTATATTGAGATATTGGAAAATAATTATAATGAAGCTTTCTCTTATATTCTTGATGTATTGAGATATAATCCAAATGATGAAATCGCCCTGAATAATCTTAATTACCTTATTGAAAACAATCTTATTGATTTATCAGATGGTAATAAAAATATCATCGAAGCTCTATTTGGTAAACTTCAAATGTATAAAGCTTTTTCTTTTGATGATTTTTTAGAGTATGAAAATCAAAAGAGAAAAGATTTAATTGACAGAAAAGAGTTTGAATTAAGTCTAATCCCGAAAGGAAAATATACTTTCCAGTACCTTGCATATTGCGTTGTCTGTGAATCCCTTCAACCGTTGGAAGTAGATCTATGGAATGCATACGATGTCAACGGAATAAAAATTCCAAATTGGCGCGAAAGACTTGTTTGTCCATCTTGTGGACTTAATAACAGGATGCGGTTAACTTATCACATAGTAAATGAAATCGTTCCCGATTTTCAACAGCTGTCAGTTTATATAACAGAGCAAACAACATCATTCTTTCAAATCTTAAAAAAAATAAATAATAAAGTTGTTGGAAGCGAATTTCTTGGTGAACAAGTTTCATTGGGTGCAGTGAATAATTCGGGAATAAGAAATGAGGATTTTACAAAACTTACCTTTGACAATAATCAATTTGATTTAATTATTTCTCTTGAAGTTCTTGAACACATACCAAATTACAAACAGGCATTAAAAGAGAGTTTCAGAGTATTAAAACCAAACGGGAAAATTTTATTTACTGTTCCTTTTAACAGAAATTCTAAAGAAAATATAATACGAGCGAAAGTAAATTCTGATGGTTCAGTTACTCACCTGTTGCCACCTGAATATCACGGCGATCCTGTAAGTGGTTCAAATAATTGTTTATGCTATTATCATTTTGGATGGGAATTACTTAATGATTTAAAGGAAGCCGGATACAAAAACTCTTATGCGTTGCTTACATATTCAAAAGAATATGGTTACCTCGGAGGAGATCAAATATTTTTTATTGCAGAAAAAGGAGATAATTAAATGTTTGATAAAAACATTTATTTAAAAAATTTGCAAGATATCTACGACGTTGGAGATTCAGTTAGAGCAATTGAATTCATAAAAGAAAATTTATCTTCAAATAATTTAACTGAAGAGGATGAAAAATTTCTTAAATTCTATTTAGCACGCGAATACTTCTTTAATAATCAATATAACCTGGCAGAGGACCTGTTTAATGAAATTTCTGGGTTTAAAATTTTCTCAACTAATATCTTAACTTACTTATCTGAGATTTACGCAAAAACAGATCGGCTACTTGATTCGGTTCTCCTTCTGAACAACATTTATAGAAATAATGAAGATTATAACCATATTCTTAAGAATATCTCAAAAAAGTTAGAGTTGCTTAACAATCAATTAAGGCCAGAGATATTAATAAAGTCATTAATAAAAGATTTATCTGCAGATAATTTACCTCTTATATCAATTATTATTTTATGTTATAACAAAATTGAATATACCAAAAAATGTCTTAACGCATTATTTAAAAACACCAAATACAAAAATTTTGAAGTAATTGTTGTTGATAATGGCTCTGTTGATGAAACTCCTGATTACTTATTGAGCTACGGAGAAACAATCAAATTTATAAGATCAGAAAAAAATCTTGGATTTGTTGGAGGTAATAACTTTGCAAGTCAATTTGCAAATGGCGAATACTTGGTTTTCCTTAATAATGATACCGAACCTCAGGAAAATTGGTTGATAAACTTATATAAAACATTCTTATATCATAATGATTGTGGTGCCGCTGGTTCAATGTTAATTTATCCGGATGATAAACTGCAGGAAGCTGGCGGTGTAATTTTTAATGATGCAAGTGGATGGAATTATGGGAGAGGTGCCAATCCAAACGATTCTAAATTTACTTATTGTAGAGAAGTTGATTACTGTTCAGGTGCAGCTTTAATGATAAGAAAAGATCTATTCGAAAAAATCGGAAGGTTTGATGAAAGATATTCTCCGGCTTATTATGAAGATACAGATTTATGCTTTAGTGTCAGAAAATATGGTTATAAAGTTTACTATAATCCATTCTCTAAAGTAATTCATCACGAAGGTGCTACTGCAGGCACAAATTTAAATTCCGGATTTAAAAAATTTCAGGTTATCAATCAACCAAAGTTTATTGAAAAATGGAAAGTTGAGTTAGTTCATCAATATACGAATGATCCAAATTTTCATTATAAGTTTTCTGATCGAAATAATGGAAAGAGAATACTAATTATTGATGATATTCCTCCGCTTCCTGACAGAGCCGCCGGTGCATTAAGACATTATCATACATTAACTCAAATGTTGAACCTTGGTTATAAAGTGACTTATGTTCATTTAATGGGAAAACAATACACAGACGAAACTGGAATTAGATATCTGACCGACTTTAAAATGAAAGGTGTCGAGTTTATCTGGTTTAATTATGAATATTGGTACAACATAAGATTCACACAGGAAGGCAAAGAGTATATCAGGACACTTATAAATTCACTCGACTTAAAATCCCGCTATTTTGATTTTGTTTACATTGCATTCTGGCACATCGCAGAATATTTCATTGATTTGATAAAAGAACAGATTCCTCAAGTTCCTATTTTAATTGACACAATGGACATCCACTATCTGCGCGAAGAACGTGAAGCAGAAATTTCTGATAGCTCAGCATTAAAGAATAAAGTTCAGGAAAATAAGAGAAGAGAATTATTAGTTTATTCAAAAGCAGATGTTATTACTACAGTTACCGAAAATGATCGTATCGAATTACAAAAACATATAAAAGATAAACCGATATTTATTTTAACTGATGTTCACGATCCACGAACCAACACTCCCGGTTTTGAAGAAAGAAAAGATTTGGTATTTGTGGGTAATTTCAATCACAAACCAAATGAAGACGCTGTTCTTTATTTCATCAAAGAAATTTTTCCTTCTGTCAAATCAAAATTACCAGGAATTAAATTTTATATTGTTGGTAATAACCCAACTGAGAAAATAAAATCCTTAGCTTCAAAGGATGTAATTGTAACCGGTTGGGTTCCTGATGTAAAAGAATACATCGATAAATGCAGATTAGAAGTTGTTCCTTTAAGATACGGAGCTGGCAACAAAGGGAAAGTTGGCGAAGCATTATCGAGTGGAATTCCAATTGTTACAACTTCAATCGGCGCAGAAGGAATGGGAATAAAACACTGTGTTCACGCTTATGTAACGGATGAAACTAAAAAGTTTGCTGAGTATATCATTGAATTATACTCGAACAAGGATTTGTGGAACAAATTTTCTGAGGAAGGAAAAAAATTAATCGCTTCTCAATACTCAAGCGAGTTAATGAGAAAAAGACTTTCATTCATTTTTAACCATACAAAAAACAGTTTAAAGACTCATCACGCTTTAAAGTTTTCCTCACCACCCGAAATCAGCATTGTAATGATTGCGTATAATCAATGCGAATACACAAAAAAATGTGTTGAAAGTATAAGGAATAATCTTTCCGTCAATTATGAAATTATTTTAATTGACAATGCATCTTCAGATGAAACAAAAAAGATTTTTACTAAAGAGATTCAGTGTGTCAGATATTACAGAAATGATATAAACATTGGATTCCCTGCTGCAGTAAATCAGGGAATAAGCTATGCTTTGGGAGATTATGTTTTAATTCTAAACAACGATACCATCGTTCCCAGGTATTCAATTGAAAGACTTTTAGAAGTAGCCGAAGCAAATGATAAAGTTGGAATTGTTGGTCCAATTAGTAATGAAGTAAGTGGATTGCAAAAAGATAACGAAGCCAATTATAAAACACTCGAAGAGATGTTTTTTTATGCTGAAGAAATCAGACAAAAAAATAAAGGTCAGCTTTTACATTTTCCACGAGTTGCATTCCTATGTACATTAATCAAAAAAGAAGTGTTTGATAAAATCGGTGGACTTGATGAAAGATTTTCTCCCGGTAATTACGAAGACGATGATTTTTGTTTACGAGCACAGTTAGCAGGTTACAAAACAGTAATTGCTAAGGATGCATTTATTCATCACTTCGGTTCGAAATCATTTAAGGCAAATGGTGATAAAGCTTATGCAGAGCGACTAATGAAAAACCGAAACATTTTTATTGAAAAGTGGGGCGCTACACCTGATGAAATCTGGCTGCATAATAAAAAAATTAAACCACATCAGATTTATTATCCAATTGATAAAAATTCTTTCCTGAAACACCTCAACAGAATACGGGTTCATCTGGCGGATAATGAATTAAATTTAGCACAATCAGAAGCCGAAAAATCATTGGAATTATTTACACCAGGAGATGCATTGACAATAGCTAAAGATGAATTACTTGATTTGACAGCAAATCTATGTTTAGCCAATAATGATATTGAAAAAGCTCAAATATATTTTGAAGAGGAATTACATTTAAATCCAACCTCATCCAATGCTTGTTTGGGTTTGGGCAAAGTTCTATTTGCAAAAAATCAACCTGAAGCTGCCAAAACAATGTTCGAATGGGCAATGAAGAATAATCCAAATAATCAGCAGGCAATCCTTGCTCTTCAGGAAGTTAATTCTTTACTTGTAAAAGAGAACGAACAGGTAATGATTGGAGTAACAAAATGAATTCAGGTATAAGTCTTTCAATGATTGTAAAGAATGAAGGGAAACATTTGTATGACTGCCTAAATTCAGTTAAAAACATTGTTGATGAAATTGTAATTGTTGATACCGGTTCAGCCGATGATACTCTGGAGATTGCAAAAAGTTTTAATGCAAAGATTTTTCACTTCGAGTGGAACAATGACTTTTCGGACGCAAGAAATTTTGCTCTCAGAAACTCAACCTGTGACTGGATTTTATATCTTGATGCTGATGAAAGACTGGATGAGAAGTCATCTGAAATTATAAAATCACTTGCCCGTTCAGAGGGAAATATTGGTTATTACTGCACAATAGTTAGTTATGATTCCGAATTAAGTAGAAGTAACTCTATAAAGTACATAAGATTTTTCCGTAACAATCTTTCTGCAAAATTTACTGGCAAAGTTCATGAGCAAATAACACCGTCATTGGAAAAACTTAACTATAAATTCATTCATTCAGATATTATAATTCACCATATTGGATATGACATCAGCAAAGAAGCAAAAAAGCAAAAAGCTCTAAGAAATCTTGAGTTACTTAAAAAGGAATTCAGCTTTTCTCCAAATGACTACATTTTATTTCAGATTGGTCAGTCAAATTTTGTACTTGAGAATTTTTCCGAAGCAGAGAAAAATTTCAGCGAGTTAATTAAATCAGAAAAACTAAACAAAAATTTCCAAGCAGAATCTTTCTGTTATCTGGCACAGATATCATTGAATAAATTTAGAAATAATGCTGCCGAAAAATTTATTTTATCTGCTGTAAGCTTAAACGATACTCAACCTTTCTATCATCTGTTATTCTCCAAAATTCTGCTTCGTAATAATAGAATAAATGAAGCAATAAGTGAACTTAATAAATCAATCGAATGTGCAAAAAACCTGAGCATTAATTCTTCGTATAATCTTCAGCAGATAAATGTATCGCTTCAGGAAATTCTTTATTTTGGTTTACAATTATCTTATCAGATTAATGATTCAAATCTGAAAAAGAAAATGAAAGAAGAGCTAATTGCTGTTAATGAAAATAAATTTGTTGAATTACTCAGTTTAATTGAATCCGATTCTGCAATTACTACAAAAAATCTAAGTTCTTTACTCAGTTCAATTAATAATCTGAATTTATCTTTTTTAACTTTTATTCTTTCAAAGCGAAGTGACAAATTGTTTACACACGAATTATTGAAGGACCTATATGAAAAGTTCAATAATAATATTGAAGTGATTAAACAATATGCTCTGCTTCAGGATAATTTGAACAGAACTGAAGAAGCATTAAGTAT
>FWWM01002609.1_pt1 | contig 10875 bp, 15 predicted proteins | sample 2228351 | NCBI WGS metagenome assembly FWWM01 (sample SAMEA103939774, study PRJEB20133) | metagenome
CTGGACAAGAAGAGAGGCCAAAACCTATCGAATAGATGTTTAAGGCCTCTTCGCGTCAACGGCTGGATGATGAATCGAGCTAATGGGCTTCATGTCTGACTACATACACTACCTTTTTCCGAATTATGTAGTACTCCCAGCCAAGAGGTCTTCAACAAGCTTCTGCTTTATTCCCACTCTCCACCGAAGTATTGTTTTAGGTAGGAGCTACATAACCCTTCGTCGAGAGGGTCAACACTAAAATTATAACAGTTGTGAAGTTTGCCATAACTGATCTCTATCGGTTAAGTAGAACTTCCGAAAGTAAAATTTTCCAAGAAGTTCAAATAGAACTCAGCTACCCCTAAGGAAAATGGAAGGAAGGACAAATTTTTTATACTTATATATATTTAAACACGCTGGAGGATCCCGCGTTGTCTCGCTTAAGGTATGTCGTCGGAACAGTTCTATTGGCGCTGGTGCTCATTGGATTTTTCCAAGCATCGTATAGCGTTGCAACGGTTGCTTTCATGAGCTGGGTAGACTATAAGCAGCCTTACAAGCCCGATGTTCCTTCTGTTCCGTTATTGGAGGAAGTCATGCCTCTTGGAAATCACGTGGTCATTGTAGTCATTGATGGGGCGAGGCCCGACATTGTTGAAAGAGCAAATACGCCTAATATAGATTGGGTTAGAGATAGCGGTGTCTGGTTTAAGAATGCTCGAAGTTTTACGCCTTCCCTAAGCCTCCCAGGTTTTGCCTCGATTGCCACAGGGGCGAAGCCAAGCATCGCAGGTGTCACGAGCAACTGGCAAGAACTCCATGGCGATATAGGTGTCGATAACATCTTTAAAATCGTTAGGGAGCATGATGAAATAACAGCCGTTGCTGGAAGCCCAGCGTGGATGAACCTTTATGGCAAGTGGGTTAGCGTGAACAGAACGGTACAAGGCGAAACGCTTAACATGGACAGCATAATAGGTGAATACGCGGTAAATATAATCGAACAGTATAAGCCCAAGCTTCTCATTATACATCTCTACGACACTGATAATGCTGGCCACAGATTCGGCGCTTTAAGCGATGAGTATAGGCGGCAAATAGAGGAAGCAGATGCAGAGATCGGTAAAATTATTAACACGATGGACAAGCTAGGGATTCTAAATGAAACACTTTTCATCGTCATGAGCGATCATGGTTTCCACAACAGATTCCACCACGGAGGTTGGGAAGAGGAAGTTTTACATATCCTCTTTACCATGAGAGGTCCAAGCGTTAAGCGTACGGAGGTAAGCGAAGAAGTTCTCCAAGATGAAATAGCGGCAACTGTATCTTTCTTCCTCGGTTACCGATTGCCCACAGCTCTGACCGGTGGTATACTATTTGATATTTTTGACGTAAATGAAAAGAGAAGGGCGATCTATCAGATATCTCTTGCAGAAATAAAATTTAAGCAGCTTCTGTGGTTTAAGGAACAGTTTGCCCTCGGAGAGGCATATGATGATAAGATTTTAAAGCTGGAGGGAGAATTAGCAAGAGCAAAGCAGCTCTTCTCAGAGGGAAAATATGGCAACGCAGTAAGTGTGGCGGAAAAACTAGAGGAAGATTGTGAGGGACTTATCGCCAAAGTTAAGGAGGAAAAACATTTAAATGAAGTCTCATCAAGGCAACAAACTATCTTGCTTATTTATGCTAATACATTAACGCCCTTGATTGTTATTACTTTCATCTTAAGAAAAAAGATAGATTGGCTGACCTTCTCAGTAGCGGTGATTTGTGCCTTAGGATATTTCCTAGGTTTCTGGATAGCCTTCCTTGCGAACGGCTGGTACTTCAGCATCAGCCTCTTCGATGCTGTAGAGCAATTTCAAGATGGGACTATGAAATTCACGATCGTTGGCTTAATCGTGGCAGGAATTGTGACGGGCCTCGCATCCAAATGGGTCTTAAAAAAGGAAAATCGATGGATCAAGATAATCTTGGCTGCTTTAACAGGACTAGTGCTTGTAGCTGTCGCTAACTTAATTTACCCCTCCATTTATTATGTGCAATGGAATTACATATTGGATTGGTATTTCCCTGAAGGGCTGTCGTGGGGGAATTCCTTTGCCTACTACCTCATGTTAATGCAAAACGTTTACATACCATTGTTTTCTGGGATCACCCCCGTGATAGCACTAGCTACGCTATCAATAGTTAACAAGCTTCTAATAAAGAAAATTAGCTTCTGAGAACTTCCGCGTGAAGATAATATCTTCTATCTTAGCGAGAAGAGAAGAACCTCTGTTAGACTTGCAATTTTTGCTACTCAATAATTGGCTAACCCATTTTCGAGTGTTTCTAGCGTTAACTTTGAATTAGATACAGTTAACAGACGCCTAATTAAATAGAAGATGTAGACTTACCTCTGCTGAGTCTAAGACATGTGAAAATCTTATACTTGACCTATGCCTTCTTAGCCTTCACCACTCATCGAGAGAAAGGGATAGGATTAGAGACTAGTGCTTAAGTAGAATGAGCTGGAGGATATAACGAATATGGTCGACCGCTTTGCTCGACAGACCTCTGAGAACTCAGATCTTGAAGGAGATAAGGGCGTTGATCTCTGAGAAGCTTTATGGAACAACTATAGATGCCTATCCACCAGAGATGGGTTTTCTTGCTACATATATAGCAACGATTAAGCTGGAAGAAGTGGCGTCTATCTACACATCTTGGGCTGGGAGAGAGGATGAAGAGCAGCTTAGCGGAGAGGCCGAGGAGCTAGGCATAAGGTCTATACAACGGAATTCGTAGCAATAGTCCCAACCTCTCCCCAGAAACCTTTGATAACATCATGCATGCTTTGAAGGGCCTTTTCCATAACGGCCAATCCCATTAGGTCGTCGAAGAACAACTTCAACTCTCTAGGCTCGAGCGATAAGATCTATCGGGCTCCCCTTGTTGGATCACTGCAGCTGTCTTCATCCTCTCATAACTTAATCCCAATAGCTCCTCAACGCTCTTCGATACCGCCTCATCTTCCTCTCCCATGACTAGGGGCGGGTTGCCTTCCCATAGGGCAGCCACATCGAGGCACCTCCTGAGTTAAATTTCCTAAGTATTCTGTAGTGCTTTCCCCTGAAGTTGAAATTTAGCTCAACCCTCACTCCGCCTATCCTATCCCTAACTATGTTGGCTTTTCCACCCCTTGTATGTTTTTCCGTAGAGGACGTAGGTTATTGCGTCTATGACGGAGCTTTTACCGGCTCAGTTTCTGCCCAAGAAGATGTTTGGCCCTTCTAGAAAGGTTATCTCGATCTCTTAGTGGCAGGCGAAGTTCACGGGCTTAACTCTCGTTACCACACCAGCTCCCCTTTGAAGAATCTCCAAACCATTTCCTTCGCTTCCACAAGCTCTCCAGACGACAGGCATGGAAGTAGCTCGCTTGAGGCGAAATCCACAACCGCCTCATTACCTAAAACTTTTACTGCAAGCTTTCTCAGCCCTTCATCCAAGTTCATTTCTGTTGCCTCTGAGTAGGCTCTACCGACCTTTGAACAAAGTTCTGCCTAAGCCTCCTTTCAATATTCTGGATATCCAATTGCTGAGCCGTGGTTACTCCATCCATAGATATGGTTTTATCCTATGCTCTGTGTTGACGAGCTCCTCTATCTTTGATTCAGCTCGTTCTCGTTTACTTTGATTTTCGGCCTGACTCTTTTGAGCCTAATCCATTCTGCTGAGGGCTGGCCATCCGATAGATCTGCTATTAATACTTCTCACTCTTATTGCCAGTCTATGCTAACCCAGTGGGTTGCTCAGCTATGCGAGTAATCTAGAGCTCCATCCTCTCTTGTAGCTCTTGTGGATATGGCCAATCGCGTAGTAGTCGAAGCCGGCTGGTATATCGGAGATCGATAGCTCCGCAGTAGGTCCCCAGCCTCTTTACCCTGATGTAGGACGAGAACCTTCTTACCATCTAGCCTTGATAGCTACCTGCTTATCAAATCTATAAGTCTTCTAAAACATTAACAGATTCTCTTAAATATATTTTAGCTCCATCCCGCTCGACTATGCGCCAGCTAACATAGTCCAAAACCCTGCCCTGTGTAACAGAAACTATTAAATAAGACCAGCCTGTCAGGGCGTATTCAAGGTCATATGTCGACGGCTTGGCCGCAACATCTGGGTGGGAGTGATAGACGCCAACAACCTCCAAACCACGTTCTTCAGCAGTTTTCTCAGCCCTGTAATACTCCATCGGGTCTATCATGTACCTGACCCTCCTATCGCCTTCGTATACATTTTTCATGGAGAGCGCGTCGACTACCTTTCTATCAGCGAGGCGTCCAAGCATGAGGCCTACTGCCTCGTAAGGATAACTTTCAACGCATCTCGCCAAAATAGCATCTAAAACCACGCGTTTTATGAAAAGATTCAAAAACCAGGCCTCCTTTCATCGGAATAATTTGATATTCCGTCGGGGAAGATGACGGTGACCACACCGCTGTCTAATTCATCGATGAGGTTTAGAGCTGCAGCTAACGCCGCACCCGATGAAACACCTGCAGGGATGCCCTCACGTAAGTAAACCGCCTCCATCATCTCATAGGCATGCTCAGTTTTTATAAAAAAACGTTCATCAGCCAAGTCTTCTCTGTAAAGGGCCGGCCTCAGGGCTGTTGCCATATGTTTAAGCCCCTCTATACCATGGAATCCGCTATCCGGCTGAACCTCTACAACCTTGATCCTCGGGTTTTTCTCTTTAAGGAAAAGAGCTGTTCCCTGAAGCGTTCCCGAGGTCCCCACCCCTGCCACAAGATGCGTAATTTTTCCATAGGTCTGCGCCCATATCTCTGGCCCTGTTGTCATGTAATGGGCTTTGGGGTTTGCTGGGTTGCTGTATTGGTCAGCGTAAAAATATTTATCTGGTTCAGCTCTGTACAGCTCCTTGGCTTTTTCAATAGCCCCATCGATCCCTTCCAATGCGCTGGTTAAAACAACCTCGGCTCCAAAGATCTTCATCTTGTTCAGCTTTGCCCGTGAAATGTTCGACGGCACAACCATCTTTACCCTATATCCCATTGAAGCTGCCAGCATGCTATATGAAACACCTGTGTTCCCAGATGTAGCGTCCAGCAACGTCTTTCCAGCTGTCAGCAACCCGCTCCGTTCACCTTCGAGAATTATGTAAAGTGCTGCCCTGTCTTTAACTGAGCCGCCTGGGTTAAACATTTCACATTTTGCGAAGAGCTTAACACCGGGCTTTTCAAAGGATTTTAAACGTATAAGCGGCGTCCCCCCTATGAGTTCAGCTATGCTTCCGCACAAAGCAACGCTGCTGATGTTCATAGGTCTGTTGGCCTTCTCAGACCGTTGTTTTTGGCTCTTTCTTTTCTATCCAGCGTCTCTGAAACTCTTCGACGGCCCTGTCAATCTCCCAACACCCTATCATAGCCTTCTCAGCAAGCCATGAGAGGAAGACGTTTCTAAGCACCTCTGCGTCGCTGGATCCCATTTTGTTACGGAGGAATGAGACGCACCTGTACTGCTCGTCCGACAAAGTTACGAGGATGTGCTTTACCATACCAATCACTTATTTTGGTATTATATTATTATAAGTTCGATTTAAAGTATATTCTTCGTTCTTCGCCTCCTGTAAAACTAGCCGAGCGTTCACTGTATTTTAAAGTTTATCAGGGCACATCGCCCCACATCCACAAAATTTTTACTATGACAGCTTGTTCAGTCAGATAGTCCAATCTTTAAGAACACTCCTTGTCCTGGTACTACTCACCAGACAGCGTCTGGCGGTAATACAGCTACATGCATCAGAATAACGTCAGACGGCCAGTTTTCAGGGCCTTCCTAACCAGCCGTTTCTCGACATAGATGCTTAGAAGGAACATGATGGCTGACGATGAGACGGCCGCTGTGAAAACGACCTCCAAGGGTAGATAGAACGTATTCGTAGCGGAGGCAATTATTGGGTGTATAACGTAAAAGAAGGGTGAAAACATCACGATCCTCGCCGCCTCGGCTGGAAGCAGCTGGACTGGTATCCCGCCGCTTGCAAACGGTATGACGAACTGCACAATACTTATCACAATCCAGGGAGACCGTACAGCAATAAGCAAAGCGCCAAAGACAGCTGAGAATGCGAGGAAGAAAATGAAGGAGGTTACTATAGATGCTGTGAACAATAATGGGTTGGCTACTGCAATGTCTGCCCCGAACATAAAAGAGGCGAGAAGCAGGAAAACTGCTCCGCCTATGACGAAGTCTATAATGGTTATGACGATGCGGCCGAGGATGTGGACATGTAAAGAGGTATTTGAGAGTATTATATTCTCGATTATGCCCTGCTGAGCTTCCATTACAACGGAGTTAGCAACCCACATGAAGGATGAGACGAATATGAAGACGAAGAAGCTCCATGTGAGCATGTTTATAACAGCCTTAGTCTCCATAAGCTGCGGTGCGTACATGGTTATTGATAGGAAGAGGAACACCGTCCAGAAAGGCCATTGAACAATGTCGCTTGCAAGCCAAGCCCTATACCTCACATATGTTTTTAAACCGCGGTCAAGCTCAGCCGTCAGCTTACCAGTGGATACCAACCTTTCTAGCAAAAAAGTTCTCACCCATCCTATAGACTATCAGCCCAACCGCAACATAGGCTAAGAGAAAAAATACGTTTGTCAGCTGAGTTAACCCGATCCCTTGTATAATTATCGTTCTAGCTGTTTCGGCTACGTGGAAGAATGGAAGAGCTTTTCCTATTAACTGCAGGATCGTTGGAAGCAAGGTTATTGGGTATGCAAACCCAGATGTCGCTGAGATTATTGCGGTGAAAGAATTGGCCACCGGCTCCGGCTCTTTAAGGATTATCGTCAGCGTGCCGATTATCAGTCCTATCCCAGCCACTGGGAGGAGAGCGATAAAGGTTACAAAAAAGGCTATTAAAGTATTGGCCAGATATGAAAAGCCGTAAACGATCAATGTGCCAGCCATCCCAGATATCAGAAAGCCTATCAATCCTACGATGATCTTGGCGAGAGAATTGGCCAGGACAGTTGTGAAAGGGTTTATGGGCGCAGCCATAGAGTATTCAAGCCTTCCGGAAACCATCCCCTCCCTGTAATACCATGCGGCAGAGCTTGTCATAAGAATGGAGAGGGTCATGACAGAGAAGCCGATTAGCTGGAAAAACCATTTATGAGCAGGTGCGGCCCCACCGGTCAAAACAGAGCCCACACTATACGTCAGAAGCGAGAGCACAAAAGGGAAAGCAGTTAAAAACATTAACGGCCCCCTTTCCCGAATGGATGCCTTTACCTCTGCCTCGAAAACCGCCATAAACTGGTTGAAAAACCTCATCCACCGACGACCCGTGTAAAAACTTCCTCCATGCTAGGCTCATGAACCCTGACAAACCCTATTTGGAGCCCTTGGGAACGTATCTTGTCGATTATTTCGATAAGTTCCTCGTTTGGTCTATCGCTTTCTACATGGACCACCTGATACCCACGCTCACCCATCTTAACAGGCCAGCCCATGTCGAGCTTTCCGTCCCCCAAAACCTCAACCTCCAGTATGTAACGAAGGCCTAACCTCTGCTTCAACTCTTTCGGCGATCCTATGGCAGCTATGCGTCCTTTGTTGATCACTGCAACCTCTGTCGAGAGATGTTCAACCTCCCACATGTTATGGCTCGTGATTAGAATCGTCTTACCTTGTCTGGCAAGGTCGTTTATTAGCTGCCTTATCTTACGTGCTGAAAGCGGATCTAGGCCGATGGTCGGCTCGTCGAGGAAGATTATTGGCGGGTCATGTATAAGGGCCTTAGCTATGCTCAGCTTAGCTTTCATGCCAAGACTATATTCACTGTACATCCTATATCCATCATCGCCTAAGCCTACCAGTTCAACGAGCTCCTTAGCCCTTCTATAGGCATCGTTCCTCCCCAGACCATACAACCTGCCGTAATAAGCTAGGTTCTCCACACCAGTTAATCTAGAGTAAAAACCCTTGTCGGGTGAGAGTACAAGCCCCAGAACCTCTCGGACCTTATTGGCTTCGTTTAAGACGTCGAAGCCGTTAACCCATGCTTTTCCGCTGTCCGGAATAAGCAACGTGGAGAGAATTTTTATTGTAGTGGTTTTGCCGGCTCCGTTAGGTCCTACCAAGCCGAAAACCTCGCCCTGTGAGACTTTAAAAGAGACCGAATCTACAGCTTTTACGACCTTCCTTTCCCCCTTGAAAAACCCCCTTTTTTCCCTTGTTGTAAAAGTCTTTGAAAGGTTTTCGCAGAGGATGGGATACAAATGTTGTTTTGCACCTTTGTCAGAGTGGTACAACTTCATTTAAATAGGTTTCCATGTATGCAGTTTCATATGCCAGCTCGACTAAAAAATCGTAGATTGCCAACGTTCTAGTTGGCCTTCTCTATGTTTTTAAGTTTGATGAGGTTTGTTCTTCCCTTAGGTTCGACCGTCACAACACCTCGTCGGCGGAGTGAAGATATGAGACGATGGGTTTTTAGACGTGAAAGCCCTAAAGCCCTAGCTACCTCCCTCTGCTCAGACATTCCACCACTACGGGTTAAATAATCGACCACTGCCTTCTCCTCGTCTGTTAACCCTACAATGCCGACTGTTCGATTCGTACCTAAAAGATAGACGGCTAAGGGTAGTATTATAAGTGTTAAAGCAGCTATGATGAACGGCAGGGCCATCCATACCATCATGTTTGTGGCCCGGCCCATCATCCGCTCCATCATAACATTATGTTGCCAAACACCCAAAACGGCCGTTGTCAACAGCGCAGATCCTGCAACCAGTGAAAAAATCATCAAAAACCTTGCAGGACTATTTGAAGCCAATCTACGGTTTATGAGACTATTAGCTGGTTTTAAGCATTTAGCCAGCTGACTGCCTCCAGTTTTTATATATATCTCAACAATCTAAACCGTTTCACAACTGTTTCATGATAATCTTATAACGCCTCTAACGGTTGTTGTCTTGATGAAAAATGGTTAACAAACAGATCCTCTTGTTGGCCGCAGTGGTTCCAGCGGTCTTGGCTGTCTCTCTCTATGTATGGCCTTTAAGTTGGAGTTCACAACCGTATGGTATGATGCTGCCACAGCAGATGCCATTTAACTACGGATACCTGAACATGATGGGCCAGTGCCCCCACTTCGGCTGGTATTGGGGACAGACAACGCCGACAGGTCAGAGGCTGAGCATACAGCAGGCCGTCGACATATTGCAGAGATATGTCGCAGATCTTGGTGGAAATTATAGGCTGTATGAAGTCATGGAGTTTCAGTATAACTTTTACGCAATTGTTGTAGAAAGCGACACTGGAATAGGTGCTTTCGAGCTCCTCGTCAACCCCTACACAGGTTACATATACCCAGAACCAGGTCCTAACATGATGTGGAACACGAAATACGGCATGCATTACCGAATGATGGGCTGGTATAACACGCCGACGGCCGACATGCCCATAAATCCAGAACAAGCAGAGGAGATAGCGTTAAACTACCTGACAAACCTATTCCAGGGAAGAAACGTTGAAATAATGCATCCGACACGGTTCTATGGGTACTACACAATGGACTACAAGCTTGACGGGAGAATCCACGGTATGCTCAGCGTCAACGGCTTCACAGGACAAGTTTGGTATCACAGCTGGCACGGTCAATTCATTCAGGAGATAGAGCTGGAGGGAATTAGTTGACAGCTGCAGAAAAACCTACTGTAGCGTTCGTCCTCTCACTCGTTGCAGGAGTGCTAATACTGGCCGGCGGCCTATTCGGCATGGTTGGATGGACGTTTTGGGTTTACCAGTACCAGTATAGTTGGGGACCTATGATGGGGCCTGGAATGATGGGATGGTGGATGCCTTGGGCATGGTCAAGAGTATGGCCAGTTCTCCTGATAGGCCTTGTATCAGGGATAATCATCATAGTAGGGGCCTTGATGCTTCAGAGCCGTCCAGACCAAGCCCAGACATGGGGTATACTAATACTAGTCTTCTCGATAATCAGCATCTTCGGGATGGGGGGCTTCATCATAGGAGCGCTTCTGGGACTTGCTGGGGGAATACTTGCGTTGACATGGAGACCCTCATAGTTAAGTGCGGGATGTAGAGGCATGAAGAAGGTAAAGAAACATGGAAAAGATAGTAGGATGGTTGCCTCATTAGTCATTATTGCAGTATCAGTCGTGTCGCTAGCCATCTTCTACCAGCGCTGGACAGCGGATGAAAACACAACCACCACCGCGGCTGGCGTCGAGCTAATAATCTACAGGACCGAGCTATGTCCATGCTGCGAAGACTACGAGACCTATCTCAGAAGCAACGGAGTTTCTTTCCATACTGTGTTGGTAGGCCATAATGAACTGGAGGAAATCAAAATCAGGCTGGGTATTTCGAAAGAGCTTTACAGCTGCCACACCATACAAGCAGGCTCCTACTTCGTAGAAGGCCATGTACCAATCGAGGCTATCACAAAACTCCTCAACGAAAGACCTGCGATAGATGGGATAGCTGTTCCAGGAATGCCTTCAGGCTCACCGGGTATGGGAGGCATAAAAACAGAGCCCCTTAAAATATACGCAAAAGCAGGCGAAAAAATAACCATCTGGATGACTTTGTAGCCCAAAACAATTCCACATACCGAGAAGAGCAGAGGCTTTAAACTATTTGTGAATGGAAAACATTGGCGTGCATACTTTATTTTGGATATGTAGAGGATGCGAACGTATAACATCCATAGTGTAGTAGTATTCTCCGCCTGTCAAGAATGCTGGTATACCGAATGGGGATAGAGTGATATAACTGCTGCCAAAAATAACATCTTTATCACTAGTCAGACAGTATAGTTAGAATATAGATAGGAGG
>FWWM01016696.1_pt1 | contig 10864 bp, 9 predicted proteins | sample 2228351 | NCBI WGS metagenome assembly FWWM01 (sample SAMEA103939774, study PRJEB20133) | metagenome
GGACGGGGACGGCTCATGGTTTAAGGGGAGTATAGCATGCCTTGAAAGCGTTTGCAAGGGGGGCCAACCCCGGACTGGTAGGGCGGCCCCGGAGGCCTTTTCCTCCAACCCCCTAGCCGCCCTTAGGTTCTTGGGGTTAGGGGGGTAAAGGAATAACGGTCAAGTCTGGTGGCCGGGTACAGGGACTTGACAGGGCGATAGGGGTTGGGTATACTTTACTTTGGGTCGGGAACAAAACGAAACCTATGCCCATTGGGAACCCAAGTCCCGGCTCAGAAGGAGTAACTATGGGTAAGAGGAGCTTGAAGTGGTGGCCTTAAGGCCACTAGGATGGTGGGGGGTAGTAGGCATTTCGGTTCTTGCAGCTTATGGTACTGGGGTTTTCTCTTCACCAAGCCCGACCTTCGTTTGGAGCGCACCCTTGCGGAACATTGCCCAGCGGGTGGGGATTGACATTGGAACAGCCCTCTATACCCTCCGCTTTGATGACCCCCAGTATCTTGAGGTTGCCGCTCGGGAATTCTCTAGCGTTACGCCCGAAAACGAGATGAAATGGGAGAGTTTGGAACCTGAGCCTGGGCGCTATACCTTTGAAGGAGCAGACCGAATCGTTGACTTTGCTCAAAGGAATGGGCAAAGGATATGGGGCCACACCTTAGTATGGCACAGCCAGTTGCCGGGTTGGCTTGCCCAAGGAAACTTTTCCTCTGAACAACTCAAAACTCTCTTAAAAAACCACATACAAGCCGTAGTTGGTAGGTACCGCGGTAAAGTTTCCCGATGGGACGTCGTTAACGAGGCTTTCAACGAGGATGGAACTCTTCGCGATACTATTTGGTCAAGGGCCTTTGGTGGACCGGAGTACATTGCTCAGGCTTTCCGTTGGGCCCACGAGGCCGACCCCAATGCCCTCCTTTTCTACAACGACTATAACCTCGAGTTCCCCGGTCCCAAGGCTGATGCAGTTCTTCAGCTCCTTACTCAACTAAGAGCTCAGGGAGTACCCATACACGGAGTGGGTTTCCAAGGGCATTTGAGTCTGAGGTATGGTTTTCCTGATGCGTCAACTCTTGTGAACCATCTCAAGCGCTTTACAGACGCCGGCTTCTATATCGCCTTTACTGAGGTAGATGTACGGATGGCCCTTCCCAGGAATACTGTTCAGGAGCTCGCGCAAGCCCAGCTCTTTAGTCAACTGCTCTCGGCTTGTCTGGCTTTACCCCGTTGCCTCTCCTACACCGTTTGGGGCTTTCCGGATAAGTACTCCTGGGTGCCGGATTTCTTCCCGGGAGAGGGGGATGCGACCCCCTTCAACAACGACTACACCCCCAAGCCCGCTTACCATCAGCTCCGCCTCACGCTTGCGCTCTCTGGGGGGGCTCCTGCCCGGGTCAGGCCTTGACAAGGGGGTTGGGCTATGTTAAGTTTGAGTCGGGAAAAAAACAAAGGAGGCTAGCTCAATGGACTTTCTGACTTTGAAGAAAGGGAAAATCATCCAGGCATCCAGTGGGCGGCCAGTCCACCTGCGGGGCTTGGCTGTAGGGGGGTGGCTTAACACAGAGAACTTCATCAACGGCTACGCTGGCAACCACACGAGCTGGGTCAGGGCCCTCAGGGAGGAGCTTGGGCCCGAGCGGGCCGAGGCCTTCCTCGAAGCCCTCTTGGAGAACTTCTTGACTGAGGAGGACGTGGCCTACCTCAGGAGCCTTGGGGCCAACGTCATCCGCCTCCCCTTCCACTGGAGCTACGCCGAGGGGGAGGGGGTGCAGTACCTGGACCGGGCCGTGGCCTGGGCACGGGCCCAGGGGGTTTACCTCATCCTGGACCTGCACGCGGTCCCGGGGTGGCAGAACCCGGGCTGGCACTCGGATAACCCCTATGGGGTGAGCCTCTTCTGGGAGGAACCCCACTACCAGGATCGGGTCATCGCCCTTTGGGAGGCCTTGGCCGACCGCTATCGGGACGAGCCCGCCGTGGCGGGGTACGACCTCCTGAACGAGCCCTACGCCTCTGAAAACGGGCCTGTCATTGAGTTCTTCCGCCGGCTCATCCGGGCGGTGCGGGCCGTGGACCGCCGCCACCTCCTCTTCGTGGAGGGGAACCGGTACGCCCGGGATTTCCAGGGCTTTGAGGCCCTCCTTGAGGAGGACGAAGGCATCGTTTTCAGCTCCCACAACTACATGCCTCCCACCCATGAGGGGGCCCGCTTCCCGGGCTGGATGGAGATCCAGGGGGAGTGGGTCTATGTGGACGAGGCCTGGGTGGAGCGGTTCCACCTCGAGGGCAACCGCTTTTTCCACGAGCGGAACCTCCCCTGTTATGTGGGGGAGTTCGGGGCCCTCTACGACGCCCCGTATGACCAGCCTTCCCAAGAGGACCTGGCCCGACTCGAGGCCCTAGACGCCCAGATGGCCCTCTTCAACCGGCTTGGCCTCCATTGGACCCTTTGGACCTACAAGGACCTCGGGGTCCAGGGGGTTCAGGTGGCCGATCCAGAATCGGAGTACCTCCGCCGCCTCCAGCCCCTCCTGGCCCTGAAGCGGCGGCTTGGGCTGGACCAGTGGACCGCCCGCGGCCGGGGGCCCTTAGCTACAGGACTGCGATCCTTAATCGATGTCCTCGAGGCCGCAGTTGTAGAACATTTGGGCGACTACACCTTGCCGAGGAGAAAACTTGAAGAAACTTTACTCTTATCGGCTCTTTATGGGCACCTGGCTAACGCGCTAAATCCTTTCTTTGCTCGAGCCTTCTCGGATCTGCGCCCGGAGGAAATCCAGGAGGTGGTTTCGAAGGGGGTGAGAATAGGGCATACTCGTGAGCGAGCGGTTTTGGCGGAGGTTTTGAGGTCTAGGCTAGACGGTAGAGAGGGAGGTGAAGGATGAAGCGCTGGTGGACACTTTTCGGTTTTTGGCTTCTTCCCTTAGGAGCTCTGGCTCAGAACTTTGAGGTTTGGGGAATCAACTACTGGGTCATTGACCAGTTCTTCCCTGGGTTCATTCGGAGCTGGAACGAGCGCAATCCAAATGCCCAGGCGCGGCTGGTTCAGTTTGAAAACGATCCCTACAAACAGCGGCTCTTCGTTGCCCTAGGGGCTAAATCGGGCCCCGACGTCTTCTACAACTGGGGCGGAGGGGTGCTCGAGTCCTACGTGAGAGGGGGAGCGGTGGAGGACCTCACCCAAAGCATCGACTCCGCTTGGCGCAACCGTTTTATTGAACTCATGTGGCGGGGAGTGACCTTCAACGGCCGGATCTACGGCGTACCGGCTACTGAGCTTCAGCCCGTGGTCTGGTTCTACAACAAAGAGGTCTTCCGCCGGCTCAACCTCCAGCTCCCCCAGACCTGGGGCCAGCTTCTCACCACGGTGGACCGCCTGAAGGCCGCAGGGGTGGTCCCCATCGTGGCTGCTGGGGGGAGCAAGTGGCCCCTCCTGATGTACCAGGAGTACCTGGTGGACCGGATCGGGGGACCGGAGGTCTTCGAGGCCATCGTGGCCAACCGGCCTGGGGCCTGGAAACATCCGGCCGTCCTCCGTTCCGCAGAGCTGATTGCGGAGCTTTCAGCCAAGGCCCCCTTCCAGCCAGGCTGGGAGTCGGCCCAGTACGGCACGGGAACGGTGCGGGCCCTCTTCGCCACCGGGCGGGCCGCCATGCAGCTCATGGGGGTCTGGGAATTTGGGGCTTTGGTCACGGAGCACCCTGATTTTGTAAATGGCGGCCAGCTGGGCTGGTTCGCCTTCCCCCGGGTGGAAGGGGGAAGGGGAGACCCCCGTAACCTCGCGGGCAACTTCACCAACTACTTCTCCGTAGCCTCCTTCGCCAGGAACAAGCCCGCAGCCATTCGCTTCCTGCGTGAGCTTTCTTTTTCCGACGACTATGTGCGCTTCCTCCTTAAAAACGGGGCGATTCCCCCAACCCGGGGCATTGCCGAGCTGATCCGTAGGGAAGGAGCCTACCCCGAGTGGCAAGGCTTCGTGTATGGCCTAGTGGAACGAGCTCCTTACTACGTGCTTTCCTGGGACCAGGCCATGCCACCCCAGCTCGCCCAGCCCTACCTGGATAACCTCCAGCTCCTCTTCCTGCGCCGCATCACCCCGCAGGAGTTTGTGGACCGGATGCAGGCCCTGGCGGATGGTCTGAGGCGCTAGGCCCAAGGGGGCAGGGCTTGCCCTGCCCCCTTTACCCAAAGCCATGTTCAGAAGAGAGACCGCTCAGATTCCCACCGGACTTACTCCCCATACTGGCTATGCCCAGGCCAGACTCAAAAGAGAGGCCACCCTTCTTCCTTATCTCCTCCTGCCCTTGGTTTTCTATGGGGCTACCGTACTTCTGCCCATCCTGGCAACCCTAGGGCTCAGCTTATACGCCTGGGACGGTATCTCCGCCCGGCGCTTTGTGGGCCTCGAGAACTGGGCCCGCCTCCCCAGCGATCCCCACTTTTTTTCTGCCTTGCGAGTCTCTTTCCTCTTTACAGTTACGGCCTGGTTGGTCCAGACCCCCTTGGCCATAGCCCTTGGGGTTTACTTCGCCCGCAGAGGCTTTTTCCGCTCCTTAACGGCCACCCTTTCTTTTATGCCCCTGCTCTTCTCCAGCACGGCCGTAGGCATCATCTGGCTCTACATTCTGGACCCCAATCTAGGCCTCCTTTTCTACCTACCGGGGCTTAAGGGACCGAATCCTCTCTCCGAGGCCCTGGCTCTTCTCACCGTGGCCCTAGTGACCTCCTGGCAGTACATCCCCTTCCACACCCTCCTCTATCAGGCGGCGGTCCAGGGCATTCCCGTTGAGCTCTACGAGGCCGCAGCTCTGGACGGGGCAAGCGGCTGGGAGGCCTTCTTCCGCATCACCCTGCCACTCCTCTGGCCCACTCTTCTCACCTCCTCCTTAATCATCCTCGTGGGCTCTCTGAGCTATTTTGACCTTATCTGGGTTATGACCCAAGGGGGTCCAGGGTACGCCACGACCAACCTTCCTGTCTATCTCTACCGTCTAGTTTTTCAGACCCATGAGGTGGGGTACGGGGCCACTGTAGGGGCGGCTTTGGCCATCCTGGCCATGTTGATATCGGTCCTCCTCCTTGGCCGTAGCCGGTTCTTAGAAAGGAGGTTCTGGTGAAGGCTGTGCTCGCCAGACTGGTGGAGCGGATAGCACCCTTTATGGTGGCTCTTTGGGCTGGCATTTGTTTTTTTCCCATTTACTACATGGTAACGACCAGCCTGAAGACCCAGGCCGAGTACCTGAAGCCGCCCCCCTGGGGCCTGCCCCAGGCCTTAAACCTGAGCAATTACGTCGCTGTTCTTGAAGCCGGGTTCAGCCGCTACTTCCTAAATAGCCTGGTGGTAGCAGGCTCGGCAGCCCTCCTATCAGTCCTTTTAGGCCTCATGGTTGCTTATGCCCTGGTCCGGGGACGGGGATGGCTCTACAGGGGTAGCCTCTTCCTCTTCGTCCTGGGGTTTGCTGTGCCGGCCCAGGCTACGGTCGTCGCCCTTTACGCCCTGGCCCGGGGGGTGGGGCTCTATGACACCCTCCTCGTGGTTATCCTGCCCTTGGCGGGGTTTGCTCTGCCTGTTACAGTTCTTGTCCTCACCAATTTCCTTAGGGAGATCCCACAAGCCCTCTTTGAGGCCATGGAAATTGAGGGAGCAGGACACGCAGTTATCCTGCGGCACCTGGTGGGCCCTTTGAGCCTAAGGGCCCTAGTTTCCATGGGGCTTTTCAACTTCATTGGGTCTTGGAACGCCCTTCTCTTTCCCCTCATCCTTACCCAAAGCCCTGAGGTCCGGGTCTTGCCCATGGCTGTCTGGACCTTTACCGGCCAGTTTGGGATCAACGTCCCGGCGGTCATGGCCGCGGTAACCTTATCAGCTCTTCCCCTTATCCTGGGCTATATGCTGGCCCGCCGAGAGATTCTGAACGCCCTCAGGGGAGGGTTGGTCTAGAAGGAGGTGCTTTGAGGAAGAACCCCATGCCCAAGCTCTTAGAACATCCTCTCAAGGGAGGTACCCGCCGGTTAAGACGTTGGCACACCGCAAGGATCCTGGACCACCTACGCCGGTATCCGGGGCTTTCCCGGGCAGCCCTGGCACGGGCCCTTGGCCTTTCCCCCTCGGCGGTCACCGAGGCTGTGGGGGAGCTTTTAGCCGAGGGGCTTCTTTTAGAGAGGCCCCTTCCCCCGCGGGGTCAGGGCCGCCCCTCCATCGCCCTCGAGGTGGAGGGTGCCCGCAACCTGGTTTTAGCCTGGGAGGTGGACGTGGACCGCATGGCCGTAGCCCTGATGAACCTCAAAGGGGGGGTCCGGGCCCGCCGCCTCCTCCCCCCGGCTCCAAAGGCCCCCGAGGCTGCTCTCGCCGCCCTGGCGGAGGTCTCGAGGCACTTACTGGAGGGGGTCCAGGTCCTCGCCGCAGGGCTTTCCGTCCCCGGGCTTTTGGAACCACAGGAAGGTCACCTCACCCTAGCCCCCAACCTAGGTTGGCGGGACCTTCCCCTCCAAGAGCTCTTCCGAAGGGTCCTGGCTGGGCTTGGCCTCGAGGTGCCCCTGGTAGTGGAGAACGAGGCCAACGCCGCGGCCTACGCCCTCTACGCCCTAGGGGGGTTTGCCGTGGACGACTGCCTCTACCTCAACCTGGGCGTGGGCGTGGGGGGCGGGGTGGTGGTGGAGAGACGGGTCTACCACGGGGCCCGCTTCCATGCTGGGGAGGTAGGGCATATTCCTCTAGACCCCAATGGGCCCCTCTGCGGCTGCGGCAAACAGGGCTGCGCCGAGGCCTTCCTGAGCTACCGCCGTTGGCAGGAGGCCCCTTCGGAAGCGTTGCTTCTGGAGATGGCTGAAAGGCTTGCTCAGCTCGTGGCCATCGTACTGAGCACTCTAGACCCGGCCCTGGTGGTCCTGGGGGGTCCCCTGGCCGAGACCCTGGGGGAGGACCTCTTACAGGAAACCCGGCGGCGCCTGCCCCGCTACGCTCTCTCTGTCCATAGCCCCGACCAGGTGATTCTTTCACCTCTGGGCCGGGAGGCTGCCCTTCTGGGAGTAGGAGCCTTGGCCGCAGACCGGTATCTGGAAGAGATGGCTTTTGCTGAGGTGGTGTGATGTATCAGCCCAAACCGGAGCATAAGTTTACCTTTGGCCTTTGGACTGTAGGGCATGTAGGACGGGACCCCTTTGGGGACGCGGTGCGGGAGCGGCTTGACCCGGTGTACGTGGTCTACAAGCTCGCAGAGCTTGGGGCCTACGGGGTGAACCTCCATGACGAGGACCTGATTCCCCGGGGCACCCCTCCCGCGGAGCGGGACCGGATCGTGCGTCGCTTCAAGCGGGCCCTCGAGGAAACCGGGCTCAGGGTGCCTATGGTCACGGCCAACCTGTTTTCTGACCCGGCCTTTAAGGACGGGGCCTTTACCAGCCCCGATCCCTGGGTCCGAGCCTACGCCCTGAGGAAAAGCCTCGAGACCATGGACCTAGGAGCGGAGCTTGGGGCCGAGATCTACGTGGTCTGGCCCGGCCGGGAGGGGGCAGAGGTGGAGGCTACGGGAAAGGCTCGGCAGGCCTGGGCCTGGGTGCGGGAGGCCCTGAACTACCTGGCGGCTTACGCCGAGGACCAGGGCTACCCCTACCGCTTCGCTTTGGAGCCCAAGCCCAACGAGCCCCGGGGGGATATCTATCTGGCTACTGTGGGAAGCATGCTGGCCCTAATCTCCACCCTGGACCGGCCAGAACGCTTCGGGTTGAACCCGGAGTTTGCCCACGAGACTATGGCCGGCCTAAACTTCCTCCACGCCGTGGCCCAGGCTATGGAGATGGGGAAGCTTTTCCACATAGACTTGAATGACCAGAGGATGAACCGGTTTGACCAAGACCTGCGCTTTGGCTCGGAAAACCTGAAGGCCGCCTTCTTCCTCGTAGACCTCCTGGAGCATGGGGGATACGATGGCCCGCGGCACTTTGATGCCCATGCTCTGCGCACCGAGGATGAGGAGGGGGTTTGGGCCTTCGCCCAAGGTTGCATGCGCACCTACCTGATCCTCAAAGAAAAGGCCCAGGCTTTCCGCCGGGACCCTGAGGTCCAGGCCCTCCTCGCGGAGTACTACCGGGCTGATCCCGAGGCCCTGGCTCTTCTTGGCCCGTACACCCGGGCCAAGGCTGAGGCTTTGAAGGCTAAGGAGCTTCCTCTTGAGGCTCTCCGCCGCCGGGGCTACGTCCTGGAGCGGCTGGACCAGCTCGCGGTGGAGCACCTTCTTGGGGTGCGGGGATGAACGTGGTCCTGGGTTTAGACCTGGGGACGAGCGGGCTTAAGGGGGTAGCCCTGGACCTTTTGGGACGGAAGGTGGTCGAGGCCCGGGCGGGCTACCCCCTTCATACCCCGCGGCCCGGCTGGGCAGAGCAGGACCCTCTGGACTGGGCCCGGGCCCTGGAGGTTGTGCTCCGGGCCTTGAAGGAGGCTTTGGGGGAACGGGAGGTCCTGGCTATCGGCCTCGCCGGGCAGATGCACGGGGCGGTTTTTCTGGACCGAGTAGGGGAGCCTCTCCTCCCTGCTCCCCTCTGGAACGATCAGCGCACTGTTCTCGAGGCTCGGTTCATTGAAGAAGCGATCCCCCGGCCCGAGCTCATCCGCCGCACCGGAAACCCCGCGGTCACCGGTTTCCAGCTCCCTAAGGTCCTCTGGCTGCGCCGCGAGTATCCGGAGCTCTTTGACCGGCTTCACAAAGTCCTCCTCCCCAAGGACTACCTGGGCTTCCTCCTTACCGGGGCTTACGCCACCGAGCCTTCGGACGCCTCCGGGGTAGGGGCTTTGAACCTGGGACGGCGGGACTGGGACCGGGAGATCCTGGAAACCTTAGGCCTTTCGGCTGAGCTCTTCCCAGAGTTGCGCGATAGCACCCAGGTGGTGGGAGGCTTGAGCCCGGCCTGGGCAGCAAGGACGGGGCTTAAGGCGGGGACCCCGGTGGTGGCGGGGGCAGGGGATAACGCCGCGGCCGCCTTGGGCCTTGGCGTCTCCCGCCACCGGTCCGGGGTGGGGCTCCTCTCCCTGGGCACGAGCGGGGTGATCTTCCTGCCGCTGGAAACCCCGAAGCCCCACCCCGAGGGCCGGGTTCACCTCTTTTGCCATGCGGATGGGGGATACCATCTCCTTGGGGTTACCCTGAGCGCCGCGGGAAGTCTAGAGTGGCTTAAGGGCCTATTCCCGGAGGTTCCCCTTGAGACTCTTCTCCGGGAAGCCGAAGGGGTGGCCCTAGGGGCGGAAGGGCTCCTCTTCCTTCCCTTCCTTTCGGGGGAGCGGAGCCCTTACCTAGCACCTAGCCTCCGGGGGGGCTGGGTGGGCTTAAGCCGGGCCCACGGGCGGGGGCACCTGGTGCGGGCCGTCCTGGAGGGGGTGGCCTTGAGCCTCGGGGTGGTCTACCGGGCTATGGAGGGGCTTGCCCAGGCCCAGGTCTTCCTGGCCACAGGTGGAGGGTCGGCTTCAGACCTATGGTTGAGCCTTGTTGGGGGTGCCATGGGGGTAGAGATCCGGCGCACCCTAGGGGAGGAAGGCGCCGCCCGGGGGGCGGGGGTCCTGGCCCTGGTAGGGGCCGGGGTCTATCCGGAGCTGGGGGAAGCCCTCCGGGCCACCGCTCTGCCCGAGATCCCGGGCCCCAGCCCCGAACGGGGCATCCAGGCCCTCCTCCCGGCCTACCAAGCCTGGACTGGGCACTTCCTCGATGCCTACACCGGAGTATCCTGATGGGCCGCTTAATTCTAGATCGTCCCGCCTGGGGCCGGCTTAGGGCCTGGATGGCCGAGCAAGGTTTCCCCCGCTTCTACGTGGTCCGGCCCGAGAACTTCGCCTGGCTTACGGGCGGGGCCAACACCTTGGGGATAGGGGAGCCCGTAGCCTACCTCGAGGTGGGGGAGGAGCCCATCCTCCACACCGCCCGGATTGAGCACCCAAGGCTTTTGGAAGAGGAGGCCCCGGGCCTTAAGGCGGCGGTCCACCCTTGGTACGCCTTCCCGCCCCCGGGTCGTCCCAGCGACCTGGAGCACGACCTCACCCCCCTCAGGCTCCGCCTGGGGCCGGAGGAGCAAAGGGCCTTTCTGGAACTGGGCCGGGATGCGGCCGCTGCCCTGGGGGAGGTGGTCCGTGCCGCCCGGCCCGAGTGGCGGGAGCAGGAGCTTGCGGGGGCCCTGGCCGAGGCCCTCTGGGGGGTGGGGGCCCGGCCTCTTCTCCTCCTGGTGGCGGGGGAGGAAAGGCTTTTTCGCCACCGCCACCCCCTGCCCAAGGACCGCCCCCTGGGCCGGGCCTTTATGGCCGTGGCCTGCGCCGAGCGGGGGGGGCTGGTGGCCAACCTGACCCGGATGGCTGCCTTCGGCCACCCCGGGGTGGAGGCCCGCTATCGGAAGGTCCTAGAGGTGGAGCGGGTGGCCCTGGACCGCTCCCGCCCCGGGGCCACCTTGGGGGAGGTCCTCGAGGCCATCCGGGGGGCCTATGAGGCTCTGGGCTTCCCCGGGGCCCTGGAGGAGCACCACCAGGGTGGGGTAGGGGGGTACCGCTCCCGCGAGGTCCTGGCCACCCCGGGCCATCCCCTGGTTCTGGAGCCGGGGATGGTCCTGGCCTGGAACCCGAGCCTTCCCGGGGCCAAGGCCGAGGACACCTTCCTCCTTACCGAAAAAGGCCTCCTCCTCCTCACGGAGGACCCAGCCTGGCCCACCGTCCCCGTGGGGGGGCGGCCCCGGCCGGACCTCTTCCGAGGCTAAAAGCGTTGGGCCCTCTGGCCTGAGTTAGGATCAAAGGGTGGTGCCGTCCCCGACCTTCCCTAAGGCCTACGCCGAGGTCCTGGCTTCCTACGCCCAGTACCTCCTCACGGAGAAGGGGCATAGCCCCCGGGGGGTGAGG
>FWWM01016704.1_pt1 | contig 10860 bp, 8 predicted proteins | sample 2228351 | NCBI WGS metagenome assembly FWWM01 (sample SAMEA103939774, study PRJEB20133) | metagenome
TTCCGTGCCGACGATCTCCTCGAACAAGCGCCACAGCGCGTCGTGGTCCGCCGCAGGCCCCGGTTGGGGGTGGCCGTTTCCGCCTCCGTCGTGGCGCGACGGCGCGGCGTCGGAGGGTGGGGCTCCCATCCCCCCCAACAGCGCCCGCGCGCCCACCAGCTGGTAGAGCCGTCGTGCCGCTCGGGCCTGGGCCTCGGCCCGAGCGCGGGCGCCGCGGCAGGTCCTGGCGATGTCGCGCAGGTAGCCGACGCGGTCAGCGGGGATCAAGGGGTGGCGCTCCGGCTCGCCGGCCGGCCGGGCATGGCTCGTCTCGAGGGCGAAGCGATCGCCGAAGCCTTGCTGCAGGCGGGCCAGGAGGGCGAGGTAGAGGGCGTTGACGCCGCGGTCGTGGAACTGGTGGGCGCAGGTGGGGAAGACCGGCAACTCCTCGTCCGGACAGGTGAACTCGGCCCGGTTGCGGCGGAGCTGCTTGCGCACGTCGCGCAGGGCGTCGAGGGCTCCGGGGCGATCGAACTTGTTGATGGCCACGAGATCGGCAAAGTCCAGCATGTCGATCTTCTCGAGCTGCATGGCGGCGCCGTACTCGGGGGTCATGACGTAGATGGACAGGTCGGCGAGGTCGGCGATCTCGCTGTCGGCCTGGCCGGCACCGGCCGACTCGACGAGGACGAGATCGAAACCTGCTGCCACGCACACCTCGATGGCCGCTTCGGTGGCTTGGGAGAGGGTGCGGTGCGCCTGGCGCGTCGCCATGGAACGCATGTACACGCGGTCGCAGCCGAGGGCGTTCATGCGGATGCGGTCGCCGAGAAGCGCGCCGCCGGTTCGCCGCTTGGTGGGGTCGACGGCGAGGATGGCGATGGCGAGGTCTTTGAAGTCGTGGAGGAAGCGGCGGACGAGCTCGTCCGTGAGGGAGGACTTGCCTGATCCGCCCGTGCCGGTGACGCCGATGACGGGGGGGCGATGGGTCGAGGCCGCTCCCCTGGAAAGTCCGAGGTCCGCAAGGGCCGCGGAGGACTCGGCGAGGGTGATGGCTCGAGCGACGGCGCCGAAGTCGATGGTGCCATCGGCGCGCCGCAGGGGACGAGGTCGTGGTCGGGCGCCATCCCTGCGAGGGGTGGCCGCGGCGCCGTCCTGGCACGAGCGGATCATCGCGCTGATCATCCCGTCCAGGCCGAGCTTGCGACCATCGTCGGGCGAGAAGATCTTGGTCACGCCGTAGGCCTCGAGCTCGGCGATCTCGTCCGGCACGATGACGCCGCCGCCGCCGCCGAAGACCTTGATGTGGCCGGCGCCGCGCTCGCGGAGGAGATCCACCATGTAGCGGAAGAACTCCAGGTGGCCGCCCTGGTACGACGAGACGGCAATGGCGTGCGCGTCCTCCTGGATGGCGGCCTCGACGATCTCCTTGACGCCGCGGTTGTGGCCCAGGTGGATGACCTCGGCTCCGTAGAGCTGGAGGAGACGGCGAACGATGTTGATGGCGGCATCGTGCCCGTCGAACAACGCGGCGGCGGTCACGAAACGAACTGGCTGGCGAGGACGTCCCTTGTCCGGCATCGGCGACCTTCCCGGGCGCGATTGTAGCGCGGAGGCTGCCGGACATCGGTACAGCCGGTGGTAGCGTCCCGGCCCCAGGAGAGGTGTTCGCCGCGCCCGTCGTGGCTCGTTCGGGAGTTGCAGGCGCGTGCCGAAAATCCGACGGGCTGCCGCGTCTGGAGGACCGGATCGGCGAAACGTGTTCGGCGATCGTGCGAGGTATTGACAGGAGCCCCTCGGGCGGGTATTCAACGTCCAGCAATGGCGCAGCAGCGAGACCTTCACGTGGGGAAGGGAAAGGTGGCTACTAGGAATTCGCCGCCCACACGTCCTCACCGAGCGTGCGGCGCGGCGAGGGGAGCCTTGAGAAAGGAGAGGCAGATGAGGCGACGCGTTGTGACGATGGGAGCAGTGGTGCTGGGGCTGGTGCTCGCGGGGGCGGCACTCGCCCTGCCACCGCAAACCGGGGGGGTGCAGCTCGTCGGTTCGCTCGCAGCGGACAAGGTGGAGTTCCAGCGGGCCGAGCCGGTGGTGCTCACCTTCACCCTCCAGAACCGTGGCCAGCTCACCGTAGCCGTGTTGCGCTGGCAACTACCTTCCGACGAGATCGAGGCCGATATCCTCGAGGTCCGGCGCAACGGGGAGCCGGTGGCCTACCTGGGACCGCTGGTGAAGCGCCCGGCGCCAACGGCCGACGACTACGTGGAGCTCGGACCCGGCGAGACCCTTACCGTGAGCTTCGATCCCACTGCCGTCTACGACATGGCCGAACGTGGGGAGTACACGGTCCGCTACCGCGCCACCCTCGGGGTGGGGGCCAGGGCGGCCGCGGCGGTGAAGGTGGAGTCGAACACGGCGGCATTCTGGTTCGAGGGGGTGGAGCGGCCGAGCGTGCCCGTCATCGAGAACGTCATTGGCGGCTACAGCAAGTGCACGACCTCTCAGCAGGCCACCCTCGCCACCGCCCACAACAACGCCATCACCATTTCCGGCAAGGCCAAGTCGCACCTGGCGGCCTACCCCAACGGGAGCGCCCTGTATACCCGCTGGTTCGGGACCTACACGAGCACCCGCTTCAACCTGGTGAAGGATCACTACCTGAAGATCAACGACGCCTTCGTCACCAAGAACGTGGTGTACGACTGCAGTTGCAAGAAGCCGTACTACGCCTACGTGTACCCCTCGCAGCCGTACAAGATCTACCTCTGTAAGGTGTTCTGGCAGGCGCGGCCCCTCGGCATCGACTCGCAGGCCGGCACCCTGGTCCACGAGATGAGCCACTTTTACGTGACGGCCTCCACGGATGACTACGTGTACGGGACGACCAACGCCCTGAACCTGGCGGCCACCAACCCCGACAAGGCGGTGGACAACGCCGACAACCACGAGTACTTTGCCGAAGAGCAGCCGTAGGCCGACCCTACGCTGAAAACCGACGCGGGCGGGCAACCGCCCGCGTCGTGCTCTCCGGCGAGATGCTCGCTGTCACTCGTAGCGCAGCGCCTCGATGGGGTTGAGGTTGGCTGCCTTGCGCGCCGGGTAGAAGCCAAAGAAGATGCCGACGGCAGCCGAAAAGACCAGGGCGACGAGGACCGTGGGGAAAGACACCACGGTCTCCCAACCGGTGATGCTTCCGAGGAGGCGGGAACCGACGAAGCCGGCCACCACGCCGATGGCGCCGCCCACGAGGGCCATGACCGTGCTCTCGACCAGGAACTGGGTCATCACGTCGGCGCTGTGCGCACCCACCGCCAGGCGGATGCCGATCTCCCGGGTCCGCTCGGTCACCGAGACCAGCATGATGTTCATGATGCCGATGCCGCCGACGAGGAGCGAGATGGAGGCAATGGCGGCGAGGAGCAGGGTCATGACCTCGGTGGTCTGCTCGGCGGCCTGAGCCAGGTCGGTCTGGTTGCGCACCGTGAAGTCGTCGTCCTCCCAGCTCGCCAGGCGGTGCTGCTCGCGCATGACGGCGCGGATCTCCTCCATGGCGGCGGGGATGTCCGCGGGGTTTGCGGTGGCGGCGAGGATCTGCGGGATGAACTGGCGACCGGCAAGACGCGTCTGCACCGTGGTGTAGGGGGCGATGATCACGTCGTCCTGGTCGGCGCCGCTCGCCGTTTGTCCCTTGCGGGACAGCACGCCGATGACCTTGAAGGGAACGTTGCGGATCTGGATCTCCTGCCCGACCGGGTCCTGACCGGGGAAAAGGTTTTCGGCCACGGTGGCGCCGAGCACCGCCACCTTGCGGGCGTTGCGCTGGTCGGTGATGTCGAAGAACGACCCGGAGGCGAGGGGCCAGTCGCGGATCACCTGGAAATCGGTGGCGACCCCCTGGGTGTGGGTGCGCCAGTTGCCGGCCCCGCCAATGACCTGTCCCGGCGCGATGATCACCGGCGACACGGCAATGAGCAGCGTCGTCTCCCGCCGCAACGCCTCGGCGTTGTCGACGGTGAGGCGGTTGAAGCTCTGGGCTCCCTGACTCACCCCGCCCTGGGTGGAGGTGCCGGCGGTGAGGACGATCATGTTGGTGCCCAGGTTCTGGATCTGCTGGTTGATGCGAGCCTTGGCACCGAGGCCGACGGCCACCATGACGATCACCGCTGCCACGCCGATGATGATCCCCAGCATGGTGAGCAGCGTGCGCATGGTGTTGCGGAGGATGCTCTTCCAGGCGATCTTGACCAGGACCATGGCCCGACGCATGGCTACACCGCCGCTTCCGCAAGAGCCGGCGCGAGGAGGTCGGCCGTCGCGTCGGCGCGTTCGGCCAGGGCCGCGTCGCGCACCACGTGGCCGTCGCGTAGCTCGACGATGCGTCTGGTGTAGCGGGCAATGTCCCGCTCGTGGGTGACCAGGACGATGGTGATCCCCTGCGCGTTGAGCTCCTGGAACAGCGCCATGACTTCCACCGAGGTGCGGCTGTCCAGGTTGCCGGTGGGTTCGTCGGCGAGGAGCAGGGCGGGCCTGGTCACCAGGGCGCGGGCAATGGCGACACGCTGCTGCTGCCCGCCCGACAGCTCGCTCGGGAGGTGGTGGGCGCGGTCGGCGAGGCCGACGCGGGCCAGGGCCTCGAGGGCGAGGGCGCGGGTGGCCAGCCGCCGGTGCGACCGGTCGTAGAGGAGGGGCAGCTCGACGTTTTCCGCCGCCGAGGTGCGCGGGAGCAGGTTGAAACCCTGGAACACGAAGCCGATCTTTCGGTTGCGAATGTCGGCCAGGGCGTTCCGGGACAGGCCGTCCACCCGTTCGCCGTCCAGCTCGTAGGTACCTTCCGTGGGCACGTCGAGACAGCCGAGGATGTTCATGAGGGTCGACTTGCCGCTCCCCGAGGCGCCCATGACCGCCACGAACTCCCCCGCCTCGACGGTGAGGTCGATGCCGCGCAACGCCCGCACCTCGGTGGCGCCCATGGAGTAGACCTTGACGAGCCCTCGCGTGCGGATGACGGGAGTGTCGCTCACGGCCAGCTCCCCGTCCTAGAAGACCCCGGGTGGGCGGGGGCCGCTCGGCTGGGTGGACTGGAAGGGGCTTCGCGCCGGCGCCGCCGCCGACTGGGTCATCCCGGCGATGACCTGCATCCCCTCCGTGAGGAAGGGACCTCGCACCTCGGTGAACTGCCCGTCGGTGATCCCTGGCCGCACGGGCATGGCAGTGAGGGCTCCCTTGTCGTCGAGGTAGTAGAGGACGGCCCGGGGCGCGCTGGTGTTGCGGCCCGGCCCCCCTGCGTGCTCGCCACTGCGTGGCCACGGCGCCTCCGCGCCTGGCGGGGGTGCCTCGCCGCGCGCCGCTCGCCGCGCTTCGAGGGCCTTCTGCATGCGTTCCCTGGCTTCTGCGGCGAGCTTCTCGGGGGGGCGGAAACGCAGGGCACTGTTGGGTACCTTGAGCACGTCGGCCACCGAGGCGACCAGGAACTCGACGGTGGCTGTCATGCCGGGCAGGAGGAGGCCGTCGGGGTTCTTCACGGCAATGACCACCGTGTAGTTGACGATGTTCTGGTCGACGGTGGACTGCAGGCGGACCTGCTTGACCGTGCCCGTGAAGGTGCGCTCGGGGTAGGCCTTGACCGTGAAGCGCGCCGTCTGCCCTTCCTTGATCCGGCCGATGTCGCTCTCGTCCACCGGCGCCAGGATCTGCATCTCCGATAGGTCGTTGGCGATGGTGAACAGCTTGGGCGCCGACAGGCTCGCCGCCACCGTCTGCCCGACATCCACGGCGCGCTCGACGACGATCCCCGAGACCGGCGCCACGATGGTGGCGTACTCCAAATTGCGGCGCGCCCGTTCCAGCGAGGCCTCGGCCCCCTTGACGGCGGCGCGGGCCACGTCGGCCACGTACTGGGCCTTGTTGTAGTCGGCCACCGAGGCGATCCCCTGCTCGAACAGGGAGGCGATCCGGGCGAGGTCGCGCTCCGCCTGGCGGAGCTCGGCGGTGGTGCGTTCGCGTTGCGCCTCGGCATCGCGAAGGTTCGATTCGAGCAGCGTCGTGTCGAGCCTGGCGATCACTTGCCCCTTTTCGACGCGATCGTTGAAGTCGACGAGCAGCGCGTCGATGAGGCCGGAGACCTGGGTGCCGACCTGCACGGTGGTGACCGCTGACAGGGTGCCGGTAGCCGAGACGACGGCGTCGATGGCGCCGCGCTCGACGGTGACGAAGCGGTACGACACGGCATCGCCACTGCGCGAGGTGGCCACGAGGGCGAGGGCGACACCGGCTGCCGCGAGCACGCCAAGGACGATCATCCACTTCTTCATAGGTTCACTCCCCGGGAAACGCTGCCGGCGACGAGGCTGCCCCGCGCCAGCAGTGGACCGCCGTCAGCAGGCAACGTTGCCCGCCACCACCATAATCCCACCGTGCGATGTTGCCGTGGCCTCGCCCATGGCTGCACGCCAGGCGGCGCGGGATCGGCGCCGCTGCCAGCAGCAACGGCGCCGATCCCAGGGTTCATCGGTCGTCACCGACGCCGGCCGTGGTGCCGCCCCGACCCCAATCCCAAGCAGTTGGTTCGCCACTCGGAGAGCTTCTGCTGTTGCTCTGGGGAGAGGACCCGGTACACCTCGGCGCGCAACTTGCCGAGGGCCACGGCGAGGTCGTGCACGGCCGCGCGCTTCGCCATCTCGGCGCGAACGGTCGCCTCGTCGAAGGCGCCGGGCGCATGGCTTGCGCGGTAGGACTGCCGCATGGTACGGAGCTGGTCGCGCAGCCGGTCGATCTCCGGTTGCGCCTGGGTGACGAGGGCCTCGATCTTCGTCCGCTGCTCGTGCGTGAGGTCGACCTGGTCGAGGATGCGCGCGACAAAGCGTCCAGCTCCAGGTCCGCCGGCGGGGCCGGCGTGAGCGCGTCCTACGCCTACGCACGGTCCCCTGCCGCCCCAGCCGGCGAGGGCCACGGCTCCGGCCAGGACCACCGTAGCTCCCATGGCTCCTGCAACGATCTTCGTTCCTTGCATCGTGCACCTCCCGGGCGGTTGTGCCGCCTCTGGTGCAGGAGACGACCACCGCCCGTGCCATGTTGACCAAGAAAACGCAAACCAACGTAAAGCGCGCGCAAAGGAACGCAAGGGAGGGCACCGCCGAGGCGCCGGGCTGCTACTCTTGGGCCGTGGCACGGGTGCTCCTCATCGACGACGACGCCGAACTCGTGAGCCTGCTCACCCAGTACCTGGCCCGCGAGGGGTTCGAGGTGACGGCGGCCGGTGACGGAGCGCAGGGTGTTGTCGCGGTCCGCTCCCAGACTCCCGATCTGGTCGTCCTCGACGTCATGCTGCCGGTACTCGGCGGCTTCGATGTGCTGCGCCGCATTCGCGCCATCTCCAATGTGCCTGTGATCATGCTCACGGCCCGCGGCGAGGAGGTCGACCGAATCGTCGGCCTCGAGCTCGGCGCCGACGACTACGTGGCCAAGCCCTTCAACCCACGAGAACTCGTCGCGCGCATCCGGGCGGTGCTGCGGCGGGGGAGATGGCACGAGACGGAGCGCCTCCAGGCGTTCTCCATCGGCGATTTGGAGATCCTCCCGGCAGCGCGCGAGGTGCGTCGGGGGGGTGCGCGAGTGGAGCTCACGGGCACCGAGTTCTCCATTCTCGAATACCTGGCGCGGGCCGCCGGGACGGTGGTGAAGAAGGAGGCCATCTACCGCGAGGTCCTCGGCCGCCGGGCGGTCGCCTACGACCGCAGCGTGGACGTCCACGTCTCGAGCCTTCGCCGCAAGCTCGGCCCCCTGCCGGACGGCAGCGAGCGGATCAGGACCGTCCGCGGCGTCGGTTACCAGCTCGTTCGGAAGGACGAGTAGATGCCGCGCCTGTTCGTGCGCATCTTTCTGGCGTTCTGGCTGGTCATGGCCGCGGTGGCGGCGGTGCTCATCGTCTCCTCGCCCCTCTTCACCCGCGCGCGCCCCGGGGTGGAGCGATGGCAGCGGGGTGCCGAGCGGCTGCTCGCCGAACGGCTCGACCAGGCGGTCCAGGAGGTGACCACGGGCCAGGAGGCACCCATGCGGCGCCACCGCCACATGCCCGTCGCTGTCTACGTCGTGCCCGTCCGCGGCGCGAAGGACGCCAATGTGCCCTCCGACGTGGCGGCCTTCGCCCGCCGGGTGGCTGCCACCGGCGAGGAGCGCTCCGAGCGGGAGGGTGCCTTCCACATGGTGGGACGTCCTGCCACGGCGCCAAGCGGCGAGGGGGTGATCGTGGTGGCAGCGGCGCGCCGACCGCCGCGGCTCGTCGACCTCCTGGAGCCCAGGGTGCTCGCCTGGCGCCTGGCGCTGCTCACCGCAGGGGTGGGGGTGTTGTGCTACTGGCTGGCCCGCACCCTCACCGCGCCCGTCACCGCCCTGCGCGTGGCCGTGGGGCGACTGGCCGCGGGGGATCTTTCGGCCCGCGCCGGCCCGCGCCTGTCGCGTCGGCGGGACGAGATCGGCGAACTGGCGCGCGATTTCGACGCCATGGCAGCTCGGGTCGAGGCGCTGGTCGGCGCCCGCGAGCGCCTCGTGCGCGACGTGTCCCACGAGTTGCGCTCCCCCCTCGCTCGTCTCCAGGTGGCCCTGGAGCTGGCGCGCGGCGAGGAAGGGGCGGCGGCGCGTCCTCACCTCGACCGCATCGCCATCGAGGCGACGAGGCTCGAGTCGCTGGTGGAGCAACTCCTGACCCTCTCGCGGTTGGAGAGTGGCGAGGCCAAGGGGCCGCTGGAGCTCGTCGACCTCGTGGAACTGGTCGAGGAGGTGGCGGCCGATGCCGCCTTCGAGGCGTCCCAGCGCAACGTGGCTGTGGCCGTGGCCGTGGGGTCGCGGCCGCTGTACGTGGTGGGCGATCCGCCGGCTCTCGCCAGCGCCATCGAAAACGTGCTCCGCAACGCCGTCCACTTCGCGCCCCCCAACAGTGCGGTGGAGGTGGCGGTGGCCAGGATCGGCGGCCAGGTGGAAGTGGCCGTCCGGGACCGAGGGCCGGGGGTTCCCGACGCGTTTCTGGAGCGCCTCTTCGAACCCTTCTTCCGGGTCGAGGAGGCTCGCGAGCGGGAGCACGGCGGCGCCGGTCTCGGTCTCGCCATCGCTGCCCGCACGGTGGCGGCCCACAAGGGCTCCATCCGGGCGGTCAACCGGCAGGGAGGGGGGCTCGAGGTGCTGCTGCGCCTCCCCCTCGCGACACCGCCCGCGGAGGGCGCGGACACCGGCTCGTAGCACGTGGTGGCGGCGCTGGTCGCAGCGGCGAGCACCAGGGCGCCACGCGCACGGCGACAGACAGGATCGGCGCACTGGCACCGGTCGGCTAGCCGTGGTAATTGTCGCAGCCAGAAGCCACGCCACGGCCGATCGCGGTCGCGAAGGAGGCGTGGCGGGGGAGGCGCGAAGCCATGGGCAGACCTGTGGTGGCCGTGACGAGACGTTGGCCCGAGGCAGCGGCGCGGCGACTTGCCGAGCTGTTCGAGGTGCGGTGGAACGAGGGCGACGAACCCTTGGGCGCCGAGGCGCTGCGCGAGCTGCTCCGCAGCGCCGATGCCGTATGTCCCACCATCTCCGACACCCTCTCGGCAGAGGTGCTCGCCGTCGAGGGCAGACGGGCCAGGATCCTCGCCAATTACGGCGTGGGGTTCAACCACATCGATCTCGAGGCCGCGCGTCGCATTGGCCTGGTCGTCACCAACACCCCCGATGTCCTCACTGACTGCACCGCCGATTGCACCATGCTGCTGCTGCTGGCGGTGGCGCGGCGAGCGGGGGAAGGGGAGCGGCAGCTTCGCCGCGGCGAGTGGCGCGGCTGGCGCCCGACCCACCTCCTGGGCCGGCGGGTGAGCGGCAAGGTGCTCGGCCTCGTGGGTTTCGGTCGCATTGGCCAGGCGGTGGCCCGTCGGGCGCGGCACGGGTTCGCCATGGAGGTGTGCTTCTACGACCCGGTCACACCGCCCCCCGCAGTGGTCGCCGAGGTTGCGGCCCGGCGTTGCGAGACCCTAGAAGAGCTCCTGTCGAGCGCCGATTTCGTGTCGTTGCACTGTCCGGGCGGCGCCGCCACGCGCCACCTCATCGACGCCAGGCGGCTTTCGTGCATGCGGCGCGACGCCTTCCTGATCAATACCGCCCGGGGGGACATCGTGGACCAGGAGGCCCTCGTCGAGGCGCTCGTGGCCGGCCGCCTCGCCGGCGCGGGTCTCGACGTCTACGAGGAGGAGCCCACCGTGCCGGCGGCCCTGACCTCGCTGGAAAACGTCGTTCTGCTCCCCCACCTGGGCACCGCCACGGTGGAGACGAGGACCGCCATCGGGATGCGGGTCATCGAGAACCTGGAGGCGTTCTTTGCCGGCCGCGAGCCGCGCGACCGCGTCGTCTGAGGCCGCTAGGGTGCGGTGAACAGTGCCAGATAGCGCGGCGAGAAGGCGTCGCGCGCCGGGGTGAGGGCAGGATCGCTGCGCCGGCAGGCCCGGGCATCGGCACGGGCGCCGGCCAGGAGAGTCTGGTCGCGTTCGCCGCTCTCCACGTACAGGGAGTACCTGGCCGCCCCGCGCAGCAAGTAGCCGAGGGCGGCAGCTCGGGCATCGGCCACCTCGCCATCGACGAGCAGCTCGAGGACGCCGCGGTAGTCGCCGGCGAGAAAGTGCTCCACAGCGCTGCGCAGCCGGCCCGGTAGCGAGGGCCGTGGCGGCGGCTCCTGCCAGGAAGGGGGCGGCAGGAGCGGTCCCTCCGACGGCCAGGTGCGGTAGGCGTACCGGGCGGCGAGGGTCGCACCGGCCAGCTCGGCGCGGATCTCCTCGAGGCGTTCGCGGGAGGTGGTGGTGTCGGCGCGCCGCGCCGCCTCCAGGGCGCGGCCGAGCTCCGCGCGGGCCTGCCGCTCGTTGG
>FWWM01014310.1_pt1 | contig 10859 bp, 13 predicted proteins | sample 2228351 | NCBI WGS metagenome assembly FWWM01 (sample SAMEA103939774, study PRJEB20133) | metagenome
AATTTTTCATTATTATAGAAAGAATTATTCCAAGTCCTTCGTGGTTGGTATAAAAAATCCCTTCGCCGTTTATGGTAAAGTTTTCTCCTTTGAATGTATTGTAAACCATCTCTTCGACAAAACTTTTGAGCTCTATCTTTTCTTTTGAAAGAGTTTCAACTTTGGCTATCAAAAGCATATCTTCAATAACACTTTTCATCTCTTGTGCACTTTCGGCGATAGCTTCAACCGATTCTTTCAAAATCTCTTCGTTTTTAGTTCCCCAACGCTTAAGAAGGTTAACATATCCAAGAAGGTTAGCAACAGGCGTTTTCAATTCGTGAGAAACCGCTGCAACGAACTCTTCTTGGGCTTTGTAACTTTTTTCGATTCTTGACATAAGGTCGTTGAATTTTTCAACGAGTTCATCAATTTCGTCATCTTCTTTATTTAGCTTAACTCGATAGTCAAAGTTACGACCGGTGAATTTATTGAGTTCTGAGATAAAACTTTTAAGCAAGGCGAGATAACGTTCTTTTAGAAACGTAAAAGCTGAGAAGAAATGTAAGGATTGCGACGAAAATTCCGGTTAAGAAAAATGTTGTACCCAAGATTTTTGTTAATCGAACAATTGGGGTTATCTCTTTTCCAAATACGAATTCCCCAACTTTTTTAAATACGAAAAATCTATTAGAAACCTGTAAGATTTCGTAATCTTTTTTGATTTTCACTTCTCCTATTCCAAAGGGATCGTTTATAATTTGGTCTAAGTAAGAGATGTAGAAATCCCAACGAAGGACAAATACCTGAACTCCCATAGGAGTGGCAAAAAGCCTCAAAACTGTATCTGGGTTGACATTTATTTCTTTGTTTATAAGCTGTTTTGAGAGGTAATTAAAAGTTTCATAAGTTACGAAAAGTGAAACTGTGATAACGATTAAAACTATTATTGTGCTGTAAAGTGGCACTTTTTTTGAAAGCTTCACTAAATCACCAACTTGTATCCAACACTTCGAACTGTTTTGATTAGATCGGGCGATAATTTTTTCCGCAAATAGTTTATATACACTTCAACAGTGTTTTCAGAACCGTAGTAATCAATACCCCATATTGCATTTAAAATCTCTTCTTTACTAACGATTCGACCTCGATTTTTTATTAAATACAACAACAGATTGAATTCAGTTTTGCTTAGTTCAATTTCTTTTTCTTTGTAAACGACTTTCATCTCGTTTTCATATATCTTTAATTCACCAAACACAATCGGTGTAATGATTAGTTGATTTTTTCTTCTGAGTAAAGCTCTTATTCTCACTAAAAGTTCTGCAGTTTCAAAAGGTTTTGTGATATAGTCATCTGCTCCTGACTCAAAACCTTTGACTTTATCTTTTGTCATTCCAAGTGCAGTTAGCATAATTATACCAACATCTGGGCTCATTTTTCTAAGTTGTTCAGCTATTTCAAAACCGTCCATATCTGGAAGCATAACATCCAAAAGGACTATATCGGGGTTGAAGTCTTTAAAATTTTCGATAGCATCCAAACCTTCAGAAAAAGAAACTATTTCGAACCCTTCGTGTTCGAGTTCAATTTCAAGGAGTCTCCTAAGTTTTCTATCATCTTCAACGATCATTATCTTAATTTTTTTTGTTTCCAAAAAAATCCCCTACCTTGTCAAGAAATCAATATATGGTATAATAAACATCGGATTCAAAAAGTTCTCAGGTCGGAGGCGTGTCCGAATGGCTAAGGAGCCGGTCTCGAAAATCGGTGGGCTTCACCGCCCTTGTGGGTTCGAGTCCCACCGCCTCCGCCACTTTTTTAATTATCTTTGACCTTCTGAACCGCTTCCAACCATAACTTTTCAAAATCAATTCCCTCGTTTTTCAATTCTTCAATGAAGTTACTATAATTTCCCACTATGTATTTTTGTGCTATTTCATAATCAAAAATAATTACAGTACCGTAATATATCAATTCATCCGTTTCTTTCTTCCAGATAGAGAACGTCGGAGTCATACCAAGCGATGTATCGTTTAAAAGAACGTAGAGTTCATCGAAGATTATATCGAGGGTTCCCAAGTATCTTTCAGGAAGCTTTTCTCTTATATATTCTTTAATCTGAGATTCTAGGAGTTCTATTATTTTTTGAAGGGCAACTTGTTTGCTCTCTTCCCTTACTTGAAAATTGCGTTCTTTAGGACCTGAGTAATTTCCAAGACCGAGCAAAACCTTCAATTCCGGGGAATTAGTGAACTTATCCTTCAAAAATTCGTTAAGGTAAATCTGCTCGTAATCTTCCGGTTTTAACTCCAAAATTTTTGAGACAATTCCTTCCTTAGGATATTCGACTGGTTCATCTGGTTTCTGGGGAAAGATAGTATCAACATTTGTGAATAAAACAAGCCCTATCATTGTAGAAACAAAAAGTATCCAGAATAAAGCTTTCTCCAAATCACCCACCTCCACGTAAAAAACTTAACAATACTTACTACTTCGGTAAATCTGGAATATTCTTATCCAAAAATTCTTTTAAAGCTCTCTTGTATGAAAGTTCTTGAAAAAATATATCTTCTCCATCAACAATATTTTTATCAATTTCAACAGGTGAAAACCAACTTTCATATTTCTTTGGAAAGTATACTTTCGATATATTCAAGCCCACGATAATCATTTTAATCAATTTTTGTCTTGAAAGCTCGCCAAATCTTGAATGGTATGGACCTGCAACTATTTCGTTAAGTTGACTTACCGGTACATGATAACCCAATCTCAAAACTTTTCCTTCATTTGATTCCACAAGCCCCAAAAGTAAAGCACTTCTATAGATTGCTTCATCTAAACTAAGCGGTTCATATTTACCAGTTTTGTAAAATTCTTCGAGAAGTGTATTTCTAAAAATGAGAGTGGGATGAATTCTAAATTCCTTTATTTTACGTTCTAAAAGGTAATTTAAGGTTAAAACCTCTTTCCGTAAATCAGATTTAGGAAGTCCGATCATTGTGTGAGCAATTATATCAAATTTACCTTCAAGAATTCTTAGAGCACGTTCTATTTCATATATAGCGTATCCTCTACCACTTTCACTGAGAACGTCGTCAAAAATACTTTGGATTCCCAATTCAACAGTCCTTACGTTATATTTTTTCAGTAATTCCACAACGCTTTTGTTTATCTCATCTGGACGTGTTGAGACTCTCTTAGGAATATTTGGAAAGAGTTGAAGAAAGTTCTCTTGAACTTTATAAGGTAATCCTGTAAATGTGCTTCCATAGAAAGCGATTTCATCTACATCTTGCGGAATTGAGATGCTTAAAAGTTCTTCATAAATGGGTGGTTTTTCTCCTGTCATTACAAACTGGTTGCAAAAGACACATCGGCTTTTGCAACCAAAGTTCGGAAGAAATATCGGGTAAATTTTGAGCTTTTTCAATTAAGTAGCTCCTTAACTAATTCGTTTACTATTTTTCCTTCCGCTTTTCCTTTGACTCTATTCATTACTTCTTTCATAACTGCACCGAAATCTTTTTTTGTTGCTGAAAGTTCTTTGATGACTTCTTCAACGATAACTTTTACTTCTTCTTTTGATAGCATCTTTGGAGCGTATTCTTGAAGTATTTTGAGTTCCTCTTCCTCAGCTTTTGCAAGGTCTTCTCTACCTGCATTTCTGTAAGCTTCCACAGATTCTTGTCTCTTTTTGATTTCTTTCAAAACTATCTTTTCAATATCTTCATCTTTAGCTTCTCTTTTTTCGCCTTCAACTTCAAAATAACCGATGGCACTCTTCAGACTACGAAGAACTTTCAATTTCAGTTCGTCTTTTGATTTCATAGCTTCTTTCATATCGTTCATTATTCTTTCTTTAAATCCCATTCGTTACTACCTCCTTGTTCCTTCAAAACCTTCTAATAAATTCAAAAATGCTTTGTAATTTGCCGATGCGCTGTAGCCACCTTCTTGAACAAAACAGATAAAACCAATCTTTTCGTAAACTTTTGAAAGAGCATTTCCGATTTCTTTGTAATCTTTATCTTCCATAGCAAAATGTCCTACAGGATCTTTTACGTGAGTATCGTATCCAACTGAAACGATTAGAAAATCAGGTTTAAATTTCTCAATAGTATTAAGCGCTTCTTCTAAAGCGGGTTTATAAATATCCCAAGTTGCACCGCCCGGAATTGGGATATTTTTATTCGTACCTTCAGCCCCTTCGGTACCACTTTCATTCTCAAATCCACTGTACCACGGATAAAAAATCTTCGGTGTTCCGTGAATTGAGACGTAGAGAACGTTTTTATCATCATAGAAGATATCCTGCGTGCCATTACCATGATGAAAATCTATGTCTAAAATGGCAGAACGGATCTCTTTAGTTTCTAAATACTTTGCAGCGATTGCAACGTTGTTAAAGTAGCAATATCCACCAGCGTAATTTCTCATTGCGTGATGACCAGGTGGTCTTGTAAGTATGTAAGTTGGATTTTTTGTCGCCAAAGTATTTAAAACACCACTTAATGTAGAGTCTACAGCCTTTTTTGCCACTTCAAAAGTATTGTGTTTCAGAGGAGTTCCAGTATCGAATATTTTATCAACAAAGAAAACCTCGGGGAGATATTCGTCTTTCTCCCCAAGTGTTTGACATTTTTCTTTCAGGTACTCTTTATACTCACTTTTGTGCGCAAGATAAATTATATCTTCACTGAACTCAGAAGATTCCAAAAGTCTAAAATTGTTTGAAAGAATGTAATTTTCTATTTTTTTTAATCTGTCGGGGGTTTCTCGATTTTTTACAATTTTTCCATTATCGATCTCTTTAGTTGGAACAAATTCTTTGTTCAGCTGGATTAAGAAATCCATAGCTTTGCGCCTCAATTATTCAAGTTCTTCGATCTTTTTAACTCTGCGCTCGTGCCTTCCACCTTCAAACTCGTTTTTCAAAAACGCATCTATTGTCCATTTTGCAAGTTCAATTCCCATAAGTCTTCCTGGAAGAACTAAGATATTTGCATTATTGTGTTTTCGTGCATAGACTGCCATTTCTGGGAAAGTGCACAGTGCAGCTCTGATACCTTTGAATTTATTGGCTGCAATCGACATTCCAATACCAGTTCCGCACATCAATATCCCAAAATCAACTTCTTTCTTTTGAACCTTTTCTGCAACTCGTTTGGCAAAATCCGGGTAATCTACAGGCTCAAAAGAATAAGTTCCACAGTCGATAAATTCGATATTACTTTTTTCGAGATAATCTTTTATCCGTTCTTTTAAGTCAAACGCAGCATGGTCAGAACCTATTGCAATTTTCATTTGCATTCCCCCAAATTATTTTAATATCTTTACAGCGTCAGAAACAGAATAAGATATCTTTAATATCTTTGTAAGTCCCGTAATTTCCAACATTTTTAGAATACTTTCATTCGGATTAACAAAAACAACATTACCTCCTTTTAAAAGAACAGATTTGTAGATACTTACCAATATTCCAAAACCCAAACTATCTATTAATGTGACATCTGAAAGTTCAAAAACCATCTTGACGTAGCCTTTATCAAGAAATTCGGTCTTAATCCATTGAAACAGTCCCAATGAACAATTTATAGCCAATTCACCAGTAAAAGTTATAACTAAGATTCCGTCTATTTCTTCGTAATTTTCTATACAATCTAACATTAATAAGCCTCCAATAAAATCAATTACTTAAGTAAGTTAACTGCTTCCGTAACAGAACTTGCGGTTCTTATAACTTTGTCAAGAGCTGTGATTGTTAGTAACTTCTTTATATTCTCATTTACTCCGGTGAATGCAATTCCGCCACTGTTTGTTGTCACGGTCTTGTGAATACTTACGAATGTACCAAGACCAAAACTATCAACAGAAGAGACCTTTGAAAAATCGAATACGATCTTGTTTTTACCTTTTTTTGTTAAGTTTTCAACAACCCAGTTTCTGAAGTTAACTGCGTTTTGCATAGTAATATCGCCTTCTAAGTCAACAATAGCAACTCCTAACTGTTCAGTAAACCTGTACATACTTTCTACCTCCTTCACTTTTTGAAAAATTCAATAGCACTTTCAACACTGTCATAAATTGTTAGAACCCTATCAAGTGCAGTAAATTTGAAAAGATTTTTTATATTACTATCCAAACCAACTAATACCACCGCTCCACCTTGAAGTCTTGCCTGTTTGTGAATTGCCACAATTATTCCAAGCCCTGAACTGTCAAGATAATGAGTTTGGGAAAAATCTAAAACTAAATACTTGAAACCAGCTTCAAAAGATTCATTGTAGATATGTTCCTTGATCTCATAGGAATTTGACAGTTCGACTTCCTGTGGCATTTTGAAAACAATCACGTTTTCTTTAACCTCTTTGTGTAACAATCTTATCACCCCTTGATTAGAAGATTCTAATTAAACCAACCATAACACCGACGATTCTAACTTCATCTGGTGATAATCTTATAACCTGATACTCTCTGTTCTGAGGAACAAGTTCAACGACGTCATCTTTAAGATAAAACTTTTTGAGAGTTGCTTTACCATCTACAACCGCTGCAACAATAGTACCGTTATGAGCTGTGTATTGACGCTTCAAAACAACGAAATCTCCATCTACTATATGAGCATCTATCATACTATCCCCTTGAACTCTCAACGCAAAATAATCGCCGTTGCCACGTAGCATTGCCAAAGGAACTTCTATTTCTTCGTCGATAATTTCAAACATTTCAATAGCACTTCCAGCTGCTATTTTTCCTTTGACAGGGACAAGTATACTTTCTTTTCTGTCAACTAATGAAATTGCGCGTGATGAACCTTTTCCTCTCTTTATGTATCCTTTCTTTTCTAATGCTTCAATATTTATCTGTGCACCTCTTGGTGTAATTCGAAAATGCGAGGCTATCTCGCGTAATGAGGGCGGATAGCCTTTAAGTATTATGAAATTCTTTACAAAATTGTAAATATCTAACTGTCTTTCAGTTAATTTATTCATCCTTCATACCTCCTGAATATTCAGGCGTTTTCTATACATTTCTATACAAGTATACCACTTCAATTCAAATGTCGAAGACTAAGGTTGCAGAAATCTTACCACAGTTGTCGACTGAGACCTTAAGCATATGGTAAGTTAAAGCTTTTATTTTAAAATTCGTTACTAAAACTCTTTTAAAAGTTATACATACATCTTGTATTGACTCTGGAAGATAGTTTCTGTCAACCAAACTTATTATATCATTAACTACATCAAAAATTACATCGTCGTTTAAATTTTTTAAACTTTCGTAGCATTTAACATTGAAATCAACAGTTTCCGTTTCTTCATATTCCAAATTCTCTTTAATTATACCAATTAAATCGTTTAAAAATTCAACTAAATTTTCTGAAAAAACTTCGTACCTAAGATCCGCCGTATGTTCAAGCTCTCTGTACATTAATATTCCTCGTCATCATTTGAGATAACAAAGTCTGCTACAACATCGCCATCTGCAAGGTTAATGATTCTAACTCCTTTAGTTCTTCTTCCTATAACGCTAATATCTTCACATCGCACCTTTATTGTTGCACCTTGTTTTGTGAATACAAAGATTTTTTCGTTTCCATCAACCTGAGAAACACCAACAATGTATCCCGTCTTATCTACATCACTTACATTCATTATTCCTTTACCGCCTCTGCTTTGTGCTCTGTACTCTTCAACCGGTGTCCTTTTACCAAACCCGTTTTCAGTAATTGTGAGAATTTGACCTTCATCGTTTCCCAAAATTGTTGCAGAGACGATGTCATCATCTTCATCCAAGTCCATTCCTATTACGCCAATAGCGACTCTTCCAGTTACCCTAACTTCCTTTATTGGGAACCTTATACACATTCCCTTCTTGGAAGAAAGAAGTACCGTTCCATTATCGTTATCAAGCTTTAAAACTGATACGAGTTCATCATTTTCCCTAAATGTGATAGCACGCATTCCACGAGCGTTGATGTTTTTGAAGTCCGAAAGTTCTGTTCTTTTAACGATGCCTTTCTTTGTGACAAACAAGAGTTCTCCAACATAATCTGTAACATCAACCATAGCTAAAACTTTCTCGTCTTTTTCCAAGTTTAGATACTTTATTATAGGTTTCCCTTTTGAGGTTCTTGAGCCTTCTTCGATTTCGTAATTTTCAAGTTCATAGACCTTTCCGTATGAAGTGAAGAACAAAGTTTTGTTCTTTAATCTTGTGTAGAGAACTTGGTTTATAACATCGTCGTCCATCAAGTTTGCACCCGTAACGCCTTTTCCGTTTCTCTTTTGTGTTCTAAAGACGTTAGATTCCATTATCTTAATGTACCCTTTTCTTGTAAGTGTAACGACGATACTCTTGTCGTGTATAAGATCTTTTTTGTCGTATTTGACATCCGATGCGTCTATATCAGCTATCTCGGTTAGACGTTCGTCTCCGTATTTTTGAACCATCTCGGTTAGCTCTTCGATAATTATTTCGTACACTTTTTGGTCGCTACTGAGAATTTCTTTTTCTTTTTCAAGTTTCTTAATAAGCTCTGTGTATTCGTTTCTGAGGTTTTCAAGTTCTAAATTCGTAAGTCTTGAAAGTTTCATATCGAGTATAGCGGTTGCTTGCTCTTCGGAAACTCCTAAGATATCTATAAGTTGCAATTTTGCAGATTGTGAATCCTTTGAACTTCTAACAATTTCAACAATTGTGTCTATATTCTTAGAAGCTCTTATCAAACCTTCAACAATATGTGCTCTTCTTGAATCTTGTTTGTAAATGTATTCAGTTCTTTTTCTTATAACTTGGAATCTGTGATTAACAAATTCTTGGATTATATCTTTCAAATTCATCAATTTCGGTTGTTTGTTAGAACCGATGACTATAAAGTTTGCGTTGAATCTAACTTGTAAGTTCGTTTTGTTGTAAAGGTTTTTGATTACAATATCTGCGTTTATCTCTTCTGGAAGTTCAATTACAATCCTTAGACCTTCCCTATCACTCTCATCTCTTAAGTCTTTGACTGGAATTTCATCTTCTTCTAAATACCTTGCTATCTGCTCGATTAGTTCAGATTTATTGACGTTGTACGGTATTTCCGTTATAACTATCCTATTTCTCTTTTTTACATTTTCAACTTCAACTTTTCCTCTGAGTATGAAAGAACCTTTACCGGTTGTATACATTTCTTTAATTCCAGTACGACCGATAATGATTCCTCCGGTTGGAAAGTCTGGACCTTTGATTATATCTGCAAGTTCTTCAACGGATATATCTTGGTTTTTGATATACGCAATTATTGCATCAACTGTGTCTTTCAAGTTATGTGTCGGTATATTCGTTGCCATTGCAACCGCTATACCATTTGCTCCATTTAAAAGTAAATTCGGAAGTTTTGAAGGTAAAACTTCAGGTTCTTTCAAAGAACCGTCGAAGTTATCATTCATTGGCACAGTTTCTTTGTCTATATCTTCAAGCATTTCTTCTGCCATTCGTGTAAGTCTTGCTTCGGTATACCTCATTGCAGCTGGTGGATCGTTATCGATAGAACCAAAGTTACCTTGACCATCGACAAGGCAGTACCTGACTGACCAAGGTTGTGCGAGTCTTACAAGCGCTTCGTATATCGATGAATCTCCATGTGGATGGAATTTACCCATAACTTCACCGACGATACGAGCAGACTTTTTGAAAGGTTTATTGTGTGCAAGGTCAAGTTCGTTCATTCCATATAGTATTCTTCTTTGAACAGGTTTAAGACCGTCCCGAACATCTGGTATAGAACGACCTATTATAACGCTCATCGAATAACTTACGTACGAGTGAGCTAATTCATCTTCAAGTATTCTAAGTATTACATTTTCTTCAGCCATTTTCAAAAATCCCTCTCTTTTTTAAGATATTTTTGCTCCTGGTTCTATTGTTCCGTCGACTGTAAGAATTTTTAACGAATCGTTTATCTTAGCTGCCAAAAGCATTCCGTGTGATTCAATTCTCATCAATTTGGCAGGTTTAAGATTTGCAACTATAATTATCAATTTTCCAACAAGTTCTTCCGGTGTGTAGAATTTAGATATTCCTGCCACAATCTGTCTTTTACCGAGTTCTCCAACATCGAGCTGTAGTTTCAAAAGTTTTTCAGACTTTTCAACCTTTTCAGCTTCCAAAACTTTCGCAACTCTAAGTTCAACCTTCTTGAAGTAATCTATGTCTATTGTTTCCATTTGAACAACATTTTCAGACACGATCTTTTCCTCCTTCTTTTCTACTTTTTGTTCTTGCTTAGATTCAACAGCTTTCGTTTCTACTTTTTCAACTTTCTTAAAGAGCGGTTCTCCGTGTACCATCTTCTTTCCGTAAGTTATTCCCCATCTTGTTGCATATTCTTCGCTGAAATCATCTTCAATTGAAAGTCTTTTGTAAACTTCTTTTGATGAGTTTGGCATAACTGGAGCGACAAGAGTTGCGACTTTAAAGACAGCTTCGGTTGTTACAGCAAGAACTGCCGCTAATTTTTCTTTTTCACCCTGTTTAGCCAATACCCAAGGTTTTGATTCGTCAAAGTATTTGTTTAAGAACGATATATACCCCCAGAGAATTTCCAGTGCTTCAGTCAAAGAGTATTTATCCATCTTTTCGAAATATTTTTCTAAAACGTTGTTGTACTCGTTGATAACTTTTTCATCTAAATCTTCAAGCTTAGTTGGTGTTGGTACGATTGAATCAAAATGTTTTTGGATCATAGCCAACGTTCTGTGGAGAAGGTTTCCATAATCGTTTGCAAGATCTGAGTTAATTCTGTTAATTAAATTCTTTTCTGAAAAGTCTCCATCTTTTCCAAAAGCAATGTCTCTAATCAAATAGTATCTGAGAAAATCGTTTCCATA
>FWWM01016707.1_pt1 | contig 10859 bp, 12 predicted proteins | sample 2228351 | NCBI WGS metagenome assembly FWWM01 (sample SAMEA103939774, study PRJEB20133) | metagenome
TGCAAATTCAGCCTTTCGATTTGCGGGAAAGACCTTTAGGGTCTGTATTTGCGGTATTTGCGAAAGTGGCTGAGTAGTTACGACTATTTTATGTCTGTCCGTAATGCTATTCTTGGCTTTCTGGCTCAAAAGCCGCGTCATGGATATGAACTGCGCGCGGCGTTCGAAGCCGTCGTAGGCGGCAACGCCAACTGGGATGTGAAGCCGGCCCAAATCTACACCACTCTCGACCGCCTGAAAGAGGCCGGCCTGGTCGAAACCACCTCCGACTTGGGCGAAGGCGACGAGCCTTCACGGCGCGTGTATGCCATCACTCCCCAGGGAGACGAAGTATTGCGCGCCTGGTTTGCCAATGGCGTGCCAACCGAACACCAGCGTGATGAGTTCTTCGTCAAGTTGATGGTGGCTCTGGCCAGCGGTGAAGCCGAGCCAGCACATCTCATTCAAATTCAACGCACGCACCTCCATCAAGAATTACATGCCGCTACCGTTCAGCGCGATGCCTACAATCCGCAAACCGAACTGGCGCAAATCATGTTGAGCGACAAAGCCATCATGCACCTGGAGGCCGACCTGCGCTGGCTGGACATGATCGAAGTTCGCCTGGAAGCCATCAAAGGCCAACCGTTTCCTGAACCCGAAATTCGCCGCCGGGGCCGTCCCCGCAAAGGCAGCAGTGGCTCAGAGCATCCGCCTCCCCACAAAACGGCGTCGCGTACTTGAAAGAAAACCCAGTTGAGCGTTTTCGTAGGTGAATGCGGCGAGCGCCGCTGATGTCACGGGCTGTTTAAGGGAGTGGAGGGCTGTCTCGGTTGTCTCACATCAAGTCTGCTTTTGCTGTACAATAGCCTGCATGAACATTGCTCCCTTCGACTCAGCAGGACAATTCCATCAGCAAGCCCGTATCGCCCACTGGGACGCCATCGCTCGTAAGCGCGATTCATGGTGCGGCATGGGGTTGTGGTATCACCGCCGGCTGGAAGAAATCTACCGCTTCCTGGTCAGTCCTGGTCAGCGTGTACTCGAAATCGGCAGCGGCGCAGGCGACCTGCTGGCCGCTTTGCAGCCGGCTTATGGCCTCGGCATTGATTTTTCCGCCGAAATGATCGCGCGCGCCCGGCAGCGGCATCCGCACCTCCAATTCATCCATGCCGATGCGCACGTGCTCCCGCCCATTCAGGGGACATTCGACTATATTCTTTTCTCCGACACGGTCAATGACCTGTGGGATGTCCAACGAGCCTTCGAACAGGTCCGGCCTCTGTGCAACCCGCGCACGCGTCTCATCCTGAACTTCTACAGCCGTCTGTGGGAACTGCCGCTTGCCCTGGCTCAAAGTCTGGGCCTGGCTACCCCCACGCTCGGCCAAAATTGGCTCACGCGAGAGGACGTCGTCAACATGCTCAACCTGGCCGGATTTGAGTCCATCCGCACCTGGCAAGAAATACTCTGGCCGCTGCCGCTGGGCAGTTTCTTCAATAAATTCCTGGCGCGCTTCTGGCCGTTCCGCGAACTCACCCTTTCCAACTTCGTCATTGCCCGCCCGCAGCCAGCAAGCCCTCGCCAGCAGCCGACCGTTTCCATTATCATTCCCGCGCGCAACGAGGCGGGCAACATTCGCGCCATTCTTGAACGTGTCCCTCAGATGGGGCAGAGGACAGAACTGGTCTTCGTGGAGGGACATTCCCGCGATGATACCTATGCCGTCATCGAACGGGAACTTGCTGCGCATCCGACCACCCGCGGCTTGGCGAGGCCAGGTTTGCTCTTGCGACAAACGGGCGTGGGCAAAGCCGATGCAGTGCGACTCGGCTTCGAACGGGCCAGCGGCGAGGTACTGATGATTCTGGATGCCGATCTAACTGTCCCGCCCGAAGACCTGCCGCGTTTCTATGAAGCGCTGGTCTCTGGCAAAGGGGAATTCATCAATGGTGTGCGGCTGGTCTACCCGATGGAAAAACAAGCCATGCGGAGTTTGAATTTTCTGGGCAATAAATTCTTCAGTCTGGCCTTCTCCTGGCTACTCGGCCAGCCCATCAAAGATACCCTGTGCGGCACCAAAGTGTTGTGGAAAGCCGATTACGAAAAGATTGCAGCCAACCGTTCGTACTTTGGAGACTTCGATCCTTTTGGCGATTTCGACTTGATCTTTGGCGCGGCCAAACTCAACTTGAAAATCGTAGACTTGCCTATTCGCTACCGTGAGCGCACTTACGGCACGACCAATATCTCTCGCTGGCGGCATGGACTGTTATTGCTGCGCATGGTTGCCTTTGCTGCCCGGCGTATCAAATTCGTATAACTTCTTCGCCTGCCTGTGGCGAGTTGTGGAACAAGGCAAATCGAAAGATAGAGAGGCGGCTTTTTCCTCCCCAATTTGGATGTCTTGCATCTTAGGGCTGTTTTCCAGTATACTCAGAGAAACCCAATACGAATAGTGGAGATTTTTTACTCCACATCTTTAGAGTATTGGGCGTCAACCCACCTTCAATCAAAGGAGTCGTCAAATGGATAAGAAAACAACCGGCATCATTGCCACTGTCGCTAGCGTAGTGCTGTGCGGCTGTCCAGGTATCTTCCTGTGCATCATGGGCATAGGCACGGCGTTGGGCGGCGGGACCATGACCCTGGGCGATACCACCCAGCCGATGGACCCAACCTATGGCTATGTGTTCCTGTGCCTGTCTGTCATTTTCATCCTGATCCCTGTGCTGGTTGGTTTCTTCACCCTGCGCAAGAAGGATAGCGCGGCGATGCCTCCCAGTGAACCGCTGCCTCCGGCCTCATAATTTCAAGAACTTGGGCGGCTCGATAGCCGCCCAAGTTTTACTCCTCGTCTGGGTGATTGCCGAGGATCCGTTCGATTCGCTCCAGGACAATATCATCCAGTCTTTCGGCGGCTTCGCCAGCCGCCAGGTTTTCTGCGAGTTGTTCTTTGCTGGTGGCGCCGGTGATGACGCTGCTGATATCCTTGCGTCGCAGCAGCCAGGCAAGCGCCAATTGCGCGGTGGTCAGGCCCAGGTCCAGGGCGACCGAGGCGAGCATTTGCACGACGGCAAGGCGATCGGGGGTCATACGTTCTTGCATCCAGCCGAAGTCGGGCAGTTTGGCGCGCGTGTTGTCGGGAATGCCGTCTGTATATTTTCCGGTCAGCAAGCCATGATAGAGGGGGCTGAAGGTGGTCAATCCCAGTCCAAATTCTTTACAAAGCGGCGCCAGGTCGGTTTCGACGCGCCGACGATGAAACATGCTGTATTGCGGCTGCTCGACGCTTGGCGGGATGAGGTGATGCTGTTCGGCGGTCTTGATGGCCTCAGCAATCTGATAGGCGCGCCACTCGGAGGTTCCCCAGTAGAGGATCTTGCCCTGACGAATGAGCGCATCCATGCTATAAACCACTTCTTCTATGGAGGTGTCGGGGTCGAAGCGCTGACAGAAGTAAATGTCCAGGTAGTCCACCCCCAGGCGCTGGAGAGAAGCGTGCAAGGCTTCGGTGATGTGTTTGCGCGACAAGCCGCGTCCATTGGGCCCGGGCAGAGTTTGTGAAAAGACCTTGCTGGAGAGAACCAGCGCCTGACGCGGCAGGGTGCGGATAGCCTGCCCCAACAGCATTTCGGCGCGGCCATCGGCATATACGTCGGCTGTATCGAAGAAGTTCACCCCAGCGTCGTAGGCAGCCTGGACCAGGTCGGTGGAGCTTTGTTCGGAAATCTGGTCGCCAAATGTCACCCATGTCCCCAGGGCAATTTCGCTCACTTTCAAACCTGAACGACCCAAGCGGCGGTAGTGCATGGTACCTCCTGATTATTGAACGATGATACGGAGAGATAAGGTACACAAGGTTTTTTTGCCAGCGGCCAAAACCCAGGTGGTGGTGTAGGTGCCGGGCTTTTCGGGTGTTTTCATGGCCACCTTTAGAGTTACCTCGCTGCCTACTCCTACGCTGTATGGCAGGTCGTGGATATCTTTCTTGCTGAGGTCGGTGCCGCTGCGATAGCGAAAGTCGGCGCTGGCGTCGAGCCAGGATTCGGTCCCTGTATTTTTGATGGTCCAATAGGCCTCGAAATTGATCTTCGGCGCCAGGATAGTATCGTTGGGTGGTTGCTGGGCAATCAACTGGCAGCCAGCGCCTACCGTTTCGGCCAACGAGGTGGCCGTGAAAGTCGGGGAGGCGAACATGACCAATACGATGGTAGCAGTCGGCGTGGCAGTTTCGGTGGGGGTGTAGGTCGGCAGGGGCGTAGATGAGGGGGTTTCTGTAGGCGGAATGGCCGAGAGGGTTTGCGCCTGAGCGGCGCCGGCTGTGCCGGCAATGATGGTCCCGATGCCGGGTGCCGGGCTAGGAGCGCTCAAGGCTGGCATGGTCGGTAATCCACAGGCCAGTAAGAGTAAGATGACAAGCGGCAGGAGAATGAAGGAAAGAGAATCTCGTTTTTTCATAAGCACACCATCTATACCACATGGATTGATCCAACAGCCCGGTAAGGCGCTTTCATTTTACCCGGATTGCCACCTGCATATAGCAGAAAATCCTGTTACCCGCATCCAGTGCCCAAATGGTGTGATAGGCGTCTTTCTCGTTGGGCGCAACCATTGGCACCTTGATTGTGACAGTTTCATTGGGCAGCACCGTTTTGGGAATGTCGTAACGGCTTTGGAGGTGCATTTCTGTTCCCTTTTGGTAGAGATAGTCCACGTTGTTGACCCACCACATTTGGCCACCTGTGTTCTTGAGCTTCCAACTGGCTACGAAGGCCTCGCCAGGATGGAAGATGGCCCCATCAGGGGGATAATGAGACAGAATCTTGCACGACCAGTGTTTGCCGGAGAAATCAGGGTCAATGGTTGGCGTTTTGACTTTGGTGGCTATATCTCCCGAAAACGTAGGCACATGGGTTGGCGTAGGCGGGATGGGAAGCGGCGTAGAGGTGATGGTAGGCTTTTCGGTGGGCGTCAAGGTATAGCGCAGTGTTGTGGTAGGGGTATGGCTTGGTAAGGGTCGGACTTGGGTAGGTAAAAGGGTTCCCTGGAGCGTTGCCGTCACAGAGGGGAGATGGTCGGTCGGCAACAGGGAAGGGCTGGTTGACGGCAGCAAGGCAGCCGTTTGCGTCTGCGCGGCGCTGAACGTTTCGATGATGCTGTTTTCGACATCCAGGGTGGGGATGGGAGTGGGATAACCGGGCAAAGCCGGAAGCGCACAGCCCAACAGCAGGAACGCCTCTGCCAGCAGGAGAAACCATTTACCCGAGCATGATTTGATCATATTACGAAACCCCAAACCAGATTAGTAGGTCGTGAAAGTCAACTTCAAGGCGCAAAAGGCCCTTTTTCCCACTTTCAAGGCCCAGGTGGTCGAAAAGGTATCCAGGCGGTTGGGCGCAGTCAAGGGAACGATGACGGTGACTCGCCCGCCCGGCACGACCGTGAAAGGGATGTCGTAATAGGGCTTATCGTGGAAACGCCCCCCAGTATAGAACACGACGTCTACGCCCTGGACAGGCCAGACCTTCGTGCCAATATTTTGCACCAGCCACTGCGCCTGGAACGGCTCTCCATGTTTGACCTTTCCGCCTACATCCGGGAAACGTGAAATCACTTTGCAATTCCAGGGGCGAGGCGTGGGAGCGTCGGGGCTCAGGATGTAGATTTCGGCGTCTTCCGTGGCGTATTGGGCAGAGGCGGTGGCATCCGCAAAAGAGGTGGAGGTCTTGAATACGAACAGGAATGTCGGTGAGGCCGTAAACGTTTGGGTAGGGATGCGGGTCGGTGAAGGGGTGAGGGTAAAGGTAGCGGTGGGAGGAATCGCCAGCAGCGTTCCGCCTTGCGCGGCAGCGGCGGTTTGCGCAATGATGAGTTGTAGTGTTGCAGGGTCGGGAGAGGGCGTTGGCGGCGGCGCAGCAAGCAGTAAAGGAGAGGCGCACCCCAGCATAAGTGGGAGGGCTGCAAGCCAGAGAAGCGATTTGCCGGGGTGGCGCCTGTTCACGTATTCTCCTGGTCGAAAGCGGCGTGGTTAGGGAACGTTGATGGCGATGTATGGATAGCAGAACCCGCCCTGGAGTTTGAAGGTCATCACGTGGAATCCTTTTTCGGCCGGAGCAAATGCGTCGTAGGGGCCGACCGTAAACATGTCTCCTGGCTTCATCTCCGGCAATTCAATGAGGGCCGGGAAGGCGGGCGCCATATTGGGGCCACTGAAATAGGTCAGGTCATAGCCGGCCGGCCAGGTCTTGGTGCCGGTATTCTTGATGGTGAACTTGATGTCGAAGGTCTCGCCAGCGTGGAAATGGCTGTTGTCGAGAGGGCGTTTTTGAATGTCGGGGTCACAGGAATATTCTGCTGAACCTGCGCCACCACCCCCTCCACCGCCGCCACCCCCTCCTCCGCCGCTGACCGCCAGCGTGACAGTGGGGAAGGGGGTCGCCGTTAGCAGGGCGGAGGTCGCTGTGGCGGGCGGAGGCAGGCTGGGGGTAGGTTGCGAAGCGGCTCCTTCGGTCTCTTTGGCGGAAACGGTCATGGCAACTGCGGTGGCAATTTGTCCCTGAGCCTCCACCGTCAGGGCAACTGCGGTGCCAACTTGCGCGGCCGCCTCGTCCGGGCTAAGGGTGGCTTGTCCGGGAGCGCAAGCCGCCAACAGACTGATGAGCAAAAACGTCAGGGTTAGTTTCAGAGGATGGGATGAATGGGTCATTCGTGTCTCCTTGCGAAATTCTCAGGATTGAGGTTTCTCCTCGCTGCCTGCCCCGATGCCCAATGGCTTCCATTTCTTTTCGTCCTTCAGGCGGTGTTGGATGCCGTTGCGGTCGTGAATCAGATCGAAGCCTTCGGGTTTGATGAACATGGATTCACCGTCGAGCAGGCCGGTCAGGCCGGTTTGACCTGGCTCTGGACGCTTGTTCTGGCAATAGGCGCAGGTGGAGGGATCATGCGCAGTATACTCGATTGGCTCTTCATACGTGGTGACATAGCCTTCGTAATTGCGCAGGATGATTTTATGGTCGGACATACTCAATAGGTAATTGGGCATGACCGGAATCTTGCCGCCGCCGCCGGGCGCATCTACAATGAACTGCGGCACGGCGTAGCCGGAGGTATGTCCGCGCAGGCCCTCGATGATTTCGATGCCTTTGGCCACCGGCGTGCGGAAATGGCCGGCGCCTTCGACCAGGTCACACTGGTATAGATAGTAAGGCCGCACGCGGATGCGGGTCATCTTTTGTACCAGTTCGCGCTGGATGTGGACGCAGTCGTTCACGCCTGCAAGAAGCACGGATTGGTTTCCCAGGGGGATGCCGGCGCGCGTCAGGCGGTCGCAGGCCTGGGCCAGTTCCAAACTGATTTCGTTGGGATGATTGATGTGGATGTTCATCCACAAAGGATGGAATTTTTGCAGCATATCGCACAATTCCTGGGTGACGCGCATGGGCATGAAGACCGGCACCCGCGAGCCGATGCGTACGATTTCGATGTGCGGGATTTCGCGCAGGCGGGTCAGAATCTCTTCCAGAATTTTTGGCGCCAGCACCAGCGGGTCGCCGCCGGAGAGCAGAACATCGCGCACTTGCGGCGTGCGTTTCAGGTACTCGATTTGAGCCTCGAATTCCTGGCGGGAAAAAGTTTGCCCAGGATCGCCGACGATACGCGAGCGCGTACAATAGCGGCAGTACGAGGCGCATTGGGTGGTCACCAGCATCAAGACGCGGTCGGGGTAGCGATGCACCAGGCCAGGGACGGGCGAGTGGCGATCTTCGGCCAGAGAATCTTCCATCATGGCGGTAAAGGCCTGCATCTCTTCCGAGCGTGGGATGATCTGCTTACGGATGGGGTCGTTGGGGTCGTTTGGATCGATCAAGGAGATGAAATAAGGCGTCACATCCACACGGAACAGGCCGCTGCTTTGCAGCGCTTTGCGTTCACTGTCGGTCAGGGGAATGATTTTTTCGATATCTTCGGCTGTGTTCAATCGATGACTGAGTTGCCAGCGCCAGTCGTTCCACTTCTCATTGGGAACATCGGCGTATGCAGGCGCACGTTTGGAAATAATAGGGCTGGGCATGGGATTATCCTCCGAGTGAGTTTGTAAGTTTAATGAAGAACTAAAGGGGGACAAGCGCGTTCCAAGAGACGCACGGAGGGTCGTGATCCGGGCGAAAGAAGCCTCCAAAAAACGAAGGCAAGCCAACAAAGGGGGCATCCTGCAAGGGCATACGAGTATTGTAAAAGCAAACAAGGCGCGGGTCAATGTCCCGATGGGGGCATGATATACCCTAGGGCGTATTTTTGTCTATACAACTTGACTTTTGACAGGCATTTATGCTACTAATAAAGAAATTCATCTCGAGGAATGATATGCACCGCGAACGCGTCTCCGAAAATGTCTATTGGTTCCAAAGCGAAGTCTACGCCCAGGTGACGGCCGGCGTAATTACCGGCCCGCAGTGGGCAGTCGTGATTGATACGCTTGCCTTGCCCGAAGAAACGCTTGGCATCCGTGAGTTCGTCGAACACGAGTTGGGCGTGCCGGTTCGTTATGTCATCAACACCCATCATCACGCCGACCATGCCTGGGGAAATTGTTTCTTCCCTGGCGCGACGGTCATTGCTCATCAGCACTGCTGGGAATTGCTGAACGAACGGGGCATCCCCTCTCTGGAGGCAGCGCGCCAACAAAATGCCGCCCTGCGGCAGGTCAAAATCGTCCTGCCTCATGTCACCTTCGATGAGGGCGAAATGACCTTGCGCGTCGGTAAGAAGAACCTCATTCTCATGCCAGCCATGGGCCACAGCACGGATGGCATCAGCGTGCTGGTCGAAGAAGACCGCATCCTGTTTGCCGGCGACGCCTTCATGCCGCTGCCGTATATCGTGGACGGTAACGCAGATGAGATTGCCGCCTCCATTCGAAAAATTGGGCGCATGGGGCTGGAAAACATCGTGCAGGGCCACGGCGACATTATCCTGCGCGGCGAGATCGATGCGGCCGTGAAGGAAAATTTGAACTACATCAACGCCATCAAGAAAGTGGTACGCACCGCCGCGCGGCGCAAAGCGGCTCTGGAATACCTGGAAAACATCGGCGTCGAGGAATGCGGCAAGAGCCGCGTTCACCTGGGCGGATTGGCCGAAATGCTGCATGCCCGTAACCTGCGCGCCTTGCTGCGCCAGTTTCAAACCGAAAATGACGGCGCAGAATGAGACATATCCCCTTCTGCGTGCCGATCTTGGCTATGCTTGCCATGCGATTGTCAGATTTACGTTTTAAACCTCTAAAGGCGGCGTGCAGTTGTTCAAGGCAGCGCCTACTGGAAACTGCCTAGCAGGCAGAAAGGAGGACTTCTCATTGTTCTCGAGCAAACGTCCCACCGGCATGTCCGGTTTCCTCATCGTCTGGGCAGGACAAATTGTCTCCATCCTGGCCTCTGGCATGACGAACTTTGCCCTGACGATTTGGATGTTCCAGCAGACGCGCTCGGCTACCGCCATGGGGCTGATGCAGGTGGCCTACATCCTGCCCTTCCTGGTGCTTTCGCCCATCGCCGGCGTGATGGTGGACCGCTACGACCGCAAACTGATGATGGTCAGCGACCTGACCGCGGTGACGGCCACCGCTGGGATTCTCGTCTTGCAGGCGCTTGGGGTGCTGGAATTCTGGCATCTCTACGTGGCGGCGGTCTTCTTCGGGCTGGGCAACACCTTCCAGTGGCCAGCTTATTCGGCGGCCATCAGCACGATGATTCCCAAAGAGCAATACGGACGCGCCAACGGCCTGATGTCACTCATGGAGGCCGGGCGGGGGTGCTGGCCCCCATCCTGGCCGGGGCCTTGCTGCCGCTCATCGGCCTGACCGGCTTGCTGACCATTGATGTGCTGACCTTTTTCTTCGCCATCGGCGCGCTGCTCATCGTCCACGTGCCGCAGCCGGAGAAGACGGTCGAGGGTCAGCAGGGAGGCGGCAATCTCTGGCGCGAGGCGGCGTATGGCTTCACCTATATCTTCAAGCGCCCCAGCCCGCTCGGCCTGCAGATGATCTTCTTCTTCGGCAACCTCTTCAGCGGCATGGCCTGGACGGTCTTCGCCCCGATGATTCTCCTGCGCACGAACGACAACAGCCTCGTCCTGGGGTCGGTCAACTCGGCGGCGACCATCGGCGGCCTCATCATGAGCGCCTGGGGCGGATTCAAGCAGCGCGTCCACGGCGTGCTGGGCGGCTGGATTCTGGTTGGCCTGCTGACCGCCCTCTTCGGGTTCGGCCTGGGGCCGGCCTGGTGGATTCCGGTCATCGTGGCTCATGGGATGATCGTCCCGCTCATCAATACCAGCAATCAATCTCTCTGGCAGGCCAAAGTCGCCCCCGATTTGCAGGGACGGGTCTTCTCGGCGCGGCAGCTGATTGCCTGGTTCACCAACCCGATTTCGCCCGTCCTTGCCAGCCTGCTGGCAGATAGATGGCTGGAGCCCTCAATGACCGCCGGGACGACCGCCCTGGCGCGCGCCTTCAGCGGCTGGGTCGGCACCGGACCCGGGGCCGGGATGTCGCTCCTGCTCATCTTCGCCGGGCTGGGGCCGCTACTGGTCGGCCTGGCCGGCTATTTCCTGCGCCCCATCCGCGAGGCCGATTCCCTCCTGCCCGACCATGAACAGTTGGAAAAAGCGGCTGTATAGAACGACCCCAATAGACGCATACAATGAACATTCTAGGTGGCAATATCATAGCGCGGCGAGCCACAACCAATTGAACTGTCATTGCGAGGGCAGGTCGAGTAGCCCGGCTGGGTCTCGACAGGCTCGACCCGCCGGGTCGAGCGATGTCCTGAGCATGTCGAAGGATAGGATGAGTGTTCTTCTCATCCGTATCGAGACCG
>FWWM01016711.1_pt1 | contig 10856 bp, 14 predicted proteins | sample 2228351 | NCBI WGS metagenome assembly FWWM01 (sample SAMEA103939774, study PRJEB20133) | metagenome
GCCGGAATCAGCAGCAGGGGCGGCAACGCCGCCACGAACATCCACCGCAGGGGACCAGCCCACAAGCCCCGGATGCCCCCGCGCCGCCGGCCGGCCCGAGCGCCGCCCGAAGCGGGGAGGGCTCCCGAAGTCTGACTCCCCACGCCTGAGTCCTCGCCTCGGGCTGCTGTTTCCTCCTCCCGCCCTGCCCGCCATTCCCGATGGACGACAGACGCGACCAGGGCCACCACCACGATCCCCGCCGTGTACTCGCTGGCCAGCGCCAGCCCCAGACAAAATCCCGCCCCCGCCATCCGCACCCCCACCTGCCACCGGGCTTCCGGCTGTGAAATCCTTCCCTCTTGAAACAATCCCACCGCCCAGATGGCTATTGCCAGCAGCCCGATCACCTGCGCATGGCTGAACAACAGGGTCGAGTACGGCAGGGGCAAACTCCCCAGCGTCAGCCCCAGCGCGGTCGCCAGCGCCGCGCGCCGGGACACAAACCCGCTCAGCCAGACAAACAAAGCCGCCGCGCCCAGCGACACCGGCAACGCCTGCGAAAAAGCTCACGCCGCCCAACTGGTCGCCAGCCAACCGGTCTTCGAGTCCAGGTCCACCCCGGCCAGCCGGAGCACGCCGGCCGCCGCGGCGAACGCCGGCAGCGTCAGCGCCGCCGTCCCCGGCGCTTTGTCGCTGTAGTAATGGCCGTCATGATAGGCCTTGTCAGTGGTGCTGGTGTGCCACTGGTCAATGGCAAGCTCCTGTTTGGCAACCACAGCTCGCAGCAGTGCCAGGCGGGAACTTGGAGTAAGTGTTTGGAAGCCCGCCTGATGCACATAGGTGGTGGCCATCAAGACCACCAGGAAAAAATTCAACTGCACGACCGGCCGTGACGCGGGAAGGTGATGTCTTGCACTGGCTACCATATTTGCCGGTTGCCCGCTCTCAGCCTGTGATTTCAACGTAGGCGCATCTCGTCTTGTCGTTTTGCGCCTGAAACTGCCAGAAGAATCAGCCCGTTGCAAATCAAGATCCAAGCCAAGACTGTGGACACTACCCGGACAGAATCTTATGACAAGCCGAAGACTTGCCCAGCCGTTCCCAAACATGGACAAGGGCCGTGGATGTTCGCAATCGCCAGTGCCGCATGGTATAAAGCAAACATGCCGCCCAACGTTGCCACCCACCAGGCCTGTTGCACCGGCTTCGACCGCAAGAGCCACAAGCAGACGAGTATTGTCAATTCCAGAGCCACCGCCAATTCATCCCGTCGGGCCTCCGACAGAAACAGAATCGGATCAACGCCCCCGGCCGCATGAGGGTTCTGAAAAAGCCCGGGCAGTTTGCCTGCGACACCTGCAATGATGATGAGCACACTGCTCACCAAGGCGCAGGAGCGAAGAACGGCCATTCTCAAGTAATAATCGGAGTTTCCCTGATCACCGCAGAATCGTATTAGGTCTCATACCGTTTCTTTTCATACTATTAGCTGTGGACATGACTATAGGCAGACGCCTGTCAGGTCTATGCCGGTCTCTTGTGCCGATTTGTAAATCTTCGCCCACGTGTATATATTATGCAGTGAGCAGAAACGCTGTCCCTCATCGGTAGAAAACAGACAGGTTACAGTGATGTATATCTTGTTTAGATAACCATTTGTTGCATGATTATACCAAGGCTTCTGTGGCAAAGGATTGGCAACCTGCCCACTCGCTAAATGGCTGTGCGAAGAACCGATGATGGGCACACAGGTAAAATAGCCTGAAATAGTGTCACCCGGATATAGGTGGTACAACTCGTGTTGGTCGGCCGTTTGCAGTTAACCGACCCGTAAACAATCGTGGCTCCCAGCAGAGAAACCCCGATTACCATGTGTTGCAAACGCTGCACGGTTGATGTCTTCATGGCGATTCTTTCTAGTGAAGGCCTGTCTTGTGTAGTAGTCTGCCGCCTGCACTGCGCAAGCGCAAGAGTAAAAGTGACAACATGATCAAAATACCCAACCCGATGTAGAAAAAGGCGCGCGCTTTTCGCAGGTCTGCGAGCACGCGGAGAACTACTTGACGGTCCATTGACATCAGTTGACCGTCGTCCAACTGAATATGGTCGGATTTGTTGGTGTAAATGACCCGGCCGATATGAGTGCTTGTAAACAGGTCGGGCGGAACAAAAGAAGGGGGCTCCACCAGCCGCTCACCGGGCGTCAGGAGCTGCAATTCGAGAACGCGAACCTGAAATCCGTTAGTAACATCATGGCTGGAGGATGGCAGACCGCTCTGTCGCGCAAAGGGAGTGTCGTAGGAGAATAAAACCCTGTGCCTCGCTACTTGCCCGGGCCCTCCATCAAGCTTTAATTCGGCACTTGACACCATTCCCTCTTCATTCAACACTAGTAAGGCGGTTGGCATGGGAGTCATGCCAGGAATGCCGACCGCGGTCAGCCCGTCGCAAAACGTTAGGCTGCTTATTCCGTGAGCAGAGAGGCCATACGTTTGAAATACCCCGGCAGCGATGCTCAGTCTTCGTACTCCACCGTACGCGCCGGCCATGGCATCCTCCGGAGAAAAAGCCGTGTACAACAGGGGCGTAAGCGCGTTTCCATTGTAGTTGTAGTACCAGTAATAGCTCCCCAGTCGTCCGCCATGTTTGTCATCCAGACACATCCCATTCAGGTCGTGCCTGTTGGTACAGTACCTACGCGCGAAAAAGGCCTGGGAATCATAGGCGAAGGCAAACAGATGATTCGTGTCGAGGCGGTTGAAATCTATCTCGACAAGAGCATATTTGACCCCGGTCCTCCCGGTCACGAAATCGCGAAACACGTCAACGCCCTGAGAGCCGGCTGTTAGCGCTGCTGGAGGGACGCCACCCCACGCCGTCAACGCCGCCCGAAGGCAACTGCGGCGCAGGCGGCCAACGCGGCCACCCTCGTGGCCAGCCGCTTTTCACGCCTGATGCGCCGATCGGATACCACCCGCTCAGGAGAACGATCGGCGCCGGCCGGGTTGCAGCAACTGCCGACCGGCGCTTGCGTCCGCGTTGTCCGGTCCCAGCGGCGGACCGGGTCCGCCGGCCAGAGGCGGGCAAATCGAGCGACACTGACCCCATTGCGCTGGAGACGGCCAAAGCTGGAATAATTCATCTGGATGGACCGCCCTCGGCCCGGAACGACATTCTCGCCGGTGCTCGTGGCGCGCTCCGCCGTGACCCCGAACCTTGATGCATTTAGTCTCAACCTAGTCATTAACGAAGAGGCTGTCGCGGACGATACCGACAGGCTTCCCACAGTCCCGTGTCTCGGCCTGCCCATTAGGCAAACGGCAGTTCTTCGCAGTGCTTGCTGGTCCGCCGAGCAGTTGAACCGCGGCGTCTCGGCGGGGCGTTCCCCGTTGCTCGTCTGCCCGCGCCGGGGCATCCGGTTCACCCCTGCCACCGAGTAATCAGCCAGCGCAAAGTCCGTGCTCGCGCCCTTCCGGCAACCCGGCTCTCGCCAACGGCCATCGCGCCCTCCTGCGCGGTCCTTGCTGGCTGATTTCATGGTGGCAATTTGCACCCTGTTTCCCCGCGTTGTCATGTCCCCTTTTTAGAGGACACGGGCGTCGGACGGATGCGCGCGGACCGCCCGCGGCGAACGCCGGCAGCGCCAGCGCCGCCGTCCCCGGCGCCTTGTCAGCATAACAGTGGCCGTCTTTCACCGCGACGTGTGTTGATCCGAAAAGCCAGCGATCGATCTTGAAACTTGCCTCTTCACATATCGCTCGAAGACAAGCCAGACGCACATACGGTGTTGCACTTGTAAACCCGCTTTGGTGTACGTACGTGAGCACCAAACACAGCCACACCACACCTACCAACAAGCAAGCAGTAGGGCACATCACCCTCCCACGATTTAGACTGTAGCATATAAGAATCGATTACACACTACACCTAACTGCCTCCTCCCATGGGGACGGCGTTGACTACTGACAGCTTGGGTCACATGGCTTCCAGGCAGGCACCCAGTGTGCGTGACCCGTACACGCACACTGGCCACTGGGGGTGACTTCTCCCGAGGAGCCAGTCGTCCAGTCGTCTATACAATCCAATTCATGTAGGCTGTATAAATCCAAGTGCGACCGTCCTTGTTACATCGGTCTTCGCCGGGTCCCGGAAAGTATACACAAGACTTGCACTCCGACCCAATCTGCCACGATATACAGCATGGTCCCAATCCTTGTGGGCAGTTGCAGTAATCATCACATTCACCGACATCCTGCCATCCAATACACTCAAGATGCCACTCACCAGACGGCTGGCAGAGACCGTACATCATTACCACTAGTCCCAGCACCAGTGCTGATACCTTACGGACTGTCAGTTTATGTGGCGTTGACACAGTCATGTACTCCAATGTAGGTTTCATCGCGCACTCTGCTCAATGTTTTTTAGTTTCTCCAGAGTCATCTCATGCGTCTTTCTTCCCACTATAGTCGTTGTCGACCCTGCTTCTGTCACGCATTACCCAGGACATGACAACAGGCGTCAAAAGAATAGATGCAAGAATCATCGCCGTGACAGTTTTGCGAATCAGCAACGCCCAAGCCTCGTCGTCAACCATTTTTTACGTCGTTCAAAATCCACGAGTGCAGATTCACTAATCGATGGCGAATAAACCACATTTGTTTTGTACAACACGAATTCAATGCCGCGCGGACGATCCTGGAGACGAGTCTCGGTGACATGAATCTCGGCGGCTCGAATCGGAAGAATCTGGGGAACAGGCTCATCTGTTGTTTGCACTTCATGAATCACTAGTTGGATCCATGACTTTTTAACTCGGATCGGTAAAAGTGGATCACGTTGAAGAATAAAGTGGGAGCGCTCTGCTTCAAATTGGAGCGCGAAGATAACATCGGCAACGTTCGTAAAACGAGACCAGCGCAACTTCTCGATGAGCGTACCGGCTTTGTAACGACTGAGTGCAAGGCGTTCTCTGCGCATCTGATTTTCATCCATGCGGAGATCTATGGATAGTAGATGTGACTTGGGCCAGGACTTGAGCAGTGCCGGATCGATCATCACGTCACAATGCAGTTGCAGACCGTTATCACCCCTGTCATACTTCCATCGGCCGATGGTTGCCAGTGAAAGGGGAAGCCCAATCGCCCCCTGTGTAGGAGCGAGTCTGCGTTGTCCTTCGTTATCGTTCAAGGGAAAAAGTGACGTAACTTTAATAGCAAGGATAACGGCGGTTTCCAGGTCTGTTACGCGATTGCCGTGCTCATAGGAGAGAGTGGCATTTTCCATACGAACCAACTCAATTGCCTGCCCTCTGCAAAGACTATGGGTAATATTTGTGTCGCGGTCAAGACGGGTAGTCACAATGCATGGGCCGGGAACATAGTGTCCCCCGTTCGGCTGTTCATACGTTAAAAGCATTTCTTCGCGGTTGAGCAGGGCGTCGAAACGCGTCTCGGTTAGTTGCCCCTGCTCTGGGACATAGGTATAGACGCCTTTTATTGCCACCGAGCCGGCCTGACCGTGTGTGTCGAAGGATAAAATAATTGCAAACAAGAGAACGATTGCCCGGCCACACGCCGTCGTTTGGGTATCCGCGCGCTGATCTGAACCTCTTCGCAAGGCGAGGGCGCCCAGCCCAGCCAGCACCAGGAGCAAAAGCAACGATAACCAATCGGCCAGATTCGGGCCAATCCACAAAGTCGCTATGCCCAGACAGGAACACCCACCCGAACGATGGATAATTAAAAGTCCTCCACGATAAATTATTGCAACCAGGCAGAACAACCAGAGCAGATAAGCGCGACATTTTGGACAAGTCCAGACAGTGAGTACGCGGGAGAGCAACATCTCGGCCAACCCAGCCACTAGCATGACTTCTCGATTAGTGAGAAAGTAGATGACAGGATCCGCCGCGACCCTGCCAGTGAACGGAGCGAGCAATGCGACCAACTTTAAAAGACCCGTGACAAAGAGGATCGCTGCGGCCACACCCAAAGGTGCGTTTGGTGATACGAGCCAACCCCTGTTTCGCAGACATTTCAGCAACATATATTTTTGCATCAAAGGATCTTTTGATGGTGACTGTATGTTTGGTTTTTGAGCGTGGCTACCGGGATCACGCCTCCGGCCCCTCCGGCTCCGGTCGAGCTTCGCGTAGTAACACACCTTTCGACAGCTCGGTTTCCGGGGGCAGGGCCTCCGGTCAGGCTATCCGACACCCGCCAACGGCCATCGCGCCCTCCTGCGCGGTCCTTGCTGGCTGATTTCATGGTGGCAATTTGCACCCTGTTTCCCCGCTTTGTCATGTCCCCTTTTTAGAGGACACGGGCGTCGGACGGATGCGCGCAACCGCTGCCGCGCGCTTCCGCGCGGCCAGTTTTTGGAAATCCCCCCTGGGGGCTGCGGAATAACCCCGACACACAGCGTCGCAATCCCCAGGGGTGTAGCAGGTTGTGTTCATCACTGGAGTTCTCATTTCGTGTTTGTTGGGTTTGACGGATGGTTTCTTCCCCCTGGTCCCGGGTGCCGCTTACGAAAAAGCAGCGCCAAAGGAACCACGGTTATGATTCCCATGACCAAAGCGGTCGCCAGTTGCCAGGGCCGCGCCGGGGTCTCGATTTTTTGGGCCCCCTCGGTCGGCTGAGAGCCTCCCGGTGCAATTGTTGCACCTGGGGGTCATCGCGGCTCAGCCATTGCGCATTAGTGTCCACCAAATCGCACACCCCCCGCTTGGTTCCTAGAACCGATAATCCAGCGTCTGCACAGGACGCGCCAGCGTCGGGAGGAAACTGTCTGTCTCGCAGGCCGTGACCCCTCCACGACGCCATGAGCGGCTTGATGGATTTCAGGAACCTGGTTCGTCGGCGCGTCCGTATTCCACTGCCGCAGCAGAAATTCGACGGGAAGAATCAACCGGTTGAAATGGGTGGTGCGAATTACCGAGTATTGCGCCGCGGGCTGGAGCGGTGCGACAGGGTGGTAAAAGACAACCTCCCTGGCCAGATACGGGGCGGTGGGGAAAACACTGACCTGAGCGTCCACCTCTTCTCACCCGGCCACGGGTAGAGCGGAACAATGCGCATCTCAAAATCAGTCGGCGACGTATTGTGACCGACAAAGGCAAACCAGATCACACGATCCCAGACGCGAAAACTCTGGATCGGGCCGGCCGTTACCGAGGCCTGGGTTGCCTGGTCCGGCAAGCTGGATTCCTGCGTCGGGGCGCCGTCGGGTACCCGCGTTGAGACGCCGAAAATGTCACCTCCCTCGTACCCAGCCACCTTGTGCCGGACGCCTTTGGCGCCGTTGGGGTGTTGGTAAGGGACTTGTGTGCTCAGCCGCCAGGACGCGCCGCGGCGGTCCAGGATGAACGGGATCACCTTAACCGTGTAATTCGTGGATCGAAATACGCGGTTGGAAACGGTTAACGTTCCCCGCACCGTAAAGGCGACTTCGAAAGACTCCCCCACGGAGCGGAGGCTGCCCATTGGCATCCAGCCGAGCGCCAGGGCCAGCGCTCCAGCCGGAGGAATTGGACCGGTCCGTCTGGATGTGATCGGGCTCCTCCGTGGGCTTTCAACGTTCATGACCGCGGGCGGTTGTCACGGAGCGCCTCCCGCCGCGAAGCGGGCGCCGCCAGTTTCGCGTTTCCAGCCGGCATGACGGCCTGGAGGCCGGACAACGAGCTCCTGGTGTTTGACTTGCATGAGGAGGTCTTCCCATCGTTCGCGCCGGGCGGATCAAGAGACCCGCCCCAAGATCAGCCGGGTTCGATCAGCAGCGAACAGTCTTGTAGTAGGGTTTCATCCCGTAGTACACCCAGTCACCGTAGCTCTCCGGTATGCACGCGCCGTTCTGACAGGTTCCATACGCCGCGCGCTTGTACAATCTCGCGTACCCTTGCCGCACACAGTCAGTCCCGCTGTACTCACTGCTCAGGCAACGGTCGCCATGAGTCTGCCAGACGTCTTCCGGTCCCGGCGGTGCTGGTTGTGACGAATACTGGATACATAGACATGGCGTCCCATTGGAAACGCCCTGACAGTAGCAGCTGCTGTGGTTTTCCCAGCCAGCCACCAAGTGCGGGCAGGCGGACTTCAAGTTGGCCAATGCCGTGAGGCTGATCATGGAGGCCACAGCAACGCTCAAGCGGAGGATTTGTGAGTGCAGCGTGATTTTTTTCATGACGTGATCAGCGAGTCTTGCTTTGGTTGTGTCTCAAGCGCGCCAGACAAACCACCACCAGCGGCGCCACCACCGCCGCGGAAACCAGGACCATTCCCACCAGGCTGGCCCCACGATTTCGAGTCCGGGCGGTTGCAGCCTGGGCAGCCAGGCGCCGGGCGCTTTCCCGGGCCTCCTGATACTCCCGCGAATTGCTTACCTCGTTCAACTCGCGCCAGCGGGTGGTCGTGTACAGCAATTGACGCAGTGCGAGGTTTGTATCGGTGGCGAACCGTTCGTCGGACACCAGGGTAAGACCGGGCAGCGCCGGCTGAAATGTTCGAGGGGCGGTTGCTTCCTCAAGATTGGTGACAGCAAATGAAAACACGTAGGCAGGTTGCACCTCCGCGTCCGAACGGGCTTCCGGACGTCCCAGGTACACCACCACCTCCGCGGCCAGCGGCAAAACCATGCCGTTCCGGTTGGTGCTCCGGGTCACCGAGTACACGGCGTTCGTGAACCCCTTGTCGAACGGGGGCGGGTATCGAAGCACGCGGGCGGATCGCCGCGTACTGTCAATAACGCCATCACTCAGGAACACCGCGCGCGCGGGCAGTCGGGGGGCGGCCGGGGTTCGCTCCAGAAACACCTGTGCCGCATGGTCCGGCCAGGTTTCGAGCAGATAAAATGGCTCACAGCGGTCTGCGGGCAGCCTGTCCAAATGTTCTGCTGAGGCAAGCCCGAACCAGAGGAAGCGGATGGCCGGCTCGTTTACCGCCCAGGGATACGAGCCCGTACTGACGCGTCCCAGGGCGACCTCCAGCACCTCCGGCAGATCGGCATCCGGTTCCCTGGCGCGCAATTCCGCCAATTCACGATCTGATCTTGCCACCACCTCGTCGGAATAGCGCATCACATAATACACCTCGTTTCCATTGGCAAAGCCCGCCTCGTGATACGCAACATCGGCTTCCCCAAGGCGTTTAACCCGAATTAACCATTGGGGAGCGGCCAGAATTGCCTGGAATGAATAGTGATGGACCAACTCCTGCCCGGCCAGGTAAGCCCGATGCTCGGCTTCACCGCGCAGATAAATCGCTGTATCCGCCCGAATCGAAGAGGCTGCAATCCAGCCGGCGACCAGCAGCGTGCCAATCCCCGCAATGCATTTCCGGATGGATAGTCCGTACCGACCGGCGACCGCAGGACTGGCATCGTGCGATACCTGGCCGGCGACGCCGCGTGAAATCAGCCTGCCGAGGATGCTGTTCAGAAAAGGCGCCACGCTGGCGGCTCCCGACAGACTTCCGCTTGTGGCAGAACCCTGACTCTCTGTACCGCCGCTTCCTGGAACGGTCCCGACCGAACTCATGGCTCGTGGGGATTTTCGGTTTCGGTCCGCACTATCTGAATGCCCGCTTTCGCCGGGTCATCCTCCGTCGGCCGGCCGACAAGTTGTCGTTGTGACGCGTCCCTCTGGCGAGTCTGACCTTGTAGCCGCTGGCCTCCGGGACCATTCAGCGCGTCCTTGTCTCCGGTCGGCAACCAGCGCAAAGTCCGTGTGCGCACCCTTCCGGCAACCCGGCTCTCGCCAACGGCCATCGCGGCCCCTGCGCGGTCCTCGCTGGCTGGTTTCATGGTGGCAATTTGCACCCCGTTTCCCCGATTTGTCATGTCCCCTTTTTAGGGGACACGGACGGCAGCCGGGTGCGCGCGACCGCCGCCGCGCGATTCCGCACCGCCAGCTTCTTGAAAACCCGCCGCCAGTAGGTGTGGACCGTGGCATGGCGGAGCCCCAGGCGGTCGACCATCTCCTTGTCCGTCAGTCCCTGCGCCGCCAGTTCGACAAGCTGGCGCTCCCGCTCCGAGAGCCGCCGGGTCTGGTCGTTTACCGGCCCTGGCGGAGCGGGACCGAAACGGCTGTTCCGTTTCATGGCTCCACAGGGTGGTAGCCGGTTTGGGGAACAAAGTCCGCCCGCGGCAGCGTCGCCGCCTGCAACCGGCGCAGGTCGTTCCAGTCGGCCAGGGACTCGACCGTTTTCCAGTAGCTTTGCCGCGGGTGGAAGCGCTTCGGCCATTGCCAGACCCACAGCTCCGCGCGCCCGTCGGCAAAGCTCAGCACCCCCCGCTGCGCATGCCGGCCCGCCGGCAGGTTTACCCAGCGCACGTCCGGCGCCGGCCACACCAGAAAATGCGCGTCGTCTATCGAGTCCTCCGCCTCATCCACGAACACAAACAGGCGCGCCGGTTCCGCCACCGCGTCGGCCCGCTCCACCGTTGTCTGCATCTCGTTGGCGCGTCCGCCCCAAATCCCGTTCATCGAGTAGCTTCGGGTCCGGCGGAGTCCCAGCTCCCGGCCCTGGGGCGTCCGCACGCGCGAGCCGTCCGCCGGACAGCGGTAGAGCGCCAGCGCGCGGTTGTAACCCAGCCGGAAAAACAGCCCCTGTTCGATCGGAGCCGGGTCCGGATCATGCGGCGCGCTGCTGGCGCCGATCCACGAATCCGGCGTGCTGCGCCAGAGGCCGTTCGTCCAGACCGAGCGGTTGGGCGGCACCCGGCCCTGGAAATCATCCCCATACATCTGCCAGGCGAGTTGCAGTTGTTTGAGGTTGTTCAAGCAGGCCAAGCCGTCGGCCCGGGCCCGCGCCCGGCCCAGCGCCGGCAACAGGAGGCTGGCCAGCAGTCCCAGGATGGCAATGACCACCAGCAGC
>FWWM01016716.1_pt1 | contig 10853 bp, 10 predicted proteins | sample 2228351 | NCBI WGS metagenome assembly FWWM01 (sample SAMEA103939774, study PRJEB20133) | metagenome
CAGCGAGTCGACCCCCAAACGGCGCAGCGCGCAATGCAGACGGTACGCAGCGCTGATACCGCCGCCGCGGTCAAAACGACTCAGGTGGACGACCCTCACGATTCCCGCGCCCTCCGCCCACGCCTGGATGTGGAAGTGACCGGTTGAGAGTCTGGGCGCGATCGCTCTGAGTGCATCATGGCGAGCTGTAGATCTAGATACCAGAACGCATCAGATCTGTTCCGAATGATTGGCGATACAACGGGTTCCAGATCCAGCCGTCCACACAGGCGAGCCAGTGCCCGTTCTCCAACTGGTGCGCGTCGACGTGATGCATTCCGCAGGCATTCCACGGCGCGTCGCCCCCGGACAGCACAGGGCCGCCGGAGGAGGCTTCACGCTCGCCATATCTCTCTGGCGTCAGCTCTGTGATCTCGAATGCCCGGACTCGAACACCGTACACAGGCTGACATTCCTGCACGTAGCGCACGATCTTGCCGTCATGAACGACCATACGACCGGCCGGCCGCGCCATGAGGGGGTTGCCGACGATCAGGGGGCTCATTGGATGCTCCAGCCAGGGGCCGTGGAGATCCCCAGCGGAGTACAGGCGCATGACGCCGTGTCTATAGTGGTCATCCGCCTCCACGAACATCCACCACCGTCCCTGGTAGTGCAGCAGGGACGGGTCCTTGAATGAGCGCCCCGTGAGCAGCGTGGCCACGCGCGACCACCCCGCGGGGAAGTTTCTCGCGTGATACAGGTGGACGGCACGCTCTTCCTCGGTCTCCGGCACCATGAAGTGCTCGCCTCGCCAGGTGAAAACGTAGGGGTAGGAGAGGTGGAAGGTCTCCCGGAGGATGATTTGCTGGTACTGCCAGCGCACTCCGTCCTCGCTGGTGGCCATGCCGATCTCCCCCTTGCCCCGCCGTTCATTCATGACCTCAAAGAACATATGCCAGACTCCGTTCTCCCGCAGCATGAATGGGTCAGCCACGAACGCTGCCGGTATATCCGCTACGTCGCCTGCCGTGAGAACCGGATTCTCTACTCCCGGCAGCGGCCTCAGGAGCAGCGGGGACGGACCCCCATATATTCCCACCGACCAGTGACGCAACCGCCACGGTTCGGGACCCGACGAAGAGGCACCCGGTCTGTCAAGGACGTGTCGGATCCTCCGAATCACCTTGCGGCCTATCCCGCCAAACAGTTCAGGCAACCGAAACGTATCCCGCACGGCGGATCCACGCGATGATCTCCTCGAGTGCGGCCCGCAGGTCGAACTTCGGGCTCCACCCGGGAAGGGTATGAGATGTGAACTCCACGGTCTGATGGAGGGTCGGGTGAAGTCCCGCCTCGTTCCCCCCGAACGCGCGCGGGGGGTAGCGGCGGCGGGCGGCAGCGTACAGGCCTTCAACCCGATCCTGCCAGTCGTCGGGCAGGAACATGCAGAGATGGCGGAACGCTGCCCTCAGCAACCCTCTGCCACTCACCCGCTCCGGTCGAAGAACTACGCTCCTATAAGAGGGGCAAAGGCCCATGGCGCTGGCGACGGGCTCGACGAAGTCCGCCCACGAGTGTGACGAGAACTCCGCCAGATGGTGGACAACGCCGAACGAGCGTAGAGCGCCGTCGTCCGCGGTCAAGAGATGCGCGAGGTAGTCCGCGGTGTTCCGGACGTATGTTGCATTCGACTTGCCCCGACCCACAGGCTCTTCTGCCAGCAGCAACCTGGCCACCTGGGACATCCAGTAGGAACCCGGCCCGATCACATTTCCCAGGCGCAGGATCACCCTGACATAGGGTACATGCCGGGTCTTGAGAAGCAGCAAGACCTCCGCCAGCACCTTTGTGTCGATATAGTTATCTCCCGCCGCCCACCAGACAGGAACGGGGCGGGGAGTACGGGCAAAGGTGTAACCAAACACCGACTGGGTGCTGATGTGAATCAGAATCTTCGGGGATAGCCTGCCCGCCGCTTCGACTATCTGACCCATCAGCCGCCGGCTGGCCGCATGGACCCTCGCCGCACTCAGGTCGCTGGGGTATGCGAAATTGACTATGGCGTCCACGGACCCGATGGAGCCGGCCTCCGCGAGACCTGTTATCGACCGGACGTTGCCGTTTCGCACGGAAAGGATCTGTTGCCGCACGCTGTTGTGGCTCACCGCATACACGGTCCACCCGCGCTGGAGACACTCGTCGATGAAGAACGACGCGACGTAGCTGGTGCCGCCCACAATCAAGATCCGCATCCTAGGCATCTGCGACCAGCCTTTGAAGGAGCCACGTGAGAAAGCCAAAGTGCCCCAGCCGCAGGGGGGAGTCCTCCTGCCCCAGCGCCCAGGCGCGCCATGCTTCCAGGTGCTCTTCCACGAAGCAGCCCTGGGAGGTAGCGGTGTGGTCGGAACGGGGGGCGACGGCCAGCCTCTGCGAACTCCCATCGCTCCTGAGGAGGACGGTCCGTGAGTGCCATGCAGGCACCAGAAGTTCGCCCCGGTCGCCCCGCACGCGGACCACGTTGGCCAGAGGCTCGCGCCGACTCAGCCGGATCACAACCGACACCTCTGCCGAGGGCGCGCGGAGGACCAGATCTGCCATGACCTCATGTGAAGGCTCCTGGGCAGGCCACTTCTCCAGCCGCATGACCTCCACCGATACCGTGCCGGGGGAAAGGTCATCCAACCGGCAGATGTAGAGGGCCATGTCCAGGAGATGCGAGCCTAGGTCGTAGAGGACGCCGCCGGCGTTTGATCTCACGGGAAAATCGGATCGTGTGGTCCAGCTCCACCTCACTCCCTCATAGGCCTCGATCCGCCGGATGGATCCGATCCTCCCTTCCGCAATCGCGGTCCTTGCCGCCTCCACGGAGGGGAATAGGCGGCGCACGTGCCCCACCAGGACGGCACGCCCGGCCTCTCTTGCGGCAAGCTCCAGGAGGGAAAGCTGTTCCACGGTCACGACCGCGGGCTTTTCCACAAGGACACCGGCTCCGGCCCCCAGGTAGTGCTGCGTCCATGCGGTGTGGTGCTCCGGCGGGGTCGCCACCAGGGCGATTGCGGCACCCGCCCCGTCAAAGGCCGAGGGATCAGATACGCGGAATGGTCGTGCCCCCCGAAGTTGCGCGGCCACAAAGCCGGCGGCTTGCAAATCGGGGTCGAGGCAGTACCTCACCCGCAGCAACCCCTGCCGCTCAAGCCACGTCAGGGCAGGCAGATGGAAGCGCCTGGTAACGGTGCCGCAGCCCACGATGTCCACGGTGGCTGTCTGGCGGACCCGTGGTCCGAGCGTTCCCTGTTGAATCATCCCGGCTTCGCCAGCGGCCGGATGCTGATGTCGGTGACCTCGGCGGTCCGAGGCAGGCACAGGGCGCCTAGCACCACCGTAGCCACATCCTCGGGCTGGACCAGGCGCTCCGGCCGGTAGGGCCGCCCCTCCATCTCGTGGATGGCCGCCTGCAGCGGCGTTGCCGTGCGGCCCAGGAAGACACTCAGCACGCGGATCCCTTCGGAGTTGACCTCGTCCCGCAGGCTGTCGGCCAGCGCTTTCAGGGCGTGCTTTGTGGATGCATACTGACTGACGTGTTGGCGGGCGCTCAGACCCGCGCTGGAGTTGATGAACACCACTTGCCCCTGCCGTCGCCTGAGCGCGGGCAGCAGGTGCCGGGTCACCTGGTAGGCGGCCCGGACGTTGATGCGGTACTGCCGGTCCAAGTCTTCGACCGGTGCCTCCACCACCGCGCCCTGAGCAAAGGTCCCGGCGCTGTGAACAAGGACGTCAATCCCCGGGAAGGCCTGCAGCTGCCCGACCAGCGCGGCGATCTGGCCGTCTTCAGCGAGGTCGGCTGGGTAGGATCTAGCGTCCCCTCCTGCCTCCCGCGCGGCCCGGGCAACCATCTCCAGCTCGACCTCGCGCCGGGCCACGAGGGCCACCGTCGCGCCTTCCCGGGCCAGTGCCAGGGCGATGGCCCGCCCCACGCCGCTGCTGGCGCCGGTCACGACGGCGATTTGCCCGGAGAGCCGCGCCATGCCAGCCTCTCCTCGGTCGGTGACGCCGGCGGAGCCTCCCCCAGCAGGTCGTGCGCGGCCAGCGCCTCCGCCGCCTTCCGAACCAGGCCAAACGGCAGGCCGCTCCTTTCGGCCACATCCAGCAGCGAGTGGGCGCCGTCCGAGAGGTTCAACACCCAGAGAAGCGCCATCTCCCAGGTGCGCCCGGAGGTCGCCCCGCCAAGGGATCCGTAGAGCCCCCGCCTGCCGAGCTGGGGTTCGCCCTTCGGGTGGCGGTTGAGGTAGCGGCGGGCGCCTTCGAGCACCTCGCACACCGCCAGGAACACCGAGAGAGACTCTGCCAGTGCCCGCGGGCGGACCAGGTTCAGGTTGTCGGCGGAGGTGTGGTATTCGGGAAAGCGGCCGTGCGGGGTCCGGGATAGCGCCCCCACCGGAAGGTTGAAGCCTGGAGAACAGTACTGCCGTTCATCATACCCGTAAGGGAAGAAATCGACGATCTGGAAAGGAAAGCCTGCATGCCTCAGCACATGTCGCACCGCGCGGTCGATCTCCGCGTCGCCCCGGCGGCTCTTCTTGTAGGTAAACCCGCCGGGGTCCCCCAGGCAGGCCGCCACCAGGCCGTGGCGGATGCGGGAGACGCCCGATTCGTTGAGCGCCAGCCATGTGATGGAGCCGATAGTCCCCGGAATGAACAGAAACCTGTAGGAGTAGCGCCGCGGGAGGTTCGAAAGTAGCCGCGCCAGGTGGGCGGCCACGGCGATGCCTGAGAGGTTGTCGTTGCACAGCGAGGGATGGCAGATGTGGGTGGAGATGAGCACTTCATCCCGCTCATCCCCCTCCAGGAGGAGCTCACCGAAGGTGAGGAAGCCGTCTTCCAGAGTGGCGTCGATGCAGACCTCATACTCTTCCTCGGGTAGGGCGAGGAGGGTGTTGTGGCTCAGGCAGAAACCCCAGGTCTCCCTGTAGTACGACGTACGGTAGGGAATCCAGTCGGGATGCTCCGGAAGGGTGAACAGGTGTTCCTTCAGCTCCCGCAGCGACATCCGACGCCGCACCGGCACGCTGTAGCTCACCACGTGCAGGTTTGACCTCTGGAAGTCGATCACCCGCTCGCCGCGGGAGTTCTTCACGTAGGCGTCCCGGATATTCCACTCGCGGGGGACGGTCCAGTCCAGCACCCGCGTGCCGGTGGGCACCTCGTGAATCTGGAGGGGGATGAGCTCAGCCAGGCGCGCCAGCGTCTGGCGCACGCCGTTCCCGGTGATGCTGCGGCAGATGGGGTACAGCTCCTCGACGAGGGCGTAAAGGCTGGCCCCCAGCCGATCCATGTCCAGTCCGGCCCTTAGGTCTGAGATCCTCACCGCAGTCTGGTGGACACTTCTGGCACGAAGTCGGGATAGGTTCGGTCGCGCTCCGAGATGATGAGCTCATCCGCCGGCGGCCACTCGATCCCAATGGCCGGGTCGTTCCAGCGGATGCCCCGCGCGTATTCCGGCTTATAGACCTGTGACATCAGGTAGAAGACCTCGGAGTTGTCCTCCAACGTTTGAAACCCATGGGCGCACCCCTCGGGCACATAGACCATCCGCCGGTTCTCCCCGGTGAGCACCACGGCTTCCCACCGCAGGTACGCCGGGGAGCGGGGACGGATGTCCACAATGACGTCGTAGATCGCCCCGCGCGTACAGCGGACGCTCTTGGCCTCGGCAAAGGGGCCGGCCTGGTAGTGCAGGCCGCGCAGCGTCCCCCTCTTGCGGTTGAAGGAGATGTTGCACTGAGCCACCGTCGGGTTCAGTCCGTGTGCCTCGAACTCCTCACGGCACCAGCTTCGCGCAAAGAACCCCCGCTCGTCCTCCCTGCGCTCGAGGTCGATGACGTAGGCACCGGGTATGCGCAGCGTCGCGAAGATCACGGAACCACCTGGACCTCCGGGATGGGCACGATGAAAGCACATCCCCAGGTTCTCACGAAACCCAGCTGCCGGATGATCTCGTCCTTCAGGTTCCAGGGGAGGATGAGCAGGTAGTCCGGCCGCGTCTCACCGATGCGTTGAGGTCCGTAGATGGGAATGTGCGAGCCGGGAAGATACCGCCCCTGCTTGTACGGGCTGCGATCGACGGTGTAATCGATGAAGTCGGTGCGGATGCCGCAGTAGTTCAACAGGGTGTTCCCCTTCGCCGGTGCGCCGTAGGCGGCGATGTTCCGCCCGGCATCCTTGGCCCCGATGAGGAATTGAAGCAGGCGGCGCTTCGTGGCTTTCACCTGTTCGCCAAAGGCGTGGTAGCGCCCCAGCCGCCCCACCCCCCACCGCTCCTCCTCGTGCAGCAGGCTGTCGACGCGAGCATGGACGGGTTTGGTCTGGTCGGCGGCGTGACGGACATAGACCCGCAGGGAACCACCGTGGGTGGGAATCTGCTCCACGTCGAAGACCGTCAGACCATGGGAGGCGAATACGTCGCGCGCCACGCTGAAGGAGAAGTACGAGAAGTGCTCGTGGTAGATGGTGTCGAACTGGTTCTCCTCCATCAGGCGCAGGAGGTGGGGAAATTCCATGGTGAGGACGCCCCGGGGTTTCAGCGTCATCTTCAAAGCGGCGACGAAGTCGTTGAGATCCGGTACGTGGGCGAGCACGTTGTTCCCCACCAGCAGATCGGCCTGCACCCCTTCGGCCGCCAGGTCGTCGGCCGTATCCCGGCCAAAGAACCGCACCAGGGTTGGGATTCCCCGCTGCGTGGCTTCTGCGGCCACGTTGGCGGCTGGCTCGATGCCCAGCACCGGGATACCCTTCTCCCGGAAATACTGCAGCAGGTACCCATCGTTGCTGGCGACCTCAATGACGCGGGAGGCTGCGTTCAGGCCAAAGCGGGGAACGACCGCTTCCACGTACGCACGGCAGTGTTCCAGCCAGCTGTCGGAGTACGAGGAGAAGTAGGCGTAGTTCGAAAAGAGCGTCTCTGGGGTGACGTAATCCTCCAGTTGGACCAGAAAGCAGCGGTGGCAGACAAAGAGCCGCAGCGGGTAGAAAGGCTCCATCCGGCCGAGGTCCTCCGGAGCCAGATAGGCATTGGCCAGGGGCTGGCAACCCAGATCGACGACCAGGTGGCTGAGGGGCGCCCGGCAGAAGCGACAACGTCTCCCCTCCGCCGCAGTCCCGGAAGCCCGCCGGTCAGACGCCGGCCCGACGCCAGAAGAAGTTCGCATCGATCTGTCCGCTCTCTACCAGGTAGCTCAGTAGCTTGTTTAGCTTTCCGCGAAATTCGTACGCGGGCGCGGTCCGAAAACGCCCATCAAGTAACAAGCCGCTGACCAGAAACGTCCGCTGGCTATTCGTCTTAGCCGCCGCGATGTACAATCTGGGCCACCTGCGCAGTTTGGCCGAAGGTGACGGGATGAGCGGGCCGCAGATAGAACAAGCGGTCAGGAACTGCGGACCGTCCCACAGAGACTGGAGAGCAACCCCCCGGGTCGGCGTAGGGTGCCCGCACCGCGGGGATAACCGAGGAGATGGAAATGGCAAGAAGATCGTGCATCAACAAGGGTTTTCCAGCACCCTGCTAAGTAATGTCATCGTCAACGGTAGAATTGTGTCTGGGAGACACCAAACTGTCGACACGCCTAGCTGACGCTGCCCAACGCCTACGCAACGCAATAATGTAGAGCAAGGCCAAGGGGACAGATCCGACCACGAAGCCGCTTAGGAAGAACGCCGCCAGATGACGCCGCCGGATCGGGAAGGGGAGGAGCTTGGCCAACCGCCGCACAATAGTTTCCCGACCGTAAGTGACAGGGACGAGGAAATCGGCTATTGCCTCTGCCTCGGTCTCAGAGATTCCAACATACGGCATCATTGCAGTGAGGTTGTCGAAGCGGGGCTCGAGGATCTTGTACTTGACCCAAAGTCGGGCCTGCTCCAGCCCCTGAGCATTCAGGATCGCTTTCCTGGCGGATCGGAAGGACACGTAAGGCTCCTCGTCAAGCGCGTCCAGGCGGCGAACCGCGCTTGCATAGCCCTGGGAAGACAGTCTGCGTTTGAGCCGCGGTATGAGGAGCTCGGCATGAAGGCCAGGGCCCACACCAGGCCGAGGGTCCCGTGCCAAGCTGTGGCAAGCCAGACATGCGCGCTCACGCATGAGCACCAGCGGAATGATATCGTCCTCGAGCAGAAAGGGGTACCCTTCGGATGGATCGGGAGCCACTCTGAGGACAGCGGTTACCCCCGCGCGATTCGGCAGCATTGGCACGAAATAGAGCCCGTCAGGCCCGAAGGCCAGTCCTGCAAGCACCTGTACCTGCTTCCCCCTGTACCTGACGAATGGCTTAGGGGCGCTGAGCACCCTGTCCCTGTCCGGGTCGTACTCGATGCGGAGGACGTGAGGAGGCAGTTCCTCGTTGAGATTCGTGGGAGCGCCGGTAACGTTAAAGAAGAAGCCCGCTGGGAAGCCACCAGGATCGCCAGGATGGTAGTCCAGCGCTGCAACGCCGTTACCAGGGGCGATTACGGCAAGAGCTCTCGCACCGATGTCACCGTCGGATCCTGCCCACAGGTAGTCTTCCCCCTCCTCCGCCTTAAGGAACCTGTCGATACCGGGACCGTTGTCCACGACAAAAACACCCTCGTCAATGACCCTGAGTCCAAAAGGATTACGCAGCCCATATGCCCACACATACCCCGCTGGGGATTGGGGCTCGTGCTTGTCGTAGAATGGATTTGTCATTACAGGCTTACCGTCTAAGGTCATTCGTAGTACTTTGCCGAGTGTTGAGCGCAAGTCTCTACTCCGCAGGGGTTGTTCTCCATCGCCGATGCTAACATAGAGCATTTCGTCGTGGACCTGGCAAGGGCCGATCTGGTGCGAAGCATTGCTTTGGTCACCGATGAGGACGTGGCTGAAGTCCACAGACGACCATGGCCTCAGAGAGAAGGTCTGAGGGGTCGATTGGAATCTGAGGATATTGTTGCGCAACACACCACCCGAATCCCGGTAGGCAAAGGTGACAAAGACGTAGCCTCGCTCGGGCTCTAGACAGATGCCCGTTAGGCCGACCTCAAGGGAGTCGGCAGCGCCATAGGCGGCTACGACGGGAGGCTTGAAGAATTTCTGGGCGAATGTGTGCACGCTCCGATCGTTGGTCACGACCTTCACAGTGCCTCTTAACTCCGTGACGAAGTAGAGAGGATCTTTCGGATCGGATCCGGGCTGACGGACGAAGGCAATGGCTGTAGGCAGTACGTAGCCCTGAGTATCGATGGTGAGAGAGTAGCCCCGCCTGACAGACCAGTCACTGCGCCAGTCGAAGTCTTGGGCGGACGACGTCGGGGACCACATGGAGAGAATCCCGACCTGAAGGCTCACCAGATACAACGCCACCCAGTACAGTCTTCGTCTTGCGCTTACCATCCAGCTACCTGCCTTCTCGATACTTTTCGAACGGCTGTCGGATTCCACTTTGACCTCTATGCTGCGGTGATGCGCTAATTAATCAAGGCAAAGGGCCTCGCGATACGTAGCGGAAACCTCGGGATCCGCCTGCTGCTACACCACAAAGACGACTAGCGTTAGAATCGCGGGTACAGACATAGCGCTCCGGATAGGGATTCTACTCAACCGCGGCATGGCCTATGTCCATGACTTGCCGATCGTATCTAGTATTCTAACCGAGACCGTCTTTTCTCTGGATTCTCCCCTCCGCCGCAGTCCCGGAAGCCCGCCGGTCAGACGCCGGCTCGACGCCAGAAGAAGCCCGCATCGATCTGTCCGCTCTCTACCAGGTACTTCAGTTGCTTGACCCGCGTAAACGCCCGGAACTCGAAGGCCTCGCCACTGAGCTTGATACGCTCAAAGAGCTCCACCAGCTCCCGGGCCCCATCCCCCACAGTGTGCTGGGCCTTGAAGGCGGGCAGCAAAGCCTGGATCTTGTCGAAGGATACACGGTAGCTGCGCGTGTCGCTGTCGCGCGCCCCCAGCGTGAGACGGCAACCCGGCAGGACAGAAGCAACGATGTCGGCGATTTCGCGAATGCGGTAGTTCTCCCTGGTCTGGCCCACGTTGAAGATCTGACCGTGCACCACCTCTCGCGGCGCCTCCAACGTGCAGGCCACCGCCTCACAGATGTCCAGCACGTGCGCCAGGGGCCTATGGGGCGTACCGTCGCTGGTCAGGCGGATCTCTTTCGCCGTCCAGGCCCAGCCCGCCAGGTTGTTCAGAACCAGGTCGAAGCGCATCCTGGGAGAAGGGCCGTAGGCCGTCGCGTTACGCAGCATGGTGGGAGAGAAGTTGTCGTCCGCCATGCGGCTCAGCTCCTGCTCCACAAGCACCTTGCACCTGGCGTACACCGTCTGCGGGATCGGCGTGGACTCCTCGGTCTTGTACTCCCCATCCCCGATGCCGTAGACGCTACAGGACGAAGCGTAGACAAACCGCTCCACGCGCGCCGCCTTGCACTTCCGAGCCAGCCCCACCGAGCCCAGGTAGTTGATCTCATAGGTAATCTCCGGGCGTAGCTCCCCCAGGGGGTCGTTGGACAGTTCCGCCAGGTGCACCACGGCGTCGAACCCGACCAGGTCTTCCTCCCGGACGCTGCGCACGTCCTTCCTGATACACTCAGGGGTCGGAAGGTCGGCATGGTAGAGCCACCCGTCACTGAAAAAGCCCGCATCCAGTCCCACGACGGCATGTCCCTTGGCCAGCAGATGCGCGGTCAGGAGCGTCCCGATATAGCCCTGGGCTCCGGTAACCAGGATCTTCATGCCCTAAGTCCGCAGGGAGACGTCAGTCCCAGATCTTCCAGGGGGCGCGGCCCGAATTCCACAGCTCTTCCAGCATGTTCTTCTCTTTGAGGGTGTCCATGCAGGACCAGAAGCCAGTG
>FWWM01016737.1_pt1 | contig 10845 bp, 7 predicted proteins | sample 2228351 | NCBI WGS metagenome assembly FWWM01 (sample SAMEA103939774, study PRJEB20133) | metagenome
GAGCCTGACCCGGTGGCGGAGTAGCTCAGTGGTAGAGCAGGGGACTCATAAGCCCTTGGTCGCTGGTTCGAATCCAGCCTCCGCTACCACCCCCTTTGTCGTCCCTCCCGCAGCTTCGTCGACTGGTCGACTGGAGCTGCGGCCGTGCTGCCGCGAGCTCGAGCCCTTCGTCGCCGCTTCAGGACAGCTGCGGCAACTGGTCGGCGGGGTTCCCCGAGCCTGCCAAGGGGTCGGCCCGGCGTTGCCCAGGCCGTCCCAGGCCCGAGACCACGCCCGGACGAAGCCAGATGAGGGCCGTCCGAGGGGCCCCAGCGTTGCGACTTCCTAACCCCCTTCCGGCATCCGGCATAACCTGGGCCCCGTACTCTTGGGTGGCGGACGGCCGACCGCCCTCCGGCCACGATGAGCGGCAGACCGCCCGGCGGGACCGGACGGGCGGCCATCGCGGCCGCCGCGACCAGCCGTCTCGCAGGCCGACGGCCTCGGCGGGCGTCGGCGAGCCGAGCGGTATACTCGACCCGCGGCCGATCGGGCACGCTCGGCCCCCTTGGAGGTCGTCTTGAACACGAAGTTCTTCCGCAACGGGATCGTGATGCTCGTGCTCGTCGTGGGCACCGTCGCGCTCCTCTACACCCTGCTCCTCCAGCCGACGCAGCAGCCGAGCGTCGGCTACCTCCAGTTCCTCGAGGACGTCAAGGCCGGCAAAGTCGGCTCCGTGACCCAGCAGGGCGACAAGCTGACGGTGAAGCCGAAGGACGGCGGGCCGAGCTACACCGTCAACGTCCCGAGCCCCCTCACCGACGTGCCGGCCGCCATCAAGACCGCCCTGGCCGAGGGAAACCAGCCTCTCGACCCGAAGATCTACCAGTCGATCCCCGAGCCTGACTCGTCCTGGCTCACCCTCCTGTTGACCGGCCTGCTCCCGCTCATCCTCATCGGCGGCTTCATCCTCTTCATGATGCGCCAGGCCCAGGGCACGAACAACCAGGCTCTCTCCTTCGGTAAGAGCCGGGCCCGGATGTTCCTCGGCAACAAGACCGTCGTCACCTTCGCTGACGTCGCCGGGGTCGACGAGGCGAAGACCGAGCTCCAGGAAGTCGTCGAGTTCCTGAAGTACCCGGAGAAGTTCAACACCCTCGGAGCCCGGATCCCGCGGGGCGTCCTTCTCGTCGGGCCGCCGGGGACCGGCAAGACGCTCCTGGCGCGAGCCGTCGCCGGTGAGGCCGGCGTCCCCTTCTTCAGCATCTCAGGCTCCGAGTTCGTCGAGATGTTCGTCGGGGTCGGAGCCTCCCGGGTCCGCGACCTCTTCGACCAGGCGAAGCGGAACGCGCCCTGCATCGTCTTCGTCGACGAGATCGACGCCGTCGGCCGTCAGCGCGGCGCCGGCCTCGGTGGCAGCCACGACGAGCGGGAGCAGACGCTGAACCAGATCCTCGTCGAGATGGACGGCTTCGACACGAATACGAACGTCATCGTCATCGCCGCCACGAACCGACCCGACGTCCTCGACCCCGCCCTCCTCCGGCCCGGCCGCTTCGACCGCCAGGTCATCCTCGATCGGCCGAACATGAAGGGTCGCGTCGCGATCCTCAAGGTCCACACGAAGGGCAAGCCGATCGACAAGGCCGTCAGCATCGAGGACATCGCTCGCCAGTCGCCGGGCTTCTCGGGGGCCGACCTGGCGAACCTCGTGAACGAGGCGGCGATCCTCGCCGCCCGGCGAAACAAGAAGGTCATCGGGATGCCCGAGTTCCAAGAAGCCCTCGAGCGGATCGTCGCCGGGCCGGAGCGAAAGAGCCGGGTCATCTCGGAGGCCGAGAAGGTCATCATCGCCTACCACGAGGGCGGTCATGCCGTCGTCCAGCGGGTCCTGCCGAAGTGCGACCCGGTGAACAAGGTGACGATCATCAGCCGCGGGATGGCTCTCGGCTACACGATGGCCCTCCCCGTCGAAGACCGCTACCTCCAGAGCAAGAGCGAGTTCGAGGACAAGATCGCCGGACTCCTCGGCGGGAACGCCGCCGAGCGCCTCATCTTCGGCGACACGACGACGGGCTCCTCGAACGACATCGAGAAGGCGACCGAGCTGGCCAGGCGGATGGTGACCGAGTACGGGATGAGCGAGAAGCTCGGCCCCCTCGCCTTCGGGAAGCGCGACGAGCTCGTCTTCCTCGGCCGCGAGATCGGAGAGCAGCGGAACTACAGCGACGAGGTCGCGAAGATGATCGACGAGGAGGTCCGGGCGATCATCGACCGCGCCTACGCCCGGGCCATGGACGTCCTGACCCGCTACAAGGACCGGCTCACGGCCTTGGCCGAGAAGCTCATCGCCGAGGAGACGGTCGAAGCCGAGGAGTTCGAGAAGCTCTTCCCGGATCTGCCGCCGAAGGAGAACGTCCACGGCGCTCCGCCCCAACTCATCCCTCGCCGGCCGGCCCCGGAGGCGCCGGCCGAAGGGGCAGCGGCGGGCGCGCCGAAGCCGAAGCCGACGCCGCAGCCGGCCTGACGAGAGGGGCCGCCTCGGTCGAAGGGCGGGCACGGCGGGTGTGAGGCGGCCGCCTCGGCCCGGCCCGTCACGACGGCCATGCCGTCGCCGGCGGGCTTCTCGGGACTAGAATGCAGGCGTCCCGTTCCGTACTCCCGGAGGCATCCATGAGCGCCGAGCCGGCTGCCAGCGACGTCTTCGCCTATCTCGAGGCGACCCACGACGCGCGTCTCGCCTCGTACATCGAGTTCCTCCGCATCCCGAGCGTCTCGGCTCTGCCCGAGCACGCGCCCGACTGCCGCCGAGCGGCGGCGTGGCTGGCCGATCGACTCGCCGCGGCCGGCCTCGAGCACGTCGAGGTCGCCGAGACGGGCGGCCACCCCCTCGTCTACGCCGACTGGCTCCACGCTCCCGGGGCACCGACGGTCCTCGTCTACGGCCACTATGACGTCCAGCCGCCGGATCCCCTGGATGAGTGGGAACGGGCCCCCTTCGAGCCCCTCGTCAAGGATCGGCGGATCCTTGCCCGGGGCGCGGCCGACGACAAGGGTCAGGTCCACCTCCACCTCGCCGCCGCCGAGGCGATCCTTCGGACCCGGGGCGCCTTCCCCGTCAACGTTCGCTACGTCTTCGAAGGTGAGGAAGAGGTCAGCTCGGTCCACCTCGACGCCTGGCTCGAGGCGAACCGGGACCGCCTCGGGGCCGACATCGCCCTGATCTCGGACACGAGCTTCTTCGAAGGCAATCTTCCGGCGATCACGATTGCCCTTCGCGGACTCATGTACGCCCAGATCGATGTCCGGGGCCCGGCGACGGACCTCCACTCGGGGGTCCATGGAGGGGCGGTAGCCAACCCAGCGAACGCCCTCTGCGAGATCATCGCTGCCCTCCGCGGGCCCGACGGACGAGTTCGGATCCCGGGCTTCTACGACGACGTCGTGCCCCTCAGCCCCACCGACCGCGCTGCCCTTGCCGAGCTCCCCTTCGACGAGGAGGGCTACCGGGCCTCCCTCGGCGTACCCGCCCTCGTCGGCGAGTCTGGCTACACGACCCTCGAGCGGCGCGGGGCTCGCCCGACCCTCGACGTCAACGGCCTCTGGGGCGGCTTCAGCGGCGAGGGGCCAAAGACGATCATTCCCGCGAGCGCCCATGCCAAGCTCTCCTGCCGCCTCGTGGCGAACCAGGATCCCGATCGGATCTTCGAGCAGCTCGCCGCCTACGTTGCCGAGATCGCCCCGCCGGGTGTCCGCGTCGAGGTCCGCGACCTCGGTGGCGGCCGGCCGACGCTGACGCCGATCGATCACTGGGCGACCCAGGCAGCCGCCCGGGCCCTCGAGGCGACCTTCGGTCGTCGTCCCCTCTACATCCGCGAGGGGGGCTCGATCCCCGTCGCCGCCTCCTTCGCCTCGACCCTCGGCCTGCCCGTCGTCCTCCTCGGTTTCGCTCCACCCGACGGGAACTTCCACGCCCCGAACGAGTGGATGGACCTCGACAACTACGAGGGCGGGATCCGGACCGTCGTCCGCTTCTTCGACGCCATCGCGGCCGGTCCGGACCGCTGAGCCGAAGGAAGCCGGCGACCCGCCAGGGACCGCCCGGCCGCCGGCCGCCCACCTGATGCGGCAGCGCAGGGTGAGGGCGGTACTTTCGAGCCAGAGCCGGCGCGTCGGGTCGGTTCCACAATGACGCCGCCCGTCGAGGACGGTGGTGCCATCCCGACAGGTCGGTGATACCATCGCCGAACAAGGCCGGGGAGGACAGAAGACGTGAGCACCGAAACCGTCGATCCGAACGCTGCAGCGGCCCAGGGCTGGCGGCTCGACACCGACAACGGCAGCATGGTCCCGCGCTCGGCGCTGGACGTCCTCATCGATCTGAACGATCGGGTCGTGAGCGGCCGGATCGCCGAGTATCAGCCGATCCCGCTCGGCTTCACGCCCCTCGACAAGACGATCGGCAACGGCGTCCGGCCTGGGGAGCTCCTCCTCATCGGCGGTGCCCAGGGGACGGGCAAGACGACGATGGCCCTCCAGATGGCGCGGAACGTCGCCTCGGGCGGCCAGGCGAACGTCCTCTACCTCTGCTTCGAGCACGAGGAGCACTACCTCCTGAACCGGCTCGTGGCGATGGAGTCGGCCCTCGCCCACCTCCCTCACCGGACGGGAGCGATCAAGATCCAGGACGTCCGCAAGGAGATCCTCGGGACCTGGCTCGCCGAGGGGGGTGGAGCGGCCCAGCTGGCGAGCAACCCGCGCCTCCGGCCGTCCCTCGATCGGATCGCCCGCTACGGCCAGAACCTCTTCCTGCTCCGCGGTTCGCAGACGGCAAGCACGATCGACAACATCCGACGACTCGTCCAGCAACACCGAGCCCTCGCCGGCGACCGCCGTCTCCTCCTCGTCGTCGACTACCTCCAGAAGGTGCCGGTCATCCCCGAGCCGGCGACGGAGACGGAGAAGGTGACCTTCGTCGTCAACGGCCTGAAGGACATCGCCCTCTCCGAGTCGATCCCCGTCATCGCCATCGTCGCCGCCGACAAGGAAGGCCTCAAGGCTTCCCGGCTCCGGAACCACCACCTCCGCGGCAGCTCGGCGATCAACTACGAGGCCGACATCATCCTCATCCTGAACGAGAAGTACCACATCGTCGCCAAGGTCAACATCGAATTCAACCCCTACCAGGCCCAGCGGTTCCGGGACTGGATCGTCGTCTCGGTCGAGAAGAACCGGGGCGGCCAGGACAACGTCGACCTCGAGTACGAGAAGCACTTCGAGTACTCCTGCTTCGATCCGAACGGTCGAACGGTCCAGGAGAAGCTCATCGAGGAGCGCCTCTACAACGACTGACGGCCCGTCGCGGGGCCCGCCTCCCGTCCCCCCGAGGGCCGCGGCGGGATATCGTTCGGCCATGAACAAGCCCGATCCAGCGCGCTTCCCCGAGGTCGTCGAGATCGTCGTCGAGATCCCCCGCGGGAGTCGGAACAAGTACGAGTTCGACGAGGCGGCGGGGGTCTTCCGACTCGACCGTGTCCTCTCCTCGGCGGTCTACTACAACTTCGACTACGGCTTCATCGAAGGGACCCGGGCCGAGGACGGCGACCACACCGACGCCCTCCTCATCATCGACGAGCCTACCTTCACGGGCTGTCGGGTCTGGGCCCGTCCGATCGGTGGCCTGGAGATGCGGGACGAGAAGGGCCGGGACGTGAAGATCCTCTGCGTCGCCCTCGGCGATCCCCACCAGGCTCACATCGAGCGCCTCGACCAGGTTCGCCCCCATCGCCTCGTCGAGATCGAGCACTTCTTCGAGACCTACAAGCTCCTCGAGGACAAGACCGTCGAGGTCCTTGGTTGGCGGGACCGTGAGGCCGCCCTCGAGGTCCTCCGGGCGGACCGACGAGCCTGGGAGGCGGAGCAGCGGGTTCGGGCGGGTGAGGAAGCGAGCGGGGCTGAAGGGGCGAACGGCTGGTCGAGAGCGACCGCAGCCCGCGGTCCTCGGGCCGCGCAGGGCGAGACCGCCGGGCCCAGGGGCATCGACCCACCGCTGGCACGGCGGCGAGACTCCGCCGCCCGCTGAGGCCGCCCGACGATCGTGGCCGGGGTTCGCCCGCGGTGGGACTCGGCGCCCGTGGTTCGGGCCTTCATCGCCGTCCCCGTGCCCGAAGCAGCCCGGCAAGCGATCGGGTCCCTCGTCGAGGAGCTCCGCCGGCGCCGACCAGAGGCGGGGGTCCGCTGGGTTCGGCCGGAGGGTCTCCACCTCACCCTCCGGTTCCTTGGCCAGACCCGGGTCGACCGGCTGCCGGCGCTCCGCGAGGTCATCGGGGAGGTGGCGAGTCGGCATGCGCCCTTCGATCTCGAGGTCTCCGGCGGCGGCGCCTTCCCGACCCTCCGCCGACCCCGGGTCCTCTGGCTCGGCGTTCGGCGGGGCGCGGAGCTGCTCACGGCCCTCGCCGCCGACCTCGACGGACAGCTCGCACCCCTCGGCTGGGAGCCCGAGGGGCGCCCCTACTCGGCTCACCTGACCCTCGCCCGAACCGACCAAGGCCCGGCCGCCGCGGCGATGGCGGCGGTTCTCGTCGAGGCCGCCGCTCGCCTGGAGCTCCTCTGGCGGGTCGAGGAAGTCATCCTCTACGAGAGTCACCTCGAGCGGGCCGGAGCCCGCTACGTCGTCCTCGAGCGGGCGCCCCTCGGCGGGGGGACGGCCGGCAGCTGAGGGTCGGCTGCTGCCGGGGAGGTCAGGGGCCGCCAGGGGCGGTCGTCGAGGCCCTCTTCGCTTGCAGACATCCGGGCCGTCGGTGTACGGTCCACGGGCGCGGGTCGCGACCGCCCCCGGCGGCGCGGCGTCGTGCCGAGTCCTGAGGGGCTCGACCCGTCTCGTCGGCTGACCCGGGTGAGGGACCCGGAGGAACGTGGTGGAGGATGCTGATGACCGAGGATCGTGGTTCGACGAAGTTCGTCCTCGACGAGCGTCGGATCCCTCGCAGCTGGTACAACATCGTCCCCGACCTGCCCGTCGCGCCGCCTCCGGTCCTCCACCCGGGGACGGGCGCCCCCATTGGTCCCGACGATCTGGCGCCCCTCTTCCCGATGGCCCTCATTGGCCAGGAGGTCAGCACCGACCGGGAGATCGAGATCCCCGAGCCGGTCCGTGAAGCGTACGCCCTCTATCGACCAACCCCGCTCTACCGGGCCCATCGCCTCGAGCGCGCCCTCGACACCCCGGCCCACATCTACTACAAGTACGAGGGGGTCAGCCCGGCCGGGAGCCACAAGCCGAACACGGCCCTCGCCCAGGCGTTCTTCAACCGACAGGAAGGCGTCCGGCGCCTCGCCACCGAGACCGGGGCCGGGCAGTGGGGGAGCGCCCTCGCCCTTGCGGGCGCCATCTTCGGGCTCGAGGTCAAGGTCTACATGGTGCGGGCGAGCTACGACCAGAAGCCCTACCGGCGGATCCTCATGGAGACGTATGGGGCCGAAGTCGTCCCCAGCCCGAGCCCAACGACGGCCTACGGCCGACGTGTCCTCGCCGAGTCACCCGACAGCCCGGGTTCCCTCGGCATCGCCATCAGCGAGGCCGTCGAGGATGCGGCGACCCGGGACGATACGAAGTACGCCCTCGGCTCGGTCCTCAACCACGTCCTCCTCCATCAAACGGTCATCGGCCAGGAGGCCCTCGAGCAGATGGCGATGGCCGGTGAGGAGCCGGACGTCATCATCGGTTGCACCGGCGGTGGCTCGAATTTCGCTGGCCTGACCTTTCCCTTCATCGGCCGGATGCTCCGGGGCGAGGCACGCTACCGGGTCATCGCCTGTGAGCCCGAAGCGGCACCGTCCCTCACCCGGGGCGTCTACACCTACGACTTCGGGGACACCGGCCACCTGACGCCCCTCGTCAAGATGCACACCCTCGGCTCGAACTTCATCCCTGAGCCGATCCACGCCGGCGGGCTCCGCTATCACGGCATGGCGCCCCTCGTCTCGCTCCTGAAGGAAGAGGGGATCATCGAGGCCCGGAGCGTCCACCAGCGGGCCTGCTTCGAGGCGGGGGTCCGCTTTGCCAGAGCCGAGGGGATCCTGCCCGCTCCCGAGCCGACCCACGCCATCAAGGTCGCCATCGACGAGGCCCTCGCCGCCCGCGAGGCCGGTGAGCGCCGGGTCATCCTCTTCAACCTCTGCGGGCACGGTCACTTCGACCTCGGCGCCTACGAGCGCTATCTGGCCGGAACCCTCGAGGACTACGAGTACCCGGCCGAGCGGGTCGCCGAGGCGCTGGCGGCGCTGCCGCGGGTCTGAGCGCCGAAGGTTCAGTGCCGCCGAAGGTCGAGGACGAAGACCCCGACCGGCCCATCACCAGGCGCTCCGGCGCTGGCCGGAGGATCATGGGGCCCCATCCTGAAGCAGGGCGCGCGAGGACCCGCCCGGGGAGGGGAGGGAAGCGGGTCCTGCGCACGACGCGGGTCGCGTCGTCGGCCGGGCGTCCCCGCGGGGGTGACGGGGCCTCCGGCGTCGGCCACCTGCCCAAGTGGCCGCTCGGTCGCCTGACGGCGAACCGCCGCCGAGTGTGCCAGTCACGGACGGCCTGCGCATCCCCAATTCTCCGTATCTTTGGGCCAGATGGCCCTGGCGAGGAGGCGGTCCGTCTGCTCCAGGGTCGACGGTGGTGCCGCGGCGCACCACCTCTTCGCCGGCGGCCCTGACGAGACGCTACGATGGCATCGATGCCCGGTCTCGCCTGCTGGTCCTGCGGTCGGACCGTCTACAGCGTCAGCCCCATCGAGGCCCTCTTCGCCGAGGAGCGCCGCTGCCCGCGCTGCGGGGCGCTCATGAACGTGGACCGCCGGGAAGGGGAGCGGCGCCAGCAGCACCGACGGCAACACCCGGCCGATGATCCGGGGCCGCCGGACGGAGTCGAGCGGCGGATCGCCGACCGGCGGGTGGGGCAGCGCCGCTCGGCGGGGTCGCCGGCGGCGAGATCGAACCGCCGCCCTGGCGACGGTTGGGTCGACTGACTCGCCGGGCCGGCACCTTCTTCGGTGCTCCGTCCCCTTCGGGAGCCGGGTCAGTCCTCGCGGGGCAGCTCGATGAGCCGGTGACGGAGGGCGAAGGCCACGGCCTCGAGCTTCGAATGGACGCCGAGCTTCGCCATGATGTTCTGGACGTGGGTCCGGAGGGTGTTCGGCGTGATGACGAGGCGCTCACAGATCGACGCACTGGACAGCCCTTCGGCAAGGGCTCGGAGGACCTCGAACTCGCGTGGAGTGAGGGGCTCGATCCGGGGGCGCTCGATGGCCCGCTCGCGGGCCGCGACCACCCGGCGGGCGATGTCGAGGATGACGGAACGCGGAAGGAGGGTCTCGCCGGCGTGGGCGGCCCGGACGGCATCGACGACCTCGTCGACGGCCCGGTCCTTCGTTAGGTAGCCGTCGGCACCGGCCTGGATCGAGTCGAGGATCGTCTCGTCGTCGGCCACGGCGGTGAGCATGACGACCCGGGCAGCCGGATGGCGGGCCTTCAGGATCCGGGTCGCCTCGGCCCCGGTCCCGTCGGGGAGGCGGTAGTCCATGAGGACGACGTCGACGGGCCGGCTGGCGGCCGCCCGCGCCTCGGCGACGGACGCCGCCACACCGACGACCTCGATGTCGGGCTCGCGCTCGAGGATCCGAGTCAAGGCTCCCGTCAGGAGCTGGTGGTCGTCGACGAGGAGGACCCGGATCCGCCGCGGGCGGGCATCGGGCATGGAAGACCTCCGAGCCAGTCGTCGCCCGGCGACCCCCGGGTCGGCGGACGTCACAACCCGAGACGGATTGTACGACGCCGAGTCCGTTCCGACGCCCTCGAAGGGGCACGATCTCGGGGGTCCCATCGCGTCGATCGCCGGGACCGATAATGCCGGCATGCGCCTCGCTCTCCTTGGCCTTGGCCTCATCGGCGGCTCCGTCGTCCGGGCCCTTCGGCAGCCCCGGCCTCCCCAGCCCAGCGACCCCTGGACCGCCCGACTCGAGGTCGTGGCCTGGAGTCCAAGCGGGACGGGGCCGCGGCTCGCCCTCGCCGAGGGCCTCCTCGATCGAGCTCCCGCCTCGGTCGAGGGCGCTCTCGAGGGCGCCGACGTCGTCCTCCTCGCAGGCCCGCCGACGAGCGTCCTCGACTGGGTCGGGGCCCTCGCTGGCCCCCTCGCTCGCCACCTCTCGCCCGGAACGGTCGTCACCGACGTGGCGAGCACGAAGGCGGCGATCGTCGAGCGGGCCGATGCCCTCGGGCTCCGGTTCGTCGGCGGCCACCCGATGGCCGGACGCGAGGCGAGCGGCTTCGAGGCGAGCAGCGCCGAGCTCTTCGTCGGCCGGCCCTGGGTCGTCGTCCCGAGCCGGGCCGCGGACGAGGCCGCCGTCGCGCTCGTCGAGGGGCTGGCCCGGTCCGTCGGGGCGGTCCCGGTCCGGATGACCGGGCCCGAGCACGACCGAGCCGTGGCGGCGATCAGCCACCTCCCGCTCCTTGCCAGTGTCGTCCTCGTCGAGAGCGTCCTCGGCCGTCCTGGCGAGCCTCCGCCGGCCGGGCTCGAGGCGGCCCGCCGGCTGGCGGCGAGCGGCTGGCGGGACGTGACCCGTCTGGCCCGGGGCGAGCCGGCCATGGCGGCCGGGATCATGACGACGAACCGGGTCATCGTCGCCGAGCACCTCCGTCGCCTCCGGTCCGTCGTCGACGAGTGGGTCGCCCTCCTGGATGACGGCGCCGACGAGGCGGCCCTCGCCGAACGCTTCGCCGCAGCCCGGACTCGCCTCGAGGCCGCCGATCTTCGAGGGGGCCGCGAGGAGGGCGGCGGCGAGGGCAACCCGGGAGGACGCTCGGGTCGCCCTGGCCGGGAGG
>FWWM01003000.1_pt1 | contig 10843 bp, 6 predicted proteins | sample 2228351 | NCBI WGS metagenome assembly FWWM01 (sample SAMEA103939774, study PRJEB20133) | metagenome
CAAACATTTGTTCGTCTTGCTTATCCTGGTGCTTGGCCTGCATGGCTGCGCTGCGCCACCGCCGCCGCTGCTTGCCGATCTGGTGGCAGCGCCGTCAACCGGCGCGCAGACGATGGTTGCCATCCTGTATCGCGATGATCAGGGTGCGCGCCTGGTCAGCAGTCTCAGTGTCAGCGCTGGCCGGCCAGTGCCGCTCGATCCGCCGGAACGGCAGGTCTGGCTGGGCGGCCTTGATCTCCCAGCAAACCTCAATCTACGAGAACAGGATGGGGTTCAGTATGGGCTTGTCGTGGCGCAGGGCGACTGGCTACCCGCCGGTCAATATGGCCCAGGCGGAATGTGGCTCTACGCTCTTGACTCGCCACGCATACAACCAGTTATTCCCGAAACAGTCGAGCTGGTCAGTCTGTTGCGTGATCGGCGCTATCAACAGCGCATCGTACGAGTGACCGCAACGCTCATCATCTCGAGTGGGGCTAGCCTGCTGGTCGATGAGGTAGGGCCGGGCGGCATTCCATCGGCCAATGCGCTGCAGATCAAGCTGACCGGCGGCGACCGCGATCAGGCTGCGCTTGACCGTCTGCAACGCAGCGGCCCGGTGCATTACGGCCCGGTTGAGGTGATTGGGCGCTGGCAGGCCGGACGACTGGAAGCGCTGCTGATCATCCCTCGTTGAGCAGGCTGCGCACTCGCTGGAGGAGTTGCTGCAGGGTGAACGGTTTGGCCAGGGTCGGCAGGTCGGCGGGCACGGTCGGCTCTATCCCGGTGTATGCGGAAACGAAGAGCACCTTTAATGCCGGGCGCTGGGCCTGCATCCGCTGGTAAAGTTCGAGACCATTCATCATCGGCAACACGACATCGCTAATCAGCAGGTGGATTGGGCCGGTATGACTCGCTGCTAGCGCCAGTCCGTGTTGCGGTTCGATCGTCTCAAGCACGCGATAGCCGTGCATGCGAAGAGCGCTGGCGATCAGATGCAGCACAGCCGGCTCGTCTTCCACCACCAGTACCGTCTCGTTACCGGTCAATTGCTGGCTGGCCATTGGTTCCAGCGCCGGTTCGGGCTGATCGTCGCCCAGCGCCGGAAAATAGATCGTGAAGGTAGCGCCCTGCCCTGGCGCGCTCTGCACATCGATAAAGCCGCGGTGTTGTTTCACAATCCCGAAGACGGTCGATAAGCCCAGCCCGGTGCCCTGTCCCTGCGGTTTGGTGGTAAAAAACGGCTCAAAGATGCGCGGCGCGATAGCCGGATCGATCCCGCAGCCGGTATCGCTGACCTGCAAGGCAACGTATCCACCCGGCAAAAGCGCAGGCAGGATGTGGGTCTGATCCGGCGCAATCTGCACGGGGAAGGAGGCAATGGTGATCGTTCCCCGTCCTTCAATCGCATCGCGCGCATTGACCACCAGATTGAGCAGGATCTGTTCAAGCTGGCCGGCATCGGCCATGATCGGCGCCAGGATCGGCGTCAGATTGAGCTGGATCCGAATCCGCTCACCGATCAGGCGCTGAAGAATCGGCACGAAATCACCGATCACCTGATTCAGATTGACCGGCTTCAATTCGAGCTGCTGACGGCGGCTAAACGACAGAATCTGGCGGGTGAGCGCAGTAGCGCGAATACCGGCGGCGCGAATCTGATCAAAATCGTGGTAGAGCGCACTCTGTGGCGGCGCTTCGAGCAGACCCATCTCGGCAAAACCGATGATCGGCACCAGCAGATTGTTGAGATCGTGTGCGATCCCGCTGGCCAGCGCGCCAATTGCCTCTAGCTTTTGCGATTGAAAGAGCTGCTCGCTCAACCGCTGCTGTTCCTCTTCCATCTGCTTGCGCTCGGTCAGATCGAGGTGCGCGCCAAGCATGTGGGTAATCCGCCCACGCTGATCGTAGATGACCGCCGCCTGCGAGCGAATCCAGCGATAGCTGCCATCTTTATGGCGAAAGCGATACTCCAGCGCAAAGTTTGGCCAGGGCTGGTTGAGATACTGGTTGAGGGTATCAAGACAGCGCTTGCGGTCATCGGGGTGGAGTCGCTCTTCCCAGGCGGCCAGCGTGTCGATCAGCTCGTCAGCCGCATAGCCGATCTGCGCTTTCCATTCTGGCGAAAAAAAGACCCGATTGGTGGTCAGATCCCATTCCCACAGCCCGATCTGCGCAGCCTGCACCGCCAGTTGCAACCAGGTCTGCGCGTTGGTGAGCAACGCCTGTTGCAGCCGATTCACCTCAAGCGCCAGGCGACGCGCGCGCAACAAGATTTCGACGCGAGCCTGCAATTCGGCCTTCTGGATAGGGCTGAGCACCAGTTCATCAACCGCGCGCCAGAGATGGCGGGTATATAGATGCACGTCGCGTCGCCCGGTCACGAGCAGAAAGGGCAGAAAGATCGGATGGGCCATTGCCCGTCGTTCGTGAATTGCCGCTTCGTGCTGATCAAGAATGGGGCCATCAAGAATACAGAGCTGGAAGGACTGTTGCAGATCAGTCAGATTGTGCGCGATCACCACATGGTAGCGCTGCTGCAACCACTCGCTGAGCAGTTGCTGGTTGGCGGTATTTGCCATTAGGAGCAGGATCGTGTCACTCGCCATAGCCAGCCCTTCTATCAACGAATCGGGCACGCATGGAATGGTGGCATCTTCCGTGAGCGCGCAGGGCCGCCTGTCGCGCCGTTCGCGTCCGCTGGCAGGTATATAGGTTCATTGCCCACCGGGTGACATCTTATCATTCCAGGTCGGCATCCCAATCAGGATACCGCGCAAGTTGGTGAGCGGTTTTCCAACTTTAATGCCGTACCGGGAAATGGCAAACTCGCGCAGGGTCTTCTCAAAATCGCCGAGCCGCTTCTTCAACACGCCAATCGCTTTGCGCAACTCGCCGTCGATTTCAAGGAACCGCAGGAAGATAATATTATCGCCCAGATAGCTCACGCCAATATCGGTGACTTGAAAATGACCCACCACATCGTTGGTGTCCAAAATCAGAATGACCGTAACGCCGCGGCTTTGCAGATACTTGCCCAAAGCATGAAGCTGACTGATCAGATCTTCGCCCTGCATGCAGAGGCGATACCCGGTTACACTGTCGATCATCACCACCTTGATCTGTTCATGATCGATGTAATGGCGCACATGTTGCGCAAATTCGTCGGGATTGTAGCGAAGCGGTTCGATCTTCTCGACAAAGAGCAGGTTTTGGCGCTGCATGGCCTTCACCGGAATGTTGACCGCCTCACAGCGATGCAGCATGATCGCCACCTCTTCTTCAAAAGAGAAGACGATTGAGCGCTCGCCACGACTGGCCGCCTCTTTGACAAACTGGAAGCCAAGCGTGGTTTTGCCGACGCCAGATGGGCCGGTGATCAAAGTAATCGTGCCGCGCTCGATCCCACCATTAAGCAGCTCATCGAGTTCAGGCACACCCGCCGGAATCTGGTCGAAGGCATGATCAGCCGGCAATATCGCTGGAACGAGCCGTGGGAAGACCTGCATGCCTCGATCGGTCAAGCGCATCGCATGGCGTCCGCCAATAAAGGCCGAGCCGCGCATCTTGCTGACGCTCAGATACCGACCGCTATTGGTTGCTTCGAGATTGATGATGCCGTCGGCAATGTACTGCAAATCGTCATCGGGAAAGGCCGCGCTATCTTCTGCCGAAAACATGACCGTTGTTTGCTGTTCGGCTAAAAAGCGCAGAAATGAGATGACCTGTTTGCGAAACTGAAAGAGATCGGGGGTGAGATAGCGAAACTGGGTAATCGAGTCGAGAAAGATCCGAGCAGGCCGCAGGTGTTGCACAGTCTCAACGATCCGGCGCGTCATCGGTTCGCGTTCGACTTCAGCGGGCGAGAAGATGTCGTAGATTTGGGTCTGAGCGAAGAAATCAGAGGAAGGGCTGAGATCGAGAATGTGAACACGATTGAGATCAATGCCTATTCTGGCGGCATTGCGGCGGATTTTGCTCGCGGCCTCTTCCAGGCTGATGAAGAGCGCGACCTCATTGTCATGAGCCGCAGCCGCGAGAAAGTGCAAGCCGAGAGTCGTCTTGCCCGCGCCCGGCCCGCCGCGCACCAGGTACGCATAGTGCTGAACCAATCCGCCGCCCGTGATTTCGTCGAGACCGGGAATACCGGTGGCGAGCCGGTTCACTGTCTGGTTGTCCATGCGGTTGTTCCTGTGTCTGTCTCAGCGACGTTACGATTATCCTAGCAATTTAGCAGCGAAGCGTCAAGCGTAACCATCAGTTATCAGGAATGTCTCTATCACACCAGAAACATGCCGCGCGGTCATTCCCTTTCGCAAAGCAGCCCAGACCGCTGATTCAGCGATCATATTTCTTCACAGCATGATTTGAGTGCATGAAAGGCAACATCGCGCAGGCATGCTCGATTCACCTGAACGGGAGATGCCCGCGTTGCGCTCCGCGCAGCGCGCACTGACATGCGGGGATAGCAGAGGATCACACCGTCGCCGCCCATGTCATGCCAGCGTTAGGTGTACAATAAGCGCTGCCAAAGCCATCAACATCCATATCACTCCCGCTTCATCGCGCTTACCGGGACAGAGTTGGCGTAGCTGCCCGATACGCGACAATGAAAAACAGCGCCTGGTTCCCCTCTTTGAAGATGCGAGCGATAACCTGAGCACGGAGCTGATGAGATGAGTCGAACGAGCAATCATCAAGCCGATCTCGCCGCAGCGTTCCAGGAAGGTATCCGCCTGTTCAACGCTGGCGCGCACTGGCATGCCCACGAGCAGTGGGAGATTTGCTGGCGAGCTGCGCAGGGCAGCGATGCGATCTTCTACAAGGCGCTGATTCAGGTAGCGGCAGCGCTGGTGAAACAGCAGCAGGGCAATCTACGCGGATTGCGGCTCAACTGGGCCAAGGCCGCGCAACGACTGGCCGTGTTGCCACCGACCTATCGCGGCATCGATCTGGCAGCGCTGGCGCAGGCAATGCAGGCAGTGCTGGCCGATCCGATCGGCGCGCCGCTGCCGCAGATCGACCAGCAGCATGGGTAGCGTCGGCGAAGCCATTTCTTCGCCAACGCGCGCCTGCGCCAGTCGGCGCATGCCGGGCAGATCGTCCAGATCAATCTTCATCGCTGTCATAACGGCGCGGGATCACCCGCGGCGCGCGGCGAGGTTCCTTCGGCGGCGGCGGGCCGAGCACCAGTTCCAGCGCCTGCTCGATCCGCTCGATCAGGTAAATAGTGAGCTGGCGACGCAACGCTGCCGGAATCTCGACCAGATCGTGCTCGTTGCGCTTCGGCAACATGATCTGGCGAATGCCCGCCCGGTAAGCGCCCAGCACCTTCTCTTTCACGCCGCCAATCGGCAAAATCCGCCCGTGCAACGTCATCTCACCAGTCATCGCAATATCATGACGCGCGGTGCGCCCGGTGAGCGCCGAAATCAAGGCCACGGCAATCGTCACCCCGGCTGATGGCCCATCTTTCGGAGTGGCGCCTTCCGGCACATGCACATGCACATCGAGTTTGTCGAAATGTCGAATCTCAATGCCCAGCCGACTCGCGTTGGCGCGAGCAAACGAGAGGGCGGCCTGCGCCGACTCTTGCATGACTTCGCCGAGTTGACCGGTCAGCAACAGATTGCCCTTGCCCTCCATCAGCACCACTTCGACCGGCATGATGTCACCGCCGGCGCTGGTATACGCCATACCGATCGCCACGCCGACCTGATCGCGCGGATCGATTTTGCCGATCTCGTAGCGGGGTGGGCCAAGCAGTGCCGGCAGCGCGCGCGGCGTGATCTGGCGCGGATGTCGCTTACCTTCAGCAATCCGCCGGGCAACCTTGCGACAGATCGCGCCAATCTCGCGCTCGAGATTACGCACGCCCGCTTCGTAAGTGTAGTTGCGAATGATAAAGCGCACCGTCTCGGCGCCGAAACGAATGGTTGCCGGCGGCAAGCCGCTATCGCTCATCTGGCGCGGGATCAAAAACCGGCGAGCGATATGCAGCTTCTCGTCCTCGGTATAGCCGGGCAACTCCACCAGCTCCATCCGATCGAGCAGCGCATCCGGAATGGCATCGGCCACATTGGCCGTGGTGATAAACAGGGTCTGGCTCAAGTCGTAGGGCAAATCGAGGTAATGGTCGCTGAAGGTGCTATTCTGCTCAGGATCGAGCACCTCAAGCAGCGCTGCCGCCGGATCGCCGCGAAAATCGCTGCCCAGCTTGTCAACCTCATCAAGCATAAAGACCGGATTGATCGTGCCGGCCAGCTTCATCCGTTGCAGGATTCGTCCCGGCAAGGCGCCGATATACGTTCGGCGATGACCACGGATCTCGGCTTCGTCGTGAACGCCGCCGAGACTGAGGCGCACAAAGCGCCGACCGAGCGCCTCGGCGATGCTCTGGCCAAGACTGGTCTTGCCAACGCCGGGCGGGCCAACGAAGCAGAGGATAGGCGCCCGCCGCGCCGGTCCGGCCAATTGGCGCACTGCAATATACTCAAGGATGCGATCTTTGACCCTGCGCAAACCGTAATGGTTGCGTTCGAGCACCGCAGCGGCGGCGCGCAGATCGCGATTTTCCGGGCTGGCCTGACTCCATGGCAGCGAAAGCAACCAGTCGAGATAGGTGCGCAGCATACCGTGCTCAGGCGACATCGGCGAGATGAGTTCGAGGCGAGCCAATTCCTCTTCAAAGCGCGCCATCGCGTGGGCAGGCAGACCGCTCGCGGCAGCGCGTTCGCGCAAGAGCACAAGCTCGCGCCGCGTCGGATCCTCCTGGCCGAGTTCGCGCTGGATGGCGCGCAACTGCTCGCGCAGGAAGAGTTCGCGCTGACTGCGATCAACCTCTTGCTGCACCTGGCTGTGGATGCGATTTTCGAGTTCGAGCAGATCAAGCTCTTTGGCCAGCAACAATTCAAGCTGGCGCAGGCGCTGCTCGACATCAACCAGTTCCAGAATGCGCTGCCGATCCTCGACAGAAATCGGGAGCAAGGCGGCAATGATGTCGGCCAGCTCACCCGGCTCAGCGCTGTTGAGCGCAGAGAGATAGGCGTCGTCGGGCAGATTGCGCGAGAGGCGCACCACCCTCTCGAAGGTGGTCAGGATGGTGCGACTGAGCGCTTCAACCATCAGTTCCGCATCTTCATCGAGCGGCGGAGCGGTCAACGGCACCGCCAGCACCCGCAGCGCCGGCTGTTCGGTCACGGCGCCAATGATCTGCATGCGCTGACGACCCTCAAGCACCACGCTGAGCGAGCCATCGGGCAGGCGTCGCAGTCGCTGCACAATCGCCTCCACGCCAACCCGGTACAGATCATCTACCCCGATGCTGATATCTTCGACCGGGCCGCGCGCCGCCACGGCCAGCACGCGCCGATTCCCGGCAGCGGCCTGCTCAACTGCGTTGATCGCCCGCTCATCATTCACAAACAGCGGCGCCAGCATCTGGGGAAACAGGACACTATCGAGCAGCGGCAACACCGGATACTCACACGGCGCTACCTCGGTTGTCGATGGTTCATTGGCCGGTGTCGTCGTCATACGCGCGCTCCTCGCGCAGGTGATCGCACTTGCGTCGTAGATCGCGCACCTGCGCGTTGTGGTATACAGTACAGTCAGTGTAGCATATACCGTCACATTACGCGATTGTTTCGGAGGCTCGCTGGTGAAGATTTCGCTCAACGGCGTGGTCTTTCATTTCGACATAACCGGGACGGGGCCGCCATTGCTGCTGTTGCATGGCTTTACCGGCAGCGGACAGACCTGGCAGCCGCTCATCCCATTTCTGGCGCCACACTTTACCCTGATTATGATCGATCTGCTCGGTCATGGCGCCAGCGCTGCGCCGACAGATCCGGCGCGCTACACGTTCGCCTGGTGTCAGGCCGATCTCCTGGCGCTGCTCGATCATCTGCAGATCGACCGCACCGATCTGCTGGGATACTCAATGGGCGGGCGGATCGGGCTGTTGCTCGCGTCTAGTGCGCCGGCGCGGATCAGGCGGCTGTATCTGATTGGGGCTTCACCGGGGCTGGCCGATCCTGACGAACGCGCCGCGCGGCTGGCCAGTGATGAGACGCTGGCCGATCGGATCGAACGCGAAGGGCTGGACTGGTTTGTCGATTACTGGGCAGATCAACCCATCTTTGCTTCGCAACGCCGGTTACCGGCAGAGGTGCGAGCTGCGCAGCGCGCTCAACGGCTGGCTGGAAGCGCAATCGGTTATGCCAACGCCCTGCGCGGCTGGAGTGTAGGCCGCCAGCCCTCGTTGTGGGACGTGCTGCCGACTATGACAACGCCGACCCTGCTGATTACCGGTGAACTTGACGCCAAATTTTGCGCTATTGCCGGGCGAATGGCCACGCTGATGCCGCGCGCGCGTCATGCGATCGTGCCCGCTGCCGGTCATGCCGCACATCTGGAACAGCCAGCCGCCTGCGCTCATCTGCTGCTGCGCGCGCTGCCGGACGCCGAGGCGCATCGTTGAACACGAACGTGACACTCTGCTGGGGTTGAAACCCCGCAGCTTCTCGGTTCCGGTTCATGGCTGAACCTTTCCCGAAGACCCCGTCCGGGCCTGTAAGATGTTGATGGCTGCGTTCACATCCCGATCGGCGACGAAGTCGCACGATGGACAGCGATGAGTACGCACAGACAGGGATTTCTGTACATACTCGCCACACCCGCTACACCGTTGTGATGTGAAGCGCGGGGGGACTGCTTCGATCGCACGCCCAGCTTCTTCCGCTTTGTACGTGAGATATCGTCGAAGCATACCCCAGGAGCTATCACAAATCGCTTGTGCCAGCGCACGGTTTTTCACCATATTGGCTGGCTGCAAATCCTCAATCACAATGGTTTGATACTGGTTGACGTAGCGACGGCTGACTTTATGCAACGCGTCGTTGCGCTGATTGGCAATCTTCTCGTGAATACGCGCCACGTTTCGCGCCGCCTTCCGCCACCGTCGGCTGCCGTTCACACGCCTGCTCAAACGCTGCTGCGCTTTTGCCAGCCGCTCAAGGCTGCGCTTGTAGGCACGCGGGTTCTCGGTTGTGTTCCCCTCACTATCCGCCACCAGATACGTAATACCCATATCGAGACCCACCGCTTTGTCGTTTGGCGGCAGCGGCTTTGGCTCGACCGCGCAGACACATTGCAGATACCAGCCGGAAGGCCGCTTGACGATGCGAGCAAACCGAAACGTTCCTTCGAGTGGACGATGCACGACCACACGGATTTTGCCGCCGCACTGCTTGGGGGCCGTGAAGTAGCGGCCTTCCAATGCGTTTGGCCCATTGCGAAACTCAATCGAGTTCCAGCGTTGCGCGGGCTTGAAGCGCGGAAAACCAATGTTACGACCTTCTTTTCGGCCCTTGAAAAAGGCCGTGAGCGCACGATGCAGTCGCTTCATCACCCGATCGGTGACGACCGCCGGCACATCGGGATAGGTCGTCTTGTTGTAGTGCTTATCCTGCTCATAGATGTGCAGGTACTTCCCCGTCGCCTCAAAATGGGCCTTCCACTCGGCAAGTGCATCGTTGTACAGACGGCGGGATGCAGCCAGCACCTTCAATAAGGCGGTTTCTTGTGCGCGGTTCGGGCGCATGCGGTACTCGAAAATCCGTTCCATAAGAACATGGTAGTACATTGCGACTGTACAGTCAATGCATACAATGTCCTGGCTAAAGCCGTTACGAGAAACCCGCCTCACCGCTCGCCCTTAAGGGCGGCGGCTTGCGGCGGGTTATAAGATAAGGTGACACTCCGCACGGGTTACAACCCGGCGGCTTCTTGGAGCAGCCCGCCCACCGGCGAGCTTATGCCCCAACGGACTTGCCCAGCCCGTTTCAGGATATTCACTGCGGCGTTGTGGTCTCTATCCAGGGAAAGACCACAGCCGCAATCAATCCACCGATCCGACAGCGAAAGCGTCTCGAAGATATGCCCACATTGGCTACAGGTCCTGGACGTGTTCCGAGGGTCTACCAGCAGCACCACCCGGCCAGCCTCCGCCGCTTTGCTCGTGAGGTGCTCAATCAGGTAGCCCCATCCGGCATCCAGGATGCTCTTTGCCAGGTGTGGGTTGCGCACCATGGTGGTGATGCGGAGGTTTTCGAGCGCGATCCGGTCGTAGCGGACGATCAGACGATGGACCAGCTTCTTCAGAAAGTCCGTACGCCGATTGGCGATCCGCTCGTACTCGCGTCGGAGCGCCGCCACCGCCTTGCGCCAATTCGATCCGCCCGTCTTTCTTCGGGCAACCCGCCGCTGCAGCACCCGCAACCGGCGCTGTGCGACCCGATACCAGGCTGGATGGGCGACCTTCTCACCGTCGCTGGTGGTGATCAGGCTGGTAATGCCAACATCAATCCCGACCGCTCGGCCAGTTGGCGGCAACGGTGACGGGACGGTCTCGCACACGAAGCGTGCATACCATTTCCCCGCCTTCCGAACGATCCGCACGGTTTTGATCGTTCCTTCCAGCGGGCGATGCCAGCGCACGGCGACCCGACCGATTCCCGACAGACGCAGCCGCCGACCATCCACCTTGAACCCGTTCCCGTATTCCTTGAACCCAAAGCTGGAGAAGCGGTTGCGTCCTTTGAAGCGCGGATATCCCGGCTGCACGCCCGCCGTGACACGCCGGAAAAAGCCCTGAAAGGCGCGATCCAGGTCCGTCACGACCGTCTGCAAGACGTGACTGTGGATACCCTTGGCGTAGGGGTTGGTCGCCTTGTACTCCTTCACCCTGGCAAGCTGCTGATACACGCTGATCGACTCGCCGCGCTGCTGATAGGCATCGCGGCGTTCCGCCAGACACTGGTTGTACCAGCGGCGGCAGGTTTCAAGCGTGCTGTCCAGCAAC
>FWWM01010849.1_pt1 | contig 10842 bp, 8 predicted proteins | sample 2228351 | NCBI WGS metagenome assembly FWWM01 (sample SAMEA103939774, study PRJEB20133) | metagenome
CCTGCTTGGCGAACAGGGGGAACAGCCGGCGGCCGGCGTCTCCGGCCGGCGCGCCGAGCTTCTTGCCGGCAAGATCGGCGGGCGAAGCGATGCCTTTGTCCTTCAACGTGAAGACGGTCATCGGTGCGTTGTTGTAGAGGATGGCGATGGCCTGCAGGGCCTTGTCCGGGTTCTTCACGTTGAACTCGATCATCGAGTTGATGTCGGCGTAGCCCATCTCATACGCGCCGCTGGCGATCTTGGTGACGGTGCCTGCCGAGCCGGTGCCGCGGTCGATCACCACCGACAGCCCTTCCTCGGCGAAGTAACCCTTGTCGAGCGCGATCAGGAAAGGTGCCGAGGGTCCTTCGATGGCCCAGTCCAGCGCGAAGCGCAGGTGGGTGATTTTGGGCTTTGCGGCGGGTGGGGCAGCTGCGGGTTGCTGTCCAGCCGGCGGTGGGGCGGCCGGCATGGTCGCACAGGCGGTGATGCCAATGGCGACGATGATGGGCATAGCGAACTTCTTGATCACGGGAAACCTCCTTTGAATCGAGAAAGATGGTTTGCGGTTCTCTCGTCCCGGAGCACGATCCTGTTCAGGCACCAGGAGAGCGGTGCTCTCGTTCGCCTTGAGCGCGAATTTTATCGGAAATCGTCGTCTGTGCTTCAGCACCCAGGGAGTGTCCAAAGCTGAACAGTACGAACGCAAACAGGGGCAAATTGCAGGAGCTCAGTTGTTACTCCCGAACTCCAAACAGCAGAAGTTCGGGTCATCGGGCAAATAACGCACCGGCACGAAGTCGCCGACCCTGCATCGCTCGTAGGCTTGCTCGTTTCGCTCGGCACGAGTGATGACGACGGGGGCCTGTCCAGGCGAGCTTATTCCGAAAGCGTAAGCAACGAAATACGTGGGGTCACCCTCCGCGTCTTCGCCTTCCCAACGGTCGAAAATGAAGGCTTGTGTCTGGCGTCCGGATGAACGCAGGCGTCTCCATTTTGCAACGTTCTTGATCCAGAAGAAAAGTATGACCAGCCCGATCAGGAAGGAAAGGCCGGCGAAGAGGCCAGGGCAGCCCAGTTCCTTTGAGATCTCTTCTGAGAAAACGATAAAGGCAGCACCGATGAGCATCCAGGACACCCAAAGGAGCGCCCCACACCCTAGATTTCGGCTGCTCAAGGGCTGTTCTCTGGATTTTGGACGTTGCAAGCCTGAAAACTGGGGAGGAATTTGATGCTCTTCCCTGACAGTTGGCGGCGTGCCGCGCTGCGAGTAGGTTTCCGATGAACCGGACATATGGTAACCTCCTGCGGTTTTGGGCTTACACGAACATACAGCGGCAAAGTGAAATCGGCGTGAAGCGTGGGGATGTGGATTTAGACCCCCCAGCACCTCGCAGCCCGGGTTTTCGGGCCGCGCAGTGCCCCGGCCTGGTGGACAAACCGGCGCATCCCTCTCAAACTACGGGGACGATGAGACACACGTTGACATGGGTCGTCGGCCCAAGCGATGACCCGCATCGCATTCCGCAAACGTTCGTTCCTGCGACTGTGCCCGGCGCCGTCCAGCTCGACTGGGCGCGGGCGCATGGCTGGCCCCCGGTCGAATACGATCCCGATTTGAGCAAATATGCCTGGATGGAAGATGCCTTCTGGTTGTATCGCGCCGTGCTCGACGCGTTGCCGCCCGCCCGCCGCTTGTTCTTCGTGTGCCAGGGCGTGGATTACCGATGCGAAGTGCGGCTCGATGGGCGCGTGCTGCATGCGCAGGAGGGTATGTTCGCGCCTTTCGAGATCGATCTGACCGACTCCGCTCGTGCCGGCGCGGTGCTCGAGGTGCTCGTCTTCCCGGCGCCGAAGAGCCATCCTGCTCCAGCCGACCGCACTCAGGTGAATCAGAGCTGCAAGCCGGCTGTGGCCTACGGCTGGGACTTCCATCCCCGCCTGATCCCCCTCGGCATCTGGGACGACGCCTATCTGGAGGACCGGCCGCCGGTTTTCATCCGTGACGCCGAGGTGACCTACGTGCTGAGCGACGACTTTGCGCAGGCCGAGCTTGCCCTGCATGTCACGCTGGGCGGCATGCGCGATGGGATGCGTCTGCGGTGGTCCATGCGGGCACCGGATGGCGCTCTGGTCTTCGACGAATACCTCCGGCCGTCGGATGAGCAGTTCGTGCACCAGGTGGCCCTGCCGCGCCCCCGGCTGTGGTGGCCGAATGGGCAGGGTGAGCCAGCACTCTACACCACCGTCGTCGAGCTGCTCGGCGCGAACGACGAGGTGCACGATCGCAAGGCGCAGCGCGTGGGGTTCCGCCGCGTCCGGCTGGTGATGCACCCGGCGCAGTGGGATGAGCCAGAGCCGATGGCGTTCCCTAAAGGCCGCCATACCTCGCCGATCACGCTCGAAATCAACGGCCGGCGCATCTTTGCCAAAGGTTCGAACTGGGTGACGCCTGCGCTGTTCCCCGGCACGCTCACAGCAGAGCACTATCGCGCGCAGCTGCAACTGATGCGCGACGCACACATGAACATCGTGCGCTGCTGGGGCGGGGCAAACGTGCAAAAGGAAGCGTTCTTCGACCTGTGTGACGAGTTGGGCCTGATGGTGTGGCAGGAATTCCCGCTGGCGTGCAACCGCTACGAGGGCACACCGCACTATCTCCGCGTGCTCGATCGGGAATCGCGGTCCATCATCCAGCGCCTGCGCCGTCATGCGTGCGTCGTGATGTGGTGCGGCGGCAACGAGCTGTTCAACAACTGGTCGCGCATGACCGATCAAGATCTGGCCTTGCGCTTGCTGGATCGCAATTGCTTCGACCTCGACCCGCACACGCCCTTCCTGATGACTTCGCCGAGCATGGGCATGGCGCATGGTGGCTATTTCTTTCGCGGGCTCGATGGGCGCGAGGTGTTCCAATACTTCGCCGAGTCGAGCGCCACGGCCTATACGGAGTTCGGCGTGCCGTCGCCGGCGAGCGTGGACACGCTGAAGCGCATCATCCCTGCTGACGAGCTGTGGCCGCCGCGCGCGGGCACGCAGTGGGAGAAGCGCCATGCCTTTCTGGCCTGGGCGCCGGATTCGTGGCTCGATCTGCCGACCCTCGAGGAGTACTTCGGCCCCCAGGAAAGCCTGGAATCACTCGTCGCCAATGCGCAGTGGCTGCAGTGCGAGGGCTTGAAGGCGATCTACGAGGAGGCGCGCCGGCAAAAGCCGGCTTGTGCCATGGCGCTCAACTGGTGCTTCAACGAGCCGTGGCCGACGGCCGCAAACAACAGCCTGGTTTCCTGGCCGTGCGAGCCGAAACCGGCACTCGCTGGCGTCGCCCAATCGTGTCGTCCGATTCTGGCCAGTGCGCGTATCCCCAGGTTCCGCTGGCGCGCCGGCGAGACCTTCGGCATCCAGCTCTTCATGCTCAACGACTCGCCGGAACCTTTGGGGCCGGGATGCGTGGACGCCTGGCTGGAGGTTGAAGGACAGCAGGTGACCATCGGGGATTGGTCGTTCGAGGGTGGGACAGCGAACACGAACCTCGCCGGGCCGGTGATGCATGTGACGCTGCCACAGACCGCTGCAGACCGATTCGCCCTGGTGCTGCACGTGGCAGGCAAGCCGGAGTGGAGCTCGCGATACACCCTCCTCCTGTGCCGGGAGTGATCTTCGGCGCCGATGGGAGGGCTATCGCAATCTTCGTTCCTCGCCCCAGAGATGATCGGTGGGCGGCGCTCCGGCTGCGGACGAGGTCGTGGCCGAGCGCAAATGCCGATCTCACACCTCCGACGGTTTCGGTCCGGCTCACTTGCCGGGCCGTGACCTCTCGTGTATCTCTACGGTCATATGAACATCACCGATATTCGTGCCATTCCGCTCTCCGGCCAGACGCCCGATGGCGGCTGGGCACACGACTTCGATCCCAACAACAACCTGCACACGCTCATCGAGGTCGTCACCGATGAGGTGCTGAATGGCAAGCCGCTCACCGGCGTTGGCAGCGTTTACACCAGCGGCGCGCTGGTCGAGGGCGCGCTCAAGCTGCTCCGGCCGTGGTGCATCGGCGACAGCGCCATCGAGCCGGAGCGCGTCAGCGAGAAGCTGCGTCAGATGGCCTTCTGGCAGGGTCGTGGCGGCGCGGTCGAGCATGCCATCAGCGGCATTGACATCGCGCTGTGGGACATCCTCGGCAAAGTGACTGGCCAGCCGGTCGCCCGGCTGCTGGGCGGCTATCACCGTGACCGGATCAAGCCTTACGGGTCCATCCTGTTCGACGACCCGCCGAAGCTGCGTGAGGCGTTGCAGCAGGCGACGTCCCGCGGTTTCAAGGCGATCAAGATGGGCTGGCGTCCGTTCGGCCGCGTCAGCCGTCAGCTCGACGAGCAACTGGTCAAGACCGCGCGCGAGACCGTTGGCTCGGATGTGGAGCTGATGGTGGACGCCGGCGGCAGCGAGCAGTTCTGGCCGCATGGCTATAAGTGGGCGATCGAGACCGCGCGGATGCTCAAAGACTACGAGGTCACCTGGTTCGAAGAGGCGTTGCTCCCCGACGACATCGAGGGCTACATCAAGCTGCGCGAGCACGCGCCGGTGCCGATCAGCGGCGGCGAGGTTCTGACGCGGCGGCAGTCGTTCGCGCCGTGGATCGAGCGCGGCGCAGTGGACATCATCCAACCCGATTGCACCAAGTGCGGTGGACTGAGCGAGGCGCGGCGCATCGCCTGGATGGCCTACGACCACAACGTATTATGGGTGCCCCATGGGTGGAATACGGCCGTCGGCCTGGCCGCCGATCTGGCCCTGGCGGCGGCTGTGCCGGTAGCGCGCTGGGTGGAATACATCACGCCCTCGCCGTATATCGAAGAGATCGTCGCGACGCCGTTCGCGTTGGACTCGCAGGGAATGCTTGCGATCCCAATGGCGCCCGGCCTCGGCATCGAACTCGACCCTGACGGCCTGGCCAGGTACTCGCGTGGCCACGTCGGTGGATGAGCGAGTGTCCCCGCGCTCAAGTGCGTTGAGTTGATCCAATGCGCTTCGACGTCCACCGCTTCCTTACCGTCACCTCGACCATGGACGTTTGCCATGCCCTGGCCGAACAAAGCGCCGGCGAAGGGCTTGTCGTTGTGGCCGACGAACAAACGGCTGGCCGGGGACGCGCGGGCCGGGCGTGGTATTCGCCGCCGGGGCAGTCGCTGTACCTCTCCGTTTTGCTCAGGCCGGACCTGCGCCCGCGCCAGATCGGCTGGCTGACCATGATCGGCACACTGGCCGTGCTCGACGCCCTATCCCAGTTTTCGGTTCTTAGGGCTTGGCTTTCGATCAAATGGCCCAACGACGTGCTGCTGCATGGCAGGAAGGTGGCCGGTGTGCTGGTGGAGACCTCGCTGATCGGCGAACGGCTCGACTACGCCGTGCTGGGCATCGGGTTGAACGTCGGTACGCGCTTCGACAGCGCGCCGGACGATGTGAAGCAACGCGCCACGAGCCTGCACGAAGCGCTGGGGACCGCACCTGATCGCGATGCGCTGCTCGATCAGCTGTTGTCGGCGTTCGGTGAACGCTACGGCCGGCTGCCCGAATCACCGCTGGCCGACTACGCGCGTTGGCTCGAAACGCTCGGCAGGCGCGTGCGGCTGCGCGCAGGCGACGAAGTCATCGAGGGCGAGGCCATCCGCCTGCAAGAGGATGGCGCGTTGGTCGTGACGACCGATGCCGGCGAGCGCGTGGCGACGTTCGGCGATGTCGTGAGCGAGTGAACTGGCGTGGGCTGCTCGCCCGTGCCGGTGTGGCATCATTCGTGCTATGTTGAACGTGGAACGGGACATCGTGATTGCGCGGCACGTGGAGGAGGTCTTTGCGTTCGTGGCCGATTTCGACAACTTCACGCGGTGGTCCACCGACGTGGTGCATGCCGAGCTGCTGAACGGTCGGCGAGTCGGTGTAGGCACACGCGCGCGCATCACTCGGCGGGCACTTGGCCAGCGTTTCGACATGTTGTTCGAGATGGTGCATTTCGAGCCGCCCGCACGCATCGGTTTCAAGGGTGAGATGTTGGGTGTGCCCTTTCGCAGCGGGCTACGCTTCGATCCGTTGGAAGCCGGCACGCGCGTGACGCAGAGCGGTCAGGTTGTCGTTCCGCCCTTGCTCTTCATGGTCGAGCCGACGGCGCGGCAGGTGCTCGCCGCGACGTTCGAGAGCGATCTGCGTAGGCTCAAACAGGTGCTGGAATCCGATGGACAACCGTAGATGCGGCATCGCTGGCCTGTGGCTGATAGCGATCATTGCGCTCGTGGCCTGCAGCGCACCACCGCCCGGCACGCCGCCTCCGCCTGCCTCTGCGCCGGTGACGGCGCCGGAGACCACGATCGGGGCCAGTGACCGGCAGCCTACCATAACGCCGACCGCTGTCATCACGTATACGTATGCCGTCATCAACGCCTATCCACACGATCCCGCTGCGTTCACCCAAGGCCTGGTGTATGCGGATGGCGTGTTGTACGAGAGCACGGGGTTGTATGGCCGCTCCAGCCTGCGACGCGTCGCGCTCGAGACGGGTGAAGTCTTGCAGCGGCGTGACCTCCCTCCTGAGTACTTTGGCGAAGGGCTGGCGCTGTTCGATGGCCGCCTCATCCAGCTCACCTGGCAGAACAACACCGGCTTCGTCTACGATGCACGTTCGTTCGAGCAACTGCACGTCTGGGAGTATCCAGCCGAAGGTTGGGGCCTGACGCACGACGGGACGCATCTGATCATGAGCGACGGCAGCGCGGTGTTGCGCTTCCTGGACCCGTATACCTTTGCCGTGCAGCGCGAGGTGTTGGTGACCGACGGCGGCCGGCCGGTTGTGCGCCTGAATGAGTTAGAGTACGTCAACGGCGAGGTATTCGCCAATGTCTGGCAGACTGACTGGGTGGTGCGGATTGATCCGCACACCGGCCGCGTGCTGGGGTGGGTTGATCTGAGCGGGTTGCTGACGGCCGACGAGCGCCAGGGGGCCGATGTGCTCAACGGCATCGCCTACGACGCCGGCCACAACCGGTTGTTCGTCACCGGCAAGCTGTGGCCGAAGCTATTCGAGATCGCGCTCGTGCCGCAGCCCTGAGCCCGGCGCACCCATGGCTCATGATAGGCAGCGCGTTGATCGCGCTACAATGCAGCACATATGTTCGACCAGCCGGGCAAGCTCTATCTGGGACGCGAATACGATCTCGACACCCAGCAAACAGCCGACACTCCCATCCTGCTCGGCATGCGCGACCTGACCACGCATGCCGTATGCCTGGGCATGACCGGCACCGGCAAGACCGGCCTGGGCATAGTCGTGCTGGAAGAAGTGCTGCTGCAAGGCATTCCGTGCATCGTCGTTGACCCGAAGGGAGACATCACTAACCTCGCGCTCAACTTTCCCCATCTGCGGCCCGCCGACTTCCGCCCCTGGTTGGATGAAGGCGAGGCAGCGCGCCAGGGAATGACGCTCGACCAGCTGGCTGCAGCGACGGCGCAAAAGTGGCGCGACGGCCTGGCGGAGTGGGGGATCGGCCCGCAACGGCTGGCTGCGCTGCGTGATCGCGTCAAATTCGACATTTACACCCCTGGCAGCGATGCCGGCATCCCGGTGAACGTGTTGCGGAGCCTCGCTCCACCGGAGGCGCCGGACATCACCTGGGCTAGAAGCACCGAGGTATTGCGCGAACGGATCGCGCAGGTCACACAGGCCATCCTTGGCCTCGCCGGAATCGAGGCCGATCCGCTGAAGAGCCGCGAGCATATCCTGTTGGCCACGATCTTCGAGGCGTCGTGGCGCGCCGGACAACCGCTCGACCTCACGTCGCTCATCCGCCAGATTCAGGATCCACCTGTCCGGCGCGTCGGCGCATTCGACATGGACGTGTTCTACCCGCGCAGCGATCGCTTTCAGTTGGCGATGGCGCTGAACAACCTGATCGCTTCGCCATCGTTTGCGGCCTGGACGCAAGGGGCATCGCTCGAGGTCGCACAACTGATCGAGCCGGATCGGCGGTCGGGCGGCACGAATCCCGCCGGCAGGACGCGCGCCGCCATCTTCTACCTGGCCCATCTGGGCGAAACCGAGCGGCAATTCTTCGTCACGCTGCTGCTCTCGCAGCTGGTGCTGTGGATGCGCACGCAAACCGGCACGTCGTCGCTGCGCGCGTTGGTGTACTTCGACGAGGTGTTCGGCTATGCCCCGCCGTTTCCGCGCAACCCGCCGACCAAGACGCCGCTGGTGACGATCATCAAACAGGGGCGTGCGGCCGGCCTGGGCGCCTTTCTGGCCACGCAGAACCCGGCTGACCTGGACTACAAGGGGCTGTCGAACATCGGCACGTGGTTCATCGGTCGGTTGCGCACCGGACGCGACCGCGATCGTGCTCTCGAAGGGTTGGAGGGCGCCGGCGCCGGATTCGACCGGGCATACTTCGAGGCCCCGCTGAGCACGCTGCCGCCGCGGACCTTTCTGCTGCAGAGCGCCGCGGGCGATCCGCGCTTCTGCCGGTCGCGCTGGGCGATGAGTTTTCTGCGCGGCCCGCTCACGCGCGATCAGGTGGCGGCGCTGATGGGCAGGGTGGGTTCGGGCACGTCGCAAGCCACGCATCTCGTGGTCGAACGTCGGTCGGACGTCGGGGCGAGCCAGGCTGCCGACGTCGCGCCTGGCCTGTTCGCCGCCCCTCGGCCCTCGCTGCCGCCCGACGTCAACGAAGTGTTTTTGCATCGGCCGACCACGCCCAACGACGCCCCTGCACCCCGCAACACGGAATACGCCACACGCCGCGTCCGGTACGTCCCTCACCTCCTTGCCAGCGCCTCGGTGCGCATCACCGATCGGGCCAGCGGTGTGAACCACGACGAGCGGTACACCTACCTGTTACCGCTCGACGAAGCGATGTACCAGCTCGACTTCGCGCAGGCGCGCTTGATGCCCGCCTGGTCGCCGGCGCTGCTCTCGCGCGAGCCGGCTGCCGAGGCGCGATTCGCACCTCTGCCGCCGGGTGTCGATGCACGTTGGATGAAACGCGCCGAGCGCGCACTAATCGAGCACATCTATCGGCGCGGTGCAACCAGCATTCCCTTCAACCGCACGCTGCGGGTGTATGGTCAGCCGGGCGAGACTCAGCTCGACTTCCGCCGGCGCTGCGAAGCCATCGCCCGCGAGCGGCGTGATGCCGAAGCGCTCAAGCTACACGACCAGTTCGATCGCCGCATGAAAGCGCTGCAGGATAAGCTGGCGCGCGAGCATCGCGAGCTGGAGTCCGACCGGGTCGAGCTGAGCGCGCGCAAGCGCGAGGAGCTGTTGGGCGGCGTCGAATCGCTCTTCAACTTGTTGACCGGACGCCGTCAGAGCTACGCTGTGGCGTTTGGCGCGCGCCGCCGGCGCGAGGTCGAGTCTGCCGAACGCGAGGTGCGCGAGTCCGAAGAAGTCATCGCCCAGTTGAATGCCGACCTCGAAGCTCTGGCACAGGACTACAAGGCCGCCCTCGGCCAGTTGAGCGACAAATGGATGCGCGCGCTGGGCGACGTGACCGAGGTGTCCCTCGCACCGAAGAAGAGCGACATCTTCGTCAATCTAGTGGCGGTCGCCTGGGTGCCGGCAGACTGAGCCGGCTCCCGGCAGCCTATCGGTTTACGAGTTCCCCCTGTCCGTTGCTTCGTCCGTGCTCGGCTGTGATCTCGATCACCACGCCGTGCTCGCGCTCGGTGTGCACGTGCACACGCGCCCAGATCGGTCGCAGGTGCGTGAACATGTCGTCGAGCACGCGATTGGCGGCGCTCTCCAGCGAGATCGGCACATCCTCGAACGATCGCAGATACGCCATGAAGCTGGGAAAGTCGAAGATCACCTCGTTGGGGGCGTAGGTGATGGTCATGGTGGCGAAATTGGTCTTGTCCGGCTCCATCTCGTAGCGGCAGCGGAAGGCCGGATAGGTCAGCGTCACCGTGTAGGTGCGCAGGCTCCTGGTGTTGGGGATGGTCTTGATGTCGGTCTGGATCATGGCGCGAATCCGTGAGCCGAATGATAGCGCCGGAAGGTGATCCAGTTCACCCGTCCTCAGGGCGTTGACCGCCATGCCCTGGGTGGGGCAGGGTGCAGGCGTCTACCTCTTGCGCTTCCCGTTCTTCTTGCCTGAGGCCATGTTGTCCTTCATCCGCTGACCTTCTCCCTCCGCGATGAGCACCTGGCGCAGCTCGAGCATGGTCTCGCGCGCCTGCTCGGAGACAGTCGGATATTGCGGATTCATGCCGATCAACCTGTGCGCAATGATCATGGCCGCGGAGATTCGGGTGAACCACTTCTTATCCGCCGGGATGACGTACCATGGCGCGTGTGGAGTGCTGGTGTGGTTGAACACCTCATCGTAAGCCGCCATGTACTCGTCCCAGAACGCGCGCTCCTTGATGTCGTTGGGGTTGAACTTCCAGTTCTTCTCCGGCCGGTCAATGCGCTCGAGTTGTCGCAGGCGCTGCTCCTCCTTCGACACGTTCAGGTAGATCTTGACGATCTGCGTGCCCTGATTGACCAGATAGCGCTCGAAGTTGTTGATTTCCTCGAAGCGCTGTTGCCACAGCCCTTCGCCCAGTGTATGGGGCGGCAGGCGCTGCGCTTTCAAGAACTCGGGATGCACGCGCACCACCAGCACTTCCTCGTAATACGATCGGTTGAAGATGCCGATGCGACCGCGTTCGGGCAAAGCTTTGACGCAACGCCACAGGTAGTCGTGATCCAGCTCCTCTGCCGACGGCGCCTTGAAGCTATACACCTGTGTGTGCGCCGGGTTCAAACCGCTCATGACATGGTCAATCGCGCTGTCCTTGCCGGCTGCATCCAGGGCCTGGAAGATCACCTGGGCGACATGG
>FWWM01016745.1_pt1 | contig 10839 bp, 10 predicted proteins | sample 2228351 | NCBI WGS metagenome assembly FWWM01 (sample SAMEA103939774, study PRJEB20133) | metagenome
CGTATGTCTCCTATCCCACGGCTGTGGGCGCGGCGATCCTAGCCTGGCATGCTCTCGGCCACATTTGGGACACGGGCCGACCCCTTCCCGGTGCGGGCCGGCATCCGTCCGGCCAGGGCGGTGAGCACGAAGGCGGGATAGCGCAGGGCGGCGCGCACCCGCTCGGCCATCTCCCGGTCGAACAGCAGGTGCTCGTGCAGACGGAAGAAGACCTCCTGCAGCCGGCCGGTGCTCTCACCCAGGTGCACCATGTGGCGCATCAGGGGGCTGAAGACGCTGGGGTGGCGCCCGAAGGCGGCGGCCAGGGAATTGCCGGCCAGGATCTGGGTACGCACGTCTTCCAACACCCGTCCGAAGGGGGTGGCACCATGGGCCCGGGCCAGGCTGTCCATGGTCTGCAGCATGGGCACGCCGGCCTTGATCATGCTGGCCATCTGGCGGCAGAACAGCAGCATCTGCTCGGCGCGCACGGGGGGGCGCAGCGCCTCGATCAGCCGCGCGAGGTGCGTCATCCATGAGGCGGCCGGCCGGATGTCGATGGGGATGAGCCCGCCGGCGCTCAGGGCATCGGCCGCGGCGCCGGCATCCGCGGCCTGTAGCGTGCCCCGGTGCGGCTGGCCTTGGCTGTCGCGGGCGTAATAGCGGAATTCCGGCATCTGGCTCAGAGGTCTTCACCCGTGTGGGTCACCCGCATGGCCTCGGCCGGCGTGATCAGCCCCTGGGCGGCGAGGCTTGCCGCGCGCGCCGCCAGGGTCGCGCCCTGCAGCCGTTCCAGGGCGGCATGACGGAAGGCCTCGCTGTCACCCCGGTGGAGCAGGCGCGCCAGTTCCGTGTCGATCACGAGCAGCTCATGCACCGCCATGCGGCCGCGATAGCCGGTATGGTGGCAGCGCGGGCAGCCGGTCCCATGCCTCCAGCGCCCGCTCTTCGCCCCCTCGTCGCCCAAGGTGCCGGCGAGCCAGGCCAGCTCGTTGGCGTCGGGTACGTGGGGCTGGGCGCAGTCATCGCACACCCGCCGCACGAGCCGCTGGGCCAGCACACCGCGCAGCGCGCTGGCGAGGAGATAAGGGGAGGCGCCCATGTCCAGCAGCCGCGGCGCCGCCCCGGGGGCGTCGTTGGTGTGCAGGGTGGACAGCACCAGGTGCCCAGTGAGCGCCGCGCGTAGCGCGATCTGTACGGTCTCCTCGTCGCGCATCTCCCCCACCAGGATCACGTCCGGGTCCTGGCGCAGGAAGGCGCGCAGACAGCGGGCGAAGTCGAGCCCGATGCGTTCGTTGACCTGCACCTGGACGATGCCCGGCAGGCGGTATTCCACCGGGTCCTCCACGGTGAGGATCTTGCGCTCCGGCGTGTTCAAGGCCTGCAGGGCGGCATAGAGGGTGGTGGTCTTGCCCGAGCCGGTGGGGCCGGTGACCAGCAGGATGCCGTGGGGCCGGTCGAGCAGCTCCCGGAAGCGCTGCAGCACCTCCGCCGTCATGTCCAGCTCGTCGAGTCCGCGCACCGCGGTGGGCAGCAGCAGGCGCATGACCGCCGACTCGCCATGCTGGGTGGGGAGGATGGACAGGCGTACGTCCACCGTGGTTTTGCTTTGTCGCGCCTGGAAGCGTCCGTCCTGGGGCAGGCGTTTCTCGGCGATGTCCAGGTTGGCCAGGAGCTTGAGCCGCTGGATCAGCGCACTGGCCACTCGGCGCGGCGTCTCGCTGAGGTTTTGCAGCATGCCGTCCACCCGCAGGCGGATGCGCATGGACTGCTCGCCAGGTTCCAGGTGTACATCCGAGGCTCCGGCGCGCAGGGCGTCCTCGAAGATGGTGTTGAGAAGACGCGCCACCGTGGCATCCTCGTCGCTGCCCACCCCCAGACTGGTGAGGTCCACCACGTTCTCGGCCAGCCCGTCCGAGAGGCTGCGCGCCAGGGTCTCGATCTCGCCGCCCTGCCGATAGCTCGCGTCGATGAGCTGCAGGATCTCGGATTCGGGCGCCACCTGCAGATCGATGGCGCACTTGAGGTGCCGCTGGATCTCGTCGTAGGCGAACAGGTCCAGCGGGTCGGCCATGACCAGGGTCACGCCCTGCTCGGAGGCATGGGTGACGATGGCCCGGAACCGCCGCGCCATGGCCTCCGGCAGCCGCCGGAGCGCCTCGGGCCGGATGCGGACCCGTTGCAGGTCCGCCATGGGGAGCCCGAGCTGTTGCGCCAGGGTGGACGCGATGCGCCGCTCGTCGATGAAACCCAGCTCCACCAGGGTCTTGCCCAGCTTCTGTCCGGTCTGGCGCTGGCGCGCCAGGGCCTGCTGAAGTTGCGCGGGGCTGATCAGGCCCCGCTCCACCAGCAGGTCGCCCAGTCGGATCTTTTGTGTCATTGGCGGGCCTTACCAGATTTACATGCAAGCCGGACCGGGATGGGGGAGGGGCTGGGCTGGCGTCGCAACCATGGGAGGATTGTAACCATGCACGTGCATTGCTTCATCTTATTGATCCGAAACGAATATTCTTGGCATGACCAACCCCCTCCCCATCGATGGGGAAGGGCCTGGGTGGGGGTGACGTTCAATTGGTTTCGGAGCAATAGCGATTGCAATCCCCACGGCTTGTGTGGCCTGGGACCCCAGCGTGCAGGTGGGCGAGGATGCGCTGGCATAACCTGTAGGTCGATCCGGGAAACGTCGTGGACATGACCAGCTTAGCACGGCGGCCCGACGTCGTTGCCCACGCGGCAGGTCACCGCCACCACCTGCACCTGCCGCTCGACAAAGCCGAGATCGCCAGGACTTCCGCCGGCGCTGGCGGTGGAGGTGATGTTGTAGACGTGGATGCGGTTGCCCTCCTCGTCGTGGGAGCTCCTCGTGCAGGTGACCGTGACCGCAAAACCGGCAAAGCCGAGATTGCTTGTCGCGCAGGCATAGGGCGGATTGCCGGCGCTTTCCTGCGCCATGATGGTCGCGACCATCCAGTCGTCGCCGGCGCGCGCGGCGGCCAGCGCCCGCGCGCCCTGGATGTCCAGGGCGCCGGTTGTGTGCTGATGGCTGGAAAGATAGAGGATCCCTGCGCTCAGGGCGGCCAGGGCCACGAGAACGAACATCGCCGCGACCAGGGCGAAGCCGCGCGCAGACCGGGGCTTAAGGCGCGTTGTCCACATGGACCTGATGGTGCAGGCCGATGGTCTCGCCCGCCTCGGTGAGCTCGAGATAGAGATCAAGCAGGCCCACGGTGCCCACCGCCGTCGGCCGGTAGGCCATGCGGCAGGCCGAGACCCGGTGGGCGAGCAGCCGCCCTGTAACGCCGGGCGGCGGCAGCGTGGAGGCGGGGGTGATGGCATAGCCCTCGTAGCGCCGCAGCTCGCCGGTGCCATTGCCATTGCTCGTGCCGACGCCCGAGCAGACATAGGCCACCGGCCCCGAGACGATGAAGAAGGCGCGCGCTGGCGAGCCAGTGCCTGGGGAGAAGGTGGTGGAGGCGAAGGTAAAGACATCCTCGTTGCCGCCTTCCGTCGAACCGATGATCGTCGCCGTGTTCTGGCCACACCAGGCGGAAGGGTTGCCCGCCGGACAGCTGCCGCCTTCGTTGGCGTGCAGATTGTAGATGACAAGCCGCCGCCCCACGTGCTCGCCGTTGGCGCCTATGACGTTGCCCAGGGTCTTAAGCTGCCCACAGCCGGTGGAAAAACAGGCGTCGTCGTGGCGGTAGCGCCCGCCGGTGTCGGTGAGCAGCAATTCGAAGGCGCAATTGCCCGAGCAGCTCGCCGTCGGGCGCAGGCTGTTGGGCAGCGCCCGCTGCACGTCGCGCGCCATGCGCCGTAGGGCCGTGTCGGCGGCATCGGTCATCCAGGCCCGGCGCGCGGTATCCACATAGGCCTGCGCTGGCGAGCGCAGGAACACCGCGGCGATGGCGGCAATGATCCCCAGGATGGTGATCGCTAGGACCATCTCCACCAGGGTGAAGCCGCGCGCGCGCATCAATACTCCCCCCGCCAGCCTTCGAGGGTCACGCCCTCGCCGCTCGCATCGTGGGTCACGGTGATGCGGATCCTTTTGCCTGCCCGGCCTGACAACGCTTCATCGGTCACCGCCACCGTCGCGCTGTAGCCGGATAGTTGGGGGATGGACGTGCCGTCGAGGGCCCGGATGCCGTTCATGGTGAAGCCGTGGTAATCGGTGAGGGCGTGCACGTCCGTGCGGTTGCCGGTCGTGACGGGGTCACAGGTGGCGCCCGCGGGGCAGGCGTAGGGCACGGCGCGCATCTCCTCCAGGAGCGACTCGGCAATGGCGATGGCCTGTTTTCGGATCACCGGGTCGCCGGAAGAGCGGGCGGCGGTGTTGAAGGCCGCCAGCACGGCGGCCAGTGCCAGGCCAATGACGACGATGAAGAGGATGAGCTCCACCAGGGTCAGGCCCCGCTGGCGTTCAATACCAGACATAGCCCGTTTCGGCCTCCACGCGCAAAGGGCTGGCTGCCCCGCCGATGGTGATGCTCGCGCCGCTGGTGGGCCGTCCTTCGGCGGTGAAGCGCAGATTGGCCGGCACCGGCGCAAACGCCACCGACCCGTGGGCGGTGACGGTGTAGGGCGCATCCCCCGCCGGGCCGGCGAGGTCCGCATCGCACGCCCCATCGCCTTCGTTGGATTTCACGCGCAGTTGCACCGAGTTGGCAGTGAATTCGACACACACGCTGCGCCGCTTGGCGATGGCCGCCTTTTGCGCGTAGCGCAGCATGGCGGCGGTCTGGTCGAGAAAGGCGCGTGCGTCGTAATCGCGCCGGTCGAAAAAGCGCGGCACGGCCACCAGGGCGAGGATGCCCAGCAGAATCAGCGTCGTGATGAGCTCCACTAGGGTGAAGCCAGCGGGGGGCGGCAGGGACAAGGCCCCCCTCATCGACCGCTCCTCCACGTGTACGGCCAGTTGCCGGCGAAGAACTGATCCACGGGCAAGACCATGGCGCGCTCGTGCAAGGGATAGGCGTGCGTGCCCGGATAAAGGACCCATAAGGCGTCGAGACGCAGGTCCGTGAGGGCATGGCGCATGGAAGGCGTCAGGCGCGGTGCATCGGCGCGCTTGATTTCCAGCCCCAGGCGTCTGCCATCCAGCATCAGCAGGGCATCCAGCTCGGCGCCACCATGCGTTCCCCAGAAATAAACCTCATCGGGTTCGAGCAGCCACAGAGCCTGCTCCAGCACGAAGCCTTCCCACGACGCGCCGCACTTCGGGTGGCCAAGCAATCCCTCTTCGTCCGTCACGCCCAGCAGATGGTGCAGTAGGCCACTGTCACGCCAGAAGATCTTCGGCGACTTGATCTGGCGCTTGCCGATGTTTTCATACCATGGCTGCAACTGACGGACGAGGTAGCTGCCGGAGAGGATGTCGAGATAGCGCCGCACGCTGGACTCGGAAATCCCCAAAGCGCGTGCCGGCTCGGCGGCATTCCAGACTTGTCCGTGGTAGTGGGCCAGCATCATGAGGAAACGCTGCAAGGTGACCGGTGCGATGGAGATGCCGAGCTGGGGCAAGTCCCGCTCCACCAGCGCCAGCAGGTATTGTTTGCGCCAGGCGCGGCTGTCAGCGTCGGAGGCGGCAAGGAAGGCATTCGGCAACCCGCCGCGCAGCCACAAGCGGTCTTTGTGCGCAAGCCCCGCCTCATCGAGACAAAACCCACTCATTTCGATGACCTCGATCCGCCCGGCGAGCGACTCGCTCGACTGGCGCAATAGCGCGGGCGAGGCGCTGCCCGTGAGCAGAAAGCGCGTATCCCCCCCTGCCTGGGTGGGACGGTCGGCCAGCACGCGCAATACGGGGAACAGCGCCGGCAGCCGCTGGATTTCGTCGATGACGACGAGACCGCGCAGGCCGGAGAGTGCGGTCAGCGGCTCTGCTAGGCGAGTGAGACTCACCGGATCTTCGAGATCGAAATCGACCGGCGACTGGAACGGGCGGAGAGGGCGCGGTTCGAAGGGGCGGAGCGGGCTCGGAACGCCATGGAGGGCATGGTCTTGCCCACCTGACGCGGCCCGACCAGGGCGACGATGCGGCTGCGCCGCAGGGCGGTCTCGATACGGGCGCGCAGGCGTCGTCTGAGAATCATACCAGTACTCTACCATGATATTCCTCCACAGAGACGCGTAATTTCATGGAAGCGCTTACACACACCCGTCCCGAGGCCCTGTATCCGCAGCGTGGCCGTGCATGAGCGCTACCCTCCCCTCAGTAGCGCTCGCGCCGGTAGATCACCGGCCGGCGCTGCTCATAGATGCCGAAAGTGGCGCGCGCCGCGGGGTTGTCGTTGAACTGACCGTCGCCGTCCCAACTGCCCTGCAGCCAGGGGTGGGAGCTGCCGTTGCGGCAGGTGGAAACCGGATGGTTACCGTCAGAGCCGATGTTGGCGCAGACCTCGACACTGCCCTTCTGGTTCGGCGCGGTGAAAGTGAGCGTGCCCTTGCCCTGGCTGATCCCGCCGCCCGATGGGGTCGGCAGGGCCGCCGGGTTTTTGACGAAGACCAGCGAGGAGGTGATGTCGGTGCAGGAATCGTCGCTGTTGGTAAGCCATACACCGCCATTCCAGTACTGGGTCTCGAGGGGCATGGCAAGGGGGAGCTTCTCCGAGCCGTGGGCGTTGGAGAGCACCAGGCGGCCGGAGCGGATTGCCGTGCTGCCCTCCGTTCCGTTCGCGGAACTTGCCTCGCCGTCGGTGGCGCGCACCTGGATCGTCGCCGGCGCCGTCCGCTTATTGGAGAAGGTGAAGGCCACGCTTGCGGGCGTAGTCAGATCGGCAATGCCATTGCTGAAGCTCGTGCTCGCCACGCTGGCCGGCGAAAAGCTGCCGGCATTGCCGTTTGCATCGGCCAGCGTCACGTTCTTGGCGAAGGTGCCTCGGTAGTTCTGCGTGATGCCGCCGCCAGCGTTCTTCGCCGTCACCTTGAGCCCGAAGGGCTGGCCGGAATAGGTAAAACCACCGCAGCCAGGGGTGACTTCGGTGTCGAAATGATGGGGGATGAAGCGGCCGAAGTAGGCCGAGGCCGTGCCGTTGCCGAACCAGCAGCCATATTTGCCGCCTACGGGGGTGTTCGAGAAATCCGCCGTGCAATCGCCGCTTGCGGCATCCACGGCGGTAAAGCCGGTATCTACGACCCCATATGGCAGCAAACGGAAGTAGCCGGCCTCGTCATAACGGAAGCTCGTGCCGCTGGCGGTGCCGCTGGCCGGGTCGGCGGCGGCGAAGGCGCCGGAGGGCGTCCCGGTGCGTGCGGCGCCCGGGTGGGCCTGCGTCTTGCTGGCATCGATGGTGGGTGTGCCGTCGTAGCCAGGCAGTGCGGTGGCCGAGAGGGTGAAGGCGTCGCCGGCCTTGATCACCGGTGCGGCGCTGGGGCTGGCGCCGGAGGCATCCGCATTGGCATTGCTGGAGATCGCGGTGAAGGCCTGCGGCCGGATGGCATACGCATCGCTGGAGCAGGCTACCACGCTGGGCTGTTGGTTGGCATCGGTGATGCGGCATTTGACATGGGGCCACGCCCTGTTCACCGTCATGGGCGTCGTCGTCTTCCTGCCCTGGTCGCTGGCGGTGAAGGTCAGGCTCGTCGAGACTGGGGGGGTGAGCGCCGGCAGGGCGGCGCAGGCACCTCCGCCCGAGGCATTCACCAGCTCCACGGTAACGCCCCTCGCGCCACCGCTTGCGTAAGAGGTGTCTTGGCTGCCATCGGCCTTGAGCGCGACGACGTCGAAGGCGAACGCCACCCCCGCCAATTTGGTGTAGAGACGGCCCGTGGCTGCCGGGGCGCCGACCTCCACGCAGTTGAAGCCGGCAGGCGGGGTGGGCGGTGGCGGCGGGGTCAGCAGCCGGCAGCGGCGATACGGCCATTGGTCGGTCTTGGACACGTCCCCGGCCACGGGATAGGCGGCGTGGCAGTATGCTGGAAAAGCGGGGTGTGGCGCGCAGGTATCCGAGTAGCCATTGCCGAAGCCATTGCCCCAGTAGTTGCCCTTCTTGTCGCTGGATCGGGAAAAGGTGGCAAGAAAGTAATTGTTTTGCTCGCAGCCCGTGGTCCCCTTCGGGCAGTAAAAGCAGTTGTCCAGAACGGTGGCGGTACCATTCATGGAGAAAGCGCCCAGTTGGAAGGTGCGGCCGTTGCTGGCCACCTCGATGCGGTTGCGCAGCATCTCGCCATTGCTGCTCCTGGCGGGGAGATATACGCCGGTGCCGTTTTGGCCATGGATCTTGATGACATTGTCGTTGATGACGAACTCGCTCGTGTTGCCGGGGCCGCGCACGCCATCACCATTGCCCGTAGTAGTGATCTCGTTGTGTTCGATGCGGAAGCTGGTGTTGTTGCTCGGCCCCTCCCCCAGGTTGATGCCGTGGCGCGGCGCTGTGATCTTGCTCCTGAGGATGGCGAGTTGGTGGTTGTCTTTCACCAGAATACCGTCGCGGCTATTGTCCGTGGCGGTCACATCGGCGGTGTCAATGGTGGCTTTAAAGCCGCCAAGTATTTCGATCCCCCCCTTGCCGCGGACGCTCACCCGCTCGATGCGCCAGGCGCCCCAGGCGTGATCCATCTTGATGCCGCGCTTGTCCCAGTTGCTGGTGTTGTTGGAAATGACGTCACTGTCGACGATGCGAAACGACCCGCAGCGGCGGCCGCAGAAGATGCCATGGTCGCCCTGGCCGATGAAACGGTTCCTGGACCACGTCGCGACGCCGATGTCCAACACGATGTCGTTAACGTTCAGGGACGACCAGCCGCCGGTGATCTCGACATCGCGCAGCTCCGCAGTCAGGTCGCTGCCGTTGTCCACGATCACGCCGTGATATTTGGCGTTGATTCTCGTTTTGCGCAATGAAAAGCGATCATAGACCTTTTTCACCCGCAGGCCAGGCAGATTCGCCGTGGATTGCAGGGTCACGCCTTCGATGGTGAGCCCCCCAGCCGCCTCGACCCGCACCACGCCTTCCCCGCTGGCATTGGGCGCCGCCGAGATGGTGCTATTGCGAATCACCACGTTCAGGGCGGTGAGCTGTATGGCCTCATGGGGCGAGGCGCCTGCTGAGGCTGCATTGAGCCCTTCCAGGGTCAGACCATTCGTGGAATTGCTGACCACGACGGCACGTTGCCCCCGGATCGTGAGATGGGCTAGACGGATGTTGCTGCCGCCGGTGATGTTGAACGTGGTGCCATTGGAGGTGACGGTGACGTCGCTGCGGTCGTTGGTGGAGGAGCGGATGGTGAGGTGGTTTTTGTTGTTGATGCTGACATTTTCGCTGTGGGTGCCACGGCAGATCGCCACCTCGTCACCCGCGGCAGAGGCATCCACCGCCGCCTGGATGGTGGCGTAGCTGGCGCCCGGCCCGCAGCCGCCCACCCAGCGGGTGGCGGCAAAGGTCTCGGTGAGACCGGACAACATGAAAAGGAGGACAACAGAGTACAGTTTGCCAGTAATTTCGACGATCCTCTGCCTCATCGCTCCCCCAACGCAGGCGCCAGTGGTTGAACCCCAGGCCGGACCCGGCATCTTCGTGGCTTACCTCATTACCACATCCAGCCAGCGTATGAACCCCGTGATGCCGCCGATGGCCACCACGACCCAGAGGGTCTGCCGGTGAATCGCCTGGGTGAGGCGCACCTCCACCTGCTTGATCTCCAGCCGCACCGCCTCGATCTCTTTGCGCAGCCCAGCCTCGACCTGCCTGATCTCCAGCCGCACCGCTTCGATCTCTTTCTGCAGCCTGCCCTCGACCTCCTTGATCTCTTTCTGCAGCCTGCCCTCGACCTCCTTGATCTCTTTCTGTAGCTTACCTTCGACCTCCTTGATCTCCTTTTGCAGGCGCAGCTCGCTTTCCCGGACATGCCCCTGGGTTGCGATGTCCTTCAGATCAGGATAGCGCTCTTCCAGCGCCTCGAACGCCTGGGCAATCAAACGTGCACGCTGGCGGTCTTCACCCGCATCGGTGAGCTGGTCGAAGAGTTTCAACGCAACGCTCATGTCCTGCTCCCATGAAGAAGAATGGCCTGGATAACGGAAACCGAACGCGATTTCTGCAGGGTGACGAGAGGCGTTTTCATCGTTTTACCCCCTCGCTTGGCTGCAGACGGGGCCTGGTCCTAGCGCGCCGCCTAGGGAAGCCGCCGCCACAGGCGTGCAAACTCGATCTCGATGGCGCACTTGGACAGCTCGAAACGATGCCGCTCGTCGTGAAAATCCCCCACCTTGCGGTACTCGCCGTCTACTAGCCGCCAGACCTTGGCCTTCCTGAGGTCGGGATAGACGATCACGTAATGCGCCACCCCTTCCTCGCGGTAGAGCTCGAACTTAAGCACCTCGTCACGCCGCGCGGTCTTGGGCGAGACGATCTCGAAGATGAGCTCGGGCGCACGGGTGATCCAGTCGCCCTCCGGCTTGTGGCAGATGACCACGATGTCCGGCCGCACCACTGTATCCTCGGCAAACTGCACGTCGATCTCATATAGCGCCTGGCAGCGGGGGCAGTCCTCCAGGGCTTCATGAATCTGAGCCAGGATTTCCACGCCTATGGTCTGATGGCTGACCAAAGGCGAGGGCGCCATGGCGTAGGGAACCCCGTCGATGAGCTCCCAGTCGCCCTCCCACTGGCGATAGTCGGCGGCGGTGTAACGTTCGAGGACGGTATCCCCTTTCATACGCGCTCCCATGATGGAAAGGCAGGCCCCGGCGCCTGGCCGCATCCGCCGATACCTTGCAAGACAAGCGCTTGTGCACCGAGACTTCCCCTTATCAGGGGGCGTCCTAGGCAAGGCCCGGGGGATGCGTCCGGGCATGATGGATTCCTATTGCTCTGAAACCAATGATGAGATCGGAAGAGCACACGTCTGAAACCAATGATG
>FWWM01016746.1_pt1 | contig 10839 bp, 10 predicted proteins | sample 2228351 | NCBI WGS metagenome assembly FWWM01 (sample SAMEA103939774, study PRJEB20133) | metagenome
TGTTGTTGGTCTTCTTGTGAAAGAACAATAGCTTCTTTTTGTTGAAGCTCTCTTCTTAATTTCTCCATTTCTTTTCTCCATTCCATAGCTTCAAGCCATTCTCTGACATTTTTTGGTTTTTCTTCATCTTTTTTATCTTGATATTTTTCTTTCCATAACTTAATCATTGCCTCACTTGGAGCTAAACCATCAAGAAGCATTTGCTGACCTCGTTCAGCGATTTTATCCCAGAGCCAGTTTTTTGGATCAGACTCCAAAAGAGGTGTTAAAGAACCGGCAGTAGCATAGGTTTCTTGCTGGCTTCTTCTTAAAATATATCCGACTAATTTAATTACTTTCTGTTGTTTTTCTTCTTCATTAAGGTCTGGATAACGGTTATTAACTCTATCAATTATTTTTTCAATTGTTGTATGAATTTCTTCTAATGTTTGTTCTTTAAAAAAGACCGATGCTTTTTGGGATTGATGAACTTTTTCTATTAATTCCTCCGGCAAAGGAGTTGCCTGAAATCTTTGAGTTAAACCTTGGTTTAATAACTCAAATTGAGACTTAATGGTAGTAGCATATTGTAAAGCTTGATTATAGACATCTTTTAAATATTGAGGAATAGGCAAGTCTTCTTGGGTTTGTTTTTGACTTAAAGCCTCCACCCATAAATCAGCCTGATCTTTTATAATTTGAGATTTAATTAACATATGAGTTAATAATCGTTTGCCGGTTTCCGGATGAAGTTTAGCGATCTCATCAACTAAAAGTAAGGCCTCGGTTGGAGTCTGAAGTCTTTGAGAATTTAGTAAAAAAACAGTAATTTCTTGCTGGCCAATTTCTAATTGAGGTACCTTTACTTTTTTTCCTTGGAAATCAGTTAATTCCTGATAAACTATGTTTCCATCTTCATCTTTTTTTTGCCCGATACCAAAAACTCTAACAACTGCTAATTTTCCCAAACCAAAAGGCAGTTCTTCAAGACTGACAACATCTTCTTGACCTTTCTGACTTAATGTTTCTTCTTTTATTCTATTAAGTATTTCAGGGTCAACTGCCAGCATTCTTAAACTATCATTAACTCCAAGCCATGAAGGATGAATTAAAAGGTTGGGATTATATGATTCATTGCCAATTGAAACTGATTCAATTGGTGTGGGCGGATCAAAATTATAATTAATCCAATTAATATCTGTGTAAGGATGAATAACATTTCCATTTTCATAAAGTCTTCGTATTAAATCATCTAAATTTGAAATAGGTTGTCTATTTTCTGTTAAGATCATCCAGAAATTTGTTCCTGGTTGCCAGTCATTTTTTTCAGGATGATGAGATTTTATATTTTCAGTAGATAATAAATCCATATATGATAATTTTAATAAAAATTTATTAAAATTAAAAAAAATAAAAATTGAAAAATTTAAAATACAACTTAAAGTCCAAAGCTATTAAAAAAATCCAATTTTTGTTTATTTTTAGCTTGTCCTGGTCATCCCGGCGACACCCTGGGGGTGTCAGACGGATTGGCAGAAAGCGCTAAAAACAATTAAAAATTAAACATTTCAACAATTTAACAATTTAACAATTTAACAATAAAAAAAATAATGACGCTTGAAGTTTAAAGTTTAAAGTTAGATGTTTGAAGTTAGTTGTTAGATGTTTAATGTTTCACGTTTTATGTTTTATAATTATCTTCATGATTATTGGTGTTGTTGGGCAGATTGCTTCTGGAAAAGGAGTTTTGGTTGATTATTTAATAAAAAATTTAGGTTTTTTCTCTTTTTCGTTATCATCAATTATTCATGAAGAATTAAAAAAAAGAAAGATTACTGAATTTGATAGAAAAATCCTTCAAGATATTGGAGATGAATTAAGAAAAAAACATGGTGACGGAGTTTTGGCAAAATTAGCTTTAGAAAAAATTAAAGAATCAAAATTAACAAATAAAAACTACGTTATTGAAGGAATTAGAAATCCAGGAGAAATTGAGTTTTTAAAAAAACAAAAAAATTTTGTTTTAATTGGTGTTAAGGCTTATCGAAAAATTAGATATCAAAGATTATTAAATCGGGCTAAACTATGGGATCCAAAAAATTGGAATGATTTTGTTAAAATTGATAGACGTGATTATGGTATTGGTCAAAAAAAATCTGGTCAACAAGTAGGGAAGTGTTTAGCTTATTGCGATTATGTTTTAACTAACAATAAAGACTTAAAAGATTTTCAAAGAAAAATAAATAATTTAATAAAAAATTTATTTAAATAGAGTACATAAATCTTTCATCGGCGCGTTGATAGTCAAATAGCTCATTGTCCTTAAACCAAAGTTTAACTTCTTTTTCGCCATCTTCAATTGTGTCTGAAGCATGAATCACGTTTCTTAATGGTCGATTTTGCTCATTAGCTAAATCAATACTATCGTGAGAAAAATCACCTCTAATTGTGCCAGGTTGTGCTAAGGTCGGAATAGTATTTCCACAAAGTTTACGGACGATTTCAATACAATCATAACCTTCTAAAACCATTAGAAAAACAGGTGATTCTTGAAGATAGTTAATTAACCATTTTTTAACAGTTTTACCAATTTCAATTGGATTATTAGTATTAAAAACTGTTTTTACATCCAAGCCTTTTTTTGCATAATTAGTTAACGTTCGTTCGCCAACTTTTTTAAACCAAGATTCAGTTTCTGGATAATGAGCAATAATTTTTTCTTTGTCTACCCATTGAAATTTTAAACCAATAATTTTTAAACCGACCTGTTCGAAACGACTGACTATTTTGCCAATTAAACCTCTTTGGACTCCGTCTGGTTTGATAATGATTAAAGCGCGTTGTTTATTCATAAATAATAGTTATAAAAGTTATAAAATTTATAAAAATTATACTAAATACAACTCATCAACTTCTCGTTGGTAATTTTTAAATTCTTTAATTTCAGGAAACCAATATTTAATCTCTCTTTCAGCTTCTTCAACCGAACCTGAAGCATGAACAAAGGTTTTTACAACTCTATCTAAACTTGAAGAAAGAGTAGAGGAGTCAAAAGAGTATTGACCATGGATTGTTCCTGTTTGAGCGATTAAAGGTATAGTATGACCACGTAATTTTCTGGCAATTTGAACAGCTTCATGACCTTGCCAAACCATAACAACTATGGGTCCTTCTTGCCAATAGTTAATTAATCTTTCGTATACAAAAGCCCCCAGTTTTTCTGGATCATTGGTATCAAAAACTTCTTTAACTTCTTTTCCTGATTGTTTAAATGAGGCAATAGTTTTTTCACCCATTTCTTTAATCCATTCTTTAGTGCCTGGATAATGATTTTTAATCACATCTTTATCGGGTTTAAGCATTTTCGCAGCCATTAGTTTTAAACCAACATTTTCAAAAGTTTCAATAATTTTACCGATTAAACCGCGTTTTACTGCATCAGGTTTTATGATAATTAACGTTTTTTCCATAATATAAATTTTAAAATTTTATAACAATTATAACAATTATAAAGATTATATTAAATATTTAATCATCTGGTTAGTTACTTCAACAATTGATTGGTTTCCATCAATATTAATCCATTTAGCCCAAACTTGATTTTTTACGAGATAATCGTATTGTTTATAGGTTTTTCTGATAAATTGAAAGTCTTTTTCCCGGCGGTTTTTCTCTTTATTTTCTCCAAACTTTCTTTTGATGGCAATTTCTGGGTCAACGTTAAGGTAAAAAATTATATCAGGTATCTCTATTTTAAAATTTTTGGCATAATCTAAAGCCATATTTAAATCAATTCCTTCAAGAGTTTGATAACATAATGTTGTTGAAAAATAACGATCAGCAATTAGAAAACCTTGTTTTCTTTTTTTAATAATCATTTGTTTATCCATAATAAACTGCATTGTATAAAGAAGAAATTGTTGTTCAGCTGTTAAGTCTTTATTTTGATAAAGAAACTCCTTAATTAATTTACCAACATTGCGGTTATAATCTGGATATTTAATTAATTCAATAGATGTATTATTAATAAGTTTTCGGAGTTTTTTAACTAAATTTTTTCCTTGAGTTTCACAACCAGCACCATCAATGCCTTCAATAACTATGAACATAGGTTTATAATTATTATAACACTATGGATAATCAAGGATACAAGAGTTTAATATTTTTTAAGCAAACAAAGATTATTTATGATTTTAAGGTTGAGTTTTGTAAACTATATAAATTCTCGATTTTAAACAAAGGATCAGATGAAGCAGTCGGCTCGTTCAGCTAAACAAAATATAGCTTAAGGCTATTTACAAAAAAGTATTGAAAATCGATTAAAACTTTTAGAAGTATCAAAAGGTTCTTTAGATGAACTTCTTAATGATTATATTGATTTTTTACGTCAGCGAAATTATAAAGTATGGGTTAAAGATTATCCCGAAGCGCAAACTGTGAGAAGGCTGGTTTTTAATCGTTATAACAGTTATAGCGATTATAAAAATTATTTTTCGTTTTCCAAAAAACTACTAATGCAATGATATGTTTAATTAATCAAACTAATAAACTTATTGATTAAAAATTGCATTGACTTGAGGAAAAATTTTTTAAAGAAGAAAGATTTCGAGAAAATCTTTTTAAAAAGCGATTAGAATACTGTCGAAAAATTTTATAAAGGTTATAACAATTATAACTGTTATAATTAATTATCATTGCCCTCGTAGCTCAACTGGATAGAGTAGACCCGTCCTAAGGGTAAGATGGAAGTTCAAGTCTTCCCGAGGGCACCATGAAAAATGCGACTAAATTATCAAAAAAAATTATTATTAATCATCGTCTAAGAAAAATTACCACAAGTGAATATTTTCAAGTATTAGTATTAAGAACAATTGGTAATTTTATTTTATTTTCTTCAATTTTTATGATTTTAAAAACAATTTATCCACCTTTAAAAGAAGAAATAAAGTTTCTTGTTAATAATAAAATTTTTCAAAAACAGTTTAAAGTAATTGATGAAAACTATCACTATTCTGAAAATAATCTTCCTAAAGGTTTATTGGCAAAAACTTTTAGATTTAATCAAGTAGAGGTATTAAGACCTATTGATCCAGAGTTTAGTATAGTTGTTCCAAAAATTGCTGCTAATGCAAAAATTTATCCTAATACCGATCCAAGTAATGAAAATATTTATTTAGATGTTTTGAATAAAGGAGTGGCTCATGCTTTAGGAACAACTTTTCCTGGTGAAGGTGGTCATATTTTTTTATTTGCTCATTCAACTGATTATTTTTGGAATATCAGTGTTTATAATGCGATATTTTATTTGTTATATAAATTAGAAAAAGGCGATGAAGTTAATCTTTTTTATAAAGGTCAACGGTATGTTTATAAAGTAATCGGCAAAGAAGTAGTTGATCCTTCGGAAGTTCAGTATTTAACTAGGAAAACTAATCGAGAATTTTTAACTTTGCAAACTTGTTGGCCACCAGGAACGACTTTAAAAAGATTACTTGTTTTTGCAGTTAGAGTAGCGGAATAAAGAATAGTTAAAAGTTAGAAGTGTTGCAAATTACGAATTTAAAGTTAGAAAATTTAAAAGTTTATAAAGTTATTAAAAAAATCTTTAAATTTTATTAATTTTTAGCTTGTCCTGGTCATCCTCTAGGCAACCTGTCAAGCTCCTTATGGATTGACACAAGAGTTTGAAAATAATTAAAAATATAAAAAATATCAAAATTCAAAAATCAAAACTTAAAACCACATATTAAAATCTAAAAATAATTAAAAATTAAAAATTAATAAATTAGTTACGCGTTACGGATTGCGCATTACTCGTTAAAAACAATTTAATAATTTATCAATTTATCAATAAAAAAAAATAATTGACTCTTGAAGTTTGATGTTTAATGTTTTATGCTTAACGTTTCATGTTTTATTTTTTTATCTTATTCCTACCACATACAAATCCGGATATTTATTAGCTTCGGGATTGAGATTAGCAAGAATCAAAAGATTGCCATCACTTAAACTATGAAAAAATGATTTTTCATAAGGTCCTGAATAAATAGTTTGATAATTAGTATTATCATAATCAGTAATTAAAATTTTATTTTTATTATTAATTACTAGATGTTTAGAGTTAAAATACCATTGAATTTGTTCTAATTGAAATTCGCCAATTAAATAATTTTTGTCTTCTTTTTTATCGTAAACATAAATTAGATGTTTTTTTAACTGACGTGATTCTTTTGTTTGGTTTGTGCCAATTAATCTAGGTTTTATAAAAATGGGTAGTTCAAGATTATCTAAACTTTGATAGAGAACTTTAGTTTCATTTGGAGAAAAACTAATAATTTTAAAAGATTCAGAAGCAATTTTTTGAAACTCTTTTGGATAAGTTTCTAAAATTTTTTTAATATCTTTTTCTTGTTTTTTTTGCCAAGCTAATAATAAGTTTTCTTTAGATTCATCAGTAATTTTAAAATTTAAAATATCATTATTTTCTTCTTCAAGGGAGATTAAGTAATTATCAATTAATGCTTGTTTTAAATCAGGAGAAATATACACCGATGATTTTTCAATATCTAGATCTTGAGGTAAAAAATTTTTATTAACTAAAACTTTTAAGTTTGGAAAAAGATTAATTGGTTTTCTTAATGCTTCAACGAGATAAATTCCTTCTTCAGAAAAAATTAAAATTTTATCCGAATTATCAAGAGGAGTAGCTTTAATAATACCCAAATTAGTAATTGGTGAAAGTGAGGGATTAATAGGAAAAAGAGTAGCATCAATATTAACTACCAATTCACCTTTTAAAACAACTTGTTTTTTCCAATTATTATAACCCTCTTTTTTAATCTCTATCTGATAAATTCCAGGATTTAAGGTAAGGTTAGTGTCAGTAACGCCTTTAAAATCATTATTTAAATAAATTTTGGCAGTTTTTGGATTTGAGGTTAAAGAAATTATTCCTTTTGAGGTTAATGAGCGATTTTTTAAGTCTAAGCGATAGCCACGAGCATAAGCAATTAAAAGTATTGAGAGACCGAAAAAAATTAAGTAAAATAAAATTTTTTTAATGATTTTCATAATCTATATCTATCTATTATTAAATTGTATTATACTATAAATTATTATGTTTTTTGGAAAAAAAGTCGGTATTGATTTAGGAACTGCTAATAGCTTAGTTTATGTTAAGGGTGATGGGATTGTTTTAAATGAACCAACTGTGGTTGCTTATTCTTTAGAAGATAGAACAGGTAAAAAAATTTTGGCAGTTGGTGATGATGCTAAAGAGATGATTGGAAGAACTCCTGGAACAATTGTTGCTTCTCGACCAATGAAAGAAGGAGTAATTGCTGATTATACCGTAACTTCAGCAATGATTACTTATTTTTTAAAAAAAGCTTTAAAAGGGAAAGTGTTATGGCCAGAAATTGTAATATCGATTCCTGGTGGTGCTTCTCAAGTGGAAAAAAGAGCGGTGGTGGCGGCTTGTAAGCAAGCCGGTGCTTCCAATGTTTATTTAATTGAAGAACCTTTAGCTGCAGCAATTGGAGCAAAAATACCGATATCTCAAGCTTCTGGTCATATGATTGTTAATATTGGAGGAGGAACAAGTGAGATTGCAGTAATTTCTTTAGGACAGTTAGTTGTTTATAAAACAGTAAAAGTAGCAGGAACAAAATTTGATGAAGCGATTATGCAAATATTAAGAAAAACTCATAATATTATTATTGGAGAACGAACTGCTGAGGATATCAAAATTAAGATTGGCAATGCTTTTTTAGAAAAAGATAAACCAATGCGAACTATGGAGATTAAAGGAAGAGATTATCAATCAGGAATGCCAAAGATATTTCATATTGATGAAAAGATTATTAATGAAGCATTAAACAAACCCTTAAAAGCAATTTTAGAAGGGATAAAAGAAGTTTTATCACATACTCCACCAGAGTTAGCTGCTGACATTGTTGATAAAGGAATTGTTTTATCTGGAGGAAGCGCAATGTTGACTAATATTGATCGATATATCACTTATTATACCGGTGTTCCTTCTTTTGTTGTTGATGAACCGTTATTTTGTGTAATTCGCGGAGTAGGAATGGTGGTGGAAAATTTAAATGATTTTAAAGAAGCAATCCGATAGTATTAAAAAATTAAAAATTAAAAATTTAAAGTTAAAAATTTTATAAAATTAGCAATTAATAAAAAAATAACTTATAATTTTTTTTAAAATAAATTCTCTTATTGATTTTTATAAAATTAATTTTTATTAATTTGGCATTTTAAAAAATTATCAAAAAATTTGAACAAAAAATATGTTTTTTTATAAAAAATTTAATAAAATATATCTTATAGTTAAATAAGTTTAATTTATGATAAATAAAATTTTAGGTATATCAATTCCTAATTATTCAAAAAAAGAAATCCTAGAGAAAATTATAAAATACTTAAAAAAACCAACCGGTTTTTTTCATATTGTTTCTTTAAATCCGGAAAATTTAGTAATAGCTAATAAAAATCAACAATTTAAAAAGATTATTTTATCAAGCCAAATGACTATTATTGATGGCGTAGGGATTGTTTTGGCAAGCCGATTATTAGGTTTTCAAGCAGGAGAAAGGTTTGCTGGAGTTGATTTGATGAAAAAGATTATTGAGATAGCTAATAAACTACGCTTAAGAGTATTGTTAATTGGTAGTAAAGGAAAATTAGCAGAGTCATTGGCTGATTGCTATAATCGTCAATATTTTCAGGCTCGATTTTTCGGAATTGAGGGAGTTAAAGACGTTAATAGAGGAATGACTAAACAAGAGAAAGCTATTTTAAATAAGATAGTGACTGATTTTAAGCCACAAATAGTTTTTGTTGCTTTTGGTTCCCCACATCAGGAAATTTGGATAGAACATCAGAAAAATCTTTTTAAAAATTGTTTGGTTATGGGTGTGGGTGGAGGTTTTGATTTTTTGGCCGGTAAGATAAGACGGGCACCAATTTTTTTAAGAAAAATTGGATTAGAGTGGTTATTTAGGTTATTTAATCAACCTTGGCGATGGAAGAGACAGTTGAGATTGATTGAGTTTGTTTGGTTAGTGATGAGGGAGAATATAGTACGAATAAAAGATAAAAAACATTAAATATTAAACATTAAATATCTAATTTTAACTTTATAAATTCTAAACTAAATCAAAGATTATTTCAGGGCAGGTTTTCTAACTTTTAAACTAAATTATTAATCTTTAAACTTCATAATCAAGTTTTAAACCTCAATCTTCAAGCGTCAATTTCTATTTTTGTCTTCCTACTTTTTCCACTGTTAGCCTGAATATTAGCGAAGAATCCTTTTGTAGATATTTTATCATGTTGAGCGTTAGCAAAACATTTCAATTGAGATTTTTCGGCCTTTGAGGCGCCTCAGAATGACAAAAAACATTGTCATTTTTGTGAAAGTAGTAATCCATTTATTATTAAAATCAAATATCAAATATCAAATATCAAAAAGTAAAACATGGAACTTGAAATGTAGAACGTAAAAATAGTTAGTAGTTAGTAGTGAGTGGTGAGTAGTTAAAAGATTTTAAACTTTAAACATCAAATATCAAACTTCTAACTTCAAACTTTATGAACTTTATAAATTTTCTAACTTTCACTCTTTTATCTTTTTTATCTTTTTAAACTTTATAAACTTTACGAACTTTACAAAATTTATAAACTTTATAAACTTTTAAACTTTTTAACTAGTTAACTAATTATTAATTATATTGTGTTATAATTTTTACGTTTAAAGTTTTGTTTTTTAAATTGGAAAAAGGAATAATTAAAACTATTAAATACTTTGAGTTTTTTGATTATTTACCTAGTTTTGAGGAGATTTATATTTTTTTACCTTTTAAAATTACAAAAAATCAATTAAAAGATCAAATTTTAATTTTAGAGCGTCAGAAAAAAATAAAATCTATATTCGCTTTATGGAGAAATGAGTATTTATATACTGTAGGGGAGTATAGTATAAAATTTAAAGTTAAAAATTTGAAATTAAAAATTAAAAAATTAGAAAATAGGTGGAAGGAATCGGAGAGGAAGTTAAAAAATTGGCGGTTTAGATTATATATAAAATTACTTAAATTATTACCTTTTATAAAACTAGTAGGATTATCAGGAACAATATCTATGAAAAATGCAAAAAAAGATGACGATATTGATCTTTTTATTATTACAAGTAAAAATAGATTATTTATAGGTAGATTTTTGGCAGTTTTAATAGCTTTTATTATAGGGTTAAAAAGACAGTTAGGGCAAAAAAAAGCCACAAATAAGGTTTGTTTAAATCTTTTTTTTGATGAGAGTAATTTGAAGGTGCCAGATTTTAAAAAAACTGAATATGTAGGTCATGAGCTTTTACAAATGAAGCCGATTATAAATAAATTTTACGTTTATGAAGAGTTTTTAAGAGTAAATCAGTGGGTAAAGAAGTTGTTTCCAAACAGTTTAAAATTGATATCAAAAATACATCTTCTGAGTCAGAAGGAGATTAAAAATCAAAATTTAAAATTACAATCTAAAAATAAAAAACTATCAGTTTTTGATATTATTGAAAATATCCTTAAAAAATTACAGCTTTTTATAATTAATCGTCATAAAACATCAGAAATTATTACTGATACTCAACTTTGGTTTCATCCTGATGATTATAATGAGAAGATAAAACATGAAAACATAAAACTTTAAAAAATAAATAAAATATCCAATATCAAATATCAAAAATACATATTAAAATCTAAAAAAAAATATAAAAGAGATATCTTAAAATGACAAAGAAAGAAAATTATTAAATTGTTAAATTATTATTAACTTATAACATGTAATCTTTAACCT
>FWWM01016748.1_pt1 | contig 10837 bp, 7 predicted proteins | sample 2228351 | NCBI WGS metagenome assembly FWWM01 (sample SAMEA103939774, study PRJEB20133) | metagenome
ACCGACCATCCTTGCCCCCATAACACCAAGCTTGCCTTTTAGAAAACCAACTATGAAATCAAGCTCATCGCAGGATACTTCGTACAAGTCGCGCAAACTCGCATGAGATTGGTACAGTAGTTCGCCAAGCAGGTAAAATCTGTTCTCCCTCAAAGCCTTAACGGCTCTGAGAACGCGCGCATTCTCATCGATGACATGTTTAGCACGCTTTTTCAAAATAAGATCCAGTGTCTCAAGATCTTCCGATCTGACTTCCCTGAAAGACTTCTTCTTCATAGCTCTCAAAGCCAATTCACATTCAGTTCGTCTTTTGTTGTACTCAGAAGAAGACAGTTCGTGTTTGACCTGTGTGTCTATGAGCAGGAATTCATAGTCTCCCAAATTCAAAGGCACGTATTCAAAGGACGTTGTCATGGTATCTATCAGAAGGGCATGATCTTTCTTTCCAAAAACTGCTGTGAACTGGTCCATGATTCCACAGCGAACGCCGACAAATTCCCTTTCGGCTTTTACACCGATTTCAACCAATTTCTTATCTTCAATTGGAAGATTGAAAAGTTCTCTCAAACCGTAAGCTACAGCTATTTCAAGGGCTGCAGAACTGGACAAGCCTGAGCCAATGGGAAGTGTTGATGTGATTTTGATTTTCACCGGTTCAACCTTGTATCCCATCTGCTCGATTGCCCAGATTACACCCATGGGATAATCAGTCCATTTTCCCAGTTTTTGATGTTTTTCAAGTCTCACTGTTTCGTTGAAGGTTTCGGAATGAAATTCAAACCGATCGCTTGGCTCGATGTCTACCTCGACATATTTGTCGATGGAAAACGGCAGGACAAAACCATCGTTGTAGTCAGTGTGCTCACCTATTATGTTCACCCTTCCAGGTGCTCTAAACTTTGGCATTTTGCCTATCCCTCCACTTTGGTTTCTCTAAGCATCTTTGCAGCTTGCTCAGGCACAACGGGATTTATAAATGTCCATGTACCAGTTTCAACACTTGCCATCCACTTTATTTTGTCCTTGTCTCGCTTGGGTGGATTGAATTCCACGTGAAAATGAAAGATCTCCTCGTTAAATGGTACGTTCACGGGAGCTTGAAAGAACATCATCATATACGGAAATTCTTGATTAAACAGAGCATCGTATTTTGACGTAACCAATTTCAGCATTCTTGCAAAATCGGTTCTCTCTTCACCAGAAAGTTGTGTTATGTAACTCACATGACGCTTTGGATAAACGTGAACCTCGAATGGGAATCTGGCGTAGAAAGGCACAACGGCAGCAAAATGAGCAGTTTCGCAAACTATTCTTTCTTTTCTCAAAAGCTCTTCCTTGAGTACGTCGCAAATCACACAATTTGACTTTTCCTTGTACCATTTTTTCATCGCATCTAATTTTGCCGCTATTCTTTTTGGAATAAACGGAAAGGCGTAAAGTTGTCCGTGTGGATGTGGAAGACTTGCTCCAACTTCCTTCCCACGGTTTTCGAAGATGAACACGTACTTGACAAACTCGTACTTTGACAGCTCGGCAGTTCTATCTACCCACATTTCAACCAATTTTTCAATTTGTCCAAGCGGCATTCCAGGCAAGGCGTTGTTGTGATCGGATGTGTACACCACTACTTCACAAACGCCCTGAGCTTTTCGTCTCAGAAAGAACTCATCCTCAACTGCCTCAGGTGGTTCTCTCAACAAAGCAGGAAATCTATTTTCAAAACTCACCAGGTCGTATTCTCCTGGGAGTTCTACTCCTCCTACACATATCGGGCAGCTCTGCTGACTCGGTTGTACAGGTCTTTTCTGAGTCTCCCCAGAAACGATTATCCACTCGTCGGTCAGTGGGTTGTATCGAAGTTCTTGCATGAGCTTCCCCCTTCGTTGTAGAAGTGAAACAGTCTTTTGCCTTCCTTTGTCACGGTGGTTTTTGTCAGAAATATCTTTTTGGGTTCCTCGACGAAACCTTCATTATATTTGAAGACACCGTATTTGTTGTGTTCGTCGATGTATTCCACACAAAAATCGTCGAAAATTCTTGATATGTTCAGAAGCCTTACCTTTGGTAGTGGTTTTGCATCTGCGCGAAAGACAAGTCCGTAGTTCAGTACATTGAGTATTTTCAGGGTCTCATCGTCAGTTTCGTCGATTTCCAGGTAAACTCTTACGAGCTTGCCGAGTAAAGCGCTGCCCATTAATTCACGGAGAAAATTTCCCGTTGGCAGTTCTATGAAAGGCTTTCTCATCAAAACCGCGCCAACATTTCCGACAGCTTGGAGCCAAGATACACCGTCGGCAATGATACAAGATTCCTTCAACAAGTCCTTTGCCAAGGGAATTTCGCCTGAGTCGGAAAACTGTATAACGTAGCATTCAAATCCAAGCTTACTCAGACTTTGAAGGATCAATGAATCGAATTTCAAGCTCACAGATGGTTTTAGGTTGAACTGCCTACAGCAACTTACAAAATCTCTCAACAACTTCTCGTCTTCAACGTACGGTATCAACAGGGCATCACACTGGTTCAAAGCCGCTGTCTGCGCTCTTCTTTCGAATTCATCTGCGCTGCTTGAGAGGATTTTCAGAGGCTCTGGAGTCCTTGTGATCTGGTTCCATTCGGCAACGGTTTTCAAATACTCTTTGAAAAGGAAGTTCTTCTCGGCACCGCTCAGCACAACAAATGGTTCTGTGTCAATGCTTGCGCCAAGATTTTTTGTATATACAAGATAACCTTTTATCTCATCCCCCAACTTGGCTAGATGAGCTTTTGCAACTCTTTCCGATAGGAAACCGACGAGGATATTTTCCGAAATCGCAAAATTGCTGGAGATGCCAAACAAATTTTCCATCTTTAAACAAAATGCTTCTACTCTGCTTTCAGTAATCCTCAGCGATGCCAAAAACTGATAGCCAAAGTCCAGCTCTCTCACCTTGATCGATGAAACCTTTGACGATTCGCTAACGCTGATTTTTCCATCTTCCCACAGCTGCTCGAAAATCCTCATTCACCATTCTCCTTGAATTAGAAGATATCTATTCTTTCGACAAATTCTTTTTGACTTGTTCCATCCTCCAAAAGACATCTCAGTGTGTATGTTCCCCTGTCGAGGTTACTCAGTTCAATCTCAACAGCGGGATATGTGAAAGCCTGGGTAACCATGTCCGTTGGTTTTGGAGAAATCAAATGTGCTTTGATAATTATTGCATTTCCTTCAATTTCAACGGAATCAACCACAACGCTGTAACCACCGGTTGGCCTTTCACCTGCACTGATAACCACAAAAACCCTCGAACCGAAGGCAAAGCTGCTGGATTGTTTTCGTTCCTCGTTGAAGATCATCAAGCCTGGCTCGGTTGTTCCTTTTACCGACTTGGTTGAAAAAGGAATTGGCTGCCGCACCTGGAGATTTATTTCTATTCCAGAAACGACAATCTTTGTCACAACCTTCGGAAGGACAAAAAGATGCTGTGGCAAATCCAAATAGAAAGATCTTTGCCTGGCTGGAATTTGTATTCTGTGAACGAAATCCGTTCCAACGATTTCAACGTCGAAATAATCATTTCGAAGTGAAGTTGGCGCAAAACGCCATGCTTTTAGAACTACAACCAGATCCGGCTCTCTGGATAGAATTATGTACTGAACATTCAACGATCTTGTTCCCTCGGTTTGATAAAGCTCAGCTGGGAAAACAAAATCAATCGGTGTATAGTAAATCACAGTTGCCATGCTGATGACTCCAAACAAGATGAACAAAAGAACGAGTTTTTGCACAAAAACCGCCTCACAGCTCTATTGTTTCGCCAGGTTTCAGCACGGTGCATTTTACACCTATTTTTTCCAGCTCTTTTGCGAATTTTTCAGGATCAGCCTTTATGACAGGCCACGTGTTGTAGTGAATCGGCACAACGACCTTTGGTTTGATCATCTTTGCCGCTTCAACGGCATCCCACATGTCCATAACGAAATTTCCTCCGATTGGAAGCATTGCAACATCGATGTTTTCTCTCGCCAAAAGTTCCATTTCCTTTGTCAAACCAGTATCTCCAGCATGGTAGATCTTTTTTCCATCGGCTTCGATTAAAAATCCGCAGGGATTTCCAGCGTACACGGGAAGATCTCCTTCCACAACGCTTGAACCGTGGAGAGCTGGGGTGAGTTTGACGCTACCAAATTCAAACACATACTTTCCCCCGATGTGCATCGGATGAGTTGAAACGCCGTGGCGTGAAATGAAACTGCTTAATTCGAAATTTGCTATAACCGTTGCACCATCAGATTTTGCTATTTTAACGGTATCTCCGAGATGATCTGCATGACCATGGGTTACCAATATATAATGGATTCTTGGAAGATCTGATATTTTGATCGGACAGCATGGGTTGTCACTGATGAACGGATCGATGAGCAAATTCTTTTCATTAAGTTCAACCAGAACAGCAGCGTGACCTAAGAATTTGATTTTCATAGTTTCACCTCCTAACGATTATATTTTACACCAGAACATTGAGTAGGCGTATCAAACTACTTGACTGATCTTTCGATTTCAAATGACGTAAACACCGGGGTGATGAAAGATGATTGAAAGACCAGATTTAACTAATCTTAGAAAGCGTTTGGAAATATTGTACAAGAAACTTGAATCGTGCGATCTTTGTCCAAACAACTGTAAGGTGAACAGACTCAAAGGAGAAATTGGTATCTGCAGAATTGCTGCTAAAGCTCTTGTCGCAAGTTATGGTCCGCATTTTGGAGAAGAATCCTTCTTGGTCGGTTACGGTGGTTCGGGAACGATCTTCTTTTCAGGTTGTAATTTGAGATGTGTGTTCTGTCAGAACTGGACGATAAGCCAGTTGAGCGAAGGAGAAGAAGTAGAAGTCGATCAAGTGATGCTTTTGCTTCAAAAGCGGGGGTGCCACAACATAAACCTTGTAACACCAACTCACCAGGTTCCAATGATTTTAGAAGCGCTGGCCAAAGCTTTTCAATCTGGGTTGAAGATCCCAATCGTTTACAACTGCGGTGGTTATGAATCCGTCGAGACGCTCAAACTTTTGGAAGGAATAATTGACATCTACATGCCAGATTTCAAGTACGGAAACGATGAGATCGCCTTGAAGTACTCTGGTGTGAAGAACTACGTTGAAGTTGCAAAAGCAGCTCTTAAGGAGATGTACAGGCAGGTAGGACCGCTTCGGCTAAGAAATGGCATAGCCATCGGAGGATTGTTTGTGAGGCACCTTGTGCTACCTAATGATCTTGCGCAAACTGAAATGGTTTTTCAGGCAGTAGCGGAAGTGTCAACGGACATTCCGGTCAACGTCATGGCCCAATACTATCCGTCTTACAAAGCCTTTAACTATCCTGAGCTTTCTCGCAGGATATACCAGAGTGAATATCTTAAGGCACTCGAACTGACAAAGAAATACAAGCTAAAGGTTGTTTACTGAGGAAGTTTTATCATATACCCTTCTTTTATCAGATATTCCAGAATGTCTGTAACTTGTTTTGAATCAACGATCAAATACTGCGACGTAAAACTAACCGATGCATCGAAATCCCTTGTGTATCGAACTGCAAGGTTAAGCACTTCTCCTATCTCAAGTAATTGCCTTCGATCGAGTGACTCTTCCAGCTTTTCCACCCAATCGTAGCCGAGTGGTCCATCTTGTGAAGGCTTTAAAGCCGTTCTTGGATTTGGCAACGAGTTCCTCAAACCATGTGCGACCTCGATAGCCGCTTTTACGATTTCTCCCCCAGGAAGGCTTTCAAATTTTCGCGTAAAATTCACGGCTTTGAGCCTCGAAAGTTCGATGATTTCATCGGGAAGCTTGCTCGCCGATCTGACTGTTTCCAAAACAGCGTTGCCAATCCAGTCAAACATTTCGATGTCGCATCTATCCCATGTGTCGTCGCTCGTGTGGTAGTATCTATCCGGCCATTGTCCTATAAAACAGGAGGCGCAACAGTTGTTGGCGAAGACCAAATGATCGGAACCTCCTGCAAATTTCGTCCTGAAGAATTTTCTCGAAATTGATCCTGAAGCTTTTGGAGCAAATTTCAGAAGGTTTTGATACAAAAATTCATCGTACTGCGTTGGCAGAAGTGGCAAGTTTTCATGGAGTAAAAGTGTTGCCCCGGTTTTGTTTTGATCTTCCCCAACCATATCCAAGTTGATCGTTAGATCATACCAGTTTTCCTTGGCATAGGGGATGCTCCCATAAAACTCTGGTAGAAGTACCACATCGACTTTTGCATTCGGTGGATTCTTCGAAAGAATTTCCGCTAAATGGATCGCCAAAGCTGAACCAGAAGCGTTGTCGTTCGCACCAGGACTTGGATGACACAAATGTGCTACTATGCAAATTTTAAAATCTCCTTCTCCGCCGATTTTGATTCTCAGAACCTGGAGTGTTCCAGTTTTCAGCTCGCTGTCAATGAACATTCTCACCTTGTATCCTTTGTTGGCAAGTTCCTTTAAAAAACAATACTGTCTCCAACTCAAGGAAAAACCAAAAGCGCCATGCGAAACATCGTCAGCTGTGTGCGGAATTGAAAGATAGTTAACTATATCGGGCATCTTCTCAGGTGTTCTGTCAATCGATTCATCTTGGCTTCTCATATAGTGAATCAAGATGGCTTTAGCTCCAAGTTCTTTCACGTACTTCTTGAAGGCTTTTGAGGGATTGTCGTTCACCAAAACGGCTTTGTCTGAAAAATCTCCCTGGAAGTTTTCGTCAACCAGTTCGAAGGTTTTCCATCCAAAGGTGGGGTTACTTCCGAAAAGAACCGAAGTCTTGCATTCTCTGAATGAGGTTATAAAGCGCCTTGGACTTTCCAACCACAGCTCGGCATCGTTTATGTTCCATACCATTGTGGTTTCAAAGTTTCCATACCTTATTCCACCGGTTGGATATTCCAGGATCTCGATGTTTCTTTGAGGCATTCCCCTCTCGATGAGCATTTCTTGTAGAGCCTTGACCAAAGTTTTGTATTCGTTGCTTCCTCTTGCTCTGTGAAAAGTGCTGATGAATCTGACGTTGTCAAGAACCTGGTGCTTATCGATCACAATGCTTCCTCCTTTCATCCATTCTTATCGATTTCTTGAGCCATCATCAAGGTTAAGTTGTTTCTCTTTGCTGCGTACAATGCTACGTCCGCTTTCTTGATGAGATCTTCGAGTGTTTCTGCGTCCGTTGGATAGATCGCCAAACCAACGTTTGCGTAGATTGAGAACGTGTTGCTGCCAATCAGCATTGGTTGTCTCAGATGATCAACCAATCTTTCGACAAATTCCACTGCTGCATCCTGATTCATATCATATGCGAGGATCAAAAATTCATCCCCACCAAACCTTGCCACCACATCGGTTTTTCTGACAGCTTCACGAAATCTGTTGGCGGCACTCTTGAGAACCTCATCTCCTAACGAATGACCATAGGTATCGTTCAACTGTTTGAATTTCGCTAGATCTATGAAAAACACGCAGACATTTTTCTTCTCTCTTTCAGCAAGAGCAAGGAGTTTACCACCGGTTTCGTAGAAGTACCGTCTGTTTGGCAAATCTGTCAATGAATCGTGGTATGAAAGGTATTCGAACTTTTGCCTCTCTTCAAAAAGCCGAGCTTCAAGGATTAAACGATCAAGCAACACGCCGACTATATTCGAGAACAACTGTGCAAGTCGAACTGAATCATCATCAAACGCATCTTGTCTTTCAAAATTATCCAAATTCATATGCCCTTTGAGTTCCCTGTTTACGACTATCGGAACCCTCAAAACCGCTTTTATTTCATCGAGTCGGCCGTGTTCTTTAAGAACTTTGAGTTCCTCTTCGGATAAAATTCGAGCGTCTATATCGGCAAGTTCAGCAATAATGGATACGTTGGCATCAAGTGGCACCGGGACTTTTTTGAGGTCAAACCTCACGCGTTGGAGTTGTTTCAAATCATATCCCACGGCCGCTTTGAAGACAAGGAAATCCCCTTCCTTGATTGTCAGTGAGCCAGCGTGAGCTCCAGGAACTATTCTCACTGCTGCCGTAAGTATGTCCTGGTATGTCAATTCGACTGATTCAAACATAAGTAATCTCTGCATGAGCTCAATCATTGCTTCGAGAGCTAAGGAATACTTGAGTATACGAAACAAATCTTTTTGAACAATTCTCTTTTGCCTCAGCTGATCGATGGATAATACAAATAAATAGCTCAACAGAGCAATGATGCCCGCGATCAAAAATTCTGCAATGCCAAGTGGTTTTCTCTTCAAAGCCACTTTGAAACCATATGGAAACTCGAAACCATGCCTTTTCACTTCAAGATCGTAAAGACCGAAGTGTTGCACCAGATTTTTGATTGGTATCTTTGCAAAAACAACTCTATCTGGCACAAAATTTTCAACCAGGTCATCAAAGATTTTGAATCTGGTTAGAAAGTAATCCTCCACAACTTGGACGGAAAACAGTCCTTCAAAAGACGCCTCTTGAGGAACAATATCAATTTCCTTGATCAACGGGAAATCGTTCTTGAGGTTTGCCAGATATTCCTCAAGGAACACTTCTTCGCTTCTCAACATCGCTTCATACAGAGTCGTTCTCTGAAAATAACCAACACTTAGAAGAGTTAGAAACAAATTGAAATTTTGCTCAAAAACAATGCTCATGCTCTGCAAATGATCGTCGAAAACTTCTATGTTCGCTGTGAGAGCAACAACGAGAGCTGCTAAAAAGGCGAAGATGATCACGCCCAATTTCACAGTTCTTGTTAAGCCCAACCTAAACACCTCTGAATAATTCTACAACCTATCACTTGAATGAGTCTAAAAGCACAGGTTAGATTTTACAATCGAGAATGGGGAAGGATGCTCGCAGAAGTTTGGAATTTTCGCACGCAAAAAAGCATAAACCAAGTTCTATCAAGCCGGCAAAGGGCTTTCATTTCAGATCCTGCAAAGCATCTGTTGTCAAATAGGGCACGTTGTTGGTCTTCGCAACATACATAGTCTGATCGGCTTTTTGAATGAGTTCGTCCAAGTCTTCTCCATCCTTTGGAAACTCGGCTATTCCTATATTTGCCGATATCAAGTGTTCATAACTGTCAGTGTTAATTGGTTCTTCAATGATTTCTATCAACCTTTTCGCCAGTTCTTGTGCTTTTTCAACGTCGGTGTTGTACGCAATTACGACAAATTCATCCCCACCGATTCTGCCAACAACATCACTTCTTCGCAAGAAGTTTTTCATCCTCTGTGCGACTACCTTCAAGACTTGGTCCCCTTCGTAATGTCCAAAGGTATCGTTTATTCTCTTAAATTTGAGTAGGTCCAAGTATAAGACCGATACATTCACCCTTTCTCTTTTTGCTAAGGCAAGCATAGTTTCGGCAAGGTCTATCAGATATCTTCTGTTCGGCAACTGCGTCAAGGTATCGTGACGGGACAGAAATTCAAGCTGCCTTTTCTCAGCTTCCAGCTGGTTTTCGAGCATCAACCGGTTCAGCAAAACTCCTGCGATGTTTGAAAAAAGTTGAGCAATTTGAACTGATTCCTCATCGAACGCTTCTTCTGATTCAAAGTTGTCTAAGTACATAACACCAAGAACCTCATCACCAACTATCAAAGGAAGTCTCAAAGAGCACTTTATTTCATTTATTCTTCCACGTTTTACAAGTATCTCCAACTCCTCTTCTGATACAACTTCAGCACTTCTGCTTCGAAGCTGTTTGACAACGAGAACTTGCTTATTAAAGCGCATTGGTTGCTTTCTAAGGTCAAGTCTCACTTTTTCCAGCTCACTCAGCTCGTACCCAACTGCTGCCTTGAAAATCAGAAAATCACCTTCCTTGAGAGTTAATAATCCAGCTTGTGCTCCTGAAACGGTCTTCACAGCAGCCTCAAGGACCTCTTGATAGCTCAATTCCATTGAGTCAATTTTTGTTCTCAAAAGTCTTTGCATCAAATCCAGCATCGTTCTCAAGGCGGCCGACCTTCTCATTGCTTGTTTGAAAAGTTCATTCGCGACTTCTTTCTCCTTAACCAACTGCATCTCTAGTCCAAAACGATCTAACAAAACACCCACGATGTTTGAAAACAACTGGCCGATCTGTATTGATTCTTCGTTGAATGCGTCATCGCTTTCAAAGTTGTCCAACACCATGAACCCGCTGACTTGTCCATCAACAACCACTGGAATACTCAGACTTACCTTGATCTCTTCTATTTTTCCAAATCTTTGAAGTATTTCATAATCTTGTTTAGAAAGATGCTTCGAATTGTGCTCCTGCCATCCTTTTATAATTTTGATACCCGTACCTTGAAGTTGATACACAGTTTTGGAATCAAATTGTACCTTTTCAATCTCCTCAAGGTTATACCCTGCTGCCGCTTTGTAAACAAAAAATTCTCCTTCTCTCATAATCAATGACCCAGCTTGTGCTCCTGGCACAGTTTTCACCGCTGTTTTAAGAATCTCTTGGTAATTTAAATCCGGCAATTTTATCTCTGCTCCAAGGAGTCTTTGCATGAAATCGATTATTGAATTGAGAGCTGTCGCCCTTCTGAGAGCCAGTTTATAGAGTTCTTCGACTTTCTCATGTTCCAGTTTTATTCGCTGTTCTAAGGTCCATCTTTCGAGTAAAAGGCTGACTTCGTCTGCAAAGATCTTTGCAATTTCTACGGATTCTTCGTTGAAAGCTTCTTCAGAGCTGAAGCTGTCAAGGTTGAAATATCCGATTACCCCGCCTTGAAAAACTATTGGGACAGACAGAGTTGCTTTGATGCTTTGAATCGCTCCTGCTTTGTCCATAATTTCAAATTGTTCAGCTGGTAATGCCTTTTTATCCAA
>FWWM01016749.1_pt1 | contig 10836 bp, 7 predicted proteins | sample 2228351 | NCBI WGS metagenome assembly FWWM01 (sample SAMEA103939774, study PRJEB20133) | metagenome
CATTTGCGTTGGTAGTAGCGCAATTCATTGCGCGTCATGGACGGCGATAAATCGCCTCACTACCAACAAGTTTGAAATGCATCCAGTTGAGATGGGAGCAAAGAGGTGATAAGATTTATTTCTACTCAATAGAGCGTCCTGAGAGGTGAGAAGCGATGCCACAGAACGAGCAACTGTCCGCCCGCCCGTCGCGGGCGGGCTGGAAGCCGATTCTTGGGGGCGGGTTGAAGGTGAAGATACTGGAGGCGATTCGGGAGATTGCCGCCGCTCTCCCTCAAGTAACGTCGGCGGAGGAGTTTAACCCTTCGCTGGCTGGTGGAGCGGCAGGGTTGGCAGTGCTCTATGCCTACCTTGACCTTGCAGAAATCGGGGATAAAAATGATGAAAGGGCGGTAGAGTTCATCCAGCGGGCGATGGAGGCGGCCTCGGAGCAATCCCTGTCACCTGCGCTTTACGGCGGCTTCACGGGCATTGCGTGGGCGGTGGAGCATCTGAAAGGAGGACCGCTGGACGCCGATGAGGAGGATACCAACGAGGCAGTTGACGAGGTGTTGAAAAAATATCTGAGCCAGCCTCTCTGGAACGACCACTACGACCTCGTCAGCGGCTTGGTGGGATATGGCGTTTACGCGCTGGAGCGGTTGCCGCGCCCATCGGCGGTGGAATTGTTGGAGCGCGTGGTGGACCGCCTTGACGAAACTGCCGAACGCAATGCCGATGGTGTGACGTGGCACACGCCCCCCGACCTGCTTCCTGAGTGGCAGCGTGAGTCGTGCCCGAGCGGTTATTACAATCTGGGGCTGGCGCACGGAGTGCCGGGCGTGATTGCGCTGTTGGGGTTGGCGTGGGCGGCAGGCGTGGCGCGTGAGAAGGCGCGTCCGCTGCTTGATGGCGCGGTGCGCTGGCTGCTGGCGCAAAGACTGCCGAACGATGCGGGTTCGTATTTTGCCTCATGGGTCGCTCCCGGATGGGAGGGGGAGTCCTCACGGGTCGCGTGGTGCTACGGAGACTTGGGCATCGTTGCGGCTCTGCTCATGGCGGCGCGGAGCGTCGGCGAGTTGGAATGGGAGCGCGAGGCGATGGAGATGGCGCGGGGGGTGGCAGCGCGCCCACCGGATGAAGCGGGCGTCGTGGACGCCTGCCTCTGTCACGGCGCGGCGGGCGTAGGGCATATTTTCAATCGCCTGTTTCAAGCAACCGGCGACGAATCGTTCCAGAAAGCGGCGCAGTTCTGGTTTGAGTGTGCGCTGGAGATGAGGCGTCCCGGCGAAGGCGTCGCTGGTTTCCGTTACGCGCTGGAGGACGGATGGCTTGATGCGCCGGGCATGGTGGAAGGCGCGGCGGGAATTGCGCTCGCGCTGCTTGCGGCAGTCACGCCATTTGAGCCGGAATGGGATAGGATGTTGCTTGTTTCGGTGCCAGCCCTAACCTCCTCATTGTTGCGAAATGAGTGATAACGACCTATGAGATATTTCACTTTATTCTCCTCGCAAGCGCATTATACTGAATGACGTAGTGTTCTGTCAAGGTAGGATTGACGGGTTGAAAAAGGGAGGGCAAGGCTCCCGCCGCGCCGAGGGAGTTCGGCAGGAGCCTCACTCTCCCACCCGTCAAACCTACCTTGACGGAACAGTAGAGTGAGCGTGCAGGTCACTGTATGACTCTCTCAAAACCACGTTGGATTGGAGGTGATGACAATGGCAGGTAAGAGTCAGAAGAGCGCGGGCAAGGCAAAGGTCAAGGTCGACAAGTTAAAACTCAACAAGGAGACGGTGAAGGAACTGACCGACCGTGAGACGAAGGGAGTGAAAGGGGGCTGGCGAACGGACGCATCAGGATTAGGTCCCACATGTGCTTGCTCACGGGGAACGCAGTGCAAGACGTGTCCCACGGTGACCCATTGACGATTTGTTAAACTATCAAAGTCATGCCAGACTCAACACATCAGAAGGAGTTTGCTCCATCCGGGTTCTTTGCCTTACGCACGCCGCTGTTGCCGTTTGATGAACTGACGGCATGGAGCGAAGGTTTGGAGTCGCCGTCGGCATTGACGGACGCGGCGCGGTTGGAGCAGGCGATGGCTGCCGACCGCGCCCGTCTTCGTTGGCGTCTGCGCGAAATTGTCGCGCGTTCCGAAGTGCGCGACGCGCTGTTTGTCGCTTCGCCGGACCTTGATGAGTCGTTGGAGGTTTGGATGCGCGAGCCGGACGGCGAACGCGGACAAAGGATCGAACGCGCGCTGGTGCGTTACTTCGCGCGTATGGCAGGGCGGGCGACGCTGTTCGGGTTGTTTGCGGGAAGTTCGGTCGGCGTCATCAGCGATGAAACGCGGCTGGTGATTGAAGAACGCACGACATATCGGCGCCACACGCGGCTGGACATGGACTACTTGTTCGCGCTGACGGAAGACCTGCGGCGTGATTCTTCTCTCCGAAAGGTCTTCACCTATCGCCCCAATTCCAGCCTCTACCGCGCCGCTGGGCGCGTGCGCTACGTGGAGGCGCGACTGGACGGCAAGGCGCGGTCGTATCATCTCGTTGCGGTTGAGGACAGCGACTATCTCGCGGCGACGCTTGCTCGCGCGGAGAACGGCGCGGCGTTTGAATCGCTCGCTGCTGCGCTCGTTGACGATGAAGTTACTTTGGCAGACGCCGAAGAGTATGTCAACGAGTTGATTGACAGTCAAATCCTCGTGCCCGACATTGCTCTCCCCGTCACGGGACCGGAGGCGATTCACCCTCTTGTCGAACAATTGAGCCAGCACGCTGAAACGAAGTCAGTGGCGGATTTACTACGTCAAGTGCAGGCGGACCTCGCAGCGATGGACGCGGAGGGATTGGGCGTCGCGCCCGAACGTTATCGCGCCGTTGCCCGTCGTTTGGAAAGCCTGCCGACGAAAGTGGAGTTGTCGCGATTGTTTCAGGTGGATATGGTGAAGCCCGCGCCGCAGGCGGTTTTGGGGAAGGCGGTGTTGGATGAAATCGCGCGCGGGGTTGAGGTATTGCACCGCATGGCGCGGCGGGGTGAGGACGCTTTACAGCAGTTCCGTGATGCTTTCATCGCGCGTTACGAACAGAGGGAAGTGCCGTTGTTGGAAGCGCTGGATGAGGAAGTCGGTGTGGGTTTTGGGAGCAGCGAGGAGACTTCACCGCTGTTAGAAGGACTGCACTTTCCGCCCGCGTCCGATACGACGACGACGTGGGATGCCCGTCAAAACATCCAGTTGCGGAAACTCAGCGAAGCCTTGCAGCGTGGCGAGAGAGAGATTGCGCTGGAGCCGCGCGATTTAGAAACGCTCGCGCCCCAAGAACCGCCGCCGCTGCCTGCTGCCTTTGAAGTCATGGCGACCGTGGCAGCGGATTCAGAAACCGCGCTGAGGCAGGGCGATTTTCAGGTGATTTTGGGCGGCGTATACGGACCTTCGGGCGCGCGCCTGTTAGGGCGGTTCTGCCATGCCGACGAGACCTTGCATCGGCTTGTGGAACAACACCTCCGCGCCGAGGAATCGCTTCATCCGCGCGCCGTGTTCGCTGAGATTGTGCATCTTCCCGAAGGGCGCATCGGCAACGTGCTCGCCCGCCCGGTGCTGCGCGATTATGAGATTCCTTACCTCGGATACTCCAGCGCGCCGGTGGAGCGGCAAATCCCTGCGACGGATTTGAGGGTGTCCGTGCAAGGCGAGCGCATCGTCTTGCGTTCGCAGCGGTTGGGGCGCGAGGTCATCCCGCGCATGACCAACGCTCACAATTACAATTGGGGCAGTCTGGGCGTGTATCGCTTTCTGTGTATGCTTCAGACGCAGGGAGTCATCGGAGGCTTGATGTGGGATTGGGACGCGTTGCAGAGCGCGCCGTTTCTGCCCCGCGTTACGACCGGGCGGCTGGTGTTGTCACTCGCCCGTTGGCGTATGAGCAAAGACGAAATCAAACGCCTGAGCGAACAGCGCGGCGCCGCGCTGTTTCAGGCGGTGCAGGCGTGGCGCGCGGAACGACGCCTGCCCCGCTGGGTCGCGCTCGCTGACGCGGACAACGTGCTGCCCGTTGACCTCGACAACGTTCTCAGCGTCGAAACGCTCGTGCACCTTATCAAAGGACGCACGGGAGCGACGTTGACGGAAATGTTTCCCGCTCCCGACCAACTGTGCGCGAGTGGCACAGAAGGGCGGGTTGTGCATGAACTGGTTGTGCCCTTCGTAAGAGTCAATGGGGCAAGGGGGCAACCGGGCAATCGGGCGACGACTTCATTGACTCATTTACCCATTGACTCATTGACTCATTTATCCCGTTCTTTCCCGCCGGGTTCGGAGTGGCTTTATGCCAAATTTTACACGGGCACGGCGACGGCGGACGGCGTGCTGCGTGATGTCGTTGCGCCGCTTGTCCGAAAAGTCCTTGACGTTGGTGCCGCCGACCGCTGGTTCTTCATCCGCTACGGCGACCCCGACTGGCATCTGCGGCTGCGCTTTCACGGCGACCCTGAAAAATTGCACGCTGACGTTCTGCCCGCTCTGCACGCTGCTGTGAATCCCCTTTTGGAAGACGGACGGCTCTGGCGCGCGCAACTGGACACTTACGAGCGGGAGGTCGAACGCTACGGCGGCGCAGACGGCATCGCGCTGGCGGAACAGATTTTTCATGTGGACAGCGAGGCAGTGTTGAAAATGGTCGAGTTGCTGGAACCGGGAGACGAAGGACTGGATGAACGCTGGCGACTGGCTTTGCGCGGAATTGATGCGCTCCTCAATGATTTTGGGTTCGACCTGAACACTAAACTTGCCATGATGAAGCAGGCACGAGAATCGTTTGGCAAAGAGTTCCGCGCGGATAAAAACCTCGAAAGCCAACTCAGCGACAAGTTCCGCAAGGAGCGTAAGAATCTGGAAAGCCTCCTCCGCCCAGACCACGATGAAGACGACCCACTCTCTCCCGGATTTGAGATCCTCCAACGTCGCTCCGAGCAATTCGCGCCCATCATCGCGGAACTCAAAGCATGTGAACAGGCAGGCAAGTTGTTAGTTCCCCTCACGGATTTGGCGTTGAGTTACGTCCACATGCACGTCAATCGCCTGCTGCGCTCTGCGCAGCGGCAGCAGGAGTTGGTCCTCTATGATTTTCTTGTTCGCCTCTACAAATCACAAGTGGCGCAGGCGCGAAGTGGAAGATAACGATTCGTGTGAGATGTTTCACTCCACGTTTTTTTCTCTCAACGGATGAGTTTCGTCCTGAGTGCGATATACTAATGAGCAAAGACGAAGCGCGCAGGCGACTGCGTGGCTTCTCAAATCATGAGTGAGGTGATGAAAATGGCAGGCAAAGGTCAGAAGAAGAGCGCGGGCAAGTCGAGAATCAAGGTCGGCGCGTTGAAGGTCAGCAAGGAAACCGTCAAGGAACTGACCCAGAGCGCGGCGCGAAAAGTCAAAGGAGGGATGGAATCGGAGACCTGTGATGAATTCATGGCGGCGGGGGAGCCAGAAAGTTATAGTTGCTACACACCGCCGCCGCCCCCCCCGAATAAACTCGGCGGCAGGCGTATGCTCTAAGCGGTTTCGACGTGAAAACTTACAAACGAGGCGACGTCATGCGAAGTAAAGTTTCACAGGAGGGCGCAGGGCAGGGTAGTGTTCTGTCAAGGTAGGATTGACGGGTTGAAAAAGGGAGGGCAAGGCTCCCGCCGCGCCAATGGAGTTCGGCAGGAGCCTCACTCTCCCACCCGTCAAACCTACCTTGACGCAGCAGTAGGATCAAGGTCAGGAAGTTGGAGGTTAACAAGGAGACGGTGAAGGAACTGACGAAACGGGAGAATCGCGGTGTGCGCGGCGGCTTTGCCGTTCCGACGCACGCCGTTAGCGAGGGGCAGGGGTTCGCGGTTCCAACGTATGCCACGCAAAGCCAAGGGTTTGCCGTTCCCACTTACACAGTAGCCCCCGGTGATGATGGCGGTGGCGGTGGTGGTGACCGTGGCGGCGGGAGCGAGGGCGGCAGTTGTGGCAGCGGCGGCAGCGGCGGGAGTTCCTGCACGGGCGGCGGCAAAAAGCGCGGTTGAGTGACGTCAGGCGAAACGACGATGGGGCGCATGAGAATACCGTGATGTCACGGAGTGTTCGTGGACTTGCCGCAGAAATACCTGTGAGGGGGGGATTCTCACCACGAAACTTCTCCCCCGAAAATACCGCAGATTTAATGGACGGACGCGGACAGGGGCGGGGGGCAAGCCTTTCCCGACTTGTCGGGACTCTCGGCAAGCCGGAGCGCGTTCGTCTATCAAATCAGTGGTATCACGGTATTTCCATGCGACGTGGTGCCGACGCGCCGGCATGGGGATTCCCTGAAAAGTTTACCATTGTCTGGAAAAGCGGATGAGGAGGTTCACGTTGAAGACCATTAAAGTCGGCGTCATCGGCGCGGGCGGGATTTCGCACGCGCACGTGGGCGGGTATCAGAAGGTAGAAGGCGTTGAAGTGGTTGCCGTCGCAGACGTTGTGCCGGGCAAGGCGCAGCAGTGGGCGGAGCGGTACGGCGTGAAGCATCACTTCACCGACTACAAGAAGTTGCTGGCAATGGACGAGATTGACGCGGTGAGCGTCTGCACGTTCAACCGCGCGCACAAACAACCGACGGTGGACGCGCTCAAGGCGGGCAAGCACGTTCTGTGCGAAAAGCCGATGTCGGACAGCCTCAGAGATGCACACGCGATGCTGAAGGCGGCGCAGGAGACGGGAAAGATTCTGATGATTGGCTTGCACAGCCGTTACAGCCCGTCACAGCGGCTCGCGCAGCACATCATTCAAGAGGGCACATTGGGTGACATCTACTACGGCGAAATCGTCGGCACGCGGCGGCGCGGCATCCCCGGCGGAACGTTCGTCGAAAAAGACATGGCGGGGGGCGGCGCGGTGGTGGACATCGGCGTTTACTCGCTGGACACCGCGCTCTGTTTGATGGGGCATCCCAAGCCGGTCAGCGTCACCGCCTTGACCAGCAACTACATCTCCACGCACTGCCCGCCGCCGCCGTTTGCCAACGTCTGGCGTTACGACCCGAAAAAAGTCAATGTGGAGGATTTCGGCGCGGCGTTCATTCGGTTCGAGAACGGCGCGGTGTTGCTGTTCAAAATCTCGTGGGCGGTTCACATGGATTCTCTGGGGCGCAGTTATTTTCTGGGCACGAAAGCGGGCTTGGCATTAGGTCCGCTGGAAATCTTCCGCGACGAGTTCGGCACGATGGTCAACATCACGCCGAAGGAAGTCCGCGACGATGTGGACCGCTTCCGCGAAGAAACCGCCGACTTCGTCCGCGCCGTGCGCGAGGGTCGCCCCTCACCCATCCCGCCCGAAGAGGTGATTTGGACGAACGTGATTATGGACGGCATCTATCGCTCGGCGAAGGCGGGGCGAGAGGTGAAGGTAGGATTGCCCCAATAGTTCACCAACCTGCTTGACCGTTCTCATTAAATTCGATAGAATGGAGCAGCCGACAACGTTGAGGGGGTGACGGCGGTTTGGACTTATCTGAACTGAAAGGGCTGCTCAAAGACACGACTGTTTTCGCCATCCTGTCTGACGAGGAGTTGCAGCGGTTCGCTGACTGCTTTGAACTCGTCCATTACACGCTGGGACAGGCGGTGTGCCGCGCGGGGGATGAGGCGGATGCGTTTTACGTCGTCTATTCGGGGCGCGCGCGCGTCGTGGGACAGAACCAGCAAGGTGAGGAAGTCACGGTTGGCACGCTGACGCGGGGAAATTACTTCGGCGAACAAGGTTTGCTGTCCGATTCGCGTCGACACTACACCGTGCGGGCGGCGGGCGACCTCGCATTACTGCGACTGCACAAAGCGGATTTTGACCGCTTGCTGCGTGAGCATCCCGAACTACGCGAGTATTTTGAGAAATACATTTCCGATACCTCCGTTCGCAACTTCCTCAAACTTTGCACCGTCCTCTCGCCATTGTCGCCCAACGAAATCCGCGATTTGCTGGGCTGCCTGCAAGTGCGCGAGTTCGGCGCGGGCGACGCTATCGTGAAGGAGGGCGATGAAGGCGACGCCTTCTACATTCTGCGCAGCGGCAGCGCGAAGGTCATCAAAGAAAGTCAAAACGGAAAAGTTCTCAACCATCTCAAGCCCGGCGACGCCTTCGGCGAACTTGCCTTGCTCACGGGACAGCCCCGCGCCGCCAGTGTCATCACCAACGAACCGTCGTCCGCGTTTCGTCTGGAGAAAAGCGATTTTGACCGCATCATCGCCAACGCGCCGAAACTTCGTGAGGCTCTGGTCAACGTAGCGTCTGGTTACAGTCAGGCAGCGGTGCGCGAGGAAGCGGCGGTTTCTACCGTGCCCGTCGTGTCGCCCCCCGAATTTCCGACTGCGCCTCCCCCCGAAGAGCCGGTCTATCGTCCGCGTCGCGCCCGCCGTTATCCCGCACTGCTGCAAATCAGCGAGACCGACTGCGGCGCGGCGTGTCTCTCGATGATTCTGCGCTATTTCGGCAAGCACGTCAGCATCAACCGCCTGCGCGACTTGGCGAACGTCAGCCGCGAGGGAGCGACGCTTTACAGCGTTGCCGAAGCCGCCGAGACGCTGGGCTTCCACACACGCGGCATCCGCGCCTCTTACGACCACCTGCTGAAATGCGAACTGCCCGCCATCGCTCACTGGGAGGGCTTTCATTACATCGTGCTTTACGAAGCGCGTCCCGACCGCGTGGTGGTCGCCGACCCCGCGATTGGTATCAGACGCCTGACGCGAGAGGAATTTGAGAAGGGCTGGACGGGCTACCTCCTGCTGCTCACGCCGACGGCGAAGTTGGAGGGCGTCGAAGAATCGAAGACGACCATCGGACGATACCTGCCGCTCATCAAGCCCTACTGGAAACTGCTGTTTGAAATTTTCCTCGCCTCGCTGGTGCTGCAAACGTTCGGTTTAGCGACGCCGATTTTCACGCAGGTCATCGTGGACAAGGTGCTCGTCCACAAGAGCGTTTCGATGCTCAACATCCTGCTCGTCGGCATGATTATCGTTTCGCTGTTTCAGGCGGCGACGGTCGCGCTGCGACAATACATCATGGTTCACACGACGCGGCGGATTGATTTGGAGATGGTCGTCACCTTCTACCGCCACCTGCTCAGTCTGCCGATGCGCTATTTTGAGGAGCGCAAGGTCGGCGACATCCTCAAGCGATTCGGCGAGAACGCCAAAATCCGCGAGTTGCTGACGGGGCGGGCGTTGGGCGTGCTGCTGGACTGCATCATGATTGTCGTCTATCTGGGCATGATGTTCTACTACAACGCGAAGTTGACGCTGGTGGCGCTGGTGTTCATTCCCGGATACGTGCTGCTGACGTTGGCGATGACGCCCATCATGGTGCGCCAATACCGCGAGTCGTTTGAGAAGGCGTCGGAGGCGGAGTCGTATATGGTCGAGTCGGTGACAGGAGTGGGCACGGTCAAGGCGACGGCGTCAGAGCGCAACATTCGTTGGAAATGGGAAGGGCTGATGGTCAAATCGCTCAACGTGCAGTTCCGCACCGCGATGACAGGCATGGGCGCGTACGCCGCCGCCAGCGTGCTGCAAACCTTCAACACCGTGTTTCTGTTCTGGTACGGCGCGCACCTCGTCATCAACGGCGAACTGTCGGTCGGACAACTTGTCGCGTTCAACGCGCTGGTCGGCAACGTGACGCACCCGATTCTGAGCATCATTGATTTATGGGACGATTTTCAGGAAGTCAAAATCGCGCTGGAGCGGCTCAACGACGTGTTCGATGCCAAGCCCGAAGAACAACTGAGCCGCGGCGGTCACGGAGCGTCTCTTATTCATATACCCACCATTCGCGGGCACATCAAGTTTGAGAACGTGACCTTCCGCTACCCCACCCGCGCCGACAAAAACGCGCTGCAAAACATCAATCTGGAAATTTATCCCGGTCAAACCGTCGCGCTCGTCGGGCGCAGCGGCGCAGGCAAAACGACGTTCGCCAGTTTGCTTCTGCGGCTGCACGAGCCGAACGAGGGGCGTATTTTCATTGACGGCTACGACACGCGGCAGGTAAGCATCAGCAGTTTGCGCTCGCAAATCGGCGTCGTGCCGCAGGACGTTTTTCTGTTCAGTGGGACGATTCGGGAAAACATCGCGTTCGGGCAGCCAGACGCGCCGCTCGAGGAAGTCGTCGGCGCGGCAATGCTGGCGGGCGCGCATGAGTTCATCAGTGAGTTGCCGTTGGGCTACGAAACTAAAATCGGCGAGCGCGGGCAGAGTTTGTCCGGCGGGCAGAAGCAGCGCATCGCCATCGCCCGCGCCCTGTTCAAAAAGCCACGCATCCTCATCTTCGACGAAGCCACCAGCGCGCTCGACACCGAAAGCGAACGCGCCATCCAGCAGAACCTCGACAACATCCTCAAAGACCGCACGACCTTCATCATCGCCCACCGCCTCAGCACCGTCCGCAACGCTGACCTCATTATCGTCCTCGACCACGGCAACGTCGTCGAAGTCGGCAACCATTACAGTTTGATGGAGCAGCGGGGGCTGTATTACTACCTGAATAGTCAGCAGATTGAGAGTTGAGCAATGCCGTAAGTGAAATCCCCCAACTTGTTTTACAAAGCCATGTTAAAGCGTTGCAATAGGGGTGAATTTGGAGGGAGCAAGAGGTGAGAAGCATGGCAAAGAGCACCAAATCTAAGGGCGCCAAAAAGCGCGTCAAAGTCAAGGACCTTCCGGCTGCCGAGAAAAAGTTGACTGAGAAGGAGATGAAAAGGACTAAGAATGCCTAAGAGCGTGTCTAAAAATTCTGTCACGGGCTAGTAGTGCTCGCACGTCCCAAGCGCCTCACCATCAGAT
>FWWM01016750.1_pt1 | contig 10836 bp, 10 predicted proteins | sample 2228351 | NCBI WGS metagenome assembly FWWM01 (sample SAMEA103939774, study PRJEB20133) | metagenome
ATGGCCTCCTCCGCCTGCAAGATGTTCTCGAAGACGGTCAGGCCCTCCGCCCGGTTGAAGTTCGCCGTCTGGCGGGCCACCACCGTCAGGCCGGTGCATTCCTCCTCCAGATAGGCGTTGAAGCCCGCCCCACGGTCGCGGGCGGCGGAAGTGCCGGGGATGCCCTCCAGCTCCACCACGTTGCCCTCGCCGCCCAGGAACATGCACAGCAGACGCCCGGCCATGCGGCCACCGGCCACGTTGTCGGAGGCGATGTGGCTGACCACCTCGCCGCCGTTCGCGCCACGGTCCACGGTGAAGACCGGGATGCCCGCGTCATTGGCCGCCAGGATGGAGGGCACGATGGCGTCGGCGTCGGTGGGGTTGACCAGGATGGCGTCCACCCCCTGGGCGATCAGGTCCTCCATGTTGGCCGCCTCTGTGCCGGGGTCATCCTGCGAATCCACCACCACCAGCTCGACGCCCAGCCGGTCGGCGGCGGCCTGCGCGCCGTCGCGCAGCGTCACGAAAAAGGGATTGTTGAGCGTGGAAAGCGAAAGGCCGATGGTGTAGCCCTCCTGCGCGCCGACCAGCGCCAGCGGGCCGACCAGCAGAGCCAGAATCACCAGCAAGAAACCACTTTTGCGCAGCATGTTTTCTCCTCCTCTTTAACTCCAGCGAGTGTCAAATGGGCCTTATGTATGGCGGGTACCCTCAGCTTCCAGGCAATAGCACCTCCTCTTTATAGTTCCTCATGACCACGTTAACCTGGCGTCAACGGATGGCGCGGTGCAGCAGCAGGGCCAGGGCAATCACTGCGCCCTTGACCACGTCCTGATAGAACGAAGGCACGCCCAGCAGGTTCAGGCCGTTGTTGAGGACGGCGATGATCAGCACGCCGACCAGCGTCCCCCACAGGGTCCCTTCTCCGCCCTCAAAGCTGGTGCCGCCCACCACCACGGCGGCGATAGCGTCGAACTCAAACCCCTGCCCGGCAGTGGGCTGGGCCGAATCCAGGCGGGCGACCAGGATCGCGCCCGCCAGGGCAGCCAGCGCCCCGGACAGGACGTAGACCAGGGTGGTCAGGCGTCGCGTGGCCAGGCCGCTCACGTAGGCGGCGCGCTCGTTATCCCCCAGGGCGAAGATGTAGCGCCCCAGGGGCGTGTGGTTGAGCAGCACGTAGCTGCCCAGGAAGACCACCCCGGCCACGATGACCGGCATGGGAATGGAGGCCGGCTCGCCGGTCCCGATGAAGCGGAAGCCATCGGGCAGGCCGGTGATCGGCTGCCCCTCGGTATAGGAGAGCGCCAGGCCGCGCGCGAAGGTCATCATGCCCAGCGTGGCGATGAAGGGCGGGATGCGCCCCCCGCTGACCAGCAGGCCGTTGACCAGCCCCAACGCGCCGCCCACGGCCAGGCCGAACAGCAGGGCCGAGAGAGGCGGCCAGCCCTGGCCCAGCGCCTCCGGCGGCAGCAGCGGACCCAGCAGGGGTTCCAGCACCGTAAAGGAGGCCCAGCCCTGCTGGAGCACGTCGGCGGTCATCACGGTGGCCAGGGCCAGCACGGAGCCGACCGAGAGATCGATGCCACGGGTGAGGATGACCATCATCATGCCGACGGAGATGATGCCGTTGATGGTGGACTGGCGCAGCACGTTGAGCAGGTTCTCCGGCGTCAGGAAGCGGTCGGAGGCCAGGGTCAGCGCCAGGCAGAGCAGGAAGAAGGAGAGCAGCAGCCCGTAGCGCTGAAAGAAAAGCCGCCAGCTAAAGGGGCGTTGTGCGGTGGTGGATACGCTGGTCATCAGAAAACCACCCCGGCGATCAGGATCACGTTGGCATAGGGGGTGAACTCCCCCGTGCGCACCACGGCGCGGGTCTCCTGGGTGAGCGCTTTGAACTGCTCGTGGGCGACCGCATCCACGGGGATATCCCCCAGCACTTCCCGCAGGGCGGCGTGCAACTGGGGGCTGTGCTCGGCCATCTCACTGGCCACGATGGCCTGCTGCACCTTCAGCTCCCCCAGAATGGCCCGCACCACGTCCAGGAAAGGAGGCAGCCCCGCCGTGACGGCCAGGTCGATGCGCTCCGGCCCCTGGGGGATCGGCAGCCCGGCGTCGGAGACGGTCAGCCGGTCCAGGTGGCCCATACCGGCGATCACGGCTGAGAGGGGCTGGTTCAGCACTCCGGACTTTTTCACGCGCTCCTCCTTCGTAGCGGCCCGCACGAGTCGCGCTCCACCAGCGAGACGGGCAGTTGCTCATGGGATACCGGCAGGTCGCTGTGCTGCAAGCGCTGGATCAGCCGCTCGACCGCGATGCGCCCCATCTCGTGGCTGGGCTGCGCGATGGTAGTCAGGCGGGGCACGGTGTAGGAGGCCAGGGAGATGTCATCGAAGCCGATGACGGAGACATCCGCCGGGACGCTCAGCCCGGCCTCGTGGACGGCGCACAAGGCCCCCACAGCCATCATATCATTGCACACAAAGATGGCGGTAGGGGGTTCCGGCAGGGCCAACAACTGCTGGCAGGCACGGTAGCCGCTCTGGTGCTGGAAGTCCCCGCCCACGATCAGCGTCTCGTCCACCTCCAGCCCCGCCTCGCGCAGGGCGCGGCGGTAACCGGTCACCCGCGCCGCGCTGGGCGTCAGCAGGGAAGGGCCGGTGATGCAGCCGATACGCCGATGCCCCAGCGAGAGCAGGTAGCGGGTGGCCAGCAGGCCGCCCCCCTCGTTGTCGGTGAGGACGGCGTCGATCTGCAGCGCGCCGGGCCAGCGGTCCACCATGATCACCGGCGCGTCATGGCGCTCCAGAATCTCCAGCGCCTCGCCGTAACCGCCGGTGGAGACGAGCAGGATGCCGTCCACCTGCTTGGAGAGCAGCACCTCCAGGTAGAGCAACTCGCGCTGCGGGTCGTCGTTGGCGTTGCCCAGGATGATGTTGTAGCCGAGGTCGAAACAGGCGGCCTCAATGCCCAGCAGGACTTCGGCGAAGAAAGGGTTGGCGCTGTTGGGCAGCAGCACGCCCAGGGTATGGGTCTGGCGGGCGCGCAGGCTGCGGGCCAGCCGGTTGGGCTGGTAGTTGAGGGCCTCCATGGCCTTCTGCACACGCTCCCGCGTGGCGGGGCTGACGTAGCGGGTCTTGTTGATGACGTGAGAGACGGTGGAAGGCGAGACCTCGGCCATCCTGGCAACATCGTGGATGGTGGGCATCACACACGCTCCCAAGGGGACAACAGGCGTTACAGCGCCACGTCACGATTTTGCCGGACTTCTGCCTGCGCAATCGATTGCGCAATCGATTCTATAGTAACACAGGATGTGCCCTGCCGTCAATCACCTGGCGGGCAAAAGCCGGGCCGTCGCGCGAGCCGCGCTGCCCCTGCCCGCAGCCTGCTGCGCCGCCGACCGAGGCGCTATATAATAATCCAGGCCGGGGCGCGACGCGCCGGGCCAAGAGGAGGGCAGCAGTGGACATTCTGGAGCTGCGCTTGCAGGCGCACGACCTCGCCACCCAGCGCGCGTTTTACGCGGAGACGCTGGGGCTGTCGCTGGCCGGGGAGACGGAGACCACGGTGGCCTTCCAGGCAGGCAGGACCCGGCTCGTCTTCGAGCAGGCCCCGCCGCAGGCCCGGCCTGCCTACCACTTCGCCTTCAACATCCCCCAGAACCGCTTCGCCGAGGCGCGGCGCTGGCTGCTGGCCCGCGTGCCCCTGCTCAAGCAGGGCAACGCCGACGAGTTCTTCTTCCAATCCTGGAACGCCCACGCCATGTACTTCGCCGACCCGGCGGGCAACATCGTGGAGTTCATCGCCCGCCACAACCTGGCCAACACCTCCGACCGGCCCTTCGACAGCCGGGGCATCCTGCGGGTCAGCGAGATCGGGCTGCCCGCGCCGGAGGTAGGGGCCATGGTGGACGCTCTGGAGGGAGGCCTGGGCCTGACGCTGTGGAGCGGTGACCGGGAGGCCTTTGCGGCGGTGGGCGACGAGCGCGGGCTGGGCATCGTCGTGCCGCTGGGCCGCCGCTGGATGCCGGACGACCGCGTGCCCGCCGTGGCCAACCCGGTGGCGCTGACCATTGCCGGTGACAGCGCGTGGCAGTACACCGTGCCCGGCCTGCCGTACCACTTCCGCGTGGTGGCGACCGGGGCGGCCTGAGCCGGAGACCCGAACCAGGGAGCAGAAGAGGAGAAAAAGCGCATGTACCGCATCGAATCGCTGCTGGCGGCGCGGCTGTTTCTGGCCCCGCAGGCTGTTGGCGAGCGCGTGTTCTTCATCAGCAACCTCAGCGGGCGGCTGAGCCTCTACGCCATGGACCATGGCGGCAGCGTGCCGGAGCCGCTGCTGCCGCCGGACATCGCCCTGCAGAACCCGCACCTGGTAGGCGGCTACCCCTACTATGTCTTCCCCGCCCTGGGCCAGGTTCTGGTGATGATCGATCGCGACGGGGACGAGAACTACCAGCCCATGCTCATCCCGGTGGAGGGCGGCCTCCCCCAGGCGGCCTTTGGCGGCCACTTCGCCGGTTACCGCGTGCACCTGGCCAGGTGCGACGCCGAGCACAACCGCGTCTACCTGGCCGCCGAGTCGCGCACGGAGCAGATGGTGGAGGCCTACCAGGGGGACCTGGGGAGCGGGGCGCTGATCCGGCTGGGACAGAGTCCGTGGGGCTGCTGGCCGGACGGCCACAACCAGGCGCACAGCAAAGCCATCCTCATCGACAGCTACACCGTGGGCGACCACGTGCTGTATCTGTGGGAGTCCGCCGCCGGGGAGCGCCGCCTGCTCTACGGCACGCCCCTGGAGGAGCGGCAGGAGGGGCAACGGGTTCCGCTCAACGGGATCAGCGACTGCCACTTCACGCCGGGGGACGGGGGCCTGCTCTTCCTGACGACGCTGTTCGAGGACACGGGCGGGCTGGGCTACCTGAGCCTGACTGACGCGGGGGAGGTGCAGCCGGTGGCCGTCACCGGGACGGCGCACCAGGGCCTGGGCGAGATGACCACGCTGGAGCACCTGGAGGGGGAGCGCTACCTGGTGGGCTACAACATCGACGGCTGCTCCTGGCTGTACGAGGGCCGCTTTGACGAGGCGACGCGGAGGATGACGCTGGAGGCCGCCCTCTGCGGCCAGGGCGCGCTGAGCAACGGCGTGCTGGAATCTCACCGCTACGACAAAGCGACGGGCCGCCACGCGCTGTCCTTCTCCACGGCCACCTCCCCCACCCAGATATACACCATCGGGCGCGGGGGCGGCCAGCCCGCCCGCCACACGCGGGAGCGCATCCTGGGCATCCCGGCGGAGCTGCTCTCGCCCGGCGAGGACGCCTCCTACACCTCCTTCGACGGGCTGCGCATCTCCGCCCGGCTGTACCTGCCGGCGCAGGGCTTGGGCTACCAGGGGCCGCGCCCGCTGGTCTATTACGTGCACGGCGGCCCGCAGAGCCAGGAGCGCCCGGACTTCGCCTGGTTCTCCATCCCGCTCATCCAGTTCCTCACCCTGAGCGGCTTCGCCGTCTTTGTGCCCAACGTGCGCGGCAGCACCGGCTACGGGCTGCGCTACACCAAGGCGGTGGACCGCGACTGGGGCGGCAAGGACCGGCTGGACCACGTGCACGCCATGCAGGTGCTGGCCAACGACCCGCGCCTGGACACCTCCCGCGCCGGGGTGGTGGGGCGCTCCTACGGCGGCTATATGACGCTGACCCTGGCCGCCCGCCACCCGGAGCTGTGGTCGGCGGCGGTGGATATGTTCGGCCCCTACGACCTGGTGACCTTTATGGACCGCATCCCCGAAACCTGGAAACCGTACTTCAAGATCGCGGTCGGCGACCCGGAGCGGGACCGCGACTTCCTGGTGGAGCGCTCGCCGCGCACCTACATCCACCAGATCGCCTGCCCGCTGCTGGTCATCCAGGGCCGCAACGACCCGCGCGTGGTGGAGCGCGAATCGCGCGACGTGGTGGAGCAACTGCGGGCGATGGGCAAGACGGTGGAGTACCTGGTCTTTGAGGACGAGGGGCACGACGTGCTGAAGTTCGAGAACCGCGTGCGCTGCTACAACGCCATCACGGACTTCTTCCGGCAATACTTGCAGCCGTAGCGCGCCGCGCCGCTGCCGGACAGGGGCAGGGTGCTGGGCACAGGAGAAAAGACAGGGCAGACCATGGCATTGCGGGGCGTGCTTTTTGACATGGGGGGGACCCTGCTGAACTACCACCCGCCGGGGGCCGATCCGCGCTCCGGCTGGCGCCAGATGGAGGACAGCGGCGCGGAGGCGCTCCACGCCTTCCTGCGGCAGCAGGGCCACGACCTGCCGCCCCTGGCGGAAGCCAGCGCGCTCAGCTTCGAGGTCATGCGGCAGCACTGGCGGCGGGTCGGGCAGGGTGAGGCGGTGAACCCCCAACTGGGGCCGCTGCTGCGGGAGGTGATGACGGCCTGGGGCCTGCCCCGGTCCGCGCTGGACGACGGGCTGGTGGACCGCGCCGTGGCTGTCTACGTCGCGCCGGTGCAGGCCTACGTGGCCCCGCTGGAGGGCGCCCGTGAGACATTGGCCGCCCTGCGGGCGCGCGGCCTGCGGCTGGGCCTGATCAGCAACACGGTGTGGCCGGGCGCGTTCCACCGGCAGGACCTGGAGCGCTGGGGGCTGCTGCCCTACCTGGAATGCACGCTGTTCTCCGCCGATGTAGGGGTCTGGAAGCCCTCCCCCGCCATCTTCCAGATGGGCCTGCGGGCGCTGGACCTGCGCCCGGAGGCGGCGGTTTACGTGGGCGACCACCCCTACTTCGACGTGCGCGGGGCGCAGCAGGCCGGGCTGCGGGGGGTCTGGGTGTGGAGCGACGAGTGGACCGCATCGACGCCGGAGGAGATGGACATCCGGCCAGACGCCACGATCAGGCGGCTGCGCGAACTGCTGGCGGTGATCGCCCCCTGGCTGTGAACCACGTTGAACTTTTCCCCGGCAAGCGGTAGCATAAAGCAACGTGCTTCTCGCATCGCAGACTGTTAATGGGAGCTATATTGATGTCAACAACATCCACACGTCAACGCAAAGCGGAACGGGAACGACAGCGCAGGCGACAGCAACAGGTGATCCTGTTGATCGGGGTAGTCATCGTGGCCGTGGTGGCCGTGGTTCTGGTGGTCCTCTCCTCGACGCCGGTCCCTGCGCCGGTGGAGGCGGCGGTCAGCGAGGCGTATGCCGGGATCGAGCGCGGGATCAGCGAGGAAGGCTGGCCGCAGCTCGGCTCCCCGGACGCGCCGGTGACCATTCACGATTATTCCGCCTTCAGTTGCCCGCACTGCGCCAACTTCCACGACAACCAGTTCATGGAGCTGCTGAGCGAGATCCGGGCCGGGCAGGTGCGGTTCGTGTACGTGCCGGTCAACCTCAACTCGTCCACGTTCCTGGCCACCCAGGCGGCCTTCTGCGCGGCAGACCAGGGGCGCTTCTGGGAGATGCACGACGTGCTGTTCTCCTGGCTGCGCCAGTTTGGGGCCAACGCCTTCGTCCGGCAGCGGGTGGTGCAGGGCGCGGAGGAACTGGGGCTGGATATGGCGGCCTTCAACGCCTGCCTGGAGTCGCCGGAGGCCCAGCAGCGCAGAGAAGCAGCGGACAACGCCTTTTTGAGCCTGATGCAGCAGACGCAGGGCCAGCCCAACGAGGTCACGGGCACGCCCACCCTGACCTTCAACGGCCAGCCCATTGCCTGGGGGGCGGGCGGGGCCTCCGGCGCGCCGACCATCGAGGCCATCCGCCAGACCATCGCCGAGCTTAGCGGCGGCTGAGCCTGGGCGGGGCCGCACGCCCCTGCGCCGAACGCCAGGTAGGGCTGGGCCAGGGGCCTGGCTCACCAACTAAGGAGAGTTCCATGTCTTCATCCACCCGTCAGCGCAAGGCGGAACGGGACCAGGCGCGCCAGCGCCAGCAGCAGCTCTACCTGGTCATCGTGATCGCCATCGTGGCCGTCGCGGCAGTGGCCGTGGTGATCGTCTCCACCCAGCCGCTCTCCACCCCGGCGGAGGCGGCCCTGGGAGAGCACTACGCCGGGATCGAGCGCGGAACCAGCGAGGAGGGGATGCCCCAGCTTGGCTCGCCGGACGCGCCGGTGACCATCCACAACTACTCGTCCTTCACCTGCCCGCACTGCGCCACCTTCCACGACAACCAGTTCGTGGAGCTGCTGAGCGAGATTCGGGCCGGCGAGGTGCGGTTCGTCTTCGTGCCGGTCAGCAACCAGTCCTCGGCCCCGGCCACCGCCGCCGCCTTCTGCGCGGAGGAACAGGGCCGCTTCTGGGAGATGCACGACCTGCTGTTCTCCTGGCTGGGGCAGTACGGGGGCAGCGCCTTTGCCCAGGCGCGGCTGGTGCAGGGCGCGGAGGGGCTGGGGCTGGACACAGAAGCCTTCTCCGCCTGCCTGAACGCGCCGGAGACCCAGGCCCGGATCGAGGAGGCCAACGCGCTGTGGTTCGCCCTGGCCCAGGCCTACCAGGGCCAGCCCAACGAGGTCACGGGCACGCCCACCCTGACCTTCAACGGCGTGCCGCCGGAATGGGGTTCCGGCGCGCCCAACATCGAGACCATCCGCCAAGTCATCGCGCAGGTGAGTGGCGGTTGAGGGGCGGGAACAGCGTGATCCTCGTCGACGCGCACCAGGACATCGCCTACAACTACATGCAGCACGGGCGGGACTACCGACGGAGCGCCTGGGAGACCCGCCGCCTGGAAGCCGGGACGGTCACCGCCACAGAGGCCGGGCTGGCCGCCAACGGCCTGCCCAACGCCCTGCTGGGGCGCATCGCGGTGATCTTCGCCACGCTGTTCGCGGAGCCGGAGTGGTCCACCTTCACCCCCAACAAGCGCTGCGGCTATACCACGCCGGAGCAGGCCTACCAGGTGGCGCTGCGCCAATGGGAATACTACCAGCGCCTGGCGGACGAAGCGGAGCAGCTCGACCTGGTCCGCAGCCAGGCCGAGCTGGAGGCCGTGCTGGCCACCTGGGCGGAGGATGTGCCGATGCAGCAGCACCACGTGGGCCTGGTGCTGCTGATGGAAGGGGCGGACCCCATCCTGGAGCCGCGCCAGGTGGAGGAATGGGTGGAGCGGGGGGTGCGGATCATCGGCCCGGCCTGGTCGGAGACGCGCTACGCCGGGGGCACGGGGCGGCCCGGCCCGCTGACCGACCTGGGCCGGGAGCTGCTGGCAGCCATGGCCGACTTCAACCTGGTGCTGGACCTCAGCCACACCACCGAGGAAGGCTACCTGGAGGCGCTGGACCGCTACGAGGGGCCGATCATCGCCAGCCACAGCAATCCCACCGCCTGCTGGGACAACCACCGCAACCTGACCGACCTCCAGATCGAGCGCCTGGCCGAGCGGGACGGCGTGATCGGCGTCGTCTTCTACAACCGCTTCCTGGACGAAGCCTGGTACAGGGGCGCGCCGAAACACGTCACGCCGTTCGGCAAGCTGCTGGCGGCCATCGACCACATCTGCCAGGTGACCGGCAGCGCGCGGCACGTGGGCCTCGGCTCCGACGTGGACGGCGGCTTTGGGGCGGAGGCGATGCCTGTGGGCATCGACACGGTGGCCGACTTCCTGCAGATCGGCGACGGCCTGCGCGGGATGGGTTACCAGGAGCAGGACATCGCGGCCATCCTGGGCCAGAACTTCCTGCGCGTTCTGCGCCAGTCGCTGCCGTAAACAGGGCGCGGCTGGCCCTGAGCATCCCTGCCCCAGGCCGGGGTTGACTGCCCGCACACAGAAAGCGCAGTTCCTTATGGCACGGGTCGGCATCGCTATCGGCATGCTGGGGGCGGTCCTGGCGCTGATGGGCATGTTCCCCGGCGTCACCGGGCTGGACGCCACGGCGGGGATCGGGGTGCTGCAAATCCTGGTGATCCTGGCCGGGTTCACGCTGCTCATCGGCGGGGCGCTGCTCTACGCGCAGGACGCCTTCTACCCTGGCGTCCGCCACAACCTGGGGCAGCAGATCGCCATCCGCCTGAGCGCCACAGGGCTGCTGTTCGCCGCCATTGCCAGCCTGGGGGACCTGCTGGGCTTTGGCTCCCACCCCCCCGGCCTCACCGACGGGCCTTTCCTGGGCTACTGGCAGGCCGCCGGGCTGATCGGCGGCTTTCTGGTGGCCGCGCTGGGGGTGCTGCTGTTCGTGCTGCTGGGTCCGCCGCCGGGGCAGGACGACGGCGAGGGGGCGTGAGCCGTGCGGCGTGACGCGGCGGCCTCAACCGACGAGGGGGATGAGGCGGATAGGGAGCGGATGGCAGGCGAAGAGACCTTCAGCGGCAGGGCGCGGCGGTGGCTGCTGGCGATCTTGCTGGGGGCGCTGGCGGCGCGGCTGGGCTTCATCCTGCTCTTCGGCGGCACGCTCTCCCTGCAGGCCAGCGGCTACGACACCTACGCCGTCAACCTGCTGGAAGGGCGCGGCTACACCCGCTTTGCGGACCGGAGCGCGGACTCGGACCTGCCGCCGCTGTACGTCCTCACCCTGGTGGGCATCTACAGCACGCTGGGCCGCAGCGCCACCCACGTGGCGCTGGTGCAGACCGGCTTCGACCTGCTGACCATCACCCTGGTGGCTAGACGGGGGGCGGGCTTTCCCGGGGGCGGGGGCGGCCCCGGCCCTGCTGGGCGCGGCCTTCACCGCCTTCTACCCCTACCTGCTGTTCCAGGACCTCAGCACCAACGACACGGCCCTCTTCCTGCTGCTGCTGGCGGCGGGCGTATGGGGGGCCTACCGGGCGCTGGACGACCTGGCGGCCCCCGCGAGCGGAAGCCAGAGGGGGGCCTGGGCGCGCGTGCGCTGGCCGGTCTTCATCGGCCTGTGCTACGGGCTGGCCGCGCTGA
>FWWM01016751.1_pt1 | contig 10835 bp, 13 predicted proteins | sample 2228351 | NCBI WGS metagenome assembly FWWM01 (sample SAMEA103939774, study PRJEB20133) | metagenome
CGAGCTGGCTGAAGGTGTCTTTCTTGACTGAGAGTTCTTCTACTTTCTCTTCTTGCACTTTTTCTATAAAATCTCGCATTCGTTTGAAAGAGCATTTATAAAAGTTTTCTGTAAACTCTAATGCAGCATAAATTGGAGAAAGAATTTTTTGCAACTCTGATGCGCACATTTTATAAAATTTATCAGCATTTTTGATAAATTCATGTATTTGGCCTTGAAGTAAATATTCGACATAGTCCATTCCTGCACCCACGCAAGCATGAGCTTTTGCGTCAATATATTCTTTCAGGGTTTCGCAAATGTCTTGAGAATCTTTAATGTTAAAAATAAAGCTTCTTCTGAAAGCACCAGTGCTTGTAAATCGTTCATCGGCTTCGCCCGTCAGAAAAACATTAGAAAATAACTTGTTAAGCTTGAGTTTCAAATCCTTTGTTCCACGTTTTTTGCCAGCCTGGCTGGCAATGAGAAAAACAATCTCTTCTGATTCAACTTTTGCAATTCTTAATTCATCAAGTAGCACTGGAAGATCAACAAAATTTTTAATAAAAAATTCCATACCTGAAGGGGTCCCTGATGCATTGAAATATTCTTCGTGGCTAAAAATGTCGTAAAACAAAGAAACTGCAAGCTTGCACGAATAGGTTTTGCCTGCGCCTGACTGTCCGATCACAAACAAACTTGAATTTGTGGCTTTCAGGGGGGCAACAAAGATTGACGAAATGGAAAAAAGATACAAAAAACCTAAAAGACTTCCTCTTTTTAGTTCTTCTTTGACGATTTCATGCTGTTTCGTTGTATTTTTTCTGACAAAAAATTTGAATATTTCATTATCATATATAACATCGTTCTGATTCTGAATCGGTGGCGCATAAAAATTGTCAAAATGTTTAGACCAGCCTGTCCTTGTGGCAACAACAACAGAAGGCGCATTGGCTTTTGACGTTTGTTTTCCACTATGTGGGATAAAAAGGCTTGGCTGGCAACAAAAAAGACAATTTCTTCTGATTGTTTGTTTCCCACTATATGGGATAAAAAGTTTATGGCTTTAAGCAAAGAGGCTTTTTCAAACCCGTTTGTTTCCCATTGTATGGGATAAAAAGTAAATACTAATAACATGAGCTTTATTTAATTTTAAAAATTTAAAAAAGGAGGATAAACATGGAAAAAGTAATTTTTGAAGGAAGAATACTTGCAGAGACAGGAATTTATCAGCCAAGCCCTGTGAAGGGAAGGGAAGGAGACAATTTGTCACTGTCGGTTGCGGTGCAGACTGAAGATGGCTGGCAGGTTGTAAGGGTTCCTGTTATTTCAGGCAATACGATTCGTGCTATTTTGCGTGACAATATAAGTAAGGATATCCTTTTTAAGTTTGACAATATTGACGATTTTGATTTGGTAAACATTATGCTTTCAGGTGGTACAATTGAAAAAACAGATGTGCTTGCCCCCGATAAACTCGCATTAATTGAAGAATTTAGAAGAAAAAATGTGGTGGTATCTCTCTTTGGTGGTGCACATCCCAAGCTTGGAATAATGGCAGGTAAACTAATAAGTCATTATGCACTGCCACTTGTAAAAGAAACAGCGCATCTGTTGGGTATGTCCCCAGAGCAGCTTTTACCTGCATTTAAGGTTACAGATGAAATTGGTTTTATCAGAAAAGATGATTTAAACTCTCCTGATGTGTTGCAGCTGGTGTCTTCTGAGGTTATTCAGAGATATCAAGAGTTAATTGAGCAAGCAATAGAGACAAAAAAGAAAAGAGAAGAGGAAAAGAAAAAACAAAAACTACAAGCTGAAATGAAAAAGAAAGGTATAGAGGTGGAGGCTGTTGAAGAGATAGAAGTTAAGGAAATAAATGAGGAGAAGGTAAAAAAACAAGCATTTATACAAATGATTCAGACTCATCAGTATATAGTGGCAGGGACAGAGTTTGTGCACAAGTTAGTTGTCTGTAGTCCTGATGACAAGGAGATAGGTGCACTTCTTACAGGGTTTTCTTATTTTGCAAAACATCCCTACATAGGTAGTGCAAAGAGTAGAGGATTTGGCAGAATAAGATTCAGCTATACTGTAACAGTGGATGGAAAAAAGGCTTTTGATTTTAAAAATAAAGATATAGGGCATCTGTTATGGGTTAATCATGATGATGAGTATTCTTTTGAGAGATTTATACGTGCATATGAGGAATACAGAGATGGTCTTAAGTCATTCAGGGATATTAATATTTAGTTTTGTTTTTTACGGAGGAGGAAGTGATGAGGTTTAAAATAGGGCTTGGCAAAAAAGACAAAAAGCCTATGACAGGTGAGTTGAGAGATTTGATATATTTATGCCTTTCAAAGTCAGATAGTGAATACTCACAGTTTGTTCACGATAAAGGATATGCGTTTATTCCTGCTAATATAGCAGAGGAAGAGGTAAAGATATGGAAAACATTTAAACCGTTTGTTTTCTCTCATCCCTGGATTGATAAAGAAGGAAATTGCTGGTTTTTAGTGGGTTCTGCAGATACACAGTTTGTATACCATTTCATCAAGGGACTTTACATGGTTAAAGAAAAAGGACTTTACAGTATAACAGAGATTGTTTCTCGTGTAAAGAAGCCTCTTATTGTAGAACCAGAAGGTCTTGTTTTTGGTAGAGGATTTACAATGTCTCCTGTTGCTATAATGCCTCGTTCAGTTGAGTTGGAAGTTGGAAAAACAGTTGCACCTGACATAGTTGAACAGTATCTGTTTAAGGTGTTGCTGCAAAAAGCCTCTGCATTTGGTAAAAAAATAGAAAATGGTTATTTTAAAATTGAATTTGATGACTACACTATTAAACCTGGAGCGCATAAGTATTTCAGATATACACTTTTTGGCGATATATCTTTCGGTATGTCGTTGGAGTTGTTTAATATTGCATACAATTTCGGATTAGGAATAGCAAATGGACTTGGATTTGGAATGATTGAGTTGAAATGAAAGGAGATAAATATGAGAATTAAGGTGAAGTTTCATTTAAAAAATCAACAAATAATAATAGACAGAAGAAGTCATTTAGATGGGTTGCTACTTGCAGCACTTATGGAAAAGTTGTATGGAAGAACAATGCAGTCTATGGAGGTTATTAAAGAGGTGGCAAAACAATTGCCAATAAGAAAGGTTGAGTTGGACATGGGCAAATATTTTTATCTTTGCAGTAGGGTGAAGTATGATGCAAAGTGGTTGTCTGATGTGAGTATAGTAAAGGTTGTAACACTTCAAAAGTTTAGGCCATTTTTTGATATTCAGGATTTAAGAAGAATAGCTAAAAAGTATAAAATAGAGTCAGGTAGAGGTCCTTATAAGCAATTTCAGCTTTCTTATACACCGATTGTTACCCCATGTATAGAGTTTATAGCAGAAATAACGGATAAAGGGTTATTTGAAGATTTGATAAGCAGAATTTATTATATAGGCAAGAAAAGGGCTCTTGGTTTTGGAGAAGTATCACACTATGAGATAGAGCCAACTGACGAAAAGATAATAAGGGCTGTGCCTGTTGAATATGAATGCGAAAGTGAACCCGTGGCTTTTATGGGTAGGTATTTGCCACCTTACTGGTGGATTGAAACAGAACCTTGCAAGTTTGGAGTTTTGTAAGGAGGGTGATGCTGTAATATGTTTAAAAATACTGAACTTTTTACTTATTGTTATTTAGGTAGTAAGTGTGACCAGAAGACTGTGCTAGAGAAAACAGGGATAAAAAAATATGTTGAAATAAAAAATAAAAGCTCCTGTATCTGTGCTATATGTGGAAGAACAGATATGCAGTATGCAGTTGAGTTTGACAGATTGTTTTCAGATAGTTTTGGAGAATATAGTCAGTTCGCAGGTATTCAGCATGACAATAAATATGTTTGTCCATATTGTGTTTTTGCAATTAGAGACGAAAATAGAAAATTGCTTGGCTTTATAACTGTAGCAGATGCTTTAAAAGAAGAGTTTAAACTGATTCCAATTGTAGGTAAAGAGAAGGCAAAACAGATAAGTGGAGGTTTAACAAAAAGGCAAGCGTTTGAGAAGTTTTTTTCTTTACCTGAAGAGTTACAGAATCAGTATCTAATGGTAGCATTCAACAGGTTAGGAAAGAAAGGAACTCATTTTATCCATAAGGCAGTAGTAAATATTATTCAAGCAGATAGCTTTTATTTTACTGTAAACAACGAGGTGTTTTTCTTTGATAGAATGAAAATGAAAAGTCTTTTAGATTTGATTGATGAATATAAAGAAAAAAATCCAAAAACAAAAACATGGAGTTATTATTTTGTGTTAGAATATCTAACAAGTAAAGAGCCCTTAAAGGGAGATTTTACTAATGAGTTTAAGATATTAAAAATACTTGAAATATGATGTTTGTTCCCTGTTATATGGGATAGAAAATCCGAGCTTCAGTTAATGCAGTTGTTAAAAAATTAGAGTTTGTTTCCCATTTTGTGGGATAAAAAGTGCTCGTATGGTTCAAAAAATTTTTGTTTGCTTTTGTTTGTTTCTCGTTATGTGAGATAAAAAACTGAGTAAAACTTTTGTTTTAGCTTGTTTTTTTGTTTTGTATTTTTTGGGCCCATTCTGAGTATTCTTTTAAGTAATCATGAGCATTAATAGTAAGAAGCCTGTAAAAGATTACTTCTTGAGATACCCAGAAGTTTTCAGCTAGTTGCCATGGTGGTAAGTTTTTAACAATAAGTTGTTTTAGTTTGTTGGTGGGAACAAGTACTTCTGCAGCAAATACATTGGCTTCCCATTCAAGCCTTTGAAGAAGATTGTATTTGTTATTGTTAAGATTAAAATTTGAAGCTGTTTCAAATAAAATTTCTACTCTGTTTAAATGATTAAGAATAATGTGGCCAATTTCATGGGCAACAGTGAAGCGGATGTGGGTATCAGGTTTATTGTAGTTTATTCCAATTATGTACGGGCAATTGTCGTTATCTCCCTTAAGAAGAACTCCTGAGATGTTTAAATGTTTTCTTGATGGAACTTCTAAGGGTAATATTTCAGCACCTATGGTTTTTAAAATGTCTGGATATGTATCAACTGGTGATTTATTAAATTTTGCACCTTCAGTTTTTAAAAAAACTCTTGCTTTAGCTCTGATTGCTTCTTCTGTCATCCTTTTCTGGATATTTTTTTCTGTAAGCTTGAAGTATATTAATTATACCATCCATAAGCATGTCTAATTCATCAGGAGGAATTTCACTAAGCTGCCTGAAAAGAATGTGAGCTTTATTATGTGCAAGAAGAGATTTCACATTTTCTGGTATGTAACCAGCTAATAGGATGTATTCATATATGGATTGATTTAATGTGTTAGCAAGTTTGATAACTTCTTTTTTGGACAATATACCATTGTATAATAAAACTGCTTTTAAGGCTGCTGAATCTATGCCGATTTTTTGAGCAACTTCTTCTAAATCATAATTTTGCAAGTCTTTCTTAACCCTTTCTATAAATTCTTCAGGCATTCCGTTGGCTGGTATATAAGCTTTGGTTTGAGTGGCATCAATTAGTTCGTGCATTTCACGTGGAAGCTTGCTTTTTGCTTTAGCATGAAGAAGCTTTCTGTAAAGCACTGGTTCCTCTTCTGCTGATGTAGCTAAGGCTTTTGCAAGTTTTTGTATGATTTTGGTGCTTGGTAAATTTTTTGAATTAGGATTTTCAAGTAAGAAAACGTAAGTTTCAGAAACACCTATTAATTCGGCTAAGTCTTTTTGTCTTAAGCCTTTTTTTAGTCTTAATTCCCTGATTAAGTTTTTGATTGGTTCATACATGATTACATTATAACACACAAACAATCTAAAAGTTGTATTCATTGTCACTTTTTAAAAGTTTACAGTTAAGTTAAAAAATAATTGACATAATATAAGAGTTATGATAAACTGTTATTTGTAAACCTAACAATAAAGAGGAGGTCAAAATGATTGATGAAATCATAAGCAAAGCCCACGAGGTAGCTCTTCAGTATTTTGAAAACAAAAACATGCAGAGGATGATAGAAAAAATTATTAGTAAAGTGATTAATTTTAACAAAGCATACACAGCAGAGGATTATCGTAATCAAGCATATCTGGCTTTGTTCAAGGCGTCCTTGAAATATAACATTTATCACAAATCTAATATAAATTCATCAAAAGTTAAAAAATTTTTAAGTTATGAGGCTGATCAATTTTTAGACGAAGAGCAGGAAATGCTGAAAAGTAACATGAAATTTGAAACTTATGCTTATTGGTATATACAAAAAGAATTATACGAATTGGCAGGAAGCGGAGGAGATGTGTTTTTTTTAATTGAAGACGATGACGGAAGCCTTCAAGAGTTAACAGCAATTGAATATTATAAAAATAAGAAAAAATTTAATGGTTCAGCAAAATCAGTCAAAAGAGTATATAACTTTTCTGAGCTTACCTACGATGATGGTGATGATCACGTAGAGTTTGAGCCTGTGGATTATGAGGAGTACAGTAAGGTAAGAAATAACCATTTTAGTTATTAAAAAGGAGGTTTAAATGTCTACAAAGCTATTAACTATTGAGGAGTTTTTGGCAATGGCAACCTCTGGTGTTTATCCAGAGGTGAAGAATAAAAATGATGTGTATTTCCTTATAAGACAAGGAAAACTTACTGCAGTTAAAAAAGACAAAAAAACGTATATCCAATATGAGGTGCCTGATGAAGCAAAAGAGGCGATTTGTGAGCTTATGGAAAAAACAGAACTGTTAAAAGAAATGCAAAACAAGGGGCACCGAAAGAGGAACAAAGAGAAGAAAAACAAAAAGAAAAGCATTGCACTAAAAGTTCCAGCAATTGTATATGGTTTTATGGAGGAGTCTGCAAAATATAGCAATATGAGCATTGAAGATTATATTAGCAAAGTTATTAAAAATGTAATACAAATTAAAGACGTTTTAAAGTCTATAGACCGTTACGATACTGAAATAATCTATGTAGATAATGAGTTAATAGGAGAAGAGCTTATAAAGTGGTGCCAAAAAGTAAGCAGTTTTACAAGAAAAATGGGAAGAAGAACAAAAAATTATAAAGAAATAAACATATCAAACTTTTTATATTTCTTTATCGCATATGTTTTAGCAGATTTTATAGCTTTAGACAGTTTTGAAAAAGCAAGCATTATTAAAAATAAAAAACAACAGGAGGTATCAAATGAAAGAAGTAATTTTGCCTTTGGACAGAATTAATTATAAGGAAAGTGAGCAGCTTTTTGACGAAAAAATAGACATTGAAAAGCTAAAGGAAAGCATTAAAAACTTAGGAATTGTTTATGAGCTTATAGTAACCGAAAATAATGGACAGTATTATCTCATAGATGGGTTTCACAGGTATCAGATTGCAAAAGAGCTCGGTTTGCAGTACATCAAATGTAAGGTAATAGAGAATCCTCTTGATGCAACAAGACTTAAAATAGAATTAAATCTTTACAGAAGACAGATATCTGAAGAAAAACAAAGGTTCTATGAGCTCCTAAAAGAAAAGAAAGTTGCTGAAATTGTAGAAAAAATTAAGCAAAGCATTGAAGAGTCTGAAGGTGTAAATGTTAATGAGCTTAGCCATGAAGAAATTATAGCTTTGTCTAAATTGAGTCAGGATGAACAGAGCTATGTTTTTTCTGCTGTTAAAAAAATATACGATAACAAATATAATTCTATTTTAGCTCAACTAAATGAAATAGTTGAGGAAAAAAATAAACAAATAAAACAACTTGAGAATCAAAAAGTGGATGTACAAAAATTGCAAGAGATGGTACAAAAAAAATTGCAAGAAAAAGAACAGGAACTGAAAATCAAGTTGCTGGAACAAGCAAAAAGTGAACAGGCAGAATACGAGAGAGAGATTTTAAAACTAAAACAAGAACTTGAAGCGTTACAAGCAGACAATGAAGAGTTAAATCAAAATTTGCAAGAGATGACTAAACAAATACAACAGAAGGAGAAAGAAAAACAACAAATTTTGGAGGAAAAAAGAAAACTCAAAGAGAAAGAAAAAATTGCCGAAGATGCTATAAAAAAGATGCAAGATAAAATTAACTATTTTGAAAAAGTTGAAATGAAAAAAATTCTTGCCGAAAGAGATGCCTTAAAACAAAAGGTTATTTCTATTCTACATACTGAGCGAATGGTTGAAAAAATAAAGAATATTAAGTTTGATTTTAAGGGTTTCACTAATATTTTATTCGAAGCGCATGGAGCACTGGACACTAAAATAATTAGTGAGATTGAAAGAGAATTAAACGAAATCAAAGATTTATATACATTGGCTTTTGATATATTAAAAAACAACGAAGTTAAAGAGGTTGAGGTTATAACTGAGGGTTAATAATTAAGTATGTTTGACGAAATTTTACAACTTAATAAGCAAGGCAAAACCCAGAAATCCAGTTACCTCCACTTGGGCAAAGGTGTATCACTGCTTGATGAGGACATGAAAATTTATAATTTTAAAATACCACATCTTAAAAGAAGCCAACATTTTGGTTGTATCGGAACTACACGAATTGGAAAAAGTAAGCTGTTGGCATATCTTGCGATGCAGGATATTATGTCAGGACACAGTGTAGGTGTATTTGACCCTAAAGGTGATGATGAACTATTAAGCTACATAATTTCTGCAGCAGTTCAGGCAGGCAGACTTGAGCAGTTAGTGTTTATCTCTCCTATCCATCCCGATATATCTCTAAAGATAAATCCCCTTACATACTACTATCTTTATGATGAGCTCATATACCATGTCATAGCTGGAATACAAACAAAAGAAAGGTTCTTCTTTGATGTAGCAAGAGAAATAACAACAGTTATAATTAGTTACTATGTGCTTCAGGCAATGGCAAAAGGGCAAAAAAAAGCTTTAATTAATTTTTTTGATATAAAACAAAAAACTGATTTTAATGCTCTTCAAACAATTGTTGAAAATGTCAGATTTTATAAAAATAATCCCGACCCCGAAATACGTGCATTAGCAGAAGAGGTTGAATTGCATGCAGAAGAAGCATTGAGATCAGGTTCACAGTATTTCTCAGAAGTTGCAGGCTCTTTGCGAACAGTACTTACTTCACTGACCTCATCAGTTACAGGCAGAATTATAGGAAAAGCTAAAGCAAATGAGGTGATAAGAAGAATTGAAAATAATGAACCAATTATCTTTTATGTATGCACAGGAGACCAGGTAACAAGATTTACTGCTCACTCAATCGCAAGAATATTCATATCTTCAATACAGTCTGCCATAGGAAGAGTGCTCCTGTCAGGACAAAAACTTAATCCACCTCTTGCGTTGTATATAGATGAGGCAGATACTGTGCTTTATTGGGGAATAGAAAGCCTTTTTAACAAAAGCGGTGGTGCAAATGTGTGGATACATATATTTACGCAAAGTTTTTCACAAATTGTAGATGCTATAGGAGAGGAAAAAACTCAATCTATAATAGACAATGTTTCAACATGGTTGTATATGAAAGTAAATGACGTTCGAACTGCACAGTATATAGAAGAAAGTTCCCCCAAAAAAACAGTTTGGAAAATAATACCATCGTTGGCAGATGCCAGAGCAACGTTTACGTTAAGGGAAGAAGAGGAAAATGTGATTTTAAAAGACAGAATAATGAGATTAAAATCAAGATATTTTTACCTAAGATTTGATGGAATGTTTTATAAAGGCATAGTGCCTATGTTATCAAATCCACTAATAAAGGTGAAGTTGCCCGATGTTAGAGCTGCGTTGGCGACAGATATTTAAGTTTATTGAGTTGATTTTATTTATTTGTTTAGGTGGCGGTATAGCTTTTCTTTTTTATAAATTGTTGCAATCCCCTGATGTGTTTTGGAGTTATATTAAGGGCAATAAACTTATTCCCAGGGTGATTGCATGGAGTTGTTTAATTCTAGGACTTTACGGGATAGCTAGAAGAAGATTTAGTCCTACAGTGACTGCAATACTTTTTGGCATAGCCTTTTTCTTTGCTTATCTTGGTAAGTTTTTTTTCAAGAGCTTATATTAAAGGAACATGGGTAAAGAAGGCGGCTCAACAGTAATAGCACCTCAGCTTGCAGATATAAGAGCTAAAAGTTTTATTCATGCTTTGAGCGAGATTCAACAGTTCTCAGCAGTGGAATACCGAGTAAATCTCCCCGATGGCGTTATCCCAATGTTGCCCAAGCTTTCTTTTGTTGATATAGCTTTCAGAGTAGCAGGAACAACAACAGCATATGCATTTTTAATGATGCCCTTTTCTCTTGCTGTGACAACTAAAATTCTAACTGTGTTTGGTACATCAAATCCTTCTCTTTTAGATAAAATTTTTGCTTATTGTTTGTCAGCATCTCCCACCATTGCAATAACACTTTTGATTATGTTTGTCCTTACAACTAAAGTTTATGCAGGAAAAACAACTAAAGAAATTATTCAAAACTTTGTGGTTACTTTTATAAGCGTTAAAATTACAGTATCTTTTATGTCATCAATTGTAATTCTGTTTTTATATAATGTGGTTTTTACTAAAGAGTTGATAATAGAAAAAGGATTTTTTTTGATTGATAAATTTGCAATAGGGAACAATGAGTTAGTAATTAAATTTTTTAATTTTTTGTTAGAGTTTAGAGAGATTATTCCTAAGGCAGTAGTGTATTCAGTTATTTTACATGTCGGAACTTCTTTTTTGCTGCTTTATTCTTATTTGTATGTGAACTGGAAGAGTAAAAAGCTGGAGGTTTTCAGGAGAGAATGGGAATAGTTTTTCATATAATAATTGCGATTTTAGTGTTGTTAGTTTTGTATTTGATAATTGTTTTTTTAAAAATC